>Ga0163144_10013665_pt1 | contig 16921 bp, 16 predicted proteins | sample OliLak19BULKMAT1_FD_123175 | JGI IMG/M metagenome (GOLD analysis project Ga0163144, IMG submission 123175) | Freshwater microbial mat bacterial communities from Lake Vanda, McMurdo Dry Valleys, Antarctica - Oligotrophic Lake LV.19.BULKMAT1 | ecosystem: Environmental > Aquatic > Freshwater >... | reverse complement strand
GCAGTCGTTGGTTCGGCTGGCGCAGTCGTTGGTTCGGCTGGTGCAGTCGTTGGTTCGGCTGGTGCAGTCGTTGGTTCGGCTGGTGCAGTCGTTGGTTCGGCTGGTGCAGTCGTTGGTTCGGCTGGTGCAGTCGTTGGCGGTGCTGGTGCAGTCGTTGGCGGTGCTGCTGTGCCACCTCCGCAGGCCACCAGAAGTGTGGTCAGCAGTAGCGCGGCCACCCATCGAGGGAAGGCACGCGCTGAAGTTCCTATAGCATGTCTTTGTTGCATTGGCTTGCAATCTCCTCTATATAATTACCTGTTGATAGGATTACTCTATCAAACCAGATGCGCGTGAACCACTAATTACGCAGTTCTTACAGAATGATGAATTAGTATAGGGCCTAATTAGGGCTACGCACAGATGGGCCATTGTGGATGTTTTCCGTACCAAGAATCACGGCTGGTTCTATAGTCGTAAACCGAACTGCTGCAATCCGTTGCTGAATTGCACCGGGGAATGGTTTTGTCTGGGCATTTCGGCCATAGGGATCAGAGTACCAGAGCTGAGGCCCGTCACTGTTAAGAATAATGTTCTGATTGACAAACACTTCGCGTTTGTTACCCCGAAATGGGCTTTGTGAATCATTCCATTGAACTTCCGGATGGCTGTGCAAAAACAGGCATGCCTGCTGCTTTGGTATGCCAATCTCACGGCAGCGATCAACCGACCGACCAAGGTTCTGGGGTGCGCCAGGCAAAAAATAACGACCTGGATCGAAGACGGCGAAATGTGGGTTGAACAGAGCAATGATACGCTGATCTGGCGTAATAATCTGGTTATTGCTCAGCCAATCCTCATATACGGGATGGGTGTTATCAAAGCATGCAGCGGATGGAATGATCCGAGCGCTATCAGCGCTGCCATATTCATTGGTTGCGCTTCGTATGTTCACAACCTGCCGATCCGTTGCACCACACGAAACAGTCAGTTCACCAGAGCGCCCGAATGCTGACAGGAGCATAATATCAAGCCGACGCCCATCGACATTCTGATAATGATAATGAAGCTCATGCAGGTTATTCGTGAACGCATCTGGTGAGTGTGTGCCTTGATGCAATTTAATCAGTAGGCTACCACCACGGTCATCGTCATTAATCACAAATACTTTGTTGCCAACATGATCCTCTGTGCGCTTGCCCTCAATAGCATTGACATAACCAAAGGGTGGCATCCCGACTTGTGAGAACAGGACAGACGTGCGCGGGTCGTCGCCATGTTCGTGGTCAAGGGTACAACCATACTGTTCATCAACAGCAGGATGCCAGGTTGGATACATTCTGCCATCAGGCCCCATGACTGTATAGGAGTCGTGAACCCAGGCAGGGCATAGCTGACCGCGAATTGGAGCCACACGCACAGAAACCGTTGCCGCTGGCTGGATAGGCTGCGTGGTAGTTGGCAGGCGGGGCTGTTGTTGTTGTGGTTGAGGTGCTGCCACATGATCGCATCCTGCGACCAGCAACGAGAGCAACAGTATGAGTATCCAGTAGAAATATCGCATCATCTGCCTCATTCAACGCCACATCGACGAATAGGCCTATAGCTAAAGTACGGGCGCAGCAGCAGCGCGATTCGTGCGAAGCATTTGTTCCTGCTTGGCTGCTGCGCCCGTACACGCGCTGTGAAGATCGTAATGTGCATACCACCTGTTGGCATCTCTCAACGATGATTTTCCTGTTGCACATAGCGATACTGGCGCACCATAAGAACATGATCAAGAAATGGCAACACGCCAACACAATGCCGGCACGTCACCACGCCACAGAGCGTTGTTTGCCCATTTGGCAATTCGGCAATGTCTTCGCGCAGTGACATCCATTTATTCTGGTAGATTGGGCGGCTTGTACGTGTGTTCCATGGTTTGGGTGGCATTGCTTGATCTCCTGACGTATTTCATCGCGATTGTTCTGGCGATTCCTGCTTTCCAGCGAAGTGAATGAGCACCTGCTCAAGCGGCTTCTTGGTGATCATCGGCACTGTTGCTTCTTTTGCAGGGTAGCCAACGGGAATTAGCAAATATGGCCGCTCATTCGCTGGGCGATTGAGCAGTGTTCCAAGAAAACCCATTGGGCTAGGCGTGTGCGTGAGTGTTGCTAATCCGGCATGAGTTAAACTCGCAAGCAAAAACCCGACTGCAATACCCACTGATTCTTTCACATAATAATGTTTAATCTTGACTTCGCCGCCATCGCTGCCCTGCTCTAACCCATACGCCTGCTCAAACACGACGATGACATAAGGTGCCTGTGTGATATGTGGCTTATACCAATCGGTACCAAGCGGCGCTAGCGCATCAAGCCATTCCTGAGACATGCGTCGTTCATAGCTTTCACGTTCTTCCGCCTCTGCTGCTGCACGCATGTGCTGTTTCAAGTCTGGATCACTGACAACAACAAAGGTCCAGGGTTGCTGGTTAGCGCCACTTGGTGCCAGCGCAGCAGCACGAATGGCAGCTTCAATTAATATGAACGGTACAGGTGTTGTGGCGAAATCACGAATAGTACGGCGGCGGGCCATTGCTGCTAGAAAGTGTTGCGCAGCGTCCAATTGCTCTGTAGATGTCAGCCAGTGATGCTCATACGGCACGGGTGCATAAGGGGTGTGCGCTGACTGTTGTTCAATGCTCATGATGGCTCCTCTCCCTGATTTTGTGCAAGTCTATCATAGGTTACTAATATACTGCTCGATAGCCACCGTAGGATTTCTGTGATATCTTGGCGATGCAATCGTAAGCTTTGTGCGCTACGCTTTGCCTATCTCAGCACAGTAGAGAGGAAGCCGATGCGCGTCTCATTAATCATTCCGGCCCTGAACGAGGCCGACTGTTTAGGATCGCTGCTTGCCGAGATTCCAGCTGGATTGATCCAGCAGGTGATCGTGGTTGATAATGGCTCAACCGATGCCACGGCGGCTGTTGCTGCTGCATCTGGCGCACTCGTGATTACCGAGCCGCGCCGTGGCTACGGCTTTGCCTGTGCTGCTGGCGTTCGTGCAGCGACAGGTGACGCAATCGCGTTCATGGATGGCGATGGTAGTTTTGTGCCTGGTGAGTTGGCGGCACTGCTTGCGCCACTCTCGGCCAATCAGGCCGATTTTGTTTTAGGGACGCGTACAAAGGGCGGAATGACACCAGGGTCGATGCCACCACACCAGCAGTTTGGCAATTGGCTTGTGGCAGCATTGTTGCGTTGGATGTATCATGTGCAGCTGAGTGATCTCGGGCCATTTCGTGTTATTCGTCGCGATCTGCTCGATACACTCGATCTGCGTGAGCGGACGTATGGTTGGCCGGTTGAAATGATGATCAAAGCAGCCCGCCAACATGCACGGATCGTTGAAGTTCCGGTGCGCTATCGGCCACGCTTTGCAGGCGAATCGAAGGTTGGTGGTACACTCCGCGGCACGCTCCTGGCAACCTACCGTATTCTGAGTGTGACCTTTCGCTCTCGTGTGTAAGCATTCAGTCGTCAGTTGCCATGGGAGCGTGCCAACTGCTCACTATGATATATGAGGCTGTATGAACGCCTGGTCGTATCCCGATTCAATCTCGGAATCTGATGCTCAGCAGATGGCACGTTTCCTGGAGGAGCGCGCTCGTATGCCGGATCAGCAGCGGCTGCATGCTGCACTCATTATTGCACTCGCTCCACAACCCGGTGAACACGCGCTTGATCTTGGGTGCGGTACTGGTGTGATCACGCGCCGCTTGGCCCATGCGATTGGCAGCAGCGGCACAGTGGTTGGCGTCGATGTCAGCGAAACCATGATCCGCGAGGCGCGGCGGCTTGGTATTCATCCTGCGCTTCGCTTTGTCACTGGCGATGCTACCAATCTTGGGTATGAGCCTGCCAGTTTTGAGGTTGCCGCAGCCGCTCGGCTGTTGCTGCATGTGCCGAAACCACTGCTCGTCCTGCATGAAGTACATCGTGTGGTTCAGCCAGGTGGCCGGTTGGGATTGCTAGAATGGGATTGGGGCACACTCGCAATTGACCATAGCCAACGCCAGATCACGCGCCGGATACTCGATTGGCGCTGCGATAACCATGGCGGCGATAACTGGATGGGTCGGCAGTTGCCACGCCTTTGCCAGGAGAGTGGATGGGCAGTTCGCACGATCCAGGTGCTTGCAAGCATCCATCAAACCGAAGATATGGGCTTTATCGCAACAATACGCCGTGCGGCGGCGGGCGCACAACAACACGATGCAATCTCAGAAACTGAGCATATGGCCTGGATTGCCGAGATCGATACGCGCTTAGCACAGGGCCGCTTCTTTGCAACGATGAATGACTATATTGTGGTGGCGGAGCGAATGTAATGCTTGGATTGCTTCTCTGAACGGGTTGCTCTGGATCCGCTTATAAGTACACCATCTGGCGTCGCTTCGGATATAGCGCAATGATCTGGCGATCTTCACGTTCGCTGAGTTCATAGGCAAGCCGACGTGCCTCTTTCAGGTTGCTATGGTTTGTTGTGATGTCCAGGTAATACTCGCCAGTGCGCGGGTGAATCCAGGCTCCAGGCCAGCAATCTGGTTGGCAGAGTACCTAGTAATGACCCACGATGAAGCCATACAATGCCTGCATGAGGTCTGCGTCTGATGACAAAATGACGGTTTGGCTTGGGTATTTCGGGAAGCCCCATGTGTCACTTGTATCAAGGATATCACCAGTATCGCGTTTGATTGGCGTGCCACCAGATGCATACGTTTGCGCTACAATGCGATGAAGATAATGCTCCGGGAAGGGTACCATGTCCTCGCTTGACTCTGGTGTTGGTAGGATGAGCATGGTTACGCGCCTCACGCTATCAATCGAACGAGCGGATCTGCCACAGGTCAAACGTTTCTGAGATTGGGAAGATCGGGTAGCGTGCTGCTAATTGCTGATTAAATTGGATCGCATAGACAGGCCGCTGTGGGTAATACAGTGCTGCACGATCAGCCCAACTAATGCCATCCTCTGGTTCGGTCTGGTCGATCTGCACATCAAGGCGCTGATGTTCGACGAGCTGCAAATATTCGATTGGCACACATTCTTCCCAACGGCAGAGAATAACTGCATGCGGCTCAACAATCTCCAGCACACCTGCTGCAATTTCGCGTGGCGCATAGTTAGCCGATTGATCAATCTGGTCAAACCACTGCCACCCACGCACAAGCGTCAGCCCAATGACACCTGCAATTAGTAGCGCTGGCACCATTTGGAGGATGTGCGGCAGCCTGCGGCGCAGTTCGCCAATCAGCCAGCCTGCGCCAATGCCAGCCCAAACGCTGGCAACCACATATGCTGGCAGAAAATAGACGGGTGCTTTCGGCACATCACCAGCGATATTAATGCCAAACAACACGGCACTGACAAAGATAATGCCGCTGAAACATGCACTCCGGCGATCTCGCCAGAGCAACACTGCAATTCCGATCAGTGCAAACGCCAACCCACTCCACCAGAACTCGTCACGCAACACTTCGCCAGCATGTAGTATGAGCAAAGGGAACTGTGCCCATCCGTGGGTAAAAATCTTTGCCCGAAAGCCAGCACCCAACGCAAGATTGACGACATCGGTCCAATTGGCAGGGTTGCCCCAATAATAATGATAGGGCAGACCCTGGCTGCGATAGTAATCGAATGGCCGATAGCGTACAAACTGAAATGCAAGATAGAGTAAGGGTGTTAAACCCAATCCAAAGAACAGTAGCGGGCTTCCGATCAGATTACGAATAGCTGGCCAGTTAGAATCATTAAATCTGGCATGGGTGATCTGCCAGAGTTGTGGCAGTAGTGTTAGGGCCAGGGCAGGCAACACAATCGGGATGAAACTGCCGTGATGAGTGATCGCGAGGCCCGTCAGGATTGCTAGGTACCTCAATAGGTGGGTATGCTGAGGAGTTGCCCACCAATCCAGCAATACTCGCCAGATCAACAGGATGAACAGTGCTTGAAGCGTGTAGACCTCGGTAATTACGGAGAGCGACCAGAAGCGCGGCGAGACGGCCAACGCTGCTGCTGCAACCAACCCACCCCAGATAGAACTAGTCGTCCGTTGGGTGACCAGGAATGCCGCAGCGACTGCAAATGCGCTCCATATTGTCGTCATGATTGTCACACGACGGGCTGCATCGCCAACTGGAATCAGATGCACTGCTAGGGCATTCACCATCGTAAAGAATGGGTAGCCAGTTGCATGAGGAACGCCAACAAGTGCTGCTGCCATCTGGTGTTCCGCCTGATCGCCCGTGAGTAATGATGGTGCACTAGTGCGCACATATAACATTAGTGCCAGTACAAACACCACAAACGGCAGCATAATGGCAATTCGGCTGCGCGGCTTACTATCTTCTACACTCCGATGCTTCAGTGTAGGCCACCATATTGGCATAGCCATGGTGCTGCATCCTCATTCAGAACGGCCTTCCGATTGCAGATCAGTCTGTTCGATTGGTACCAGCAGCAGTGCGTGTGGGTATCATTGGCGAAAGTATTTAGCAGACGACTCAGACCAGAAGGAAAGGGCGCCTGCGCAATTTCGTGTGCGCTCTGCGAAGTCGATGGTATCGGTAAGAAAACGCTGGTAGAGCGCGAGCGCCCGCTCCGCACCAATCCCAGCAGCAAGGCGCGTTTTGGTCTGGCCCACCGCAGGCTCTTTGGCCACAATAATCAAACACTGTCGCATGAGAGATACTCCTTAATGCCTATCTCAGGCGACTTCAACCATAATGATGTGATACCCAGTAGCACCATCGGGATGTGTATCGCGGGGTTTTTCGATCTGTGGTTGACCTGTACCATCGACAGCACGCAATGTCAGCGTATGCTTGCCCGGTGTCGCTGCCCAATTATAGCGCCAAACCCGCCAGGTTAATGGGTCGCTCTGTGGATCAAGGGTCGTCTGCGTCCATTCCCCATCGTCGATCCGAATCTCGACGGTCGTGATGCCACGATTACCAGCAAATGCGACTCCCCCCAATGGTACGATTCCTTGTTGCAGACGGAGTGGTTCTTTTGATAGCCGGGGATTGCCGGTATCGAAAACCGCTGTCGTTGTTATTGTGGCGTCGTCCGTCCATCCGCGCTGTTGCCAGTAGCCCTTGTAGTCGGTTCGCACTAGTTCAATCTTGGTCAGCCACTTGACGTTCTTCACGCCGTACAGGCCCGGAACGATCAGGCGCGCAGGAAACCCATGCTTCACGACCAACGCCTCGCCACCGATCCCATAAGCAATGATGCTCGTTGGATCCATTGCCTTCGCCAGCGGAATCGATTCGGTATAGCCCTCTGCAGCTGTTAGCTTGACGTCGATCACGCCATCCTGCACACCGGCGCGCTCAAGCAGATCGCGTAGCCGTATACCCGTCCACATCACATTCCCGATTAGGTAGTTGCCGACCTCATTCGAGATACACGCCAGCGTGCTCGTCTGTTCAATTCTTGGCATAGCCAGCAGTTCATTATAGCTGATATCAAAGGGCGTATCGACAGCACCAGCAATCATCAGTTTCCAGGTCTCACGCTCAACAATCGGGTCGCGGGTTGATGACGAGATCACGTAGAGCGTCTCATTGGTGTTGAAGGGTGCACGAGTACCAGGTGCAGGCGCAAATGCAGGAACGGGCGTGGCACTTGGCTCAGGAATAGCCGTCGGAGCTGCAACATCGGTCGGCTGGGCAGTTGGTGCGTTGGCAATAGTTGTTGCGGCAGGAAGGGATGTTGGCGCACTTGTTGGCGCAGGTGCGGCGGTTGGTTGCACAGGCGCGCTTGTCGGAAGTGCCTGGCCCGCACCAGCAACCTGTGTGTCGCTCTCGTTTGTACCAAGCAATTCCGCAATTGCTGTCGTTCCGACTGCTACCGCCAGCATCGTACCAGCGCTGCGCAGTAAAAAGATGCGCCGCGATGTTTCTTGGGCTGGGTCAGCGGTGAGGAGGGCCGCTGTACTCGGCGTTACCCGATTGATAATCCAGGCTAACATTCCCCCCCAGCCAAGATAGGCTAAGATAGTCAGGCTGAAACCGATTACACCGCCACGTAAGCCGCCGATCATGGATTGTACCAACAGCGTCAGCATCGTTGGGATGATCGCAAGCACCATCGCTGCAAGTGCAAGTGGTCGCGGAGCGATTCGGCCATACAGCCAGCCAATTGCCCCGCCGAAAATAATAAGGATCAGGCTGCCAGTGAGTTCGATAATCAGCTTGGCAAGTGAGCCAAGCGTCTCGATTCCGAATGTCGCAACAGCACCAGGTGTCAGTCGAATCATTGCATCGGCAATATCGAGTGGGACAAACGATGCAGAGCTGATTCGTGAAAGCAATAACAACAGGCCAGCGAGTGCCGCACTTGTTACAACACCAGCGACAACGTGCTGTTTCCAGGGATACAGGCGCATGGCGATACCTCTTTGGGTCGTATAACTGTATGGAATATACTCATAGTAGCGCTTTAAACTTATTCAGTTGTTACCAGAGTCTAACGATTCTGGTTAGGATTTGCCGAACGCACACCACCCACAACACCCTGGTACATCGAGGATCATTCGGCCACCCAGCACAAACGACAGCATATACTAGTGAAATCGTCTGATGCAAGCCGTTGTGTCTGAGCATTGATGTCGTAAGAATTGTAAGATTATTGTGGAACCGATGGCCATTCCATCCTTCAATGCTACTGGTTGGGCGTCAGCCAGAAATCGTTGCGCTCGATGCGATGCTGGCGTTGGCTGCAACTGGCGCTGGGCAGACGCGGCTGATCATTGGCGAAGCCGGAATTGGCAAATCACGGCTTGTGAGCGAAGGATGCACGCGTGCCGTTCAGCGCGGCTTTACCATCGTGCAGGGTCATTGCCGTGAGGGTGATCGTGCGCTACCCTATGCGATTGGGCTGGCGCTCGTCCAGGCAGCAGCAGCGCACATCCAGCCTGAACAATTGGGAGCGCGATTGCACCCATATGCCGATCTGGAACGACAGCGCCTGAGCCTTGAACTGCCACTGGCCCGCTTCGCTCCTGCTGAGACGAAACGCACGATTGGGCTCATGTTTCATCAGGAACGGGTGCGCGATGAGTTTGTCGATGCCATTCAGGCTCATACCGATGGCAATCCATTCTTTATCGAAGAGACATTGCGTGCTCTGGCGGCAATCGGAGCGTGCTTATTCCCTACCTCACCCCTTCTTTAAACTGAATGGTGTGTTTTTGGTTCATTCTTTAATCTGTGGTACGAGCGGTTTTGACACATCAGCAATATCATCGCAGTCCTCAGATCAGAATGGTTATAATGAACGTACGAGAAATCACGAATTATTTGGCGGAGGATACAATGGCGTATTGGACGTTTCTCACCAATCATGCACAGGTCTTGATCTGTGTTTCGCGAAATAGCCGGATGACCGCCCGTGAAATCGCTGAGATTGTTGGCATCACCGAGCGGGCCGTCCAACGTATTCTTGATGATCTCGAAGCCGCAGCCTATCTGACGCGCACCCGCAATGGGCGCAAAAATATGTATGAAATTCATCCCGAACGCCCTATGCGGCATCCTGCACAGCACGGCCTTGCCATCCGCGATCTGCTTGGGCTGCTCGCAGCCAGCGAAACTGAGTAAGCCCTTTACACCGAATCACCTATACGCTGCGCTATCAGCGCCTCCGACTACGAATCGCGGGTGCGCCGTAGGCCCCTGTCGCCCACAGCTTGCAGCATGCTCCTGTGCAATACGTTCCCATCATGACCGCTTTGTCATGCAGCCCGCGTATAGCGGGTACCAAAACACGATCTATAATACACGATATTAAATTCGTGATATAATAATCGTAATAGGTATCGACCTCGAATGTGATGACAGGGGAAATGCGTGCAGTACCAGAAGGCAGGCCGCACCGAAGCTGGCTTATTGGCGGTTCTCACCGGGCTCACCGTGGCATCGATGGTCTTTGTGATCTGGCAGGCCAGTACACTCCAACCAATCCGGCTGCCGGCGCTCATGATCGATCGTCTGAGCGCAATAATCGGATTACTCGTCGCGGGTATTGGAACGATATGCTTCCACTTTAGTATACGCTACCTTGATGGAGAGCCAGGGCAACAACGCTTTTTACGGTGGTTGTTCTTCACGGTTGTGATGGCCTATGTACTTATTCTTGCAACGAATCTCTTGCTGCTCATCGCGGCTTGGGCATGTACCAGCCTGGGATTACATCACCTGCTGACCTTCTATCACCACCGACCTGAGGCCCAGCGACCAGCACGTAAGAAATTTCTGATCAGTCGGCTTGGCGATCTCGCGTTGTTGAGTGCAATTCTTGTAATCTGGTTCCAGTGGGGAACGCTTGATCTGCAGATCTTCTTACAACACGTTGCCGTGCCAACTGCTTGGAGTGGAGCACCACTAGGGGCAGCACTGCTCATCGTCGTCGCAGCGCTCACAAAATCGGCCCAGTTCCCGTTCCATACCTGGCTGCCAGAAACGATGGAAGCACCAACGCCCGTTTCGGCGCTCATGCATGCGGGTATCATCAATGCTGGTGGGTTCCTGATCCTGCGCTTTGCGCCTTTGATCAGTGCTGTGCCAGAAGCGCTGTTCCTGCTTGCGCTCGTCGGCACGCTCACCGTCGGGTTTGGTACGCTGAGTCTGTGGACGCAGACAGACATCAAGCGCATGCTCGCTTGGTCAACCATCAGTCAGATGGGCTTTATGATAATTCAGTGCGGCTTGGTGGTGTTTCCCGCAGCAATCTTGCATATGATGGGGCATGGCTGCTACAAAGCGTGGTCATTCCTGCGTTCCGGTGGTTTGCCTGATTCAACCATCGCATCTCCAGCAATGGAGCCACGCTCTGCTCTGGCATACAGTGCTGGCGGAACCCTGCTTGCGGTTCCGGCACTGGCACTGGCAACGCGCATTACACAGTATGACCCATTTCATTCGCCGGGCGAGTTGGCGCTATTGGCCATGCTGGCCCTCTCAATTGGCCAACTCTGGGTTGCCTTGTTCGGCGTCCACATGCAACATACGTTCATGCGCCTCTCAATCGGGCTGCTGGCCACCATGACCATTGCGCTAGGCGCGTGTAGCCTGTACAAAGGTGCGGCACTCTTCTTTGCACCGGTATTTGGTCAGCTCCCAGGAACAGGAACACCACTGCATTGGATCGCAGCAGCGCTACCGGTGATCCTCATGACCAGCCTGATCGTCTTTCGTGCGCTATTGCCGGCCATTGAACAGAGCGCATTCGGGCGAGCGTTGTATGTGTATGCACTGAATGGTTTTTATATCGGCATCTACGCCAACCAGATCGTTGACTGGCTCTGGAGGCAGCCCACGATGCGCGAAAAGTATGCAGCAATCAGGCGTCAGAAATCAGAAGCATAGGGAACAATCGCGCGCCGCTGGCATTTCTCGCATTCCGCTCCGATGTGAAGAAAGGATTAATGATTATGATATCGCTCACGCACCATCCCGTCGACAACCGCGTGGCCACAGATTCGTCTCCGAGCGAAGCACTGCGCGACACGGTCGCACGGATCTGTGCGCGCATCCCGCCCCTGTGGGAGCTTCCCAACTATGTTGCGGTCAATCCATTCCTCGGTTTTTCGGGTCAACCACTCAGCGATACTGCGCGCATCCTCAGCAATGGGCTTGGCGCACATGTGCTGCCATCGATCGAGTTCTATCGCGCACAGTGGGCATGTGGCGCATTTGGCATGGCCGAACTGCGCCAGGCAGCTCAGCGGGCCAACCGCAATCCAGAAACACTCGCCGCCATCCTGGCAGGCACCAACGCGATGCCGATACGTCTGGCAAGCGACACGCTGACGTTTGCCGAGCGGCGCGATGATCACGATCACAGCAACTGGCATGCGATCGCAATCCGCCATATAACGCAGTGGTGTGCGGTCTTTACAGGTAAGGGGCTGGCGCGCTGGAATCTGCCCCATACCGCTGATGGTCTCTATCCATCCTGGCGTGCAGCAGCCCAAACGGACCGAACGCTCGAACTTGAAGGGCTGCACGGCTGGCGGTCATGGGCCAAGAATCTGCCAGAATCGGCAGAAGACGCGCTTACGACCATGCTCGAAACCCTGCATCTTCCCGACCATCAGCACGAAGACTATCTGTACCGATTGTTCGGCGGTGTGTTTGGGTGGGCTTCGTTTCTCCGCCGTGCAACGTGGGAGCGCGGTACTGCTGAACCAGGTCAACTGCGTGATCTGTTAGCCATACGGATCTGTGTTGATGCCGGTATCGAACTCCTCGCCCCGCCTCCCCACGCAGTCCGCGCACCTGTCCCACGGGCCATGGTTGCGGATGAACAGATTCTGGTCATCTTTCAGGACGCATTCGAGAATGCGTACGTCCGCCAATTAGGTGATTCGTTGCTGCCGCCAACTGTTCAATCACCCGAACGGCCTGCAGTCCAGGCGCTCTTCTGTATTGATGTGCGCTCCGAAGTATTCCGGCGCCACCTGGAGGCACAGGGGCAACAGATGAGCACCCTTGGGTTTGCGGGCTTCTTTGGCGTCGCCCTGACTTGGCACGCTGCTGCTGATGAACCTGGCAGCGCACGCTGCCCAGTGCTCCTCAAACCGGGCATCCAGGTCATATCATCCAGCAATGATCGATCAAAAGTAGCCAGGAGTATCCTGAAAGAGCTGCAAAACGCACCAGCAAGTGCATTCTCATTTGTTGAAACGGTTGGGCTAGCCTATGGGTTCCGCATGGCATGCGATGCATTCAACTGGCAATTAGAATCGCATTCGCATGAGCACAGCCTGCCCTTCACCATCCAGCAGACCAACACTGACCGTATGACCCGCACAATGCAGCGGGATGTGGCGGCAGGAATCCTCAAAAATGTTGGCCTGCGCACCCTCTTCGCGCGGATTGTGTTACTCTGCGGGCATGCCAGCACCAGCGAGAATAATCCCCACGCTGCCGCACTCGATTGCGGTGCCTGTGGTGGCCATAGTGGTGCGATGAATGCCAGGGTTGCTGCAGCACTGCTGAACGATCCCGCCGTGCGACACGAACTCACAACAATCGGCTGGCAGATACCAAGCGACACATGGTTCCTGCCCGGATTACACAATACAACCGTCGATCATGTGCAGTTGCTCGATACGGATCAGGTTCCTGCGAGCCATCAGGCCGATCTGCGCCAATTAGCGCGCTCACTGGAGCAAGCTGGCGCTCTGGCTCGTGCTGAACGAGCGCCAGCACTTCAGCGTACCACGCAGCCACAGCATGTGCTCGACCATGTCCGTCATCGCGCCCGCGACTGGTCCGAGGTACGGCCGGAATGGGCGCTCGCACGCAATGCGAGCTTTATTGCCGCTCGGCGTCTCCGTACTCGGGGTGTCAACTTGGATGGACGCAGTTTTCTCCATGAATACGATTGGACCACCGACCCCGATGGTTCGATCCTGCAGCTGATCCTCTCAGCCCCAATGGTCGTCGCCTCGTGGATTAATCTGCAATATTTCGCGTCGACGGTCGATAACACCATGTTCGGATGTGGAACCAAAACGCTGCACAACCGGATTGGAACACTGGGTGTTGTGCTGGGCAATGGTGGTGATCTGCGCAGTGGCCTTACCCTTCAATCGGTTCAAGCGGCTGATGGGCACTGGTATCATCAGCCACTCCGCTTACAAGTGGTGATCGAAGCGCCCCAATCAATGATTGAAGCGGTACTGGAACAGCAACCAAACGTCAGAGAACTGTTCGAGAATGGTTGGGTACGTTTATTCGCGCTCGATCCGAATAGCTGCACACTGGTACGGTGGTTCCCAGAGTCGCAATGGGAAACAGTACAGAGTGAGCCTATAATCTAGCGCAACAGCGTGAAGCACCTCCTCGCGAGCACGAAAAGCGGCCACCTGAAAATGAACCTGCACCACTCGTCGGTGCTCTACAAGCTGGAGTAATTATGAGCCAAGCGTATCAGGGCGCATGTATTATCCTTCCGACCAAGCACGCCAAATCGGTGGCGATTGCGCCACCGTTCTGGGAAAGACTCGGCGCAAGTGTGCTGGAATATCTTGTTGATACCGATACGCTTGGCACATTTTCTGGCGAGGTGGAACGCGAAGGCAATGCGCTGGAATGTGCACGACGCAAATGCGAATGGGGATTGGATTTGTTGGGTGACCAGGCGGAATATGGCATTGCCAGCGAAGGCAGTTTTGGGCCGCACCCGTTTATCCCATTTCTGCCCTACGATCAGGAGATTTTGTATTTTATTGACCGCAAACGCAGCTTTCATCTCCACATGGTTCATTGTAGCGACAAAACAAACTACCGGATGCAGGCACTGGGTTCATTCGAGGAACTACAAAAATTCGCCAATTCGGGGCAGTTTCCATCTCATGCACTAATTCTTCGTCCGAACAATCGCGGAAACAGCAACCTCTTATTCAAAGGGATTGATACGCAAGATGCGCTTGAACATGCATTTACGGAATCACTCAAGCGTTCCACCGATGGTCAGGTTTGGGTGGAGACGGATATGCGGGCGCAGTATAATCCATCGCGCATGACCGCTCTAGGTGAGCTTGCCGATAAATTAGCAGAGCGCCTCGCCACTTCATGTCCTTCTTGTGCCTTGCCAGGCTGGGGCAGGATAGACGCCGAGAAAGGCTTACACTGCGAATATTGTGATCAAGCCACTGAAATGGTTGCCCATGAGATATATGGCTGTGTGCTTTGCGATCATACCGTGCGACAACCCCGCGCCGATGGACGTAAAGCAGCACCACAGATGTATTGTGGGTGGTGTAACCCATAGAGCGTAGACAGATCACCGTATCGGCCACATTTGTTGGTTGCCTACTCGCGCCGCGCTGCTACCCGTAGCGACACATATTGCACGAGGAATCGATACTACGGCAGTCATAAAGGTTGCACTCCGTAGTCGTATGCTTCTCGCGGTGTTTGTGTTGGTAATCATGCTGGCCGCCTGTATGGGCAAGTCAGAAAGCAGTATTGGCGGCGACGACTGGTGCGGGTGGCAACCATCATGCGCTGTGGCACGCACACCGCGCTGAAAACCGCGCGCCAAGGCCTTGGCCTGAGTGGACACATCAACACGGCGTTTATTGAGCGATTGAACCTGACCATCCGCCAAAGCGTGGCCGCCCTGGTCCGTCGCACCTGGTCGACCGCCCAAACGGCTTCTCGATGATCACACGCGTCCAGCCCTGGCCATTGGCTTCGTTGGGTTGCCCGCTTAATCCCGCCGCACCAAGCTGCGCCACAATCCGTGGGTAGGCATCGGGTGGTGTGGCAAGGTAGAACAGTCGGTTGCCACCGTTTGGCGCGCCATGCTCGTTATCGCTGCGAGCGAGCAGTGCCTTCAGATCGGCATATCCCTGCGGGTCATCGAAGCCGGATTGATGGTAGCGAATGCTCGTGGCGAACCCAGCCCAGTCGGCGTTGTTAATCGGCTGCGAGCGTGAGAACGATGTGACACCCGCGCTGAGTTCGTCACGGAACTGCGCATCGCTCTTCGGGCGCCGGGCAAAGCCAACAAGCGTGAAACCGTCGGGCAGCAGGCCGTCGCGGCACAGGTTGTAGAGCGCTGGTACTAGCTTACGTTGGGTCAGATCGCCGGACGCGCCGAAAATAACAACCGTTGTTGGTAACATGCTCAATCTTCCTTTTGTCACAAATCCTAGTGCGCTTCGCGCTGATGATGGTCGATTCGCAAACGTACAACCTCTGGCAGCGTATTCGGGTCGTCTACCACCCACGAGCGGGCCAGCAGCTCTTTGTCGCGGAACTTCTGGCGGGTCAGCGGTGTCGTCACTGCAATGACATTCATGCCAGCAGCTAGGCCAGCCTGCACGCCGGTCGGTGAGTCTTCGATAACCAGACATTCGCCTGGTGGCACACCAAGCTCGTGCGCCACCAGCAGGTAGATCTCTGGGTCTGGTTTGCCGTTCTCCACATCGTCGCGCGAGGCAACAAACTGAAAGGCGTTCTCCAAGTCCAGCACACTGAGCACCCGCTGAACCTGCGCACAGTACGACATCGTTGCCAGTGCGGTCGCACGCCCCTCCTGCCGCACGGCATGCAGTAGTTCGATGGTATGCGGCCACCGGGCGGCGCGCAAGACCGCCGGATCGAAGAGCATCTGATCGTAGATCTCTAGCCGCACCTGGACAAATGCCTGCCAGGGCGTATCCACATTGAACTCTTCCCTGCGCGCCTGTGCGGCGGCTTCTAACGCGAAGCGCTCGACCAAGGCCATTGCCACCTCACGCCGCGATAACCCGACGAGATCGCCAAAGGCCAGGCGCACCAACTCTTCATCGAGCTCGGGGCGCAGTACGGTGGCGGCGCGGGCGTAGGAGCGCGCTTTGATTTCCTCGGTCTCAACCAGCGTTCCATCAAGATCGAAAACGACAGCTTCAATCATTACTGCCTCCCAGTTGCAAGTACGACTTGGTTCTTGGCGGCGGCGACGACCTGTTCTGGCGTGAAGCCAAACTTGCGCTGTAATTCCTTGAGCGGTGCCGATGCGCCAAAGGTCTTCATGCCGATGCGTTCGCCCGTCAACCCGACATAGCGCGACCAGCCGAATGTCGAGGCTTGTTCGACCGAAACCCGCGCAGTGATATGTGGCGGCAGCACACTGTTGCGGTATTCCTCGCTCTGCTGCTCGAACAACTCCCACGACGGCATGCTGACCACGCGGGCCGCGATACCCTCAGCCTTGAGTTGCTCATAGGCGTTGATGCAGAGTGCAACTTCGCTGCCGCTGCCCAGCAATAGCACCTGCGGCTCGCCGTCGCTGGCATCCGCCAGTACGTATGCTCCCTGGGCAACACCCGCCGCCGATGCGTAGTTGGCGCGATCAAGCGTTGGCAGCGCCTGGCGGGAAAGAAT
>Ga0163144_10013664_pt1 | contig 16922 bp, 15 predicted proteins | sample OliLak19BULKMAT1_FD_123175 | JGI IMG/M metagenome (GOLD analysis project Ga0163144, IMG submission 123175) | Freshwater microbial mat bacterial communities from Lake Vanda, McMurdo Dry Valleys, Antarctica - Oligotrophic Lake LV.19.BULKMAT1 | ecosystem: Environmental > Aquatic > Freshwater >... | reverse complement strand
CACGTCTGAGAGCACACGCACCGTGACGCTGGCGGAACGCGCGGAAGCCTACGGGTTGCCGTCGTTCTCGGTGGACGGGACGGATGTGGAAGCGGTGTACCTGGCAGCGCAGGACTGTGTGGCGCACGCACGCGCGGGCAAGGGTGGCATTCTGCTGGAGTGCCGGACGCCACGCCTGGGTGGGTTCTCCGTGGAGGAGCCCATGGCCTCAACCATCCCCCAAGGCGCGGTGGATGTGCTGGAGCACCAGCTGTCCAACAGTCCGCTCTGCGCAGAGATCACGCGCGAGATTGACGACGCTGTGAACCACGCCGAAGGACTGCCGTTGGCTGCGGCGGAGGGGGCGTTGCTGCACAGTGTGTATTCGGACGTGGTGATGACGGGGGATGGGCGGACCCAGCCGCACCACCTGCGCCCCGCCTCCAAGCCGGCGCCCCGCAGCAGTGACACGCCAAGGCAACAATGGGTCTTCAACGATTTTGAGTGATGGGTGAACCATGCCGGTGATGACGTATCTGGAAGCGCTGAGCCAGGGTCTTCATGAAGAGATGACGCGGGATCCCAACGTGTTCATCATTGGTGAGGACGTGGGCAACTACGGTGGCGCGTTCCGCGTGACCAAGGGGTTTCTGGAGGAGTTTGGGCCAGACCGCATTGTGGACACGCCCATCAGTGAGAGCGCCATTGTGGGCGCCGCCATTGGCTGCGCGCTCATGGGCATGCGTCCCGTGGCGGAGATGCAGTTCATTGATTTCATGAGCTGCGCGTATGACATTATTACCAACTACGCGGCCAAGTCCCGCTACCGGTGGGGCGCGGGTGTACCCATGGTGATTCGCGGGCCGTGTGGTGGCGGCGTGAATGGCGGGCCTTTCCACAGCCAGAATCCGGAAGCGCAGTACATGAACGTGCCGGGGCTGAAGATTGTGGCGCCGTCCACGGCGGAAGACGCCAAGGGCCTCATCAAAGCGGCCATCCGGGATGAAGATCCGGTCATCTACCTGGAGCACAAGTTCCTCTACCGCCGCATCAAGGGTGAGGTTCCCGCCGGGGACTACATCACGCCCATTGGCAAAGCGGCGGTGGCGCGGCCGGGCCGGGACGTTTCCATCATCACCTACGGCGCCATGCGCTACGTGGCCACGGACGCGGCGGAGCTGCTGGCCAAAGACGGCATTGAAGTGGAAGTGATTGACCTGCGCACGCTGCTTCCGCTGGACCGTGAAGCCATTGTGACAACGGTGAAGAAGACCAACAAGGTGATCATCCTGCATGAAGCCACGCGCACCGGTGGGCCTGCGGGAGAGATCACCGCCATCATCCAGGAAGAAGCGTTTGAACACCTGGATGCGCCGGTGCGCAGAATCACGTCACCGGACACGCCCGTTCCCTACGCGCCCAGCCTGGAGAAATTCTTCCTGCCCAACGTGGATGACGTGGTCAAAGTGGTGAAGGAGCTGCACGCGTACTGAGTGCGCCGGAACGCACCAGCAGCCACCGGTCCTCTGGAAGATGTTTCCCCTGCCGCGTGTTTCAGCCCTCACATTCGTTTGGGTGCGGCATGAAACTCTCAATTCTGGCAGTGGCAACTCTGGGGGCGTGCTCCCCGGTTGTGACGCTGCCATTGGTCTCCAGCTCTTCCGGAGCTGCCAGCAGCAGCAGTGAAGTGCTGGTCAGCAGCGGCACGTCTTCCGCACCCGCCAGCACCGCGCAGTCCGCCAGTGTGACGTCGGGGATGGCGTCATCCACGTCACGGATCATGACGGGTGATCCGCGGCTGGACTGTCCGTACGGCGCGCCGGTTGTGGGTGATTCGGGTGTTGCGCGGCTCACCCTCAACGCCATGGACCTGGACAACAACGGGACCGCGGAAATAGCCACGTTCAATGCAGAAGGTGTCTACGGCGTGGATGCTCCCGCGCTGAAGATCCATGACACCTGGCCCGGCGTTCCGGCGCCCGCAGACTTTGATGGGGACGGAGACACGGACCTTGCGTGGGTCACGGACCCCATGGACGGAGGTCCTCCGCTGTGGACCATTGCGTGGTCTCCAGCGGTGGACGGCGGTGTCACCCGGATCTTTTTTGGCGTCAGCGGCGGCATTCCCGTGCCCGGTGACCATGATGGTGACGGCGCCGCGGAGCTGGCCATGGCGGTCCCGCAGGAGCGTGCTGACGGCGGAGTGACGTTGTGGATGGTGGGCCGGGCGCCGCTGGCCAAGGATGAGGGCCAGACGCAGGGGGTGGTTATGTGTGCGGAGGAGGCGGGCAGCACGCAGGTTCCGTTGACGTCAGACGTGGACCTGGATGGGAGGACGGATCTGCTCAGCCACAACGCTGCCACGGGTGAGTGGGCCTGGAGCACAGATTTTGGCGCCACCTGGCGTGCCCGGACCATGCCTGCCACGGCGGGGGATGTTCCGTTGCCGGGCCTGTACGGCGCCGCCGAGGGCGCGTTTGGCGTCTTCAACGCGGCGCATGCACGGTGGCGCGTGGAGCGCTTTTCGGACGGCGGTGTGGTGGCGGACGCGCCGCTGGGTGCGGAGATTCTTGACGGCGGCGTGGTCACGGCGGCCATTCTTCCGCAGCTTGGCGGGCCGGATGATGCGGGGATGTTCTATCCGCAATACGGCTTCTACCTGTGGACCCAGGGCGGATTCTGCGCGTCAGACAAGGAGATGGACGGGACCATGGAGCAATTCTCCACCTGTCCCATGGGCCGGAAGGTCCTCCAGCCCAACACCGCGGTCTTCATGCTGCGCGGCCTCAACGGCTACTGAACGGCCCTCTCCGACGTCACCCGCCGTTTGCTCCTGCGCCGGATGGCGGTGCGCGCTATGCCGCGCCACATCACTCTTGCTGCGCCCCGGGGCCGTGTGCCAACTCACGCCTTGTCACGGGCCGCTGGTCAATTGGGTGAGGAGCAGAACATGGCTGAAGTCATCATGCCGCAGTTGGGTGAGAGCATTGCGGAAGGCACCATTGTCAAATGGCTGAAGAAGGTTGGTGACCAGGTCAAACGTGATGAAGACCTGCTGGTGGTGTCCACGGACAAGGTGGAAGCGGAGCTGCCCAGCCCGGCCAGCGGTGTGTTGACGGAGATTCGGGTTCCGGAAGGCAAGACGGTTCCCATCAAGACGGTGATTGCCGTGATTGGAGACGCTGGCGCCGCGGTGGTTGCCCCCGCGCCCGCCGCTGCTGAGAAGCCCCAGGCGGCCCCGGTTGCAGTGCAGGCCGCGCCCGTTGCTGCGGCCGCCGCCGCACCGTCAGAGGTGCAGGGCCGCATCTGGTACAGCCCGCTGGTGAAGAAGATTGCCAAGGATGAGGGCATCAGCGGCGAGGAGCTGCGGGCCATCTCCGGCAGCGGTCACGATGGGCGGGTCAGCAAGAAGGACGTTCTGGGCTACGTGGAGCAGCGCAAGAGCGGCCAGGTCCACGCTCCGGCGCCGGCCACTGCCGTGGTGACGCAGCATGCGCGCGCGGCGGAGGCACCGGTGGTGCCCAAGGGCCCGGGGCGGCCCACGCGTGAGGACGTGGTGCCCATGACCAACATCCGCAAACTGATTGCGGAGAACATGGTCAAGAGCAAACAGACCAGCGCGCACGTGCAGACCATCTGGGAAGTGGATTTCAGCGCCATTGCCAGGATCCGGGAGAAGCACAAGGAGCAGTTCAAGAAGGAAGAGGGCGTGGGCCTGACGTACACCGCGTTTATTGCGTCCGCGGTGGCCAAGACGCTGCGCAGACATCCGTATGTGAACTGTGAAATCCGCGGTGACCAGATTTCATTCAAGAAGGATGTGCACCTGGGCATTGCCGTGGACCTGGGTGATGACGGGTTGATTGTGCCCAACATCCCCAATGCGCAGGACTTGAACCTGCGCGGCATTGCCCGGGCGGTGGATGACCTGGCCACGCGCGCGCGCAAGAAGAAGCTGAAGTCAGATGACATCCGGGGTGGCACCTTCACAATCACCAACCCGGGCGTGTTTGGCAGCCTCTTTGGAACGCCCATCATCAACCAGCCGGAAGTGGCCATCCTGGGCGTGGGCGCGGTGGTGAAGCGCCCGGTGGTGATTGAGACGCCCGCGGGGGATGTGCTTGGCATCAAGCCCATCTGCATCATGGCGCTGAGCTTTGATCACCGGGTGGTTGACGGCGCCACCGCGGACCGCTTCATGAAAGACCTGCGGGATGAATTGCAGAACTGGTCCGCGGAGCCGTGACGTTGGGCACGCGCCCCACCACCAGAGCGACGGGCGAGCGTTGAAAGCAACATCCGTGTAAAGTGAAAGAAAGATCTCGCACAATGGGATTGATTGATTAGGCTGCCGCGCCGGGAGCAACGGTCATGCGTGCGCTGGTTGTTGATGATGAGCCCCACATGGGCGAGCTGATCAACCGGGCCCTCAGCCAGCGCGGCTTTCACGTTGACCTTGCGTCTGATGGGCATGACGCGCTGATCAAGATGCAGGACATGGTGCCGGACCTGATTGTGCTGGACCGGCAGATGCCCGGAATGGACGGGCTCACGCTGCTCCAGAAGGTGCGCGCCAATCCGTTCCTGGCGCAGATTCCCGTCCTCATGCTCACGGCTGTGAGTGACCGGCGGGACAAGCTGCACGCCTATGAATGCGGCGTGGATGACTACCTGATCAAACCGTTTGAGCTGGAAGAGCTGGTGGCCAAGTGTGGCGCGCTCATCCGCCTGGCGCGCCGCAACCTGGAGCGCAATCCCACCACCAACCTGCCCGGCGCGGACGCCATTGATGGGGCCATCCAGGCCCGTTTGACGTCGGGCGTGCCGGTGGCCGTGTGCCACGCGGACCTGGACAACTTCAAGAGTTTTGCGGATGCCCGGGGCTTTGAGAAAGCCAATGAAGCCATTGCCATGACCGCACGTGTGCTGGCGGGTATTGCCACGCTGGAAGGTGACGGAACTGAATTTGTAGGACACTTGGGCGGTGATGACTTTGTGATGGTTCTGCCGGACGCGCGTTTCCGTCACATCTGCGCGCGTATCCTTGAGGAATTTGACCGGCAGCGGGTGAAGTTCCATACCCCGGAAGAGATTGTGCAGGGGTATTACACTTCCCGGGACCGGCGTGGGCGGCTGGGTCAGTTCCCGCTGCTCTCACTTTCCATTGCGGCGGTGACCACCAGCAAGCAGGCGTTCACGTCCGCCTCAGCGGCGGGGGAGGCGTTGGTGGAGAAGAAGAAGCGGGCCAAGCGGATCCGGGGAAGCGCCTTTGTGGAATAAGGCGCCTCAACCCGGCGGATTCAATTCTCAGACAACCTGCGCATTGACGACGACGGCGTCCGCATCACTCTGCGTGTTGCCCGGCTGCGGCGGGACCACCTTGTTCTTGCGCATCTGCTGCAGGTCCCACACCGGGCCGGCCAGGAAGCTGAGCGGGTCATCTGCAAAGGCGGGGGCGTTCTTCTCGTAGAAGCCATGGCCAATGAAGTTCACAATCCAACCGCCGGTGAAGGCCGTGGCGGAGACAAACCACGCGGGACGGAACGGGCGGAACAGCAGCAGGCCGGTGGCGCCGGCAACAATGGGCGGGATTCCCCACGTGTGCAGCTTGCGGTTGGTGCTGTTGAGGTGGGTGGCCTCATAGAACTCAATGGCCTCACGCCAGCGCGCGTCCATGCCGCCCGTGAAATTGGGGTGCGCTTCCCGCCAGCACTCCTCCAGACCCTTGGCGCCCTTGGCAAACAGGCCCAGTGCCACCAGCTTCTGGCCCGTCAGCAGCCCAACCATGCCGCCGGCCGCCATGGCCACAGAGCGCGTCCGCTTGCTTGGAATGAGCTTCAGGATGTCTTCAACAATGGCCATGACCGCCCCTGGGTTTGGGTGTGAGAGGCCCGGAGTTAGTGCCCGCGTCAGGGGTTGGCAACTCTGGAATGAAGCCGGAGATCCAAAAACCGTACGAACGTGCGATTCCAGGACCCGGGAAGGGAAGGGGTGGCGCGGGGGTTGCTCCGGCGGGCTTTGTTCCTACGTTGAGGGTGTTCAAAGGAGGTGTGTCACATGAAACGTTTGCTGCCGGTTTTGATGGTGCCCGTGGTGTTTGCCGCAGGTTGTGGGTTCAATGAAGTGATTGCCCGGGATGAAGGCGTGAAGGCCGCATGGGCAGAGGTGCAGAACCAATATCAGCGGCGCGCGGACCTGATTCCCAACCTGGTGAGCACGGTAAAAGGTGTTTCCAATTTTGAGCAGGAGACGCTTACCGCGGTGGCGCAGGCGCGCGCCAACGTTGCGGGGGTGAAGGCAGACGCGTCCATTGTGGATGACCCGGAGCGTCTCAAGAAGTTTGAGGCCGCGCAGGCGCAGCTTGGTGGTGCACTCTCGCGTTTGCTGGTGGTGAGCGAGCGCTACCCGGAACTCAAGGCCAGCGACGCGTACCGCGACCTGATGGCGCAGCTGGAGGGGACGGAGAACCGCATTGCGGTGGCGCGCAAGCGCTACGTGGAGGAGGTGGCGCTCTACAACCGCACGGTGCAGGAATTTCCGTCCATGATTGGCGCCAAAATGCGTGGAAAGAGTGTGCGGCCCACATTTGAGGCCACCACCGCGGGTGCGGACAAAGCGCCCCAAGTGGCGTTCTGACCATGGGAGCACGCGCCGCCGTCCTGCTGCTGGCGCTGCTGCAGGGAGCCGGTGTTGCCCTGGCGCTGGAGCCGCCCAAGCTGACGCGGCGGGTGACAGACCTGGCCGGCGTCTTGCGCCCTGATGACGTCAACCGGATGGAAGAAACGCTGCGGGCGTACGAGCAGCAGACCGGCCACCAGTTTGCGGTGCTGGTGCTTCCCTCGCTGGAGGGAGACGTGATTGAGCCCTTTGCCATCCGCGTGGCCGAGCAGTGGAAGCTGGGTGACACCAAGCGTGATGATGGATTGTTGATGGTTGTTGCGGTGAAAGACCGCAAGATGCGCATTGAAGTGGGTTACGGGCTGGAAGGCGTCATTCCGGATGTGGTGGCCAGCCGGGTGATCCGTGAGCGCATGACACCGCGTTTCCGGGAGGGAGACTATGCCGGCGGAATTTCCTCCGCATTGGACGCGCTGATGAAGGCTGCACAGGGAGAATCCCTTGGTCCGCCGCAGCAGCGTGATGACGGGAATGGCAAGTCAACGCCGTTTGCCCCGCTGGCCATCCTGATGGTGCTCTTTGGCATCTTCCAGGGTCTTCCCCGTCCCATCCGAATGGTTGCGGGTGGTGTCATTGGCGCAGGTGCGGGGCTGATGATGGGCAGTGTGTTGTGGGCGTTGCCGGGCCTGGTGGTGGGTGCGCTGGTGGGCGGGATTCTTGGCGGACGCCGCGGGGGATTCTTCTTCATTCCCGGAGGATTTGGTGGCGGCCGGAGCCGTGGCGGCGGATTTTCAGGTGGTGGCGGCGGCTTTGGTGGCGGCGGCGCCAGCGGGGACTGGTGATTGATGGCACTTCTCACGGAGGACGGAAAGAAGCAGGTTGCGGCCGCAGTGGCTGAGGTGGAGCGCGCCACGCAGGGGGAGATTGTGACGGTGGTGGTGGGCCGCAGCGATGACTATTCCAGCCAGCGCCTGGTGGCAGCGGCGTTGATGTCCGCTGCGGTGGTGAGCGGGCTGCACTCCATGGCGCCGGTGGTGGGGAGCGGATGGTTGATTGTTGCGCAACTGGTGTTGTGGATTCCGGCGTGGTTCCTGACCGGCGTGGCGCCGGTATTGCGGATGCTGGTTTCCGTGGACACGCGCGCGGCCGCGGTCCACCGCGCGGCGCTGATTGCGTTCATGGAGCGGGGCGTTCACCGGACTGCGGCGCGGACGGGTGTCCTGCTCTTCATCTCAGAAGATGAGCACCGGGTGGAGATCCTGGCAGATGAAGGCATCCACGCGCGGGTGGGCGTGGATGGGTGGAAACACCACGTGGACGCGGTGATTGCGTCCATCCACGCGAACAAGGCTGCGGAAGGAATCACCGCCGTGGTTGCCGCGCTGGGCAAGGACCTGGCCGCCGCGGTTCCGGGCACCGCCAGCGTCAATGAGCTGCCCAATGACGTTGTGATGCAGAAGCGCGGCTGAGCGCCAGGCTCATTGCATGGGGAATTGTTTCAGCTTCCCCTCATAATGCTCCTGCATGGCCACATTGGCCTCCAGGATGGCCACCAGGGCAACCTCAAACGCCTTCCAGTGCGCGCCGGGAATAGAGAAATACATTTCATCCTCAGGCGTGCCGGTGAACAGGCGGTTTCCTTTGCAGCCCAGGGACATGGCGGCTTTTCCACTGTTCACCGTCAACGGAAGCACGGCGCAGCCAGGCCGGCCCAGCGTCTGGCCCAGGGCGTTGCCGGCGCCGCACTTGAGCGCGGCCTCCTGGAGCAGCATCAACTGTCCGGGCCGGGCCGCCACCACCACCACATCCGGCGCAAACGAAGCCTGTTCAATGGGCGCATACGCCACATACCGGGGGCTTTTCTTGAGGGTTGGGATTCCCGGCACTTCTTCCATGGTCAGATAGCCGCTCTTCACCATGAACCCCACCGTATCCATCAGCTCATGGGCGCGGGCTTCCGGCAGCGGAATGTTGTGCGTGTGGCAGCCCACGGCGCAGTTGAGATGGTCCGCCTGCTCGGTGAAGAACGGGCCCGCGGTGACGGCCCGCTGCCAGAAGGCGCAACCGGCAGGGACCGCGCCGCTTCCCCACTTGGGCACATTGGCAGGAGGTTGCTCCAGGTAGGCAACAGCGACGGGCGGGGACTTCAAGCCAAGCAGGCTCTGAACGCTCATGGGCAGCTCCGGTGTAGGGCGGCGGACCCTAAGGCCACCCGCGCCGGCGGCACAGGCATTTGCTGGCCAGACTGGTGGCATATACGATCTTATCCGCGCAGATAATTTCGGCGTGGGCTTCCCGAGGTACTTCCCGGGGAAGTGCGTTGGCCCGGCGGCTGCACTGCGCTCTGGCACCAACGCTGCCTGTGAATGGAAGAACTTCCTACCGCGTCCAACGTTGAAGGTAACGCGGCTCCAGAAGACCGGAACCAACAAACCCAACAAAATGCAAGCAGCAATAGAAATTGTTTGACGGATCAAGAAACCAACGTTAATCAAACGCGCAACTGGAGATTCACCATGCTGTCCATTCGCAGAAGTTACATGACTGTCTCAAGCTGGTTGGCGCATTCGGCCGCGACCATTGGGGCAGTGTGTGTGCGTGATGGGCAAAAAGTCCCCGGTAAGACGCTGAATTTTGAAGGTCTTCTCCCGCGTGATGGTACGCGGCCCGGCATCCAGAGTCCCCCTGTGTAGCTAGACACAGGCGTGTGCACTGGGAGGCCGGGTAACCCAAAGGGGTTCCCGGCCTTTCGCATTTCTGGGGCCGGAAGCCCGAAAAATCAATGATGTGGGCTGCGGTCTGGGACCAGCGTGGATTCCAAAACCGTGCAGTGGGGTTCAATTCCTCAGCGGCCCGCTTCCAATTGTTGCCGGTTTGGCCGGCCACGGCACCCCTGTGCCGTGACGGGGAAGAAGTGTCTTTTGATGACGTGATGTCCAACCGTGGCCGAGGGGCTCAAGGCGCCTGACCGCCAGTCAGGACTACGCGGGTTCAATTCCCGCCGGTTGGTTCATGAAGGTTTCCTTCGGCGTGCGCAATACGCGTCATTCCATGAAGGGCAAGCTGTGTCCGGAATCTGAATCATTTCAGTTTCTGGTCTTTGACAACTGAATAGGGACGGCAATGTGGGGCCGTAGCTCAATTGGCGGAGCAATCGGTTCTTACCCGACAGGCTGAGGGTTCAACTCCCTCCGGCCCCACTCTTCTGCCTCCGTGGTGAAATGGGATCATTCCCGGCTTTTACCCGGCGAGTTCCTGGTTCAAGTCCAGGCGGAGGCACCATGTGTCCGGGTCTGGCCGAGCGGCAGAGGCACCTGTCTTCCAAACAGGGTGAGGTCGGTTCAACTCCGACGGTCCGGATGTGCAGTTTGTTGACGGGAATGTGTGCGCGTTGGGGTGTCGTTCAAGGGTAGGACCGCGGTCTTTGAATCCGCCAATGCAGGTTCAAGTCCTGCCGCCCCAATGGATGTTCCGGGTTGGTCCAATGGAAGGGCGGCTGGCTCTGAACCAGCAGGCGGGGGTTCAACTCCCTCACCCGGATGTGCCGGCGTAGCTCAATGGAAGAGCAGTTGCCTCGTAAGCATCAGGTTGCAGGTTCGATTCCTGCCCCCGGCTAGAAATCAAAAGAAACACCATTGCACAGTGGCCTAATGGCAAGGCTTCCGCCTGTTAAGCGGAAAGATGCAGGTTCGAGTCCTGCCTGTGCAGTCCTGGCCCGCTCCATCTGGGATGGGGGCACTCCGCAAAAGTGCCATAAGCCTGGTTCAATTCCAGGGCGGGCCTTGTGGCCTGTGAGTCTGTTGGTACGACGCCGGTTTCTCAATCCGGAAGGGCGGGTTCAATTCCCGCACAGGTCATTTGACGTCGTCGCGTTTGTCAACTGGTGAAGACGCCGGTCTTTCACACCGGAATGGCGGGTTCGATCCCCGCACGCGGCATTGTCTGGGCATGGCTCAATTTGGCAGAGCGTCCGGTTTGGGACCGGAAAGTTGCAGGTTCGAATCCTGCTGCCTGGATTTCCTCATTTTCGGGGTGTGGCGCAGCTCGGTGAGCGCGTCTGCTTGGGGAGCAGAAGGCCGCAGGTTCAAATCCTGCCACTCCGATTTATTGTCACTTCATGTCTGAATGTAGCTCAATTTGGTAGAGCGCACGTTTCGGGTGCGTGAGGCTGCGGGTTCAATTCCCGCCATTCAGACCAGTTTTCCGGGACATAGCTCAATCAGCAGAGCAGCCGACCGATAATCGGCCGATGGTGGTGCAATTCCTCCTGTCCCGATCAAGTAACACTTTTCCCGCGTGATGCGACTGGCGTCGCAGGCTGGTTGTCAACCAGTTGAGACGGGTCCGATTCCCGTACGTGGGATGATGGTGGCTGAACAGCAAAGCGGTCGCGCGGCCAGAATGTGAATCTGGCGTTAACCGGTTCAAGTCCGGTCAGTCACCCCACCTTTCATGCCGCTCTGGCCGACGTGGTCAAGGCACCTGGCTGAAGCCCAGGAGATCCGTGTTCGATCCACGGGGGCGGCATCTCTTCACGGGCTTGTAGCTCAATGGCAGAGCTCCGGCTTTGCACGCCGGTGACCAGGGTTCGATTCCCTGCTGGTCCATCTTTCACGGCCCCGAAGTTCAACGGATGAACGCTCCGCTACGAACGGAGAAGCAGGAAGTTCAACTCTTCCCGGGGCTATTTACAGTCATACTCCTGAAGCTCAAAGGATGAGCACACGCCTCCGAAGCGTGCGGTTGCTGGTTCAAGTCCAGCCAGGAGTGCGGCCTTGTAGCTCAAATGGAAGAGCATGCGCCTTCTAAGCGCACGGTTGGGAGTTCAATTCTCCCCAAGGTCAAACCATGCCCCTGAAGCTCAAGTGGATGAGCCCGTGCCTCCTAAGCGCGTGGTTGCCGGTTCAAATCCGGCCAGGGGCAAACACAAAACGTCATACCAATCAACGTGGATGGCCCGGGATGGGCACGCGGGCCTCATAAGCCCGTTGTCCGGGGTTCAAGTCCCTGGTCCACGATGTCAACTCTCCGGTCCGCATGCATGATGCCATTGTCACGGTTCCCTGAGCAGTCCGTGACACCCTGCATGCGGGCCGGACATCAGTCTGCGCCCGGATGGTGGAACCTCTGGCAGACACACCGGTCTCAGAAGCCGGCGCACTGCGGTGCATTGCGGGTTCAAATCCCGCTCCGGGCATCTTTGCTGGGTTTGTCATCTGGTGATGACGCGGTTTTGACATGACCGTTCAGCAGGGTTCAATTCCCTGATCCAGCATTCTCTTCACTTTGTGCTGGACGAGTCATCTGGAGAGGACACGGTCATCACACGGCCGGCAAGCAGGGTTCAATCCCCTGGTCCAGCAACACGCCGCAGTAGCCCAACTGGCAGAGGCAGCCGCTTCAAAACCGGCACAGTGGGGGTTCAACTCCCTCATGCGGCACTACGCCCGAATGGTGAAAATACGGCAGCCACACCGGCTTGAGAGGCCGGCGCACAATGTGTGCATTGCGGGTTCAAATCCCGCTTCGGGCATGCGGCAAGCTCTGACGTTACAATGAAACCCAAGAAGGGAGGCTGTCATGGACACGTTGGTTTTGGACCAGGGATATTCGCCCGTGGCCAGGGTCTCCTGGACACGCGCGGTCACGTTGTTGTTCCGCAACCGGGTGGAGGTTGTTGAGGAATATTCTGATTGGACGGTGCGAAGCGTGACGTTGGAGATGAAGGTTCCGTCCGTGATCCGTTCACTGCACGCCATCCGCCACAAGAAGCGCGGTGTGCGGTTTTCCCGGGAGCACGTCTACGCCCGTGACAACGGCCGCTGCCAGTACTGTCAGCGCACCGTTGGGCGTGGCGAGGCCACGTATGACCACGTCACACCGCGGTCCCAGGGTGGGCACACGCGGTGGGAGAACATTGTCATTGCGTGCCTCATGTGCAACCAGAAGAAGGGCGGACGTACGCCGCAGCAGGCCGGCATGTTGCTGCATTCCAAGCCGGTGAAGCCGCGCAACATCCCGGAGGCCACGCGCATCACCATGATGTGGCAGACGGGAATGCCGCCGGGTTGGAAGCAGTGGCTGCGTGACTACGGCTACTGGAATGTTGAGCTTGAGTCTGATGGACCGTGAATGATGCGCGGTGGGCGGGTGCCGCACCGCAAGCGGTGGGAGCCAAGTTGCTTCCAGTTCCGCCGCGCATCCTCACGTCTTCAGACCTTCACCCGCGCGCCGGCAGGCGGTCATCTGCCGGAACTCCTGGGAAATCAGCGCAGGGTGGCCTGCGGCCCCGCTTGAAACGGGTGCGCACAAGCAATTGTGTGTGGTTCAACTCCACGGTTTCCCGGAAACCCAAAGCAATTGATTGGGAAGTGAACGCCGGGAGGCCGGCGGCCCGCTTGGAAAGCGGTGCGCACGCACTGCGTGTGTGGTTCGACTCCACCACTTCCCGCACGGGAGGTCAACGCGGCAGGGCCGCGGCCCCGCTCGAAACGGGCGCGCCGGTCAACCGGTGTGGTTCAAGTCCACGGCCTTCCGAATTATGAGTCATACAGTAGATCAGCGTGCCATGGAAGATGAACCGGGTGGTGGACCCGGGCCCCGTTGCTAGCGGGTGCGTGCCGTGCGCGGCATGGGGTTCAATCCCTCCGTCTTCCGCTTGCTATTGGCAATTGATGTCATACTATTGCATTCAATGTTGAACTGGCTTGCGCGTGCAGTTTGCGCGCAGGCCACTTCCCGCCAGCCGTGCCGCTACAATACGGGAAGCGCATACCCCGGGCGCGCTACGGGAAATGCAGCTTCCAGCGTGGTGAAATCCTCCGGCGTCAGCGTCACGGAGGCCGCGCCTGCGTTCTCCACCACGTGCGCGGGGTTGGTGCTTTTGGGAATGGCAACCACCGCGGGATTGTGGGTGAGAAATGCCAGCGCTACCTGGAACGGGGCGGAGCCGTGATGGCGCGCCACTTGCGCCAAGGCACGCCCGCCCATGGTTGCGGGACGGACAAAACTCCCGGCACCAAACGGACTGTAGGCCGTGACCGTGATGCCGTGGAGCGCACAGAAGGGAAGCACGCGGAATTCAATGGCGCGTTCTTCCAGATGGTAGAGCACCTGGTTGCAGGCAATACGTCCGGGTCCGGCAATCTTCAGCGCTGCTTCAAGCTCAGGGACGTCAAAGTTGCTCACGCCCCACGCCAGGATCTTTCCGTCACGCACCAGCTCTTCAAAAGCGGCAATGGTGTCTTCCAGTGGGTGTTCCCCTGGCCAGTGGAGCAGGTAACAATCCAGATGGTCCGTCCCCAGCCGCTGCAAACTCTTTTCACACGCGGTGATGGTGCCCTTCCGGGTGGCTGACACCGGCTGCACCTTGCTCACAAGGTAGAGCTCACTGCGCCGCGCCACCACAACGTCATGCAGCAGCGTCTCCACGCGGCCGCTCCCGTACATCTCCGCGGTGTCAATGTGCGTCATTCCGGCGTCAATGCCAGCCAACAGTGCATGGCGGCATTGTGCAGGGTTGTCCCGCTCCATCCGCCACGTGCCCTGGCCAATGACTGAGACCATGGCGCCGGTCTGGCCCATGGGGCGCTTCTTCATACAACCTCCCGCTTCAGAAAACATGATTCTAGCAACGAACAGCGTCACGCGCAGTGAAGCGCGGACAACAACACAAGGAGGAAACCATGGTGCATGTGCGCTTTGAAGGACGGTCCACAGCATTCGCTGCAGCCGCTTACGGCCAGGTTGCGTCCATGACGGATGCGGACATCCGCAGCCTGGTGGCGCGCCAGCTTGAAGTCCCGGCGGAGCGGCTGCGCAACCACGTGGTGGACCGCGCGCCCGGCGGTGACGTGATTGTCCGCCCACAGGCGGTGTACGGCTGAAACCCAATCTTTTCACTTTCACGCGCCCTGATATGAAGGGCTTTCACACGTCGATAGCAAAATCGGGCGGACGCGGGTTCAACTCCCGTCAGCCCCGCAGTGGGGCTGTAGCTCAGCGGTAGAGCGCCAGTGCCAGGACAGCCCATCAGACTTGCGCGTGAAGTATTTCACTTTTCTGCGTCCCAACCATCCCGGATTTCATACTCGCCAAAGGGAACAGGCACCTGACTTTTCATTAGGCGTGCGAAAGCACCTGAAGGTTCAAATCCTTCGTATTTAACACAAACATCCGGTCTGACTTACGCGGAAATTGTTTCAACATTGCCGTCCCTGTTCATGGACAACCGTACCGCGCCCTCACCTTGGGGACTTTCATACGCGCCTTGAAAGCGCTGCAAATGGATTGCAGACATCCGTCCGTTCACGCGGGCGGAGAAGTGTCCCCCTGACTTGCGCGGTAGCTTTTATCCCGGCTTGCACGCCTTGCGCGTGCCCACAGGAAGTGTCCCATGATGACGATGAAGCCCGAACAGGATGTCCGCCTGGAGATCCTCAACAGCCTGCTCACCACGCCGCACCGCAAGCTGGAGGATGTTGCGGGATTCCATGACTCCATGGTGCAGCGGGACGCCATGTTCTACGGCCACCTGGCTGCCTGGTACTTCAAGACGGGCAGTGTGCGTGACCACAAGGAAGTGTTTGTTGGCACGTTGCTCACCAGCCCGCTGACGTCCCACCGTGATGCCGGCTTCATGCTGTTGCAGCTCCTGCCTCCTTTCCAGGTGGCGCGGGTTGTGGACTTCATGAAGCAGCGCAAGGGCAAGGTTCCGCGCAGCGCGCGCACGGCGGTGGAGCGTTTTCTGCGGGCTCGTGAGCGTGACCCACGCGGTTTTGACCGCGCGGCCATCCGGATGCGCGCGGCCATGAAACACCTCTACGCGTCCCTGCACATCCGTCCGGATGCGCGGGCGGATGCCATCCTCTTCAAGCACCGTCCGCCTGAGGGAAGCCTGGCGCATACACTTAAGACCATTGCACGTTGCACGGAGCCTTCCGCGCAGGCGCGCCTGATCCTTGAGAGCAACATGCCGTTCCCCATTGCGGTGGGTGCGTTGCGGACGGTGACGCCGTCCGTGCTGGTTGCGCTGCTTGCCTCCATGAGCCCGTCCGAGGTGGTGAACCATCTGCAATTCCTCAAGACGCGCGGCGCCATGGAGCATCCGGAGGTCAGGGCGCTCATGGATGCCAAGCTCAAGACAGCGCAGACGGACACGCGGGTCAGTGCGTACAAGGCGCGGGTTGCTATGGACGCGGTGGAGCTGGGTGATGACGTGCGCGAAGAGCTTGCGGAGGTCACCCAGCAGCAGGTGCGCGCGCGCGGAACCATCAAGCGCGCCACCGCGTTGCTGGTGGACAAGAGCGGCTCCATGGACCAGGCGCTGCAAGCGGGGCGGCAGGTTGCTGCGTTGGTCAGCGGCATCATGGACGCGCCGTTGCTGGTCTATGCATTTGACACGGTTCCGCTGCCCATTGTGGCCGCGGGAACGTCGTTGGCTGCCTGGGAGGAAGCGTTCAAGTTCCTGACGGCGGATGGCGGCACAAGCATTGGCTGTGCGTTGAAGGTGATGCAGCTGCGCCGTCAGACGGTGGAGCAGATTGTGGTCATCACGGATGAGGGCGAGAACACCGCGCCGCATCTGGGGCCTGCGTACACGGAATACGCCCAGGCACTTGGTGTGCGGCCGGACGTTGTCATCATCCGGGTGGGAAGCTGGAATGGGCAGAGTGAGCGGGACCTGAAAGCGGTGGGTGCAACGGTGGATACGTTGACATTCCAGGGTGACGTCTACTCGCTGCCCAACCTGGTTCCCATGCTCAGCCGGCCCAGCCGCCTGGAGTTGTTGATGGAAATCATGGAGACGCCGTTGCCGGTACGTTTGGACCGGAAGTTGAGCGCGGCGCTTTGCTGAAAAATGTCATACCCGACGCCGGTCCGTCATCCAAGGCGGACCGGCGGCTCCTGCACACCTATGAAAAGCCATGTCCATGCACTTGTTGCAAAGCTGTCTGCCCGTGAGCTGGCGTTTGCCGCAACGGAGTTTCTGGCACCGGTTGTCCGCGGTGGGCGCGTCCGCGTCTGCGTGGCCGGCCTGGTGCATCCATGTGCCGTCACTCCGCCGTCGTTCAGCGGCTGGGGTGTCTTCCGCGTCACCGCACCCGCGGTTGCACGTGTCATCCGGCGTGCGGGACACCCCGCCATCTGCGCCTACCTGGAACGGCTTGCACTCCACCGCGTCCGGCTTGCGCAGCCGCTTGCGCGCGGGAGCTGGTTTGCCGTCCCGCTGCACGGTGCCGCCAGGCCAGTGGAGGTGCACCTGGTGCACGGCGCGCAGGTGATGGACGTGGTGCGCTGCAGGTGTGACGGCGCCGTGCATTGGT
>Ga0163144_10013659_pt1 | contig 16925 bp, 16 predicted proteins | sample OliLak19BULKMAT1_FD_123175 | JGI IMG/M metagenome (GOLD analysis project Ga0163144, IMG submission 123175) | Freshwater microbial mat bacterial communities from Lake Vanda, McMurdo Dry Valleys, Antarctica - Oligotrophic Lake LV.19.BULKMAT1 | ecosystem: Environmental > Aquatic > Freshwater >... | reverse complement strand
TCTCTTCATACGATCGACACCCCCATTAAGTTGCATTATCCGGCGACGGCCGAGACAGACCGACCGGCGCGTCACCCAGCCGCCGCGGGGACCCGCCGATAGGCGTCGGCCGGGCCCGTCCAGCGCCGGGCGTCCGGCCAAAGCGTGGGCTTTGGCTCGAATCCACAGCGCCTGCATGCGGAGCGAGGCGTTAGCCCCGGCTGAGAGAAGGTCCAGGTCCGCGATCCCCAACTCCAGCATTCCGCGCCGGATCCGCGCTTTTCCGCGGAGCACACGCGGCGCGCTGGCCGGCTCGCTGCGCGAGAGCAGATTCTCGAAGATCTTTTCGGATTCGTCCACCCGGCCCATGAGCGCTAGAACATACGCCGCTCGGGCGCGGATAAGGTTCGGCGCGCTGGCACGATGCGAGTCGGACAGCCACGCGCCGCTTCCTGCCTTGATCGCGTCGAGAGTTTTCGCCGCTTCCGCGCGACGGCCGAGCTCGGCATAGGCGGTCGCCAAGTTTATCTGGGCGACCGCGCTGGCATCAATCCTGACTGCCTCCTCGCAGAAAGGCAGCGCCGCCGCGTAATCGTCGAGCGCGCTCAGCGCCATACAGGCGTTCGCCGGGGGTCGATCTTGAGCGCCCTATCAAGAAAGGTAAGCGCGTCCTTATGGCTGCCGTCCTGCATGAGAAAGAACGCGAGATTGTAGCAGGCGTTGCGCAGGGGTTCGCGCCCGTCCGCGGAGGCCCACGCCTCGATCGCCGCCGCCATGAGCGGTATGGCCTTCGCGACGCTGCCCGCGCTCTCGGCGGCGGCCTTTTTGTCCGTGAATTCCGAGGTCGAACCGGTCAGCGCCAACAGCGCGAGCAGCAGCAGTGATCGTCCCATCCGCAGAGCGTAGTCCGACTTCGAGGCGTGCGCAAGGACCTTGCGCGCGGCGAGACCGGCTGTCAGCGGGTGAGGCTCACAAAGGAGCGGCGGAGGGGTGATTCTTAATCCGCTCGCACAAATATGTATCGATGATGTTCGAGCGGATATAATTATTTTGGACCATGAGCCCGGGGTCTGGCCTGTTGGGATCGGCATCCCCCTTCATGTGGCCGGGAGGGGATCTGTAAGGCGGCGACCAGTGGGCGATATTGGCCAGGACATGAACCAGTTCGTGCGCATCCACATGGTAATTTGCATGCCAATAGGGCGGCACTTCGGAGTAGGGAATCCATGCCGTATCCATCTCAGGAATAGGGGCGCCGCTGACGGTGTGCCGTGGACGCGAAGTCCCGCTTTGCCCCGTGTTATCCGTGAACGCTCCCACATAATAAATCGTGGGCTTTGGTTGGGCCAGGAAACCCGTGATCGTGCTCATACCTGTTGGCTCTTGGGACCGTTCGGAAGCGTAGAGCACGCCCGCCCCCCCTCCTGGCGCCGTCAATTCGACGATGGTCGCGTCCAGGCGCACCCCGCACTGGGCGATGATATCCCTGGTTTTAGCTACGCGAATGTTCACCGCGTCCAAAGTCCAACGCGAACCGCTCAAGATCACGACGCGAACCGCGACGCGATGAGTTTCGGCGGCAGCACGCACAAGCGGGGTTGCCTGTGACATGGCGATAGGCTCGTGCACTTCAGCCGCTACGGGCGCCGCGCAAAACGAAGCAAAAAGGGCTACCGCGAGACGGGATCGCATGAGAACTAGCATAACAGGAGACTCGCAGTTATGCCATAGCGCCTTACAGTTGGCTAGCAATAGCGACAACTAAGAAACAGGAGATTCTAGGCCCGACCACCGCGGTCGCCGCCTGCGAGGGCGCGCCCAGCCGGCCACGAACTGACGGCGCGCGTCGCACCTTTGCTAATCTAGGCTGCGATGATGACCGATGCGCAGCGCGTGCGCCTTCTCAAGGACCGAGCCCCCGGGGCCGTGGAAGCCTTGGTCGAGGAATACACCTCGCCGATGCTGGCGAGCGCGCGGGTTTGGGGCCTGCCCCAGGCCGACGCCGAGGAGGCCGTGCAGGACGCCTTCCTTGATTTCCTGGGGGCGCTCGATCGCTTCGAGGGCCGGGCGGCGCTTAAGACCTTCCTGTTTGGCGTGCTCTTCAACAAGTGCTCCGAGCGCCGCCGCAAGTCTCGCCGCGAGGAGGCGACCGAGGATGTCGAGGCCGCCTTTGACTCTCGCTTCGGCTATTTGGGGGTCTGGAACAGCCTCCCCCGAGGGCCTGAGGAGGAAGCTGTAAACGACGAGCTTCGGGACTGGCTCGCTCAGTGCGCGCAGGGGCTCACCGCCGATCAGCGCACGGCATTTCAGCTGAAGGTCGTCGAGGGAATCGCCACGGAGGAGGCCTGTAAGATGTTGAGGGTCTCCGCCACGAACTACGGGGTGCTTATGTTCCGGGCTCGCAACAAGCTCCGGGAGTGCCTCGAGAAGAAGTGGATGAAGCGATGAGATTAATACCGTCCTGCGACGACCTGGCGCGCTCGATCTCTGACGGCTCCTACGAAGAGGGGCCGTGGCTTGACCGCGTCCGCCTGCGCCTTCACATGATCGCCTGCTGGTACTGCCGCCGCTACACGGCGCAGATCCGCTGGATCGACCGGGCCGCGAAGGCGCTGTGGGCGCCCGCCGCGGTGCCCGCGGACGAAGACTTCAAGCGCCGCCTCATTGGGCGATTGAAGAGCTAGCCCGAAGGACGGCGACTTCGAGACAAAAAAGTCTTGGAATTTAATAAATTTATCGCAATTTCACTGCCAGCGTTGGCAGTGAAATGAGTGAAAGTGTTTAAGAAATATATTCTTTCTTCGTCACAAGTCGCCGTCTTCAGGCTAGCCCCCTTCCCCCCAAGATCGCGAGAAATACGCCTGTAAGATGGCGCGGGTCTCCGCCACGAATAAGTGATGAGAGCTATGCGCTCGGCCGTCATGAAAGCGTTGCCAAGGCAGCGCGCGGAGAAAATCTCCCATGACTAGAATACGGGGCGTGCAACCGAGGGCCGCGTGATCCCAGAACCGAGCTATCTCCCGATTCTCGTCGCGGCCTGGCTGCCGCTGGCGCTGTTCTTCTTCGCTCTATGGCTCGTCTCGGTCCGCTCAAAGGACGCCAGCCATGTCGATGTCGGCTGGGCCCTCGGCCTGGGCTTTCTGGGCGTTCTCGTGCCTTATTTTACGCAAGGCCTGCCCGAGCGCCGGATCCTCGTCGCGGTGATGGCCTCGGCCTGGTCCCTGCGCCTGTCAGCGCACCTGTACTTCGACCGAGTGAAGGGCAAGCCCGAGGACGGCCGCTACGCCGCTTTACGCGCGTCATGGGGCGGTGCCGCGAACCGGAACTTCTTCTTTTTCTTTCAAGCCCAGGGCGTCTTGGACGCGATCCTCGCGCTGTCGTTCCTGGCCGCCGCCTCACGCACGGGCCCCCTCGGCCCCGGCGACGCTCTCGCCGCGACGATCTGGCTGATCTCCCTCTCCGGGGAGGCGATCGCCGACCGCCAGCTTGCCGCCTTCCGCGCCGACCCCGCCAATAAAGGCCAGGTCTGCCGGACCGGTCTTTGGAGTTGGAGCCGCCATCCCAATTATTTCTTTGAGTGGTTGTACTGGACTTCCTTCGTCGCGCTGGCGCCGGGCGACTGGCGCGTCTGGCTCTCTCCCGCCTTGATGCTTTATTTTCTTCTGCGCGTCACCGGCATCCCGGCCACCGAGGCTCAGGCCCTCAAAAGCCGCGGCAACGCCTATCGCCGATATCAGGACGAAGTCTCGGTGTTCATTCCCTGGCCGCCCCGGAGAACCGCATGAAAACCGCCATCAATCTCGTCGAACACGGGCTCGTCCCCGACATCTTGACCCGCGCCGGAATTCGCCGGCTGTGCGCACAACGCCTGGCCGACGAGAGCCTGGGTGTTGCGGATCGGCAACGCGAGCTGCTCGAGTCGCTGTCCCTAGGGCCCGTGGCCCCGGTCCCGGAGAAGGCCAACGAGCAGCACTACGAACTCCCCCCCGCCTTCATGGCCATGGCCCTGGGGCCGCGCATGAAGTACTCCTCCTGCCTGTATGAAACCGGGAAGGAAACCTTGGCGCAGGCCGAGGACGCGATGCTGGCCCTGACCTGCGCACGCGCCGAGCTCACCGACGGGCAACGCGTGCTTGAGCTCGGCTGCGGCTGGGGCTCGCTCACGCTGTGGATGGCCGAGAAATATCCCAAAGCACGCATCACCGCCGTCTCCAACTCGGCACCTCAGCGCGAGCACATCTTAGCCCGCGCCCGTGAGCGCGGATTTACGAACATCGAGGTGCTGACGCGCGACATGAATGAGTTTCAAGCGCCCGGCACTTTCGACCGCGTCGTCTCCGTCGAGATGTTCGAGCACATGCGCAACTACCCCGAGCTGATGCGACGCGTGTCCTCTTGGCTGGCGCCCGGCGGGAAGCTGTTTGTCCATATCTTCTGCCACAAGTCGCTCGCCTATGCCTTTACCGATGACGGCGACGACGACTGGATGGCGCGCCACTTCTTCACGGGCGGCATCATGCCCTCCGAAGGGCTGCTCCTCAACTTCCAATAGCGTCTCGTGAACGAGAAGATGTGGATCGTGGACGGGCGCCACTACGAGAAGACCGCCAACGACTGGCTCGACAACCTCGATCGCCGTCGAGATGAGGCGCTTGAGGCCCTGCGCCCCGTCTATGGGCGCGACGCAGCACTCTGGCTGCGACGCTGGCGCGTGTTCTACATGGCCTGCGCGGAGCTGTTCGGCTACGCGCGCGGCGGCGAATGGCGCGTGGCCCACTACCTCTTCCGGAAAGGCGATGCATAGCGCGCTCTACGAAGGCGAGGTCCGCCACCGGCGCTTCACGCCGGCGGCTCACGCTTTTGACTACACGCTGTTCATGGTCTATCTTGATCTCGCCGAGCTGGACACGGTCTTTCGCGGCCGCTGGCTGTGGAGCGCGTCGCGTCCGGCCTTGGCTCGTTTCCGGCGCGAGGATCACTACGGCGACCCTTCGCTGCCGCTCGACGAATCCATCCGCGCCTTGGTCGCGGAGAAGACGGGGCGGCGCCCGGAAGGTCCCATCCGTCTGCTCACCCACCTCGCCTACTACGGCTGGTGCTTCAACCCGGTGAGCTTCTACTACTGCTTCGACGCCGCGGGCAAAACCGTCGAGACCATCGTCTCCGAGGTCAGCAACACGCCCTGGCACGAACGGCACATGTATGTCCACGACCGCCGGGAGTGCCCGCCGGATTCGGCCACCATGCTCTTTCGCCGCAAGAAGGAATTCCATGTGTCGCCGTTCATGGACATGGACCAGGAGTACGCCTGGTACTTCCGCGACCCGGGCGCGTCCTTGTTCGTGCACATGGAGAACTTTGAGAAGGGCGCCAAGCTCTTCGACGCGACCATGCCGCTACGGCGCATCGAGATAGCGGGCGCGTCTTTGGCGTGGGCCCTGTGCCGCTGGCCGTTCATGACGCTCAAGGTCGTCGGCGCGATCCACTGGCAGGCGCTGCGGCTGTGGCTCAAGAAGGTTCCGGTCTTCACGCATCCGCGCTACCGCGAGGCGGGACGATGATCCCCTCATTTATGAATTACATCGGCTTCCAGCTCGGCTGGTTCGCCTGCGTGGGCGGCGCCGGCAATGGTCATGTTTATCTCGGTCCGGCCGCTTCGGTGCCCTTGCTGGCCGCTCATCTCATCACCTCTTCCCAGCGTGTTCTCGAGCTCAAACGCATACTCGCCGTCGCCGCTTTCGGCCTTACCCTCGAAGTCGTCGCCGTCTCGGCCGGCCAATATCGCTACATCGGATCGGCCGGCCTTCTCCCGCTATGGGTCGCGGCCCTGTGGGTTCTTTTCGCCGCGACCTTGAACTCCTCCTTCTCCTGGCTCTCCCGCCGCCCCCTCCTCGCCGCGGCGTTGGGCGCGCTCGCGGGGCCGCTGTCCTTTATGGCCGGTGTGGAGTTGGGCGCGGGCGAGTATCTCGCCGCTCCGCTGCACGCGAGCGCGGTGCTCGCCGTTCTGTGGGGCGTGGCGTTGCCGGGAGCCTTCTCTGTCTCACGCTTCGTTTCAGTGAGGCCGTCATGAGCGGGACCGTCGCGGTGATCGGCTCGGGTGTGGCGGGGATCGTCTCAGCCTGGGAGCTCTCGAAGGCGGGCTGGAAGGTGACGCTATTTGAAAAGGAGCCCCGCATTGGCGGGCACACGCATACGATCGTCGTCGAAGACGGCCCCGACGCGGGCACGGCCGTCGACACCGGGTTCATCGTCTGCAACGACAAGACCTACCCGAACTTCCACCGCTTCATCGCCGAGCTCGGCGTGAAGTGGCGCTGGAGCGACATGTCCTTCGGCTTTCACGATGAGAACACCGGCCTGCAGTACGCCGGCACCGACCTGTCGGGCCTGTTCGCCCAGCGCGGAAATATTTTATCTCCGTCGTTCTGGGCGCTCATCATTCAAGTCGCCCGTTTCAACGCTCCGGCTTTGGCCGATCTGGACGCGGGCGCGCTCAAGGGCCTGACGATGGGCGGCTACCTCAAGCAACGGGGATTTGGCCGCGCCTTCACCGAGCGCTACATCCTGCCCATCGGTGCCGCGGTATGGTCCACGGGCCTGGGCGGCATGCTCGATTTTCCGGCCGAAACCTTCGTGCGCTTCTTTAAAAACCACGGCCTGCTTTCCTTCACCGACCGGGCGCGCTGGCAGACCGTCGTCGGCGGCAGCCATGCGTACCTCAACGCCTTTCGCGCGCGCTTTGCGGGTGAGATCGTCTCCGGCGCGCCGGTCGAGTCCCTACGCCGGCTCGAATCGGGCGGCGTCGAAGTCACGGCGCGCGGGCACGCCCCGCGCATCTTCGACCGCGCCGTCGTCGCCGCCCACGCCGATGAGGCGCTCACGCTTCTCGCCGACCCCTCCGAAGACGAGCACGCGCTTCTCGGCGCCTGGAGCTATTCAAAAAACCGCACCGTCCTGCACACCGACGCCTCGCTCATGCCCGACAACCCCCGCGCCTGGGCGTCCTGGAACTACCGCCGCGTTCGGGGCGAGGACGACGGCGGCCCGGTCTCGCTCACCTACGACATGACGCGTCTTCAAGGCCTGCGCGCCAAGAAGCGGTACTTCGTGACCTTAAACCCGCGCCGCGAGCCCGCTCCCGGCAGCGTTCTGCGCGAACTCTCCTACATGCATCCGATCTACAGCTTCGCCTCGCTCGCGTCCCAGGCGCGCCTGCCCTCGCTTAACGGCATACGCTCGACCTGGTTCTGCGGTTCATATTTCAGCTACGGCTTCCATGAGGACGCCGTCCGCTCCGCGCTCGCCGTCGCCCGAGATTTCGCCCGTCAACCTCAGGAGGTCCTCTCATGAACACCACCAGCATCGCCCTGCCCGAAGCCGAAGGAGGCTTTCTCGAGAAAGCGGGCGCCGCGATCGTTCTGTCCGCCCTTGAGAAAATCAAGAATGGGCGCCTGAGCATGGCCCTACCCGACGGCACGACGCGCATCTTCGGCGACCCTTATTCTCCGGTGCGCGCCAACATCGCCGTGCGCCGGCCGGACTTCTTTAAGCGCGTCCTGCTTTGGGGCGATGTCGGCTTTGGCGAGGCCTACACCGCCGGAGACTTCGAGACCGACGACCTGACCGCCGTCGTGCGCCTGTTCATCGAGAACGGCGAGGCCATGGAGGTCGAGAACACGCGTTGGGCGTTGTGGGGCAAGATCCGCAACCGCCTGCGCCATCTGCTCAACAGCAACACCGTCTCGGGCAGCCGCCGCAACATCTACGCCCACTACGACCTGGGCAATGACTTCTTTAAGCTGTTTCTCGATCCGTCTTTGATGTACTCCAGCGCGCGTTTCGAGGACGGCGACACGCTCGAGTCGGCGCAACGACGCAAGGTCGCCTCGATCCTCGACAAGGCGCACATCGAGCCCGGCGAGCATGTCCTGGAGATCGGCTCCGGCTGGGGCACCTGTGCGATCGAAGCCGCGCGCCGCGGCGCCAAGGTCACCACGCTCACGATCTCTCAGCATCAGTACGCGTTCGTGCGTGAGCGGATCAAACGCGAGGGGCTAGAGGACAAGATAGAGGTGCGCTTCTGCGACTACCGCAAGGCGGAAGGCCGCTACGACAAAATCATCTCCATTGAGATGATCGAGGCCGTCGGCCACGAATTTTTGGGCACATTTTTCGCGACATGCGACCGCTTGCTTAAGCCCGACGGCGTCGTCGTCATCCAAGCCATCACCATCCCCGATCAGCGCTACGAGGCCTACCGCCGCGGCTGCGACTGGATCCAGAAGCACATCTTCCCCGGCGCGCTGCTTCCCTCGCTCACGGCGTTGTCGAGCGCCATGACCAACAACTCCAACCTCGTCGTCGAAAGTGTCGAGAACATCGGCATCCATTACACCCGGACCTTGCGCGAATGGCGCCGCGCCCTGCTCGCGCGCAGCGCCGAGGTGAAGGCGCTGGGATTTAACGATGAGTTCCTGCGCACCTGGGACTACTACTTCAGCTACTGCGAGGCCGGGTTCGCGACCCGGACCTTGGGCGATCTTCAGATCGTGCTGACCCGCCCCAACAACGCGCGCCTGCCCGTGCCGGCCGCGGTGACCAAGTGAACGCTATGAAAAAACTCCTGTTGCTCGCGCCCCTGCTGGCCGCCTGCGGCGGCAAGACCGCCATCGTCGATCCCATGAAGTTCCACGCCGACGCCCTCGCCGCGACGGACCCGGCGGCTTTGGGCGCCGCCGCCACGGACAGCCACGCCCAGAAGGAAGCCGTCGAGCGTTTCCGTTCGTTCTTCGGAGACCTGAACGAGGCGCGCGTGAAGAAAGACATTCGTTCCGTGTACGCGCCCGAGGTCTGGTTCAACGACACCTTGAAATCGATCCGGGGCGTGGACGCCTTGGAGCATTATCTCGTCGAAACCTCGCGCGCCGTCGAGTCCTGCAAGGTGGACATCGACGAGGTCGTCCCCTCGCCCTCGGGCGTCTATGTGCGCTGGCGCATGCACATCCGCTTTAAGAAGTTCCGCCGCGGCGAAACCCAGAGCTCGATCGGCGTGACCTTGCTGCGCTTCGACAAGGAAGGCCGCGTCGTCTACCATCAGGACTACTGGGACTCGGGCGCGAACCTCTTCGAGAAGGTGCCCGTGCTGGGCGCGGGCATCCGCGCCGTCAAGCGCCGCCTGTAATCACTTCTCGAAGCCCTTGGACGCGCGGCCAGTGATGACGGTCCGCGCCAGCCGGGCGGTGTCAAAGCCCAGCGCCTGGGCACGGGCGAGCATGCCCGCATAGACGGCGTCATCGAGCGACGGCTCGCGGCTGATCACCCACAGCTGGTCGCGCTTGGGCGTGCCGACGGCGGCCCAGCGGTACTCGGGATCGAGCTCCACGATCCAGTAGTCCGCCTTAAAGAAGAGAAAGAATTTCGCCTTGAACCTGGCGCGCGCGCCGGGCTCCGCGGGCGTGGCGACGCCGAAATAGGGTTTGTACTTGTCACCCTTCCAGCAGGTATTGGCCAGATCAAAGCCCCCGGCTTTGTTCAGCCGGTAATGGACGATGGTGTCGGAACATCCCTTCTGCGCGAAGTTGGGAATGTGAGCGATCTCGTGCCAGGTCCCCATGTAGCGCGCCAGGTCCACCTCGGGCACGGGCAGCGGCGGCAAGGCGGCCTCTCCCCGAGCGGCCAAAGACAGCAGCACCGCCAAGACGATTCGATTGGTCATATCTATCTGTGATCGCGGACGACGGATTCTTACCGGCGCGGAACGAATCCGCCGATCCCCGCGCGTTCTCCTAGTAGACGATGCCCTTTTTGGCGGCCTGTGTCTTCAGCGCGTCCACCAAACGCGTGTCGAAGGAATCCGCGCGCTTCGCCTTCGGCTGATTCTTCAGCCAAGAGGCACGCTGGGTCGCCAAGCCGTCCATTTCTTTCTTGAGCTTCTTGCGCTCCGCCGTGATCTCCACGAGACGCGCCTCGCGCTTGCCGGCCGACAAGCCGCGCAGCGCGTCGGGCAATTCGTCTTCCTTAACATCCTTGAGGGCCACGCGATTTTCCGCGACGGCCTGAACGAGGTCCGACTCGCCGCCGAAGCCGGCGCGCGCCTTGTACTCGGCGCGCTCCGCCGCGGCCGAGGCCGAGGCCATCCCGCGCACGGCGGCGGCCAGCATCCCGGACTCCCGCGCTGCGAACTTGGCGCCGCCGAAGGCGAGGCCGGTGCCCTCGAGCTTCACCGAGAGCGCGGCCATCTTGTCGTCGAACGGCGTCGCGACGGCGATCATGCCGCCGTCCTGAGGCACGGGCAGGAGCCGGCCTTCTCCCATGCGGGCGATGCGCGTGAACGCGACCGTCGCCGTGGAATCGGTCCCGCACTGCACCGAGTTGACGATCAGGCCACGGCGCAAGGCCTTCTGCATGACGGCGGACATCGTCGGCGCCTCGGGATAGTCCTCGTGAGGCGGGGCGTCGCCGACGACATAGACCACCTTGAAGGTCTTCGGATCGCGGCTCCAGGATATCTTCCCCACCGCGTCATCGAGCCCGGCGATCACATGCTCCGGGCCGTCGCCGCCGCCCTGCGCAGAGAGGGAGAGCAGGTCCTTGTAGGTCTGGTCGAGGTTCGCGGACAGGTCGAAGACCTGCGTGACATAGGAGTCGCCCTTGTCGCGGAACGCGACGAGCCCCATCTTGACCTTCGGGCCGGGGCGGCCTTTCGCGATCTCATTGGCGATGCCCCAGATTCGCTGCTTGGCGCCCTCGATGAGGCCGCCCATGCTGGAGGTGGTGTCGATGACGAACACGACCTCCACTTCCGGCCGGGCCGGTTCTCTCCCGTCCGCTGACGCGGACTGGGTGTCGGCCGCCTTCGCCCACGGCGCGATCGCGAGCGCGACCACGACTGCCCATCCAATTTGAATCCTCATGTTCCGCCCTCCCCGGCATTAGCCGTTCAACCTACGACCCATGCGGGGCGAAGAAGTTCCAACTGTGCGGTTCTCCTGGAATTACCCGGAAGAACCGAACAGTTCCGGCCGATCGAAGCCATGCGACTTATCCCCAAGCACACGCGCAACTGTTGGCGCCAACAGTTGGAGGCGCGCTTGTGGATAACGCGCATGAAAAGACCGCGTTCGTTCGGTAATTAGGAATTTCGGCTAGGCCCAATTCCTCCCCGTTTATGGGCCATCGGTCCCAAGGAGATTATCGATTACACGGTTAGAATCTTCCTATATGAAGACCATGAACGCCGCCCTCGCCCTGATCTTGACGCTCCAGCCGGTCGCTCAGGCTCAAAGCGTGGCGGGCCGGGTCGGTTCGGTGTCCTTGGTTCCCACCATCGGCCTTCCCACGGGGGCGTCCGTGAATCCGGCGGGTGCCCCGTCCCTTGGAATTCAGACCCCCTCTCTCTCCGCACCCTCGCTGACCCCGTCGATCGCCCCCGCGCTCGCTCTCGCCCCTTCCCTATCCGCTATCATAGCCTCACCGGCCGCCCAACCCGTCGCCGTCGCGGCCGCCACCAAAGCCATGGAACCCAACTCCCCCGCTCTCGCCTTGCCCGTGCTCCGGTCCGCCGCCGCCACCCCTGAGGCTCCCGGAACCTTCGACGGCGACGCCGCCAAGCGACCCGCCGCCTCTGAGCCCATCACGCCCGCCGGGGAGTCCGCGCCCGCCCCGACCTTATCGCTTCCCGTAAAGACCTTCACCCTTAAGAACGGCCTAAAGGTCGTCGTCCACACGGACAAGACCAGCCCCGTCGTGGCCGTCTCGATCACCTACAAGGTCGGCTCCCAGCACGAGACCAAGGGCCTCTCCGGCTTCGCCCATCTCTTCGAGCACTTGATGGCCCAGGGCACGAAGTCCCTCAAGCCCCGCGAGATATCCCACCTCATCGAGGGTAGCGGCGGCGTGCGCAATGCGTACACGATGCGCTCGAACACGACCTACCATTCCGTGGTCCCGAAGAGCGCCTTGAAAACCGTGCTGTGGGCCGAGGCGGAGCGCATGTCCACGCTGAATGTCGACGAGCGCGCCCTCGCCCTCGAGAAGGCCGTCGTGCTCGAGGAGATGAGCCTGCGCTACACCAACGCCGCGTACTCAAAGGCCCGCGACGCCGGCATGGCCGAGACCGCGTTCGGCAAATGGCAGAACCAGCACACCACCATCGGCGAGGCCGCCGATGTCCGCAACGCACGCCTCGAGGATGTGCGCGCCTTCTACCTCGCGCATTACGCGCCCAACAACGCCGTGCTTTCCCTGGCCGGCGATGTCACCGAGGAGGAGGCCCGCGAGCTCGCAGAGCGCTTTTACGGCCCCCTCGAGCCGCGCGTCATCGCGCCCGCTCCCGACCTCTCCGAGCCGCGCATGACCGGGGAGACCCGTCGCGTCGTGTCGGACAAGTTCGCCAAGGTTCCCCTGCTCATGACCGCCTGGAACGCGCCCGCGCGCGGCACCAAGGACTACTGGGCGCTGACTTTGCTCGGCGAGATCCTGGGCGCCGGCGAGGACAGCCCGCTGTACCGCGCGTTGGTCAAGGACGCGAAGATCGCGCTATCGGTGAGCACAAACTTTCCCTGGTGGACCGGCCCGTTCAACCCCGGCGGCCCGGACCTGTTCGGCCTGATGACGACGCTCAAGCCCGGCGTCGGCATGGACGCCGTCCTAAATCTCACCGACGCGGTGCTCGCGAAGATGGCCGCCGAAGGCCCGACCGATGAGCAGCTCTCCGCCGCGAAGACGACGACCGAGCTGTCCTGGACCAAGGACCTCGAGCAGTTAATAGACCGAGCGAAGACGCTCGGCTCTTACGCCGCCTTGGTCGGCGATCCGCAGGACCTGTCGCGCGACTTCGCCGCGCTCATGTCGATCTCCGCCGCCGACATCCAGGCCGCGCTGAAGGAGTGGGTCGTCGGGCAGGGCCGCGCCGTCGTCGAGGCCCGGCCGGCGCCGGAGCTCGCGCTCGCGGCCGACATCGCGACCCCGGCGGTTCCCGAGCAAAAGCCCCGCCCCGAGGGCGACCCGCGCCCCGAGATCGACGCCCAGCGCCCGGCGACGGTCCCCACGCTCGAGCGCTTCACCTTGAAGAACGGCCTTAAGGTCGTCTTCACGCGCGACTCGCGCCTGCCGCTGCTCGAGGCGCGGCTCTCGATTCCCTCCGGCAGGACCGCGGAGCGCCCCGGCGAGGACGGCCTGTCCGCCGCCGTGTCGGAGCTCCTGCTGCAGGGCGCGCAGGGCAAGGACGCGCGCGCCCTCTCTGCCGCGTTTGCCGGTCTCGGCTGGAAGCTCGATGTGGGCCGCGGTCTCGAAAGCCTGAACATCGACGCCGCGGGCCTGTCGCGCAACGCCGCTTCCTTCTTTAAGGATCTCGCGCTCGTCTTGTCCAAGCCCACCTTCCCGGAGGACGAGGTCGCCCTCTGGAAGGAGAACAAGGTGACGGAAATGAAGAGCCAGCGCTCCAAGCCCGACTTCATGGCCTCCGAGCGCATGAAGTCCGAGATGTTCGGCGCGCATCCGTACGGCCGCCCCGCGCTGACCGACGAACAGCTCGCGTCGATCACGCGCGCGAAGACGGCCGCGTACGCGAGCCGCGCCCTGGCCGCTCAGGGCGCCACGCTCGTTCTCGCCGGCGACGCCGAACCCGAGGCGCTTCGCGCCGCTCTTGAAGAAGCGTTCGCGGGCTGGACCGGCAGCGCGTCGGCCGCCGCGACCCCCGCGATCCCCGTGCAGAGCGACGCCCGCACCGCACTCGTCGACCGCCCCGGCTCCAAGCAGGCGAACCTGACCGTCTCGCAGATGATCGCGTTGACTCCTACCGACCCCGACTACCTCGCCTTCCTCGTCATGAACCAGATCCTCGGCGGCTCGGCCACCTCGCGCCTGTTCGTGAACCTGCGCGTGGACAAGGGCTACACCTACGGTGCCTACTCGCGCCCGCAAATTCTCGAGAAGGGCATCGTGTGGACCGCCTCGGCCGAGGTGCGCAATGAGGTCGCCGCCCCCGCGCTGGCTGAGATGCGCAAGGAGATCGCCGGGATGCGCGACGGCCTCGTCACCGAGGCGACGCTCGGCGCGGTCAAGCGCTACCTCGCCGGCCTGTTCCTTCTGAAGTCGTCCTCGATCGACTACTCCGCCGACTCCCTCGCCGGCTACGAGCGCAACAAGCAGTCGGCCGAGCGCGAGATGGCGTCCTACCTCGAGCGCCTCGACGCCCTGACCCCAGAGGACATCCGCCGCGTCGCGCTAAAATACCTCGACCCCGCGAAGATGGTCACCGTCGTCGTCGGCGACGAGTCCGCCCTCCGCCTTTAAGCCGGGGTCTGACCTCCCGGTGTTGCGTTGTTCCGCAACACCGGGAGGTCAGACCCCATTTTCGAGTGCCAGGCATTTAGACCAAAGGGCCTATTAATAAGTAGGTCTAAAGTCCTTTTTTCACTTGACTCCTCCCGGGACCTTTGCTGAAATCGGGGCACGGGTTCGCCATCGGCGAATCCACCTGGTTAGGAGGATTCAAATGAAGAGTCTCGTGATTACGGCCGCGCTCGCGGCCATGGCCGTCCCGGCCTTCGCGCAAGTCGACGGGCAGGTCATCTACGGCGCCGACGACCGCATCGATCTGTATCAGGTCCAGAACGCGAAGCTACGCTCCATGGCCGACTCGACCGTGGCGCTCGTGCAGGCCTCGGATGTCAAGGCCGAGGGCGCGGTCGCGAAGCTGAACACCTCCCCTTACGGCACGGGCATGGGCCTGTGCAAGGACGAGCCTTTCTACGAACAGGTCACGGCCGCCTTCTGCTCAGGCTTCTTGGTCGCCCCCGACATCATCATGACGGCCGGCCACTGCGTCACCTCCGAGTCCGCGTGCTCGAACACGAAGTTCGTGTTCGGCTTCGCGGTCACCGAGAAGGGCAAGAATCCCACCTCGGTCCCCTCAAAGGAAGTGTACGGCTGCGCCAAGCTGCTCGGCCGCGAGCAGGTCAACGACGGCGCTGACTGGGCGTTAATCAAGCTCGACCGCGCGGTGAGCGGCCACACGCCGCTCAAGCTGAACCTGACCGGGACGATCACGAACAAGACGCCGATCGTCGTGATCGGCCACCCCGCCGGCCTGCCGACGAAGATCGCCGGCGGCTCGGAAGTCCGTGACGCCTCCAAGAACGGCTACTTCACGGCCAACCTGGACACCTACGGCGGCAACTCCGGCTCGGCGGTGTTCAACGCCAAGACCGGCCTCATCGAGGGCATTTTGGTCCGCGGCGAGAACGACTATGTGTACCGCGGCTCGTGCCGCGTCTCGCAGGTCTGCAGCGACGACGGCTGCCGCGGCGAGGATGTGACCAAGATCGGCGAGGCCTCCGCGAAGCTTCCCGCCCTGCAGCACCGCGAGAAGGTCGCCGCCATGGGACCGTCGTTCGCGTCGCTCCTTCAGTCGGTCGGCTACTCCGCCGACGCCTCCGCCGTTCAGTCGCCGAGGCCCTAACATTCCCTTCGGATCCGGTTCACCGCTTCCGGCCTTGCGCGCAAGGCTGGAAGCGGTGCCGGCCGAGGAGGACGGCAAGGCGGTCTTCGTCCTCCGCGACCTCGAAGCGCTGACGGACAACACCCTCGCCTTGTCGGGCGGCGGCATGCTCCTCGCGTCTTTGCTCGACGGCAAGCGCGACTCCGCGGCGCTGCGCGAGGAATTCAAGAAGAACTCCGACGGCGTCGATATTCCGGAGGAAGCCGTGCTCGGCCTCATCAACGCCCTCGACGAGGCGGGCTACCTTGAGACTCCCGCCCTCGCGGACAAGCGAAAGAAAATCCTCGAGTTCTTCCGCGCCAACCCCAAGCGCCCCGCCGTGTTCGCCGGCCCCTCCTACCCCGCGGAGCCCGCGGCGCTCGAAGGCTTCCTCGGCGGCTTCTTCTCGACCGAGAAAGGCCCGGGCAAGGCGAAAAGCGACGCGCCCTCCAAGCCCGCGCCGCTCGGGCTCATCGCTCCCCACATCGATTTTACGCGCGGCGGCCCCGCCTACGCCTGGGCTTACCAGGCCCTGTCCGAGCGCCGGGCGCCCGACATCGTGATCGCCCTGGGCGTCGCGCACGCCTCCCCCGACTCGCCGTGGGTATTCACCCACAAGAGCTACGAGACCGCGTTTGGCCCGATGGAGGTCGACGACGCGCTGTACGAGCGCCTCTCCTCGCGCGTCTGGTACGAGCCCCGCGCCGACGAATGGGTCCACAAGAACGAGCACTCCCTCGAGTTCCCCGCCGTCTGGCTCAAGTACCTGTGGCGCGAGAAAGCGCCGAAGTGGATTCCCATCCTCGTCTCGAGCTTCGAGCGTTTTTCTCCGGAGGAGGCGCCCTCGAAGATTCCCACCATCGAAAAAGCGATCAAGGACCTCGGCGAGGTGCTCAAGGCGGAAATCGCGCGAGGCCGCACGGTCATGATCCTCAGCAGCATCGACCTCGCCCATGTCGGCCCGCGCTTCGGCGACGATCTCGAGCTCACGCCGGAGCTCGAGAAAAAAATAGAGGCCGAGGACCGCAAGTCTCTGATCGACGCCCTTTCCCTCGACGCCGACGGCTTCTACAGGTCCGTCGTCGCCGATGAGCACTGGCGCAAGGTGTGCGGCCTCTCCGCTCTCTACACCGGCATCCGCCTCATGAAAGCCATCGGCGCCAAAAAGCCCGGCCGCCTCCTCACCTACGGCCAAGCCCCCGACCCCGCCGGCGGCCTCGTCTCCTTCGCGTCCGCGATCTTCGACGCGTAATCGTTGCCGCAGGCTTAAATACTATCCGGAATGGTGTCAGGCCTGCCGTTAAGACAGAAAAAGAGGCCGATCAAAAAAGGTTGTCCCCTATACTTCCATGTGGTCTGCATATCCCGTTGGCTCAACCTAATCTCTTTGAGGGCTATTTCCATGAATGACAGCTTGCTGAATTGTTCGGTAAAACAGCATCCCTCTGTGGGGAGAGAATCGGCG
>Ga0163144_10013657_pt1 | contig 16927 bp, 14 predicted proteins | sample OliLak19BULKMAT1_FD_123175 | JGI IMG/M metagenome (GOLD analysis project Ga0163144, IMG submission 123175) | Freshwater microbial mat bacterial communities from Lake Vanda, McMurdo Dry Valleys, Antarctica - Oligotrophic Lake LV.19.BULKMAT1 | ecosystem: Environmental > Aquatic > Freshwater >... | reverse complement strand
TGGCCGGGACGCAACCGTACACCAACCGGCCCCCCCATCGGCTCCTGCTCGAACAACCACAGCGCATCGACCTCCACCGCGCCCTCGAACTTTTCCCCGCCTACGGCCACGACATGCGCCCCCCCGCCTCCCCCAACAACAACTGAACGCCGCACACAGATGACCGACCTTACCCACCTCACGCTTTCCGACGCCGTCGACGGCCTCAAGGCGAAGTCGTTTTCGTCACAGGAAATCACGCAGGCCTTCCTGACGCAGATCGACAAGTCGAACGCAGCCCTGAACGCCTATGTCGTGGTCACCCCCGACAAGGCGATGGACATGGCGAAAGCGTCCGACGCCAAACTCGCCAGGGGCCAGGCCGGCAAGCTCGAAGGCGCGCCGCTCGGCATCAAGGACCTGTTCTGTACCCGGGGCGTCCGCACCACCGCCTGCTCCAACATCCTCGGCGAGTTCACGCCGACCTATGAGAGCACGGTCACGCAGAACCTGTGGGACCAGGGCTCGGTCATGCTGGGCAAACTCAACATGGACGAGTTCGCGATGGGCTCGGACAACGGCACATCGCGTTTTGGCCCGCCAACCAATCCGTGGCGGCGCAAGAACTCCAACGTCAAACTGACGTCGGGCGGTTCATCCGGCGGTTCAGCCACAGCCGTCGCAGCCGACCTCTGCCTTGCCGCCACAGCATCCGACACCGGCGGCTCGATCCGCCAGCCTGCCGCCTTTACCGGCATCGTCGGCATCAAGCCGACCTATGGCCGCGCCAGCCGCTATGGCATGGTCGCCTTCGCCTCATCGCTCGACCAGGCCGGCCCGCTCGCCAAGACCGTCAAGGACGCAGCCCTGATGCTCGAAGTGATGTGCTCGGGCGACAGCAAGGACTCCACCAGCCTCCACCTGCCCGTGCCGGAGTGGACAAAATCCGTCGGCAAGTCGATCAAGGGCATGAAGATCGGCGTGCCCAAGGAGTACCGTGCCGACGGCATGCCGGAGGAGATCGAGAAGCTCTGGCAACAGGGCATCGCCTGGCTGAAAGCGGCAGGCGCCGAAATCATCGACGTCTCCCTGCCGCACACCAAGTATGCCCTGCCGGCCTACTACATCGTCGCCCCCGCCGAGGCCTCATCCAACCTCGCCCGCTATGATGGCATCCGCTACGGCGCACGCCAGAGCGGCGACGGCTCGCTGACCTCGACCTACGAGACGACGCGCGCCAGGGGCTTCGGCGCCGAGGTCCAGCGCCGACTGCTGATCGGCACCTACGTCCTCAGCGCCGGGTACTACGACGCATACTACCTGCGCGCCCAGAAAGTGCGGACGCGTATTCTCCAGGATTTCGAGGAAGCCTTCAAACAGTGCGACGCGCTGTTGACGCCCGCCACGCCGAGCGCGGCGTTCGGCTATGGCGAAAAGGGCGATGATCCGGTCGCGATGTATCTCAACGACATCTTCACCGTCACTGCCAACCTCGCCGGCCTGCCCGCCCTCGCCTTGCCCGCCGGCCTCGATGCCCAGGGCCTGCCGCTCGGCCTGCAGGTGATCGGAAAGGCGCTCGACGAAGAGTCCTGCTTCAAGGTCGCCGCCGCCATCGAAGACGCCGCCAGCTTCAAGGCGCGGCCGGAGAAGTGGTGGTAGTGGAGCGGCCCAAACCCTCTCCCGCGTTCATGTCGCTCACCGGAGCGATCCCCGCGATCTCGATCAGCGCCGGTCTGCTCTCGCTGTCACCCGACAGCGCCCTGCGTCAGGAATACTGGCCGTGGCTGCCGCTGGTGACGCTGGTCGTCGGGATGGCGTTCAGCCTGTTCTTCTGGTTCGTCCTCGTGCCCCGCCGCAAGCGCAAGGACTGAGCATCCCGCCCGGTTCAGCCCAGCTTATAGAACCGTCGCGTTGACCTGACCGGCGCTCCGGGCTTTGTGCGGCGGATGATCAGCTTCGCAGACACCCTCCATCTAGACCCCGCCGGCGAGAACCTCTGGCGCGGCGAGGTTGACCCCGCTTACAAGGGCTTCGGCAGCCAGTTCGGCGGCTGGACGGCGGCCGCGCTCCTGAAGGGCGTGATGGTTGAGCCCGACATGAATGGTGATCCACTCTCGCTCAGCGTCCTTTTTCTCGAAGCGATCGGCGAGGGCCCGTACGAAATCTCGACACGCATGCTCCGCTCTGGCGCCCGCCTGCAATTCTGGCGGTCGGAGCTGACCCAGCGCGGCAAGGTCTGCGCCCATGCCCAGGTGACCTTCGGCGTGCGTCGCGAGACCACGCGCTTCACCGATGCGGTGATGCCCAAGGCGCCATCGGCTGAGTCCGCATCGCACGGCGAATGGGCGCCGCCTGCAGGCTTCGGAGCGCAGTTCCAGTCACGCTGGATCACGCCCACGCCGCGCTCGCCGGACCTCGACAGGTCGATGCCAGCAAGCTCGCTCGTCTGGCAACGCGACCGTGCCGGCCGCCCGCTCGATACGCTTATGCTGGCCGCGCTCTCCGACCTCGCCCCGCCCCGCGTGATCTGGAAGCGCGAGATGATCTCGGGCTCTGCCACGGTCTCGATGACCACGCACTTCCACGCAACGCCGGAGGACATCACCGCCGTCGGCTCAAGCTTCATCCTCAGCGAAGTGCACTGCCGCCGCTGCGAGGGCGGCTACTTCGACCATGAGCTGAAACTCTGGTCGCCCGATGGGGCACTGCTCGCGACGAGCGAACAGGTGGCCGCGTTCAGGGACTGAAGCGCGGGCTCGCAGACACCTACTGCGCGGTTCTACCTAGAAGCCCATCGATCGGCAGAGGCCCACCGTTCGGCGGCGTGTAGCCGCCAAAGTTGATCGCGCTCGCCTGCTTGACCGCTTCTTCCTCGCTGAGGCCCTTGTGCTTCACGAGGTAGGCCGCCCACATATGGCTGGCGCGCCAGCCGACGGTGCAGTGAAGCAGCACATCGCCATCAGCCTTCGCGATGGCGTCAGCTACCCTGTCGACAGCTTCCGGCGTGTAGGGCGTGTCCGGCCCGCCGAGCGGGACGTGGACATAGTTGATGCCCAGCTCCTTGGTCAGCGCGGCCTCGTCGAACGGCACGGCCTTGCGATTGTCCATCTCGGGCTGCGTGCGCAGGTTGATGATCGTCTTGACGCCCTTGGCCTGGAGATCACGGATCGCCTGCTCGCTCGGCTGCCCGGCGACATAGACTGGGCCCGCGTCGGAATACGCCATCTGATAGCCAGCCGCCTTGGCATCCAGCTTCTCGGGAAACTTGATGGCGTCCTGCGCAAAGGCGGGCGCGGTCAGCAGGCAGGCGGTCAGGGCGAGAAGGGCAAGGCGCATGGGGTAACTCCAGAAGATTTGGCCCGGATGTTTCGCGGAATAGGCCCCTGCGCCGCGCCTTTTGCAAGTGACGGCTACATCACGGATCGCGGCGCTGGCGCTGTGGCGGTCCGAACGGGTCGCGCTGCTCCACCGCAATCACCTTGCCGGCGCTGTCGCGCTCGAAGGTGAATCGCATGGTGGGTTCAGTGCGGACGAAGAAGACGTCTCCGCCCAGCGGCGCGAGTTCCAGCGCCGGATGTCGGCCACGGCGGACTTCCAGCCGGTCGTTCGCGCTGACGATTTCAAGCGAGCCATAGACTCCCGCATAGGTCGCCCGCTGCGCGGCGTTGACCGTCTGTGCAGACTTTAGAGCGGCGATGATCCACGCCGCATCAGTGCGTTTCGGGTCGGCTGCGGCGATGACTTCCAGCGCATGAATGTGCGCAACGTTGAGCGCTTCGGCGGCCGGAGCAGGAATGTCCGGCTGCACGCCCTTGCCTTCCCAGTTCTGCTTCGTGATCGGGTTGACAGGCGACCCGGCGGAGATGAAGACCCGATAGCCGCCAGGAATGGGCACCATTCCTCCCGGGTTCGCCGCGCCCGCGCTGGCCTCGCCGACGATCGTGGCGCGCTTGGCGGCCTGCAGCGTGTAGGGCAATGACTCCCCCGCCGACCCTGTGCGGCCGCTCGTGAGAACGTACAGCGGCGTATCGAGCCAAGGCTTTGCGTAGAACTGTTCGGGCTTCTCGGTTCGCGTACTCTGCCGGTCGTGGAACGTGTTGTAGATGTCGGCGTCGGGTCTCGTGAAAGCGCTGACCAGATAGCCGACCATTGCAGGCGACCCGCCGCCATTGGCGCGCAGATCAATGATCACCGCATCCGCATTCGCGACCATCCCCAGCGCTGCATCAGCGGCGCGCCGTGCCGGATCATCGGCGTTTGCAAAAACGATGTGCGCGAACTGGCGCATCGTGATGATGCCGACATTGCCCGGCAGGATCTGCGCGCTCTCGATACCGTAATTCCCAAGGCGCGCAGGGTCAGGACCCGCAGCGCGCGGCGGACCGCCGGGACCGGGCCCCGGCACCTGCAGCCGACCCGCAGGCGGCGCAGGCGCGGCGGCCTCCGTGCTCCAGACGACGGCGAAATGCGCGTCTTCGGGACGGAGCCGATTGCCGAGGGCGGAGGCCAGATCGCGCGGATCGGTCAATACATCGTACTTGCCTGCGGCCGCCTCGGACTCAAGCGCGTCAGCGATGGCGTCGCCCTTCTCGGCGGAGAAGTAGCGGGCGCGGATCTCGGTGGCGATCGCGGCGACTGTCTCGCGCGGCTTGGCCTGCGCCAGCGCGGCGGGCGCCAGCAAGATCGCGAGAGCGACGGCGAGCGTGCGGATCATATCTGACGGTCTCCCAACAGCGTTACCTAGAATTGGCCTTCGCCGCGAATGATTGGCAAGGGGCGCGGCGCCCGGACAGCGTCCGGACGCTGTTCGCAAGGCCGGCATTGTGAGCGACCGGGTTATTCGATAGGCCGGGCGCATGCCGATCATCACCCTGCAGGAGTTGCCGCCGCGTGGATCGCTGCTGGGGCTGGACCCCGGGGCGAAGACCATCGGCGTCGCCGGCTGCGATCCCGGCCGGCTGATCGCGAGCCCGGTCGAGGTCATCCAGCGCGGCAAGAAGCTCGCCCCGTCGCTGGACAGGCTGTTCGCCCTCTATGACCTGCGCCGGTGCGTCGGCCTTGTAATGGGTCTCCCAAAGAACATGGACGGCACCGAGGGGCCCCGCGCGCAATCCGCCCGTTCGCTTGCGCAGAACATCCTGCAGCGCCGCGACATACCGCTGGCCTTCTGGGACGAGCGGCTCTCCTCCGCCGGCGTCGAGCGCGCGCTTCTGGAAGCAGACGCCAGCCGCGCCCGCCGCGACGAGGTGATCGACAAGCTCGCCGCCGCCTGGATCCTGCAAGGCGCGATCGACCGGCTGCATAATCCAGCATGATCTGACCAACATGACAGCGTTGTTTTTGGCGCTCGCGCCGGTCTTTCTCGCCATCCTGACCGGATGGGGCGCGCGAATATCGAAGGTGGTGCCGGAGGCTGCCTGGGCGGGGGTGAACCGTCTCGCCTACATGGTCCTCGCACCCGTGTTCATGTTCACCGAGATCGTGCGGGCAGATCTCTCGTTCGAGGATCTGTCGTTCGCTGTGGCCGGCCTGCTCTCGTTCGTGGCGATGGGCGTCATCGGATTTGCGCTGATACCGCTGGCGCGCGGGCCGACATTCGCGAGCGCGCATCAGGGCGTGATACGCTGGAACACGTTCGTCATCCTCGCAGCCGCCCTCGCCGCGTTCGGGCCGGATGGATCTGCGCTCGTCGCGCTGCTGATGGGACCGGGCATTCCGGTGGTCAACGTGATGACGGTGGCGGTGCATTCGCGCTGGGGCGAGGGACAGAACCCCAGCCTGCGCGGCGTCGCACGCAGCCTTGTGACAAACCCGCTGCTGGTGGCGTGCGTGCTGGGGCTGGCGATCAACCTCTCGGGCATAGACCTGCCGCCGTCGGTGATGGACGTACTGCTGATCATCGGGCGCGGCGCGCTCGGGGTGACGCTCATGTGCGTGGGCGCTGGGCTGGACCTCAACGCAATATCGGCGCGCCCTGCCCTGATGGCGGTCGCGGTGGCGTTCAAGCTGCTGGTGGCGCCACTGGTCTTCATAGGAATCGGACTGGCCATGGGCCTGCAGGGGATGCACCTGGCGGTGCTTGCCATTTGCGGCGCTGCGCCCTCTCCCCCGGCCGCCTACATCCTCACGCGCGAGATGGGCGGCGATCCCCGCTTCATGGCGGGGCATATCACCGCGACCACGCTTCTCTCGGCGCTGGCGATTCCCGCCGCGATCTGGATGGCGGGGCTTGTTGGTTAAGGCCGGAAAAACGGGCGATTCCGGTCCCAGCTTGCGATTGGCCGACTCCCTCGTTATGACCGCCCAAATCGCGGGCAATCATCATGGCGGACTACGCCTTCCCCCATCGGCACCTTCTGGGTATCGAGGGCCTGAACCGGCTCGACATCGAGACATTGCTGGAGCTTGGCGACAGGTATGTCGAGCTCAACCGCCGCCGCGTAAAGCATGCCGACGTCCTCGCCGGGCGAACCCTCGTCAATCTGTTCTTCGAGAACTCGACGCGCACGCAGGGATCTTTCGAGATTGCCGGCCGGCGCCTGGGCGCGGACGTGGTCACCATGCCCATCGCCACCTCGTCGGTGAAGAAGGGCGAGACGCTGATCGATACAGCGATGACGCTCAACGCCATGCGCCCGGACCTGCTGGTCATTCGCCACGGCTCATCCGGAGCTGTGAAGCTGCTCTCGCGAAAAGTGGACTGCGGCGTGATCAACGCCGGCGACGGCACGCACGAACACCCAACACAAGCGCTTCTCGACGCACTGACCATCCGCCGCCGCGTCGGCGACATCGGCGGTATGCGCATCGCCATTTGCGGCGACATCCTGCACAGCCGTGTTGCGCGTTCCAATGTCGCCTGCCTGAACGTGCTGGGTGCTGAGGTAAGGTTGATCGCACCCCGCACGCTGACGCCGCCAGGCGCTGCGGAATGGGGCGCCGAGGTCTTCACCGACATGCGCAAGGGCCTCGCAGGCTGCGATGTCGTGATGATGCTGCGCCTCCAGCAGGAACGGATGGATGGCGCATACCTCCCCTCAGCCCGCGAGTACTTCCATTTCTGGGGCCTGGACGAGGACAAGCTGAGCCACGCCAACCCCGGCGCGTTCGTGATGCATCCCGGGCCGATGAATCGCGGCGTCGAAATCGAGAGCGGGATTGCCGACCACAAGACGCGTTCGCTGATTACCGAACAGGTAGAGATGGGCGTTGCGATCCGCATGGCCGTGCTTGAGACGCTGGCGAAGAATGCACCCGACATTGGAGCCAAGAACCAATGAGCGGACGCACAGTCATCTACAATGCCCGCGTCATCGACCCAGCCACCGGGCGCGATGAAACGGGCGGCGTGCTGATCGAGAATGGCGTGATCGCCGACGTCGGCGCAGGCATTGCGAAGACCACCGCAGGCGACGTGAAGATAGACGCCAGGGGCAAGGCGCTCGCCCCGGGGCTGATTGATCTGCGCGTCAAGACCGGCGAGCCGGGCTCTGAAAACAAGGAAACGCTAGCGACGGCTGGCGATGCTGCTGCGGCAGGCGGCGTCACGACATTCGTGGTGATGCCGGACACGAATCCGGTGATCGACAGCGTCGCGCTCGTCGACTTCATCACGCGGCGCGCCGAGAGCGTCGCGAAGGTGAAGGTGTTGCCGACGGCCGGGCTGACGGTCGGCCTCGAGGGCCTGAAGATGGCGGAGATAGGCCTTATCCGCGAAGCCGGCGCCGCCTTCTTCACCAATGGCGACAAGCCGGTCGAAGACGCAGGCGTGCTGCGCCGGGCGATGAGCTATGCGGCGAGCTTCGATGCGCTCGTAGCGTCGCGGCCGGATACGCCCGCCCTTTCAATGAACACGGTCATGAACGCAGGCGCTTTCGCGGCACGGCTTGGCCTGCGCGGCGCCCCGCTGGAGGCTGAATGGATCGCGCTCGAGCGCGACCTGATGCTCGCTGAGACAACAGGCGTGCGTCTGCTGGCGGACTGCATCTCGACGGCGCGATCGCTTGCGGCAGTGGAGCGGGCGCGCAAGGCGGGTGTAAAGGTTTCGTGCTCGGTCGCCAGCTATTCGCTGTTCTTCAACGAGCTCGATGTCGGCGACTATCTCACCTACTGCAAGGTGCAGCCTCCTTTCCGCGGCGAGGCGGATCGCATGGCGCTCATCGATGGCCTCAAGCGCGGCGCGATCGATGCGGTGGTGTCCGCACACGACCCGCAGCCCACAGAGGACAAGCGCCTGCCCATCGCGGACGCGGCCTACGGCGCTGTCGGACTTGAGACGCTGCTGCCTGCCCTACTCAGCATCGCGCTGCGGGAGGAAATCCCGCTTGCGGTCGCGCTGAAGCCTGTCACGAGCGGCCCGGCAGACCTGCTCGGGTTACCGCAAGGTCGTCTGGCGAAAGGCGCGCCTGCGGACCTCGTCCTGTTCGATCACGCTGCGCCCTGGGCCTGCGACAGGGACGACCTGTCTTCTCGTTCGAAGAATTCGCCTTTCGATGGCCGCAGGCTCGAAGGCAGGGTCTTGCGTACCTGGGTGAACGGCGCGACCGTTTTCGAGCGCGGCTGAGGACGGATTTGTATGGAGTGGGGAATCTGGATCGCGGCTCTGGTGCTCGGCTATCTGCTCGGTTCGATCCCGTTTGGTCTGGTGCTGACGCGCGCCGCGGGACTTGGCGACATCCGCACCATTGGGTCAGGGAACATCGGCGCGACCAATGTTCTCAGGACTGGGCGCAAAGGCCTGGCCTTGGCAACGCTGATCCTCGATTCCGGAAAGGCTGGCCTTGCATTTTTTCTTTGCTGGTGGGGCGCAACGCAGATTCTCGGTGCCACACCCCTGACCAGCCTGCCGTCTGAAGCAGCCGACGCGTCATTCCGCGCGGGCCTGACCGGTGGCGCCGCCGCGTTCGTCGGTCATTGCTTTCCGGTCTGGTTGAAGTTCAAGGGTGGCAAGGGCGTGGCGACTTTCATCGGCCTGCTGCTGGCCTCGATGTGGCAGATCGGCCTGCTCTTTGCGTTGACCTGGCTTGCCAGCGCGGCCCTCTTCCGCATGTCCTCGCTGGCCGCTCTGGTCGCAGCTGTGCTGACGCCGGTCTTTGTCTTTTTCTTTGGCTACAGCTCATTCGCGGTTGGCATCGTCACCGCACTTGTGGCGCTTGTGTTCTGGCGGCACCGCGCCAACATCCAGCGCATCCTCGCAGGCACGGAGCCCAGGATCGGCAAGAAGAAAGCCGCACCGATCTCCGAGAGCTGACGCTCAGCGCGCGTGGTTACTTCAATGGTTGAGCGCGCCTGCAAGATACTGGAAAAACCCACGGCTTCAGGCATGTGTCGGATGCAACGTCCAGCCGCGCATTGTGGGTTTTGACCCAGGCGAGGGCGGCCCTGCGCATCAGCCAGCTGGGCATGCCCTTTATGCGCCCGCCACCCGCGGGGATCGACGCACCAGGAATGTTCGCGCCATCGCGCTGTGACAAGCACGCCCGGGATTCGCCCAGCGCCCGATGACAGTCGGCGATGTATTCGCGCCCGAGGCGCCTGGCTGATATGAGGTGCTTCACCCGCGCGCCGGACGCCCAATAGCCTTTGTGACTTTCCGGCAGTGCGGCAGGCGTCTCCTCGCCCAGCCGCTTGTGCATCGGTCCAGCCCCCAGTTCGGCCTCATGGAGTGCGGTCAGCTGCTCCTGCCGGCGCGCCGCAAAACTGGCGCCGATAGGAAGGCGTTGGTCCGCAGCGGTCAGTTCGATCCGGTTGCCTTCTATGGGTATCGCCGCTGGGCTATGTGGCGCGTGCGTGCGACTTCCCAAAGCGTAACCGGGTGATCTCGGGGCCTCGCCCGCGGAACGATCGTTGTCGATGCTGCCGAGCGATCGGGCAGCCTGATCACCGCGCGCTTCGCGCTCGAACAGAGGCGCGATGTGATGGCCGTGCCCGGCTCACCACTCCATCCGCGCTGGCCGCGAAGCGCTCTCGCCGACACCCGTCTGCATCGACGAAATCGTCCGCGCAGTGGATGCGCCGCACCGGCTCGTGCTCGCCGCTCTGGCAGAACTGGAACGCGCCGGCGAGGCCGTGACGCATGTCGGCGGAACAGCAACACGGGCTGTGTGAGGCCCTGATCTTCACACCCTGCAAATTATCTCCCCCTACGGGGGAGGCCCGGACCGTCACGGCCCGGCGAATTGACATTCACCGCGTCGGCCCCCACTTTCCGCCGCATCCTCCCACAAATGCATTGAAAACACGAGGAAAAATGCAGGTTGTCGTCGTAGAGTCGCCTGGAAAGGTCAAATCCATCAACAAGTACCTGGGCCCCGGGTACAAGGTGATGGCGTCGTACGGCCACATCCGGGACCTGCCCTCGAAAGATGGATCCGTGAAGCCCGACGAGGACTTCGCGATGACGTGGGACATCGATGGAAAATCGATCAAGCATGTCAAGGAAATCGTCGATGCGATGCGCGATGCCGACGGCCTGATCCTCGCAACCGACCCCGATCGCGAGGGCGAGGCGATCTCGTGGCACGTGCTTGAGGCGCTCAACAACCGCAAGGTGCTGAAGGGCAAGACGATCCAGCGCGTGACGTTCAACGCAATCACCAAGCAGGCAGTGACCGAGGCGATCCAGAACCCGCGCCAGATCGACCAGCAGCTGGTGGATGCCTATCTCGCCCGCCGCGCGCTCGACTATCTCGTGGGCTTCTCCCTGTCGCCCGTGCTGTGGCGCAAGCTGCCTGGCTCACGCTCTGCCGGCCGAGTGCAATCCGTGGCGCTGCGCATTGTGGTTGATCGCGAGATCGAGATCGAAAAGTTCATAACGCAGGAGTACTGGAACGTCGCGGCGCGCCTGTCGGTCAACGGATCGGAGTTTGAAGCGCGGCTGACAGAACTCGACGGGCAGAAGCTGACGAAGTTCTCGCTGCCGAACGGAGAAGCTGCAGCCCGCGCCCTCGCCGCTGTCCAGGCCGGCAGCTACAAGGTCGCCTCGGTCGAGGCCAAGCCGCATCGCCGCAACCCGCCGCCGCCCTTCACCACGTCGACGCTGCAACAGGAAGCGGCGCGAAAGCTCGGCTTCTCTGCTTCGCGCACGATGCAGGTCGCGCAGCGGCTCTATGAAGGCGTGTCGATCGGCGGTGAAAACACCGGCCTGATCACCTACATGCGTACCGACGGCGTGCAGATGGCGGAAGAAGCCTACGCCGCCGCCCGCTCCGCCATCGGCCGTAACTATGGCAAGGATTACCTGCCTGACGGCCCGCGCCGCTACACTTCGAAAGCCAAGAACGCACAGGAAGCGCACGAAGCCGTGCGCCCCACGGACTTCGACCGCAAGCCGGGCCAGGTCTCGATGGAGCCCGACATGGCGCGGCTCTACGAACTGATCTGGAAGCGCGCCGTCGCCTCGCAGATGGAAGCGGCGCAGATCGAGCGGACGACCGTCGAAATCCCCTCCACCGATGGCCGCGCGACGCTGCGCGCCACGGGTCAGGTGATCAAGTTCGACGGCTTTCTGACGCTGTACCAGGAAGGCAAGGACGAGAGCGACGAGGAGGATGGTGGCCGCCTGCCCGGCATCAATCAGGGCGACATCCCGAAACTTGTCGAGGCCGTCCACACGCAGCATTTCACCGAACCGCCGCCGCGCTATTCGGAAGCATCGCTGGTGAAGCGTCTGGAAGAACTCGGCATCGGCCGCCCGTCCACCTACGCCTCCACCCTGTCGACCCTGATCGACCGCGACTATGTGCGGCTGGAACAGAAGCGCTTCATTCCCGAAGACAAGGGACGGCTGGTCACCATCTTTCTCGAGAAATTCTTCCCCCGTTACGTGGAGTACGACTTCACTGCCTCGCTGGAAGAGAAGCTCGACCTCGTCTCCGATGGCAAGCTGGCGTGGAAGGACCTGCTCCGCGACTTCTGGACCGAGTTCTCGGCCGCCATCGGCGCGACAACCGAGCTGCGCGTGTCCAACGTGATCGATGCGATCAACGACGTGCTCGGCTCCTACCTCTTCCCGCCCCGCAACGATGCGGACGGCAAGGCAGTCGAGCCGCGCCAGTGCCCGACATGCGGCACAGGCCAGCTGTCGCTGAAGCTCGGCAAGTTCGGTGCCTTCGTCGGCTGTTCGAACTATCCCGAATGCCGGTTCACGCGCCCCTTCGGCGGCGACCCGAACCAGCAGAGCGACATTCCCTCTGACGGCAAGGTCCTCGGCAGTGACGAGGCAGGCATCGCCGTTCTACTCAAGTCGGGTCGCTTTGGCGTTTATGTGCAGCTCGGTCCGGATCCCATCGAGAAGGGAGAGAAGCCACGGCGCTCGTCCATTCCGAACGGCTGGCCTGTCTCGGAACTAAGCCTGGAACAGGCGCTCAGGCTGCTTTCGCTGCCGCGGGAAGTTGGCAAACACCCCGAGGATGGCGAGCCAATCATCGCCAACCTTGGCCGCTATGGCCCCTATGTGCAGCACATCAAGACCTACGCCAACGTGCCGGATGTGAACGAGCTCTTCGAGATCGGGCTCAACCGCGCCGTGACGTTGATCGCGGAGAAGCGCGCCGGCAAAGGTGCAGGACGGGGCCGCGGCGCGGTCATCGCCCCGCTCAAGGAGCTGGGCAATCACCCTGATGGCGAACCCATCAACCTTTTCAACGGCCGTTACGGCCCCTATCTGAAGCACGGGACGATCAACGCGAACATCCCACGCGGAGCAGACCCAGCCTCGATCACGCTTGAACAAGCCATCGAACTGGTGGACGCCCGCGCGGCCGCAGCGCCCTCGACCAAGATGAAGGGCAAGAAGGCCAAGGCGCCGGCGAAGAAAGCCGCCGCCAAATCCACTGGAGAAACGAAATCAACGACCACCAAAAAGGCCCCCGCCAAGAAGGCGCCGGCAAAAACAAAAAGCCCGAAGGCGACAAAAGCGGAAGCATGAGCCGGGTGCCAGGACCCCCCCAAAAACCACCCAGGACTCCCCCGAGCGAGGGGCCGCCCACCCGCGAGACTGTCCTCGACTATCTCGCGAAGAACCCGACCCACGGCGCCAAGCGCGACATTGCGCGCGGCCTCGACGTTCCAACCGAGCACAAGCCCGAACTGCGCCGTATCCTCAACGAGCTGGAAGCTGAGGGCGCGCTGGTGCGCACGGCGAAGCGGGCGTTCTCGCCTGCCGAACAGCCCCCGCCCACCGGCATCGTGCGATTCGAGCGTATCGACCGTGACGGCGAACTGATCGGCCGCGCGATGGGCAGGGACGGCCCGTTCGGACCCGATATCATCTTCGCCGGCCCCTCGGGCGCCAATCATCGCAAAGGCGGCATACCGCTGGCGCTGGGCATAGGCGAGCGCGCGCTCTGCAAGATCGAGAAGAGCCGCGAAGGCGTCTGGAAGGCGCGGGCGATCAAGAAGGTCGACGCCGCGCCGGAGACCTCGCTGCTCGGCGTCTACCGCGCCAACCGCTTTGGCGGAACCGTGGAGCCGACCTCGCGCAAGGAAAAATCCGAGTTCATTGTCGAGAAGACCGACGCCCGCAACGCGCAGGACGGCGACATCGTGCGCATCCAGGCGCGCCCCGCCCGAGGCTACGGCCCTCGCAGGGCGAGCGTTGTCGAAGTCATCGGCCGGCTCGACGATCCGCGCGCGGCCTCCATCATCGCGATGCACACGCACGGCGTGCCGGATGAGTTTCCGGAGGCTGTGATCGAAGAAGCCAGCAAGGCCAGGCCCGCTCAGTCGCCGCGCGAGGACCTGACGCGCATCCCGCTGATCACCATCGATCCCGAAGACGCCCGCGACCATGATGATGCCGTCTACGCCGAGGCCGATGGCCATGGCGGATGGCGCGTGATCGTGGCCATCGCCGACGTCGCCGCCTATGTCCGCGTCGGCACGGCTCTGGATCGCGAGGCGTACCGGCGCGGCAACTCGACCTACTTCCCCGACCGTGTCTCGCCCATGCTGCCGGAACATCTTTCGGCGGACCTCTGCTCGCTGAAGGAAAGCGAACTGCGCGAGACATTTGCGGTGGAGATCTTCTTCAACGCCGGCGGCCACAAGACAAAGCACCGCTTCATCCGCGGCAAGATGCGCTCTGCCGCAAAACTGTCATACCGCCAGGCGCAGGACGCGATCGACGGCAATCCCGACGACAAGACCCAGCCGCTGCTGGGCCCCGTGCTCAGACCCCTCTGGGAAGCCTATCGCACCGTCTCAAAGGCCCGCGACCAGCGCGCCCCGCTCGACCTCGACCTGCCCGAGCGCCGCGTGCGCATCGGCGAAGACGGCAAGATCGTCTCGATCACCCTGCGCGAACGCTTCGACGCGCACCGCCTGATCGAGGAATTCATGATTCAGGCAAACGTGTGCGCTGCCGAAACGCTGGAGGACAAGCGCACGCCGCTGGTCTACCGCGTGCACGAAGAGCCGAGCGAGGAGAAGGTCAACAACCTCGCCAACTTTCTTCCCACCATCGGGCTGAAATGGACACGCGGCGAGACGATCACTGGCCAGCGCTTCAACCGGCTTCTCGCTGAAGTGCGTGCATCCGAGAACGAGCATCTGGTCAACGAGATGGTGCTGCGCACGCAGGCGCAGGCCCGCTACGCGCACGAGAACCTCGGCCACTTCGGCCTGAATCTCCTGAAGTATGCGCACTTCACTTCGCCCATCCGTCGCTACTCCGATCTCATCGTCCACCGCGCACTGATACGCGCGCTGGGGCTCGGCCCGGACGGCATGTCCGACAATGATGCCGTGCGTCTCGAAGAAATGGCTGAGCACGTCACCATGACGGAGCGTCGTTCGATGGCGGCCGAACGGGAGGCGACAGATCGCTATCTCGCGATCTACATGGCGGACCGTGTCGGCGCGATCTTCGATGCCCGCATTGCTGGCGTCACGCGTGCTGGCCTGTTCGTTCGCCTCGCCGAGAACGGTGCGGACGGGTTCATTCCCGCCTCGCGCCTGTCCGACGAATACTGGGTCCACGATGATCGCAGCGCGGCGCTCGTCGCTCAGCGGTCAGGCCAGCGTTACGAGATGGGCATGAATGTGCAGGTCAAGCTGATGGAGGCGACGCCGGTGAATGGCGGCCTGCTGTTCTCCATGCAATCGCCGCCCCGCGCGCGCCGGAAAGATCTCAAGATGCCCGAGCGGGAAGCGCGTTTCGAGCGTTCAGGTCCCGCCCGCAAGCGTCCGGCTGACGGCGGCGGGCGCCCGCCCGGTGTCCGTCACGCGACGCAGCCGGGCGGTGATGGCAAGGGGAGGCCCAGCTACGGCAAGAACAAGAAGCGCAAGGGCAGATAGTCTGGTGAGGCCGCCCTGCCGTTGACTGAATCCACGGACGGGTCCAACTCAAAAGCATGAGCAAGCCGTTCGATCCGGATGATGATCCTGCGCAGGTGGCGGCCGCCAGGGCCGCCGCCGCGAAGAGCCTCAGCGAGGACGACCTGCTTCGCGAAGACCCCGCCAACCTGATCGACAATCCGGCAACGCCTCGCGACGCAGCCACGCTGATCCTCTATCGCCAGACTTCCGAGGGGCCACGCATCCTGATGGGCTGCCGGTCAGAAGGGCATGACTTCATGCCGAACAAGTACGTCTTCCCCGGCGGCCGCGTCGATGACGAGGACGCGCTGGTGCCTGCGCTTACCGAGTTGTCGGAGGGTGAGGACACCATCGTGAAGATCGGCGCCAGCCGGGCGACGCGCGCCTTCCCGCTGACGGCCGTGCGCGAAGTGTTCGAGGAGACAGGGCTCATCGTCGGCCGGTCGGCCGCAGGTTTCGAAGGGGTCCCGGCTGCATGGGCCGATTTTTTTGGCCAGGGCGCCGCGCCCTGCCTCGCCAACTTCCGTTTCCTTGGCCGCGCGATCACCCCGCCCATGCGCCACAAGCGGTTCGACGCGCGCTTCTTCATGGCCGACGCTGAAGACGCCCTTGTCGACGACCGCCCGCCCATCGACGGCAGGGAGCTGGCAGACCTGCGCTGGTTCACCCTGCCGGAGGTCGCCCAGCTGGACCTGCCCAACGTGACCCGCTTCGTGATCGCCGAGGTCGAAGCCCGCCTGGTGAAGCAGGAAAACCTGAAGCCCTTTCACCTGTACTGGACCCAGGACGGGCATGTGCGCGAGCGGCTCGGCTGACGGCAAAACACCAGTAATTCAACTATTTGCCAGCCCCGCTTGACTTCATCGCCGCGCGCCTGTCTAAGCACGCTTCCGAATTTGCAGACCAGTCCGAGACCGACCATGGCCAAGCCAGCAACCATCAAGATCCGCCTGAACTCGTCGGCCGACACGGGCTTCTTCTACGTCACGAAGAAGAACCCCCGCACGCAGACCGAAAAACTCGTCCTGAAGAAGTACGACCCGGTCGTGCGTAAGCACGTCGATTTCAAGGAAGGCAAGATCAAGTAGGCCTTCCGCTTTTTGCGGATGCAGGAATTGAAAAGGCCCGGAGCGATACTCCGGGCCTTTCGCTTTTTACCTCTACTGCGTCCCGTCCGGCAGGGCGTAGGCAATGACATAGCCTCCCTGCGGATCAGGCGCCCCGGCGTCGGCGGCTGACACGCGGGGGTAGCGCCAACCCGGCGTCGGCACCGTGACGACCACGTACTGCTTGCCGTTCTTGCTCATGTAGCTCATCGGCGTGGCGTGGGCGCTGGCCGGGAGGGCGGCCTCCCACTTGACCTCGCCAGTTCGCAGGTCGAAGGCGCGGAAGGTGGCGTCCATGGCACCGCCGTGGAAGATCAGCCCGCCTCGCGTCGTCATGTTGCCAGCCTGCACCGGGGTGCCCACCTGCGTCGGCAGGCCGAGCGGGATACCGAACGGACCGCTATCCTTCAGCGAGCCAATGCCGCGCTTCCACAACAGCTTGTTGGTATTGAGGTCGATGACGCCGATCTGGCTGAAGGGCGGCTCGAAGCATGGCAGGTCAGTTGTCACGTTGAAGAAGGGCA
>Ga0163144_10013656_pt1 | contig 16927 bp, 12 predicted proteins | sample OliLak19BULKMAT1_FD_123175 | JGI IMG/M metagenome (GOLD analysis project Ga0163144, IMG submission 123175) | Freshwater microbial mat bacterial communities from Lake Vanda, McMurdo Dry Valleys, Antarctica - Oligotrophic Lake LV.19.BULKMAT1 | ecosystem: Environmental > Aquatic > Freshwater >... | reverse complement strand
TGCCACTATCGCTGCTGTCGCTATCACTGCTCACCGTAACCACCGCAGGCTTGGACTTGGGACGACCTTTGGGCTTACCGCTAGCCTTGACTTTAACTTTCGGCGCACGCTTGCGCTTCGTGCCGGGTTTCTGTTCAACGTCAGCTTGAGCGTTAGCATCATCGGCCGTCGATCCAGCCGCAGCCAACGCCTTGCGCACAGCCTGTGACTTGATGCGGATGCGAACAGGGGCCTCCTCATCGTCCATGTCCACAACCACAGCGCCAGGTCCAGCGGCAGCAGCACCTGCAGCAGTACCATCAAGCAGGGCGCTCTTCTTCTTCCTGCCTTTGCGAGGCTTGGCAGCACCACCATCCTCGTCATCCGCATCTCGAGTGCCCTCCACGTCAGCCTGCGCCTCAGCTGCCAGCGTCTGCGCTACTGAGCGCGCCGCCTCCGTGAGGGCATCTGTCACCGACATGTTCTTGCGCTGTCGATAGGCCGCCAGGGCCTCTCGCTCCATGTCCGCTATCTGCGCTGCCGTGTAGGCGGTGCCTGCCTCAGCCAGCGCCAGCCGCTGGGCGATCTCCTGGAATGTGGCATGCGCTAAGAATGCCTTCAGCTTCTGTCTCCTTCGCACTAGATCCAGGATGGTCCGACCACGGTCCACATTTGCGCTGAGATGCGCCTCCATCACCAACTGGTCAGTGACCCCAGTGATGCCTCGCGCCTCCCATGCTCGGGTATGCACTCGGCACACAGCATGAGGCTCCTTGCGCATACGATCAGCTGCCGATGATGCTGTGTCCCCGGCTGCTGCCGCAACAGGCGAAACGTGCACCGTCATCTTGGCTCCGGCTAGCAGATTGCACAGCGGGTGGAACCAAGCAGTAGGCTCGTGGCAATCATCAAAGCAGGGCACACAGGCCCCTTTGATCAGCTTACAGTATCCACACCGCTGCTTACGGCGCTCTTTATCGATACGGTCCAGCCCAACCACGGGCTGGCGCAGGGCCCAGTTGCCGAACTCGATCTCGTAGTGCCACAGCGCACACACCAGGTGAACCCATTCACCGTCCGCAGTCGACTGCAAGCAGCACAAGTGCATTCACAAACATGGTCATAAGCTGTGGCCTGGATCAACGCTTATCTCGCATGAATGCACTCACCTTGAACGCGCCGCCCTTGCGGGGACACAGGGCACACTCGACGTATCGACTTCCAGCCACGCTGCAGCGCGCACACTGCCAGTTGCTGGTGGAGCCATTGACCTTGGCAGCCATGTCAGCTTCTGATATACCGTAACAGAGCTGATGCACATCAATGCCACAGCGCGTGCAGTGCACCAGTGTATCGTGTGGCGTGCTATAGGCCTCCATACACACCGCGCATCGACCAGCTTCATACACATCCTCCTTGCGGCCACCACTTGCACTGCCACCACGAGTACCCGGCAGGGCAGAGGTGGATGGTCTACCCCGCGCCACCTTGCGCTGCCGCTGCATGGACAGCAGCGCCCGCCTGCGCATGATCTTCTGCAGCTCTGCTCTGCGTACTGTGCCACCCTCTGACTCCGGGGTATGGGGCTGGCAGTACACCTCCAGCAGGCCCCTGCCGGGGTATCGTCCATCATCCAGCGATGACACTCTGACGCTTAGGCCCGCATACCATGCGCACAGAGCGTGGAAGCGCTGCGGGCAGTCCGGGCAGCAGCACTCCACACACGCACCGTCAGCCTTGCCGCACACGGAGCATGTAATGCGCTGCAGACGAGAGCGCGATATGGCTTGTGGTACACCAACCACCTTGCGTAGTGTGTGCACGTCCTGGATATACACGCCAGGCGTGCACAGCGCGCACACCACGTGCACCCAGTTACCTTCCAGAGTCTCCTTCAGAGCACCCGTGCCGACCGAGCACAGAGCACACTGGTCATCTGTAAGTGAGTGTGTGTGTGTATGCGTATGTCGTATGGCAATACAACGCAGTCACCATGGTCAGCTCAATCATTCACGACCACAGCATCACGGAGTATACGATGATCATACCAGCGGTGTCCTTGCGAGAGCGATGCTGGATGCAGTAGTCACAGAACCACGGTACTGATGAGTCCACGTCCGGGTGCACGCCATAGCATCGCCGATGCACGGATATGTTACAGCGCTCACACGTCACCAGCCGCGACAGCTCCTCCTCGTCCACTGCGGTGCCGAAGCACACGCTACAGGCCGTGACGAGCTGATCATCAGACAGCGCTCGCTCCTCCATCGCATCCATCTCCTCGCGGTACTTATAGCTGGCAGCACTGGTGTCCCTGCCGCTGCTGCTGATGCCTGCACCAGCACCTGCCGAGCTCAGACCAGCCACAGCGGAGGATGACACAGCTGAGGCAGCTGCACCACTCAGCCCCACATAGGGTACATCACGATAGTTCTCGGATAGCGCCTCTCGCAGCTGCTGCCACGCCACGGTATCGCGGCACTGTCGCACGAGATCATCCTCCCAGTTCCTGCGAGGCAGCGCGTACTCTACCCGACACTCGGGGTGCTGGTCCACTGCCACACGCAAGCGCTTGCGCATGCCGTTATTGTGCACGATGACGCGAGTCAGCTGGTGCTGCAGGGACCGCAGCTCGTCCTCCACCAGCGCCTGAGATGATGTGGGGGCGGACTGATCGGATACCATCTGTGGTGCTGAACCAGATGAGGGGGATGAGAACACCGCAGGCTTCAGCAGGCCTGATGCAGGGGCAGCTCGAGAGTCGAACACCAGCGCATCGGGTGATACAGGCAGCGACACTGCCAGCGCCTCCAGTTCAGCAGAGAGCCCTGCACCAGCCGTCAGATCTCGCTCTCGCTTGGGAGTGCCGGTACCGGCAGAGCCCACTGATGCCTCTCTCTTGGGCGTGCCAGTAGAGGACTCCCGCTTGGGGGTGCCAACAGACACCTCTCGCTTGCCTAGCCCGCCTGAGGATAGCGGCGCAGAGAACGCTTTCTCCGTGTGGCGCAAGGGCTTGATCGTCTGCGGAGCTAGCGGAGTGACCCACTCCACGTCGAGCTCACAGCCCGGTCCCTGAGCTGCCTTGACAGCTTCCGATACGATCTCGATCACCGAAGACGCGACAGAGCCGGTGCCGTCCCCGTCATTGCCGTCACCGCCAGCATCGCTCTCTGATTCGGAGGCCAGCGCCAGTCGAGTCCGCCGCTTACTAGCCCCGCTGGTGCCTGACTTCTCCTTCCTGCTGACCTGTGCTCTTGGTCGATCCTTGCCTTCCTTGATAGCGCTCTTAGGGACGGCGCCTGAGCTGGTGCGCAGCACGCCTCTAGCCGCAGTACTCGCTGGAGTACCGGATGATGACAGTCCCTTGCGGCTGACCACCACCACATCCGCCTGCTCAGCTTCACTGTCTGACCCGCTTGGCTTGGGCGTGCTGGAACGATCACGCGCCCGCTTGATGCTTGCGGATGCCGATGCTGATGCTGATGCTGGTGCTGGGTTTGATGACGGCGCTGCATCCTCGGTTGCCTTGGACGCCGCGGTAGACTGCGCGGTCACTGTTGACTTCTTGGATATGAAGCGGCAGATCACACCGGTGTGTGTATCGGCTGAGCTGTTGATCAGCACAGCATGGTACGCTAGAGCGGGGGCGGCATCGTCTGCGGTAACACAACACGAACACACAATGTGAGCCTCCAGTCACCTCCTGCACCGTAATGCAACTAGCAGGATAAGTACATACCCGCTGCTGACGGTGTCACGGCGGCCAGCTCTGTGTCAGCGTGCAGCTGGACTGGCCGATGGTTGAGCTCATTTACTTGCTGTTCTGAGAGCTGCAAGCGGTACCGGTCTGGCCATGCGGGCAGAGACGTCAAGGGCGGGATGTGGAAGTCACCAGCCAGCTGTCTCAGGAGCTTGTCTGTGCTGCTTATCGGCACTGGGCTCACGGGTCGATCGCCCAGTCGCTGGGCACCGCTACTATCGCCACCCAGCGAAGCAGTTCCTTCTGTCGAACGAGCCGCTGTGCTGGCAGAGGGAACAGCATCAGCGCTATCGGCGTTGACGTCACCTTGCAATCGGGTGCAAGACGCATCACCAGTAAGCATATCCGCATCTACCACAGTGAACTTATGATCGACGCGCGATATACCTGAGGACGGCGCAGGCGCTGACCGAGAAGTGATGCCGTGTGCACCCGTATCGTAGCCGAGATGAGGAGGGTCCTGTCCACGTATATCCTGTTCTGCCTCATCGGCAGGCCCCGTGTCTGTCACCATAGCAGGGGTCAATGTCACCCTGAACGGCAGCCCGTGCGGGGCCACATAGCGAGGCCTCAGCCTCAGCTCATGCGCGGCATCAAGACCCAGCGACCACCGCACAGCGGGCACATGCAGTGCTGAGGGCAGCGGAGGGGCAACACTTCGGCCAGTAAACCACTCTTGCAGCGCCGTATCCACTGCACTTGCTGGTGCAGGCACTGCGAGAGCAGCATCCACAGGCACCGGTGAAGTGACTACAGTCAGTTCCGGTACGGGTGGCGGCACCACTTGCAGCACACTAGATGCCGCTCCTGGCGTGCCGGGGCGGGACTTGCCTGGTGCAGCACCTGCCGTGTCGTGCTTGGTGGATGAAGGTACATCAGGAGCTGATGATGGCCGCCTGGCGACTGCACCTGCTTGACTGCCCGCAGCACTGCCGGTGACTGCCGCTGCTGCAATCGGTGAAGGAGCTGTCGCTGCTGCTGCTGCTGCTGACGATGATGATGAAGATGCCCCTGCGGGCACTACCTCCACCGCATCCATTACAGCGTGAGATGGACTCTGCTGCGGGGGCGCGGGCGGAGGCGGCAACGTCACCAAGCCAGACAGCGGCTCTGGGGGAATAAAGAAATCCGGATCCCTTTGAAGCATAGCCAGATCATACGGAGCCAATCGCTGGACCTGATGAGCAGTTAGCGGATCGAAATACTGCCCCAGGATCTCCCACAGATGAGTCGGCTCCTCGATCGGTCCGTCCGGATGATGCCGTGCTGCTGCCTGATTGGCAGCGCTGGCCGCTGCTTCAGAAGAGTCAGCCGCATCACCCGATACGATCACACCAGCGTTCGCCCCTGCATAGGATCGCCTGCGTCCGCGAGGTCGACCCACATTGCCGGTAGCCCGCTGTCTACCTATTCTGCCCTTGGCGATGAAGCCCCGCTGTCGACCAGTCGGGCTCGAGATGCCCGCCTTGAGGCGATTAGCTTCCGCTGCTGCAGCCGCATCCTCGTCATCACCGTCATCATCGTAGCCACCGTCTTCCATGCCATCCTTATCAGCATCAAACACATAGGTACGAGGTTGACCACTGTCGGTCAATCGAACCACAGCCACTTGTTCACACGAGGTGTGCTTCTCGCAGTACGCCACCAGCACCACATCGTTGGGCACGCCTGGTACTTCACTCTGTGCCTCTCTGACCTCCATCCTCCAGCCGGCACGCTGCGCACACAGCGGGTGGAAGGGCAGGCGGCATCGCAGCTGAGAACATTGAATTACAGCACCGTGACGCTTGCGGCAGATGCGACACAGCAGACGAAAGCGAGAGGCTGGAATCCTATCCAGATCACCAAGCGGTTCTAGATGCTCCTTATCTAGCCACTGTGTCTCCGGGATCCACTGTCCACACGTCACGTGCGCCCAGCGCCCATCGGCAGTCGGCTTGTAGGGCCCGCCGTGATTGGGGCACAGCATACAGTCCAGCTCGTCAGGGTTGAGGTCTGCCTTGCAGGGAGCACACAGCCAGTCACCTGATGGAATACTGGTGACTCCATAGCACGCCTGGTGCACCGCCACGTTACATCGATCGCAAAATACAATGTCATTGGATTCCTCTACATCGCCGTTGAGGCAGACCGAGCACACAGCGTCCGGGTCTAGCTCCGTGGCACTCGCTGCTGCACTGCCGGCACCGGGAGGGGCGGTGAGGTTGACGACAAGTGCACCTGGACCAGTGGACACAGATGCAGCACCACTACTTGTAGGCAATGGTGATGGAGCTGCAGCAGGGCTCGCTAGCGTGGGGGAGTGTGCAGCGTGCGGGTGCAGGAGCTCAGTGGAGGGCGGATTATCAGAGGGTGACGCTGATGATGCACCCTGCTGCTTGGATAGCAGAGAGTTTGCACTGGAGCCGCCAGCGGACGGTAATCGATACAGAGGGGACGAGCGCACAGCACTGTTGGAATGGTCGTGACAGTATGCGGTCTTCTTGCCATACTTCTTGCCGTCAGCGTGCCCGCTCATATCCAGCCCATGAGTGGCGCCACACGTGGCGTGGAAGTGCTTGGTGCAGTCCTCCATCGAGCAAGGCAGCCCTGCCCCATCCCCCTTGCCGCAGATATAACACGGCTGACCCCACCGCTCCAGTGGCACCTTCTCAAACGACAGGTTTACTCTGCCCCTTTGAACTACGCTACCGGGGACCCACACTGCGCATGTAGGGTGCACCCACTGTTTGTCCAGCAGCTGCTTCATCGCGCCTCCCGCCGTGGGGCATAGAGCACATGCGGCGGCATTCAGCGGCTCACCACGCTCGCATCTGTCACACAGCCAGGATTGGGCAGAGCTGCCATTGCTTGTGCCCGTACTGCTGTCTGTGGACGCGTGTCCAGGGCCATAGCATGATTCATGCACGCATACTGCACATCGTGTGCATGTCAACAGAGGCTCATCTGAGTTCAGAGAGTAGCAGACCTCGCACGCGGTCACGGCCGCTGTGGCAGCACTCGGAGTCCGTTTGGCGCGTGGAGTAGAACCAGAGCTGGCAGCAGCCGTCGGATTGGCAGTGGTGCTCACGTTGGGCGTTGCCACTTGAATGACCAAAGGCGCATCGCTGTCAGCAAGCGGGACGTAGGCTCGTCGAGCTGAACATGTGTAGCAAGTCCAGGCAGCCGTGCTGGCAGCTGCTGTGGTGATCATACGCCGAAAACACGCCTGATGCACGCAAGAGTCGCATTTAGAGCACTTTACTATATCTGCCACATTGTTCGATTTGTTGCACACGCGGCAGGTGGCGGTACTCGACGGGGCAGCTGCCCGGTCTGACGCGCTGCCACTGGCGCCAAAACCGCGACTGGAAGATCGCGACATCTGCATGAGCAAGATGCACCGTGAGCGAAATGGAACTTGTGCTGCATTGATCCATGATTATACCTCAAGCAGAGCCCAGATGACACGCACAGATGGCCAGCTGCCGCTTGTGGCACCTTGATTTGCACCTGTTTCGATGGCAAGGGATTCGCAATGCAAAATCGTGCAGCGATTCCAACGGGTGATCGTTAGGCCGAATTCCGGTTTGTAAGGAGAGATCGGTGTAAAATCCGCCACGCTCAAAATTGCTCTTTGAAGCTGTACGTATGTGCCGTGCAAACTGTACGGTAACTCAATCATGTCAGGACTGGCAGGTGTACGGTTTGGCGTGGACGCTAGTGTATCGCGAGAGAAGAGCAAGGTACGACAGACAGCTGTAAACTAGTTGCTGCGTTAGTTGCATCGCTCCAGCATGTGGTCAGACAAGTGATGGGGCGGCTGTTGGATGTGCTGCCAGGATGCAAAGCATCGCGACAAAGACAAAAAGAAAAAGAAGCATAAGAAGAAAGAAAGCTCTGATGACCGCGCCGCTCGGAAACTGAAAAAGCTCGAAAAGCATACGAAGTCCAAAGGCGCCAAGGTAATGAATGCTCTGGTCAGGTTTGATTGTTTGTCGAGCGTGCTTTGATCATTGGCATCGCAATCCACGGCAGGCTGCTGACTCGTCAGCATCTGACTCTGACGGTGGAGATCCAGATGCCTTCTTGGCTGAGCTGGACGCCTCTGTAGCCCTGAAGGGCCGCAGCGGAGTGAACTGGGACCTTGAGGACCCCGCCAAGGGGCACAAGCCAGTGGCCGCTAAGCCGCGAGGGGCCAGCAGCGATCAGATTGTGGACGATGATGATCCGGATGATGAACGTGATGGCGATCAAGCAGCAGCCAGCGCCCCTCGATTTGCAGCCTTCGTGTCATCTGCCTCTGCCAAGCGGGGCCAGACCAGCACCGCCGCCCCACCAAAAGCAACAGCAGCAGCAGCTCCAACAGCAAGTGGAGGCAACGGTACTGCCAGCGTGAGCAGTCTGCCTCGAGAGGGCTGGATGACAGGGGTCGGGTTAGAGTCTGACTCCATGATTGCGGAGCGTGAGGCTAAGCGAGCGCAGCAGGCGGCCTCCGCCAGAGAGGAGGAGCAGCTACAAGCAGCAGCAGCTGCCATCCGGGCTAGAGGGGGCATAATGCCCTCCAAGTCTGCCCTAGCTGCTGCGGCTGCTGCTGCAGTTGCTGCATCATCCACAGAGGCGGGCTCGTCACCTGACGGTACGGGAGCTATATCTGCCGCTGCTGCTGTTGCACCCGTCTCAACCGCTGCCGTCACGGTCGCTGATGGTGGGCGGTCTTGGCGGCTCAAGGCTTTGTATCGGCTGAAAGAGCGAGCCCAGCAGGAAGGCAAAGAGTTCGCTGTGCTGATACAACAACAATACGGGGTACATTATACGGTTGCGTGTGCGTTTGTCCACGATATTTCCTTGTTTTGGAACCATAGCTAACCCTTGTTCTTATGTGCCGTGGTGTATTGCAGCCGAAAGCTGCGGAGTTGATGGCCGAGATGCAGCGAGAGGACGATAAGAAGTCTCATCGCGATATCAGCCGCAACGGGAACCAGTCCTCCAGTCAGGTGGATCATGCTCGGCACCGTGATCGAGGGGACCGCCGTCACGATGACCGCCAGCGGGCTCGAAGCAGGAGTAGGAGTCGCAGTCCTCGCCGTGATCATCGAGATAAGGATCGACACCACAGCAACAGCAGCAGGGATGAGGCTGGCAGCCGGGCTTCCACCGGTGCTGATGATGCCGCCACCACGGATCGGTATGGTCGAGCCCTGCCTGCTGATAGGGACAGCACACACACGCGGACTACTGCCCCCTCCAATGATCGCGATGCTCGCTTCAGACAGCAGCTGCGGGCTCAGACAGCATCATCGTCATCAGCTGCCTCCGCCTCAACAGGGCATGAGTCCCGCAGCAGGGGTGCCGATGAGGACTTCTCGTGGCGAGGGGGCTCACGCTCTGGTGGGCGGAGTACAGACCGTGATCATGGCGATCGTGACCGCCGGGACGACGATCGGCGCAGCACTCGCGATGATCACCGTGACCGTGAGCGGCATCATCGCGACCCCCCAGAGCGTGCTGATCGTGGGTCTGGAGACAAGCATGAGCATGCGGACAGTGCTCGCTCATCTGCTGGTGGTAGTGCCGTTGATGGTGATGGTGCAGCTCGTCAGACTGGGGAGGTGGCTACCAATGTGTCCAGTACTGCTGCGGCTGCTGCTCCGCCAGTCTCTGCGAAGCCAATAGACCCTGCCCTCGTTGAGCGCAGGCGCCTGGCTGCCGAGCAGCGACAGCGAGACGCGGAGCAGAAGGCAGCAGAGCTCGCAGACTTCCTGTACGCCAAGAAGCCATCCCCTTCACCGGAGGAGGCGGTGATCATGTCTGTCCAACCTGCCTCATCCGTCATCCCTGACGCGACCGTTGGTGCTGCCGTCAACAGCGCTCCTGTGGATATCAATAAGCTTGCTGCGCGAGCGCTGAAGGCGAAGGTGATGGGTGACATGGCACTTCACGACAAGCTGCAAGCAGAGCTCGCGATGGCTCGTGTTGCTGCAGCTTCGGCACCTTCACCACCCACACAATCACCAACAGTGACTGTGCCCCGGCCTGCACCGCGAGCCAACGCTGCAACTGGTGGCACAGCCCCGCCTGAGAGACGTGTGGAGGTGATTGAAGATCTAGACCGACAGGGTGCCCCCCGCACACTAGCGGCACAGCTGGAGCACAAGCAAAAGGTGGTCAGGGGTGGAGAGGCGGAGGCCGCCAAGGCCAACTGGCCGCAGCCATCATTCCAGCGCAAGCGCAAGAAGCCTGACAAGATGCAGGCAGGAGAGCGACACGCATATTTCGATGCTGATATGAAGGACGCGACGGTATCTACAGCAGGTACTGCAGCTGCAGCTGCTGGATCCACAGAGCCTGCTGATGGCTCTGCAGTGGGCGCGGATGTTAGGTTGATGCTGCAGATGGAGCGCCTGAAGGGCGTGCCCGATTACGATGCGAATCAAGCGAGGTCTATTGCTCGCAAGGCAGGATATCGCGTTCAGGACACTGACGCGCAGTTCGATATGGCCGACATATCGATGGAGGATTTTGAAGATAAGCGCAGTAAGCTGGACGATGTGAAGAAGGCGCAATTCGATCGCCAGCGCGCCATTACTGATCACACCAAGATGACATCCGAGCTAGAGCGGTGCATGTTGTGTCTGGCCAACCCAAGGCGAGCTTCCTTGAGTCACCTCACCATGGCCACCGGTCTGAAGGTGTATCTGGCCCTGCCTACTCACGCGCGAGTGACAGAGGGCCACTGCATGCTGGTGCCTATAGAGCACGTGGGGGCGCAGACTGATATGGATGAGAACGTGATTGAAGAGATACAGTACTTCCGAAAGCAGCTCATCAAGATGTTCAAGAAGCAGAACAAGGTGCACAGTCACTTCATCAGATGACATGTGCCGTGTAGCATGCTTCACAATCTCTGACGGAAGAGATGACACCTGTCTTTGTCATTGCAGGGCGTCTTGTTTCTGGAGACAGTCATGTCGGGAAAGCAGAAGGTACAGACTTGTGCTCCGATATTCGTGCTTGATTGGCTGATATCATTGCTTTCACCCAGAAACACACTGTGATTGACTGCATTCCTCTGCCAATGGATCTGTTCGACGATGCCAAGGGTTACTTTCAGGTGGGTTAATTTGACGGGGCACTAACTAATGTGGCATTGTTCTAAGCCAGTTGCTATTGATGTATGAGGTTGACATTGATCTTGACCGCAGCGCTGTGTCTTGACCTGTGAGTGCAGAAAGCCATTACAGAAGCGGATGAGGAGTGGAGCGTCAACAAGAAGCTGGTGGACACCACCGGCCGCGGGGTTCATCGCAGCGTCCCGGCCGGCTTCCCCTACTTCGCTGTGGACTTCGGGGATGATGGCGGATACGCTCACGTCATCGAGGACGAGTCGCTGTTTCCGAAGGACTTTGGCAAGGTAGCGTGTTGTGCTCGCCTTCAAGTTCGGAATGTATGATCATTGTTGCATACTCACTTCCACCCGTGCAGGAGACCGTCTGTGGCATGTTGGGCGAGCCCGCTCAGTTCGTGCTCCGAGCCAAGCGAGCTCCCGCTCATGTTGAACAGGAGTGGGCTAAGAAGTTCGCAGCGCAGTGGACGCCCTTCGACTGGACGTACAAGCTCAATCCACAGGCCAAAGCAGAGCGCGAGGCCAAGGTGGCAGCTGCTCGCAGTGCTAAGCGGGCTCGGTGTGATGAACCTCAACCACAGGCTGCTGGCGACGAGCCGGTGAGGCCGCTGTTTGCAGCACCCGGCTCACCCAGCCAACCGGCTGACATGGATGTTGCATAATCCCATGTGTGTGTGTTCGAGGGCATTTAACTGATGTCGAATAGCATTTGCTTGAATGTATGCAGCACGTTTTCCTCCGCACACGACGACACAATGTTACTTTGTGATTGCATTTTTACTTCATTGGGCTGAGTCACTCAGCATCCATGCCGATCCTGGACTCCAGAGCTGGCTTGCATTTGCATCATAGCTTCAATGTTGATTGTAATGCAAGCATTTGTAATTTGAACTTGAAGTTCGAATTCGAGGTGGCAGCACGCCACATGCAAATTGCCATAGGACGATTGCAGTTTCAGCTAAAAACGACGAAATGTTGAAAGCACCATGACTGAGACTGCACACCTTCCTATGGACTCCATGCTGCCGTAGAGCGGCAAATCGCATCATCGCAAAGCGCACGCGGAGCGCAGAGTTCCATGATTTCTGTCATGAAAACACGACTTGTGACCACTGTGCAACTGTACTCCAGCCACTTTTCCAGAAATGCCAGTTGAAGCTTGTAGCTGCATGCACTGAAATTTGATTTTCGTGTTCGAACACACAGATACCGCGGCTAGTTCCACCTCGCACCGGCATCACGGTCCCAGGCGCCGCCGTTGTCCGACTCGATAAACTGAGACCTCATGCAGTGCGAAAATTCGTCCAGCGCAACTCTTAAGCATCGAATGCTTCGATCCTGTGGCGCGACTTGCGTCTCGCATGTCTGCAAGCGTCCAGAACATCCAGAACAAGAGCAAAAATCTCCTGATATGCGTACGGTGCGCTGCTTCCTGCTGTGACTAGTTGAACATTCCATTCACTGTTGCTGAATGCGTGACGAGCCCGCTCTTCTGTGGACTCTGTATCCAGCATATCTACAGCCTGAGTGCCATTCCGATCAGTCAGGCAGACCGAAGGCGTTGCGAATCAGAATATGATCAGTGCAAAGTTGGGCTGCAAACCGCGAGGCATGGTCACAAGCTCACATCGTCTGCAGTTCCTCGCAGTGCTATGTTTTGCTCTCATAATTGGGCCGTGGACCAGCTCAGTCCACTTCGCCAAAGCCGATATCTCTCAATGTCCCATCGCCGGAACCATGCTGTCAGGCTTTGCTGACATTGCACCCCGACTGTCGTGGCCCTCGGATTTCGGAAAGGCTATCGATTTGTCCGCGGACAGCCGGTGGCTTGTAGCTGGGCATGAAATTGGAGCGACCGTGTATCTGTACGAGCGGATCAACGGTTTGTACGAGTTCTCGCACCAGTTTCAGCTCAACCCGCTTGTAGAAGGCGAGCGATTTGGCAAGGGGGTTGCGATCAGCGGAGATGGTCGAGTGGTCGCTGTGACGCATGGCGATCCCGGCTTCTCCGCAGCTATACATATCTACAACAAGAACAGCAATGGCACATGGCCCACGACAGCTACCAAGCGGTTCAGCTTCGGCACAATCAACGAGCTGGTGTTCTCACCCGGATCCACCGTTGGCACACTGGGTCGCATTGACATGTCCACCGACGGTCGAGTGATCGTGGTGGGCGCAGTAGAGGTTTCGGCGTCTCAAACCGTGGTGTTTTGGATGCGCGATTCTACCGGCGCCGGATTGTGGGGTCAGTACGGTGCCTGGAGTGCCCAGAGCCAAAACATGCTGGATGGTGAGGAATTTGGATCTGCAGTCTGCGTCTCCCCTGATGGTGCTTGGATCGGCGTTGGAGCACGCTGGCGCAAGCCGGGCAACAATGTTGTCAAGGCTGGACAGCTGCGACTGTACCAGTGGAACGTCAACAGCAATGCGTATCCCGCTACTCCTACCGTAATTCATGATGGTGATCGAACGGAGGGTTGGTTGGGCAGTTTCTGCTCCGTCGCTGCTGTGAATGAGAGTAGCTACATCGTAGTAGCTGGCGAACCCTCGTTGAACCTGAAGGGACGCCTCTACGTCTTCACTGGACCTTCATTGCAGACCAAGCAATGGTTCGAGGCGCCAGCAGGTGCACCGGGTGATGCGTTTGCGCGAACAGGCTCCATCTCTGCCGACGGGTCCACGATTGCAGTTTCCAAAGGCTTAATTGATGCCAATGTTGCAAGCAACGTAGCTTCGGCCGAGGTGCAGTTCTGGGCTCTGTCCCCGGCAACAAACACCTGGACCCAACAGCTGACCCTCAAATATCAAGGCACCTTTGCCGCCAACATTCCTCGCTCATTTGGCTTCACCGTCAAATTATCAGGTACGGCATACGTACGCGTACGTGTATCAAACGCATTGCTAGCTCGCCGTTTGCACCTGTGACCCCTAGCTCTAGATCGTAAGCATGACCGGGCTTCAAATCTCGTGCACTGCAACAATGTGGTCATGCGCAAAATCATATGCGGATGCTGGTGCACGTTTGGTCAGGCAATGGTGCCATCGCTATCATCGGCGATCCATCAAGGCCGCGAGTGGTAAACAATATTCCGGGCAGCGTGGAAGCCTTCAGCGTGTGGATGCCCAAGTACGGAGAGGTGACCTTTGGAGGTGCGACAGGCAACGGCACCGGTGGGAGCACCAATGGTTCCGGTAGCGACCCTTGCCTGTCGCTTGACTGTGGGCACGGAACATGCGATTCAAGTGCCGGTGGAAAATGCCTTTGCGAAAAAGGGTGGACTGGCACCAGTTGCTCCGTGTACCAATGCCAAGACGGTGAGGCCTGTGTCATCTCCGTGTACCTCAAGAGTTTGGCCATGGCCAACGCATATGTATGCGACAGCGTTCACCCGTCATTCGACTCCACGATATCGGCCGGTCTGCACAATGCCGAGGAGGCTCGGGTGGTCTCGTATACAGAATGTCGCACCAAGATCTCCGGCGTGTCCGCTTGTGCGTTTGACAGCACTTCCAAGATTGTGTCCGCTCGTTTTGACTCTGTGTCTCGGCAGCAGGGGTTGTCTGGCTTCTTGCAGCTTGCGGGCGGTGTTGGGTCAATGATCGGCGCGTTTGACAGTAACCGCCAGACCATCGATATTATGAACCCAGGTGTCTACGAGGTCTGTGCACTCGGGGCGAACGAGAATTCAGCTTGCGAGGACCGTCTAAACAACCGCGTGAACGGATCGGTGAAAGTCTGTGCCACATTTCAGCTGGAGCATTCTTTTCCTACATCCAAGACAGCGTCGCTGCGGGTCGAACACGTTAGTGCACGCTTGTCCCATTGCGACAGTGATTGTGGAGTACAAGAGCTGATGTGGCGCATCAGCGGGAGCACGGATCAAGGCCATGAGATCCAATCCTGGTGCGGTGCTGCCCTGTGCTCACCGGACGCCACGCACGATGCTTGCATCAAGAATGGCTTGCATGCCACGCTGCTCAAGCGGGAGTTCCCTCTAGCAGATGGTTCGCAACGCCTGCCACGAGCAGTGCTGACGCTGGACGGCATGGAGGTGGATGATCCACCGGATGATGCCCTGCCGGACTGTGCCATGTCGGTGGTGCGCGCCTCAGGCCGCCTCAAGGGCAAGGCTGAAATTGACCTCAATGTGGCGGGGTCTCATCGATTATGCATCGAAGGCTCCGACACCTCCTCCCTGCCGGGCTCCGCCTGTTCGCCGCTCAATGTGGAGTATTGCTTCCTGTTCACTGTGCTGCACTTTGAGGAGGTGTACCAACAGACCATTGAGATCACGCAGATCTTGAGCAACATCATCAACTGTGATGGCGCCAACAACGATCAGGAACCTGCTATGCTCTTCACCAAGCCAGCGCCTCTGTGTGTCAAGCTGTCGACGCCGTGGTCGTATCAGAGTAATCCCTTGGTTCCTGCCGACATCAGAGGCTCAGCATACTTGCCGAAACCACGGGTTCTGTTCTCACAATACCTGACCTACGAGGAAGCGGTGCAGCCCACTCGCAAGATTGAACTAACTCATCAGATTGGTGAGGACCAAGGAGCCGGATCAACGTGCTCTCTCCGGTCCGCTGCTTCCGTGGGCCCTATTTTCGTTCCGTGGAACTACGTGGAGTCCGTTGAAGAAAGGCATTTCAAGCATTTCCCTACCGTGTCGAGCCCGTGTGCGAGTGCGGGAGGGGCAGGCTATTGGCAGTGGTGGTTCCTAATTCGAAACAAACTGGTGGGTGACGAGGGCGGCTGGCGCTCCGACCCTCCGGCTGGTCTATACAAAGGCGGTATGTACGTGCAGCTCTACGACTTGAAGGACGAATATCCAACATTGGCCTCGGCCAAGTGTGTGTTTGGATCTACCGAGGTTGACGGCTCCGTTACAGCCAAGAGCGTGAACCCGTATGCATTCGACTCCCACACCATGATACGATGCCCGGTACCGGCTGGTCAGGCGGGTGTGTCTACCCCCTTGATGCTCAAGTTTGGGACTGCAACCATCAATCCGTTCCACTCGTTCCTGTACACCTGCAGTTGCTCGCATGCTGATTGGGATGATTCTCCCTTCCTGTTGAGTACCTCCTTCAGCAGCGCTGGTCTTCGATTCTCGTTCCGAGACCGATCCCAGTGCGAAAGCAGACACAGCGTGTACGTGCACGATGTAGCCACCACCCTGGTGACCATTCCATCGGGTGATCGAGCCACCTCGTGTGAGGTGGCGCGTGTTGATACCGCTGAGGAGATCTCATGGGACTATGTTGAGCGACGCTGGCCTGGCGCCACTGTGCCCAGCACGGTCACCAACTTCTTCATCCGCAGCGAGGACCCTGGTACCCAGTATGCCAGTCTGCCCGCTGTGGTGCGTTTGCGCATGCCCTGGGTGGGTGTAATCGAAGGCAGCGTGATGAGCTATGGCTCCAGCGCACCAGTCAGAGATGTTCTGGTCTCAGCGTGGCTGACGGATGATGTCAGTGGTGAGTTGGTGAATATAGGCTCAGCCGTATCCACTCAGTCCGGAGAAATCACCCTGGTGGCTATCTACCTGAACCCCACCCTCAACATGATGTCGCGCAAGGTGGTCATTACGTCCTCAAAATGGTCGGGCTCGGTGGAGCATGACATTCGCTGCAAGGAAGGTGACACACCTACTTCGCGCAACTGCACCATCCAGGTCGATCACGTGCCTGCGGCGCGCACTCAGAATCAGGCATCCGTCACGCTGGTGGACTACACAGTGGTCCCTGTGCGGGGCACGGTGTATTTTCAAGACACTGCTGCGGGTACGCCGAACGGCACGGCATGTCCAGTGCGAAATGCGATTGTCCTGGCACAGCATCCAACGGAAGGGGACCTGGGCAACGTTTCTACCACCAGCGACGGAACGTACGTCCTTACGGTGCCGTACGGACTGGAAAATGTGCGAATTAGTGTCAGCTACAAAAATCACACTTTCACCGCTATTCAAGGAGCAGTTGGGTCTGCGATGAACGATACGCATACTCTCGACGGAGCAGATGTCGCGGTCGCCTCCAACGGCACTGAGCTGCCCGTGTTTGACTTTGCCGACACCACG
>Ga0163144_10013655_pt1 | contig 16928 bp, 6 predicted proteins | sample OliLak19BULKMAT1_FD_123175 | JGI IMG/M metagenome (GOLD analysis project Ga0163144, IMG submission 123175) | Freshwater microbial mat bacterial communities from Lake Vanda, McMurdo Dry Valleys, Antarctica - Oligotrophic Lake LV.19.BULKMAT1 | ecosystem: Environmental > Aquatic > Freshwater > Lake... | reverse complement strand
GCGTGGGATAGAAATAATTACATGAATATTTGGATTGTTAATTCAATTGCAAATGATGGCTCCGGTGGAATCACATTAGGAATTGCTGCTTTTCCTCAATTTGCAAATGATAATTTTGGTTTGATGATTCGTCACGATTCTTATGGTACAATTGGAACAGGTTCGGGTGACAGAACGTTGACACATGAAATTGGACATTGTTTAGGTTTGTTACATACTTTTCAAGGACCATTTTTTGGTGCAGGTACTGGATGTCATACAAACGATTGTGGTGCTGCCGGAGATTTTTGTTGTGATACACCACCGGCTACCGAAGCTCATTGGAGTTGCCCAACAACTTACAATTCTTGCACATCAACTCCAACAAATGATTTTTTTGGATTCGATGCGCACGACCAATGGGAAAATTACATGAGCTATGCGCCTTGTCAAAATATGTTTTCTGAAGGTCAAAAAGCAATCATCGTTGGTAACTTAACTGATATTGCTTTTCTTGCAAATTTAGTTTCACTTGCAAATCAAACAACAACAGGTGTGCTATTACCTGAAGTGCTTTGCGCCGCAAATTGTTATTCTGATCTCCAAACAATTTGTGCTGGAAATTCTATTGATTTTTTTGATGATAGTTATTTTAATGTAACGGGTTGGACTTGGACTTTTCCTGGAGGAACACCATCTTCATCAAATGTTCAGAACCCAACTGTAACCTATTCAACAGGCGGAACCTATGACGTAACATTAGAAGTAACAGACGGAGTTTCTACCGAGACTGTAACATTAACAGATTACATTCTTGTTCTTTCTGTTCCAGGCGATGGAATTCCATACAAAGAAGGTTTTGAAACCTTGACTACTTTGCCGGACAACGATCGTTTTATGGTAGTAAATGACAATGAACTTTCAACTTGGACATTGAATAACTCTGTCGCTTATTCCGGTTATGATTGCGCATCTATTGCAAACTTTGGCTTAACAGATGCTACAAAAGATGCGTTGATTTCAGGCACAATTGATTTAAGCAGTGTTTCAGGCAGCGACCCTTTAGTATTCTATTTTCAGTATGCATATAATCGTAAAACTAGTACTGATGATGATTGGTTGCGTTTTTATGTATCAAAAGATTGTGGTGAAACATGGTCGCTTCGCAAACAGTTTCATGGAAATTCGCTAAGTCCAACTATAACTAGTACTGCATTTGTGCCAGATTCTCAAGATGACTGGACATATGTTGAAATTACAAATATTACTTCTGATTTTTATGTTTCAGACTTCCGATATAAATTCGAATTTGAAAATGAAGGAGGTAATAATATTTATTTAGATCACATCAACATGTATCCGGAATCAATGACCGAAATTGTAGATGCAGAAAATCTAACTGGTTTAAGCGTTTATCCAAATCCTGCAGCGAACAATATTGTTATTTCACTAGCTGTAAACAAGTCTTCAAATTATGAAATTTCAATTTTTGATGCTTTAGGAAATAAAGTTGAGTCAATTCATTCAGGTGAATTAACAAATGGAATGAATGAACTTGAATTCAATGTTGCAAACCTTTCTGCAGGCATTTACGTGATTAAAGTAGCATCAGATGAATCAGTGCAAACCATTAAATTCATAAAAGAATAAAGAATGAAAAAAAATCTACTATTTGGCACATTATTATTTTCTTCTTCTTTCATTTTTTCTCAACAACATTGGTGCGGATTTGATGCACACAATGCGAAATTGAATCAAGATAATCCGGGACGTGAAATATTGATTCACGAAAAAATGTCTGTCATTTCTGAACAAGAAATTTTTGGAAATAATAGAACTGTAATTACTATCCCTGTTGTTGTACATGTTATTCATGATGGCGGGGAAAGCAACATTTCGTACGAGCAAATTGTTAGTGGAATTGATATGTTGAATGAAGATTTTCAACGTTTAAATGCAGATACAATTGCGACTCGAAACACAGCTAATGCGCCTTGGTTACCAATTGCCTCAAATGTTGGAATTGAATTTGCCTTGGCAAAAATAGATCCGGACGGAAATTGTACCAATGGTGTTCAACGTCGCTATTCTCCTAGTTCTACTATGAATGCAGATGACGATGCAAAACATTACAGCACGGGTGGTTTAGATGCTTGGAATAGAAATGACTACTTTAATATTTGGGTTGTTGAGTCAATTAATTCAGAGGGCGTAGAAGGATATATTTTAGGATATGCCGAATTTCCATACAGTGGTGGCAGTTCAAATTATGGAATTATTATTAGAAATGATGCGTATGGAAACGTAGGTACTTCCAACGGTGACCGAACTTTAACACATGAAGTTGGACATTGCCTAGGACTTTTACATACGTTTGAAGGTGGTTGTCATTCTGACCAATGTTCAGACAACGGAGATTATTGTTGCGATACACCACCAGAAAGCGAAGCGTTTTGGTCTTGCGGACCAAGTCAAAACTCTTGTACAGACGTTCCTATAAATGACCTTTATGGGTTTGATGCCTACGATCAGTGGGAAAATTATATGAGCTATGCTCCATGTCAAAATATGTTCTCTAAAGATCAAAAAAACATCATTCTTTTTAATCTAACTGACATAAATTTTTTAGCCAACTTAACTTCTTCTGCAAATATAATTGCATCTGGTGTAAACAATCCAGATGATCTTTGTATGGCTACTTTTACAACAAGTAACACGGTGATTTGTTCTGGTTCTACAGTTCAATTTTTTGATGCGTCGTATTCGAACGTTACTGATAGATCTTGGACGTTTGCAGGCGGAACACCAGCAATTTCAACTGATCAAAATCCAATTATCACATTTAATACAGCGGGGATTTATGATGTGTCTTTAGAAGTAACAGATGGTGTTTCCACTGTTTCAACAACAGCATCCGAATTGGTTATCGTGCTTGCCAACCCAGGAGAAAATCTTCCGTATTCTGAAGGATTTGAAGATTATGTTTCACTTCCTGACAATCAAAATTTCTTGATTGAGAATGAAAGTGGATATGCTTGGAACATTACTGCTACAGCATCTTATGGTGGAAATCAATCAATAAAACTTAGAAACTATGCACAAGCAAGCGGAACAATTGATGAAATTATTTCCGGGACAATTGATTTAAGTGGAGTTCCTTCTACGGAAGCGATGGTTTTCAATTTTAAGTATGCTTACAAAAAAAGAACTTCAAATAACGATGAGTGGTTGCAATTTTACATTTCAAAAGATTGTGGTGAAACATGGGCGCTACGTCACAATTTGCATGGAGATCAGTTAAGCGAACTAACTCAAACTTCACCTTATACACCTGATGGAATAACAGAATGGATTCAGGTTGATGTCGCAAATATTAATTCAGCTTATTACGTTGCAGGTTTCAGATACAAATTTGTATTTGAAAATGATAATGGCAATAATATTTACATCGATAATATAAATCTCTATCCTGCATCGATGACAGAAATTAAAGAAATAGAAACCAATGCTGGATTGAGTGTTTATCCAAACCCGGCATCAGATTTTGTACAAATTTATTTTACTTCTTTGACAGATTCGAATTGCAAAATTTACATTCAAAATGCATTGGGACAATTGGTCACTATAGTATATGAAGGCTCGACAACCGTTGGTGCAAATGAATTTGAATATTCAACAGCCAACTTACAGAGCGGAGTTTATTTTATCATTGTTGAATCAGAAGGGTCAAAAGAAACAATAAAATTTATAAAAAAATAATTTGCTTACTTATTATTAAACAAAAACCATGAAAAAACGAAATCTATTTTCAAAAATCGGGCTGGTCGTTTCGGTCATTTTTACTTCATATTTTGGAATTGCTCAACAAGTCGTTCATCAATGTTATACCAATCAACACATGGATGAATTGAAGCAATCAGACCCTGCTTTAAAATTTGATATGGAGCAATCCGAACTTGAGTTGGAACAATTTACAACGCACTATATTGCTAACGAATACGACCCATCAGCACGAACAGCGATTTATACAATTCCCGTTGTATTTCACATCTTGCATACAAATGGTGTTGAAAATATTTCGGACGAACAAGTTTGGGATGCTGTTGCAAGATTGAATGATGAGTTCAATAAATTAAATGCAAGTTGGACCACTGTTCATCCTACTTTTTTAGGAATAGTTGGCGACATACAAATTGAATTTAAATTGGCACGCAAAACAAATACCGGTGCATGTACCAATGGAATTACACGAACTTATACAACATCAACGCATGATGATGCTGGTAGTGCTCAAGTATCCGCTGTGCAAACAGCACAAGGTAATTGGCCGGGAAATAAATACCTGAATATTTTTGTTGTAAATGAAGCGAATGGCGCTGCAGGATACACTACTTATCCATCCAACATGACTGCCACTAGCATGAGCAATGGAATCAAAATTTTACATTCGTATGTTGGAGGAATAGGAACAGGAAATTCAAGTTCTGCAACTGCCTTATCGCATGAAGTTGGACACTGGTTAAACTTAAGACACGTTTGGGGAAATTCAAATTATCCAGGTTGCGATGGCACCGATTTTACAAATCCAGGATGTGATGGTGATGACAATTGTACCTCGGACGATTTAGTAACAGATACACCAAACTCAATTGGCTGGATGGCTTGTAATGTAAATGGAATTAGTTGTGGTGCTTTGAATAATGTAGAAAACTACATGGAATATTCTGGCTGCCGAAAAATGTTTACCAATGGACAAAAAGCGCGCATGCATGCTGCTTTAAATTCAAGTACAGGTGATCGTGATAATTTATGGACTATCGCTAATCTTTCAGCTACTGGTGTTAGTTTACCGGATGCGCTTTGTCAAGTAGTTTTCTCTGGTGATAAAACAGAAATTTGTGCTGGAGAAACTGTAACGTTTACCGATAATTCTTACAATTTTGTATCGGGTACAAATTGGACTTTCGTTGGCGGCTCTCCAGGAACCTCAGCAGCAACAAGTCCAACTATTACTTATAATACACCTGGAATTTACAATGTAACATTGCAGGCAACAGATGGATCAACCACTTTAACAAGTACAAAAACAGCTTATATAATTGTACTTACAAATCCTGGCGATGCGCTTCCTTATAATGAAGGATTTGAAACGCTGTCAACCTTTCCCGACAATCAACGTTTTACGCGCACAGATGAAGATGGAGATGAAAAGTGGTTGCTTACTTCTACTGCTTCAAGTTCAGGAGATAATTCTGTTAAACTCAATAATTACGGAACAACTGCCGCAGGAACAATAGATGCATTTGCTTCAGGACCAATAGACTTAAGCGGTGTAGCTTCAACGGATGCTATGATATTTACTTTCCGCTATGCATATCGCAAAAAAACTTCTACTGATGATGATTGGTTAAGATTTTATATATCTGATGACTGTGGTGAAACTTGGGTTTTAAGAAAACAATGGCATGGAAACACGTTAAGTACTGTAACGGCAACAAGTTCTTATACTCCACCTGATGAATCAGCTTGGTATTTTGACGAAGTAACCAACATAAATAGTCTTTATTATGTTGCTAATTTCCGATACAAATTTGAATTTGAAAATGACGGTGGAAATAATATTTATATCGACGACATTAATTTATATCCTTCTTCAATGAGCGGAATAATCGAAGAAGCACCAATTTCTGGCTTGAGTATTTATCCAAATCCGGTGAATGATTTAATGGAAATCAGAATTGATATTATTGAAAGTGCTGATTATTCAATTACACTAATTAATGCGCTTGGCGAAATTGTATCAACTGTTTATCAAGGCGAATTGCTATCAGGAACAAATCAATTAAGCTATTCAGCAGCAGCCTTAACAAAAGGTGTATATTTCTTGCGCATTGAAAGCAACGGAATTATTGAAACGAAAAAACTAGTAAAAAACTAGTAATTAAAAATATATTTTAAAAACCTGGTCAGCCTAAAGTTGATCGGGTTTTATTTTTCTACAAAACGGACAGGAACTTTTTTTCCAAGTGTCAATAAATAAATTATAATAAGGATTAATATTATAACAGCAATTAAAAAGATGAAAGGTAAATTTTCAGGATTATTTTGATATAAATAATCACCACCAAAAGCGCCAATCATTACACCAAATTCCAGTCCCATCCACATCGTGGATAAACCTCTACCTTTGAATTTTGGATCTGACAAATCAGTTGTCCATGCCATTAGAGTTGGTGAAATTATTCCGGTTCCAACTCCATATACAAATCCGCAAAAAAGAAACATATACATCCCTTTTACATTGACCATAATAATGGTTGCAATTGCAAAAATAATTACACCGGCCAACAGTGTTTTTCTTCTTCCAATTCTATCAGAAATTCTGCCTGCAATAAAGCGAACAAAAAGACTACTTAGCATATGCGTAAAGAAAAATAATCCTTTATTCTCAATTCCTAGCTGTGTTGAAATATCTGGAACCAAAAGCATATAAAATCCGGTACAAATTGTTATCAATAACATTACAGCTGTCGGTACAAAAACTTCAGGCGCTATTAATTCAGATGGTCTTGGAATAATGTCTGTTAATTTAAAGTCCGATTTTCGTTTTTGAGTTTCTTGAATTGGAAGCATTAATAAAAAGGCAATTATTCCAAATACAGCAACCGAATAAAACATCCCATCTAATCCAAAATAATATTTAACCGGTTCGCTCAGAAATTGTCCAAGACCGAATCCCAACGAAATTGAAATACTGAAAAAACCCATTGCCTCTCCTCGTATTTTCTCCGGAATTAAATCAGCCGCAAGAGCTGAAGATCCGGTAGGTTGAAACCCGGCACAAAATCCATGAAAGAACCGAAGAAAAAAGAAGAAGGTTAAATAAATGGCGATGGGATAAAAAAACGCAGCTAAGATGCTAACTGTGATTCCAAAATAAATCACAAACTTTCTTCCAACCACATCCGCCATTTTTCCACTGAGTGGACGTAAAAACATTGCCGCTAAAGTCCATGGAACAAGAACCGTCCATTTTGATTTTCCTTCGCCAATAGATTCTAAATAGCTATTTAGTTCAGGCAAAATAATATTAAAACTGAGAATAAAAAGAAGAGTCGATAAACAGAGTAACCAAAAATCTTTTGGGAGTTGTTTCATTTTGATGACAAAGATACTTACGTTTTGACAAAAAAAAACCTCCCTGAAAATCAGGAAGGTTTTAAGCTTTTTTATTTAGTCGGATTATTTTCCGTCACCATCTTTATCAAAATCTTCATCTTCATCCGGATCTACGATTCCATCAAAATCTTCATCTTCATCTGGATCTGTGATATCGCCATCATCACCATCTGCATCAATTTCATCTTCGCCACCTTTTATGCCTCCAATGAAGTCGCCTTCTTTATCAGTATCAATTAAACCACGATTAGAAGTTGCAAACGGGTCTTCAGTAAACATAGGTTTTTCACACTTTTCACAAGCTGCAAATACAACCAGAAAAGCAATCAAACTCAATATGTATAACCCTTTTTTCATTCTTTCAATAATGAGCAAAGACACCCATTCCTAACAAATGTATAAATAAAACCTCGAATTGTCAAGTATTTCTTTAAATTTTTTAATCCTGAAACTGACTTTCGATGTTAATCTTGATAATAACCTTTGTTCCAAGGCATTGTCCGACCTCATTATTCACTTGAAAAGGCCCTATAATCATGAGATTTTCTCCCGTTAGCTTGCGGATTAGCTCTATCCGTCTTGTTGTAATATCCATTCCCATCGATTCATGGTCGCCAGAAGCTTTGTTTTTCTTAAGATTCATGCTATTATCAATTCCATAACCGTCGTCAATGACTTCAAAAACTAAAAATCCATGTTCTTTAAAGATTTTGATTGTTATTTTCCCTTTTCGTTGAACAGGTAAAACACCATGAATAATGCTGTTTTCAACAAATGGTTGCAAAATCATTGAAGGAATATCAATACTATCTAATTCCATGTTGTCATCAACTTCTAAAGAATAATCAAATTTGCCATCAAATCGCATTTTTTCTAACGAAAGATACAATTCGATTCTTTCTATTTCTTCTTGCAATGTTACTATGAAATTATTTGAAGCTGAACTATCTAAATTTTTTCGAATTAATTTGGCAAAACTGGTGAGGTATTTATTGGCGGCTAATTTATTTGAACTATTAATGAAATACTGAATTGAATTCAAGGAGTTAAAAATAAAATGACGATTCATACTAGCATTCAATGACTGCTGTTCTAAAAATAATAATCGATTTTTAAAACCCAATCGTTCATTTTCTTGTTTTTGTTTAATGGCCTTAATTCGAATTTGAAAAATTAAAACAAGAATAAAAATACCCAACAAAATCATACCCGTAACGAACCACCAGGTTAACCAATAAGGGGGTAGAATAATGATTTGAATACGATCAGTTTCGGACCATTCTCCTGAGGAGTTTGTTGCACGAACTTCGAAATTATATTCACCGTGACTAATAAAAGAATATGTTGCATAGCTATTAGCAGTTAAAGGTGACCAATAATCTTCAGCACCTAAAAGACGGTATTCGTAACGCACCCCTTCCGGGTCTTTTAAATTGACGCCGATAAAATCAAACGTCAAATGATTTTTATTATAAGGAAGAGTAATGCTTGAAGGAACACCACTTGATTTGTCTAAAATAATTTCATAATCATCGTAGTCAAAATTTTCCATGAACAAACGAATTCCGGTAATTCTCAATTTTGGTTTTTGAAAGGAAAATAATTCGTCGTTTAGCGCTGGATCAATTCGTGCAAGCCCTTCAGATGTTCCTACCCAAATAAAATGTTCATTGTCTTCGAATAATGCGTTTTGATTGCACTCAAGTGTCATTAAACCTTCGGCCCTCCCATAATGATTAATTGCAAAAAGTTTTTCTGATTCCTGTACTAATTGAACTTGATACACACCATTTAATGTTGACACCCAAATGCAATTCTTTGTATCAGCAATAATGGCTAAAACGGTTTTGGATTTTGAGTCTGTATTATCCACTGTAAAAGAGACAATTTTACCATCACGCAAATAAATATAAACTCCGCTACTATTTGTTCCAATCCATAAATTTCCAGCAAAATCAACTGCTATCGTTTTTACATTATTTTCAGGTAAATGAACAAAACTCAACTCCTGTAAATTACCTGCCAACGTAGATCGGTAAAGTCCCGTTGTTGTTGCAACAAAGAGCACACCGTTTAATACAACCATTTTATTTATATCAAGCGTTTGACTCGAAAATAATTTGGTGATTTTTGAATTTGTTACGCTAAAAATTCCTGACGAGCCACCAAATAATTGAATCGAATCGTTTAAAAAAAGAATCGTTCGTGTTTTAGAATTTAACTCATCTAACATCGAATTTTTTATCAATCCTTTTTCGGAAATACAATCAACTCCACCTGAAGAACCAACCCAGCAATTATTGTCTTTATCAACTACCGTGACCCAAATAGTACTGTTTTTTAATTGAAGGTTAAAAACTTCAGAAATAGAAGTATCACCATTTTCTTTCCACTTAGTTACACCTGCCTCATAGGTTCCAAAATAATAATAGCCATGATGATCTTGCGCTATTCCCATTACTGCATCACTGCTTAAACCATCTGATTTTGTATAGGATAATATTGATTTCCCGGTTAATTTTAATAGTCCTTTTCCATTTGTTCCTAACCATATATTGTTTTCACTATCAATAAAAACACACCGAATATTTTCAAAAATTAAACCATTTTGAAGTGAGTAATAAAACGTTTCGTTTTCGGTGATTTCAAACGCACCATTCTTAGTAGCGCATAAAATAGAACTAGGACTTGCATACATTGCTCTGATACGTTCAGAAGATGATGAATAAGCAGAATCTAATTGCGTTCTAAAATTATAGGACAAAACCCCAAAACCGTAAGTTGAAATAATTAGTTCATCATTTCTTAAAAAAATGTCGCTGATATTTACTGTATCAATTTTAGAATAACCAAACTTTAAATATTGGTTGTTTTGAAATTTATACAACCCGTTTTTTTAACCACAAATCAATAAACTATCACCAGAATTACAAATTGTGCGTATCGTATTAGCTTCTTCATTACCGCTGGTTAGCAATAAAAAAGTATCTTTATCAAACAACAGTAATCCTTCATCCGCAGCTAAATAAATTTTTTGATTGAACTCACATAAATCATTGATATTATACTCTAAAGAAAGAGAGTTGGAAAATGGAAATGATACAAATTCCTGATTGTCATAAAGAGAAATTCCTTTCGGTGTTGCAATCCAAAGTTGATTTTGTGCGTCGATAAAAAGCTTATCAATTTCATTGTCAGGTAATCCATTATCCGTAGAAAAATTGACAAATTCGATTCCATCAAAACGACTCAATCCGGTTTCAGTTCCAATCCACAAGTATCCAAACTGATCTTGGCAAATATCAGATACTTGAGATTGAGGTAAACCTTCTTCGAGTGAATAATTAAAAAAATTATATCGCTGCGAAAAACCGCTCGTGTAAAAGAAAAAACAAAACGAAATTAAAATGAATTTCACCTAAAGTGATTTTAAAGTTTTCACAAAAGAAGACACTCTATTTCGCGCTACCGGAATTAATTTTCCGTTATTTAAAACTGCAAAATGACCATCTTCATTCAAATACTCTTTTAAATATTTCAAATTAATAATGTGCGATTTATGCACACGGTAAAAAAGCGCAGGATTTAAAATATTTTCGTACACTTTTAGTGTTCGAGTATCTAAATATCGTTTTCCATCCGTAAAATAAAGCATTGTGCAATTACCAGAAGCCTCAAGGTACATAATGTCATCCGTATCTATCAATTTAATTCCTTTAGTATGACTGATAGCCACTTTTGTTCCGTATCCTTGATTTTCAATTGAGCGAGACAAATTTCTAATTGACTCAAAATAAGTATCAAAATTACCGGGGTTTTCCTGAAACGTTAATTTGGCTTCTTTGACTTTTTGAACTGCTTGTTGTAAATCTTCAATGTCAACAGGTTTTAAAACGTAGTGAATTGCGTTTGCATTAAAAGCCCTCAAAGCGTAGTCTTTAAAGGCTGTTACAAATACCACAAAAAAATTGCGATTTTCAATGCTCTCTAATAAATCAAAACCTTCGGAACCGCTGGGCATTCTAATATCTAAAAAAACCACATCCGGTTTCAATGCTTCAATTTTAGCTTTTGCATCAATGATGTTAGCAGCATCATCAATTACTTCTATGTCTTCGCAATATTCTTCTAACAACATAGTTAGATTTTTACGAGCCAAATCTTCATCATCAATAACCAACGCACGTAATTTCATAATTTCCTTTTTAGGTTGTAAACAAACACTTCCTTTCTCTCGATTCCTTGACTAAAGTAAATATATTAAATAGTTATTGAACGAATGAAACCACAAAATTCCAATTTGCTACACTTTAATAGAACAATGGAACAGTATGCTTATTTATGAATGGCTTGCGCCTTATTCCGCAGTAAATTAGACTTTAAGAAAAACAAAAATCGTGCTTATGAGTTCAACTTTACACTTTGTTTCTGCATGCAAAATCTGGATTTTTAATGACAACGGGAATTAATTAATTCTGATCGCAAAAGAAAAGGGGTGGTGAATAAAATTCACCACCCCTTTTCAATTTTTCTATAATCCATTAGCCTCCTTTACCGCCACCTGTTGTTGTGGTTGTTCCTCCTCCTGTTGTGGGAGTTGTTGTGGTGGTTGTTTTGCCACCGCCTGTTGTAGTTGTTCCTCCGCCAGTTGTTGTAGTAGTTTTACCTCCACCGGTTGTGGTTGTGCCACCGCCCGTTGTAGTTGTTCCTCCTCCAGTTGTTGTAGTAGTTTTACCTCCCCCGGTTGTGGTTGTGCCACCACCAGTTGTTGTTCCTCCGGTGTTGGTTGGTACAGTTTTGTCACCGCCATTTGTGGTTCCTCCATCAACAGGTTCGTCGCGACCTGTGCCTGTAACTGCTTGTGTATATGTTATGGTGTATGAAATAGAAGCTGATTTATCTCCGCTAGTTGCATTGATTACAATTGTATTTGCGCCGCTCCTTAATGACAACACTGCTGTTATTTCTTTTGTGGAAGAACTATATGTAAAGCCGGGAACAGTTGTTCCATTCAATGTAATTTTTATATCTGTTTTTGCAGCTACATTTAATACTTGCGTTTTTAGCATATACGTTGAACTACTTACACTTTCAGAAGTTGTCGATGGACTTATCATTTTGAATTCGGGCGCAACCGTTACTGTGTTGATAGTACCACCATTATTGGTTGTTCCATCATTCCTTCCATCAACTGTTGCAGTATATGTAAGTGTAAATGTAATTGTGGCTGACTTATCTCCATTCACTGCATCAATTTTAATCGTATTTGCACCAGATCGCAAAGATAAAACTGCATTAATTTCATTCGTTGAAGAACTATAAGTAAAACTAGGAACTGCCGCACCATTCAACATCACCTTAATGCTTTCTTTCGATGTTACGTTCAGCACTTTTGTTTTCATCATGTAGGTAGAGCCTGATACTGTTTCTGTTAATCCAGCGGGGCTAATCAAAATAAAATCAGGTGTTGGACTTGGTCGCGTAACACCATCATCCACAACAACATCTTTAGGATTGTAGGTAATAGAATAAGTCAACGTGCCTGATTTTGTTCCATTCACCGCATCAATTTTAATTGTATTGAGACCTGCGACTAGATTTACATTTCCACTCAACTCCTCTGTTGTTGAATTAAAACTGAATCCACTTGAAGGAACTCCATTAATAATAACTTGAATATCCTCTCCAACATTCACATTGTCAACTTTTGCTTTGAAATTTAATTGCTGTGTAGATGTTGTTACAGCTAAAGCGTTTGGTTGAATTGTAATAAATTGAGGGGCTAAATAATTTTCGCCTGATTGAGAACCTCCTGAACTTTTTGGATTAACCGGTGCCGGACAATTTGCATTATCATCAAGCGTTACTAGCATAACACAATCTTGATAATCAATACCAACTGTACCAACAAATCGCAACTCAAATAAATAAATTACATCGTTTGGTCCAATAGTTATAATACCATTAGCATCAATATAACCGACTAAAAAAGTTTCAAGAGAAGCTTGCCCTTGTGCAGGGTCAAAACTTGGCGCTTGATCTCCATTTTGCAATACATAAACATATTGACTTCCAGAATTTGAAAGAAGTGTATTTGACCAATTGTTATTTGCGTTTGTGCATTTGGCTTTAATAACAATATTTGCGCCACTTGGGGTTGCAACCTGCACTGATTCGCCACCTGCTACATTGTTGTCGTTGTTAAAACCATACCAAGAAGAGCCACCATTTAAACTGAATTGAACTTTTACATAAGCCTCTTGCGAATTATTAAAGATGACAGACTCTCCTAAACATCTGATTGTTGCACAAGCTTGTTCATTTACAGTAACTGTACCATTATCTTGGACATCGTAATCAATGTCGTCATCTTGGACAGTCGCAGTGTAATTTACATTTAATGTTCCATTACCAACTGAACAACCAGTTGCTTGAATTGCAATTGTATTGTTACCAGCAACTAAAGTAATATTGGAACTCAACTGATCTGTACCTATATTATATGAAGCAGGTGTTGCAGTTCCATTTACTAAAACAACAATACTCATTGGGTTATCAATATTAGTGACTGTTGCATTTAATGTATAATTTGCGGTTGTTGTTGTGTTTGATGATGTGAAAGTTACAACAGGCGCATTGCATGGAGCTGATTCACAAGGACTGGTTGGACGATTTCCACCATTACCGAACGTCGGGATATTATCTGCATGTATGCAAACAACCCAATGACCCATTGAATTTGGATTATCATTGCTAACCGTGACGTTTAAGTTACCAGTAAACAAATAATATTGTCCTGTTGAAACAGCGTATGGTTGACCATCAACAAAAGCATCACCGCCGCCTGCAATTGGCTTGCAGAATAAACTAGTTGCAGAACCTGAATAAGTAAAGTTGATATCATTGGATAAGTTATCTCTTGTAAATGTTCCACTAGGAGTGACTAAACAAAATTCCCAACCAGAGTTGCCAGGATTTATTCGCGTTCCACAATCTGGAGCATCATAATTAATCGTTAAAGTTCCGTTTGTAACAACACATCCATTTGCCGAAATAAGGATTGTATTATTTCCTTCAATCAATGTAATGTTAGATGTAAGTACACCAGTGCCTGTATTATAATTAGCAGGTATAGCAACTCCATTAAGTGTTACATTAATATTAGAAGCGTTGGCAATATTTGTAATGTTGGCTACTAAAGAATAATTTGCAACAATTACATTTGTTCCAGAAGAGAATGTTATAACTGGTGGATTACAAGGCGGTGGTGTTGGCGTATAGTTTACACCAAAAACTGCAGATGTAGTTTCACATCCATTTGCTGTAACTGAAATTGTATTATTTCCTGATACCAATGTTAATGAACATGTCAAAACATCTGTTGAAATAGTATAATTTGCCGCAACTGGAACACCATTTAATGTTACGTTTATTCCAGATGGATTGTCAATAGATGAAACAGTTGCTGTGAATGTATAATTGTTATTTGAAGTAATAGTAGGCGATGTGAAAATAATAACCGGCACAATACATGGTGTTGGCGGATTGTAATTGATTCCATATGTAATTGTTTCGGAACTACAATTGTTCGTCAAAGTCACGGTGATAACATTAGTAACGGCTTGAAGCGTAATACCTGAAATCGAAATAGTGTTTCCTGAAAAATTAAATGGAATCGCATTTCCATTTTGGAAGACACCAATATTTGTTTGCGAAGCAATATTGTTTACGGTCAACTGTATTGAATAAGATTCATTCGTGCTAGTAAAATTATTTGTTGACGGACTAACTAAACTATACGTAATCGGATTACAAGGAATTGAATATGTAATTGAATACGTTGCGCTCACTGTTTCACATCCATTTACATTTACCACTACATTGTTAAGACCAACTTGTAAACTGAATTGTGCTACCAAATTGTGTGTGCCTGAATTAAAATCAAAGTTCACAGATGTTCCGTTAACAAGTAATTGAATATCGCTGGCATTAGATATGTTGTAAACTTGACAAGAGAATGTATACAGTGGATCTGTTACACTTGTGTTTAAACTTGTTAAATTAATAGTTGGCGTTTCGCACTGATCTGATTCAATTGTATACGTAATTGTTTTAGCGCTGCAAGGGTTATTAATTGTAATTAAAACCGTATTTGTTCCTTCAATTAAATTCGAAATATTTATTGAAACAACAGTTGATGTAAATGTAAACGGAACCGAATTTCCATTTAACGTAGCTGTAATATTACTGTTACTAGGTACATTCTGTGTAGACAAACTAATTGTTGTTGAATTGCCCTGAACCAATGTGTTTAATTGCCCTGGAGAAACCAATGAGTAAGTAACAGGTAAACATGGAACCGTATAAACAATAGTTATTGATTCGCTCGCAGTTGCACAAGCAGTTGCAACTAGCGAAATAGAATTTGATCCAACATTTAAGTTAAGATTTGCAGTTACAATTCCTGCACTATAATTAAATGGAATACTTGCACCATTCACTGTTAATTGCAATTGACTTTGATTGTCAATGTTTGCAACAATTGCACTGAATGGATAAGAAGTCGTACTAGATGTTACACTATTTGATGATAAATTAAGTGTAGGCGTATTACAATTATTAAATGTAATTGTGTACGAAACAGTTTCATTACTACAAGCATTAGATAAAGCAACGGCTACATTATTATTTCCAGGATTCAACACAATATTATTGATTGAAATAATGTCGTTGATAAAAGTAAAAGGAATCATGTTTCCATTTACCGTTACTGTAATATTAGTTTCTGCAACATTTTGTGCAATCAACGAAATTGAATAAGTTCCATCAGCAGTTGATGTTGAATTTGAATTTGGAGTTCCTAAAGCAAATGTGATTGGAATACATGGAACCGTATATACAATTTCTAAATATTTCATATCATCTTGACATCCGTCTGCTTCAACAACAACAGTATTTGAACCTTCATTTAAATTAATTTCTGCATTAATTAATCCACCAACCGGATTGAAAACAAATGCAACAGGAGCGCCATTAACCAATACATGAATAGCTGATTGATTAGTAATGTTAGTTACTGAAGCATAGAAAGTATATAATGAAGTGCTAGCATTTGTTTGGCTACTTCCAATAGTAATTACCGGTGGTTGACAACCATTGTATTGAATAGCGTATGATGTAGTAATAGCACTACATGCATTTGTTGTACTAACTGCAATTGTGTTAGCGCCATTAATTAATGTTATGGATGAAATAGAAATTGTTCCAGTTCCTGCATCAAAACTAAATGCAATTGGTGCTCCATTTTGAGTAACCGAAATTTGCGACGCATTATCAATATTCAAAACATTTAATGTAATTGCAAATGCACTTTCTGTAACCGTTAAACTATTTGAATATGGTTGTATTAATGAAACAACAACATCTTGACAAGGAATCACATAATTTACATTTAGTGTTTGAGTTGCCGTTTGACATCCATTGACATTTAATGTAATTGTATTTGAATCTTCATTCAATAAAATAGTTGAAGTAAGTGTTCCATTTGTTTCATTAAAATCAAAACTTACTGCGGCACCATTCACCATCAAACTAATATTTGCACCACCATTTGAATTAAGAATAGATGCTGCAAAAGCAATACTGCTCGAGTTTACAGTTGCGCCATTTGCCAAACTTGTAATAGTAATAACAGGAGGTTGGCAACCGTTGTATTGAATTTGATATGTCACATTTGTTGAACTGCACGCATTGGTCATGTTCACCACAAT
>Ga0163144_10013654_pt1 | contig 16930 bp, 14 predicted proteins | sample OliLak19BULKMAT1_FD_123175 | JGI IMG/M metagenome (GOLD analysis project Ga0163144, IMG submission 123175) | Freshwater microbial mat bacterial communities from Lake Vanda, McMurdo Dry Valleys, Antarctica - Oligotrophic Lake LV.19.BULKMAT1 | ecosystem: Environmental > Aquatic > Freshwater >... | reverse complement strand
CTCGCGCTGGCCACATGGCCGCAACATCCCCTCGGCCAGTCCATCTCCGGCTCGGTGGAATCGATCGAGAAAATCACCCGCTCCTCGCTCAAGAACTTCGCCAAGGAACACCATTTCCGGAAGGACATTGTCATCGCCACCGCCGGCCCGATGACTGCCGAGGAAATCCTCGCCACGCTGCTTCCTCTCCTTCCGAAAAAATTCAAGAAGCCGCCCCTGCGACTCGGCTACACCCCTTCGCCATCGCGGGAAATCATCGACACCCGCCCCACCGATCAGCTCCAGCTCGCCCTCGCCTGGCACACCCCAGGCCGACATTCGGAAGAGCGCCATGCCCTGCGCCTGCTCTCCCTGATCCTCGGCGAATCCTCCTCTTCCCGGCTCTTCACCGAGCTCCGCGAGGAACGCGGCCTCTGCTACCAGATCGGCAGCGAGACCTCGCTTTTCCACGAAACCGGAGCCCTCCAGATCGTCGCCGGACTCGACCCCGATTCCCGCGAGGAATCCCTCGAAACCATTTTCCGCGAAACCGAAGACCTCGCCCAAAACGGCCCGCGCCCCGGCGAGCTCGACCGCGCCAAGCGCCTCGCCATCGCCCAATCCAAGCTCGCCTTCGAGTCCACCGCCTCCCACGCCGCCTGGGCCGGCGAAGGCCTGCTGTTTTTCAACCACATCCCCTCCCCGCAGGAAGCCCGCGAAAACCTGCTCAAGGTCACCGACGAGCAGATCCAAGCCATCGCGAAAGAGGTTTTCTCCAAAAGCCCCGCCACCGCCGAAATCCGTTCCTAACTCGACAAGCAATCCCCTTATGCTAACTTTTCCGGATGGAAATCCTCGCGATCAAGCGCCCCTTGGAATCGGAGGGCATCCCGCCTCTCATCGAGGATCCCAAGGCGGCCATGGAAGTCTTCGCGGAGATCCTCAAACGCGGAGCCATGTTCTACCCGGATGCAGATGACACTTCACAAGAACATCAGAGAGTTCATCGAATTGTGCCTCTCTCGGAAAGTTGATTTCCTCCTCGTCGGCGGTTACGCGCTCGCATTCCACGGTGCACCCCGCTTCACGGAGGATATCGACCTGATGGTTCTCGTTTCGCCCGAGAACGCCGATAGGCTGTCCGGGGTGCTGCAAACTTTCGGCTTCGGAAACACCGGCATCACCCGCGAGGATTTCCTTGAACCCGACCAGGTGATCCAGTTGGGACGCGCGCCGAACCGCATCGACCTGCTCACCGGCATCAGCGGTGTGACCTGGGAAGAGGCATGGGCTTCCCGTACACCGGTAACACTCGACGGACTTGAGATCCACTCCATCGGTAAAGCGGAACTCATGCGCAACAAGCAAGCCACCGGACGCCCCCAGGATCTCGCCGATCTCGCACGCCTCCGAAAATTCCCCCATCTTCCTTGAGGTTTGAAATTTAGAATTTGAAGTTTTGCCCTTCCACCCCTTCACCCCCGTCCACTACATCACCCTCGCCATCGGCTTTGCGCTGACGGTGGGGCTGATTGTTTTCGCGAAGCGCTCGGAGAAAAACCAGCGGGTCATCACCGCGATCCTCGCCTTCCTCAACCTCGCCGCGTATCCCATCGCCCTCTATGCATGGCGGGATCATCCGCGTTCGCTTGATAACGTCCTGCCGCTCCATCTCTGCGATCTCGCCGCCATCATCGCGGGGTTCGCGCTGTTCACGCGTCGGCCCATTCTCCTCACCCTGACTTATTTCTGGGGCATCGCCGCGACGACACAGGCGCTGCTCACCCCGGCCATCACCATCGGCCCGCCCGCGCTTCCCTTCATCCATTTCTTCGTCCAGCATTTCGCCATCGTCGCCACCGCGCTCTACATCCCCCTTGTCCTGAAATGGAAACCGGAGATGCCGTGGTGGAAATCACCGCTCAAGGTGTTCGGGATCTCGGTCGTTTACCAGGGCTTCGCGCTTGCGGTGAACACCGCCCTGAAAACCAATTTCGCATTCGCCTCCCGCCCGCCGGACAACCCGTCCCTCATCGACCACCTTGGCGCATGGCCGCTTTATCTCTTCGCCATGCAGGGGCTCGCGTTCGTGCTTTTTCTCGCACTTGCGCTGCCGTTCAGGGGACGGGAAAAGGCAGCCGCGGCTGTATGATACGAGATTTTTTCATCGTAAGGAGCGAGCCAGTCGAAACAATCCCGCACCATGACTTTCAAGACCTCTTGCTTCGCCGCTTTACTCGCACTCGCCTCCAGCTTGGTCGCATCCGCCATCACCGATGAGGTTCCCGGAAAGATCGAGGGCACGGCGAACCCCGAGCCTTTGCCATCCGTGGATCCGGAGAAGGCGCTACTTTCCACGATCAAGTGGCCCGAGGGCATGGTGGCGAAGCTTTTTGCCCGTGAGCCGGATGTCCAGGATCCGACCGCCATCACCTTCGACGACCAGAACCGCCTCTACATCGCGGAGACGCATCGCTTCGAGCGCGGGGTCGAGGACAACCGCCGCAACCCTTGGGTCGCAGATGACTATCAACTGACATCCACGGCCGGGCGGCTGGAGATGCTGAAAAAATACTCCAACGAGAAGCGGCCGTTTTCCTATTTCTCAAAATACTCGGAGAAGATCCGCGTGATCGAGGATCGCGATGGCGACGGGAAATGCGACCACGCGACGATCTTCGCGGATGGCTTCAACGATCCGCTCGATGGCACTGCGGCGGGTGTCATGGCGCTTGATGGGAAAGTCTATCTCGCCTGCATCCCGCATGTCTGGCTGCTGGAGGATACGGATGGCGATCTTGTCGCCGATAAGCGCGAATCGCTGCAGGAAGGCTACGGGATCAGCGTCAGCCTGAGCGGCCACGACCTCAACGGCTTCGCGCTCGGCCCGGACAACCGGATCTGGTTCACCATCGGCGACCGCGGCTACAATTTGAAAACCAAGGAAGGTCGCAATCTTTACTCCCAATACGATGGCGCGGTGTTCCGCATGGAGCGCGATGGCAGCAACCTGGAAGTGGTGCAAACGGGTTTGCGCAACCCCAAGGAGGTCGCGTTCGACCGCTACGGAAACCTGTTTTCCGTCGATAACGAAGCGGACATGCAGGACAGGGCCAGGGTGGTCGATGTCGTGGAAGGCGGCCACTCCGGCTGGCAGCGCGGCCATCAGGCGTTCCAGAAATTCACGAACCTCATCTACGGCACCCGCCGCCACGACACCAACTGGATGAGAGAGCGCCATTGGGACATGGACAGCCCCCTTCGCCCGCGCGCCATCCTCGCTCCCGCCGGTTGGGTCTCGAAAGGCCCCTCCGGCCTCGCCTACAATCCCGGCACCGGACTCTCGGAAAAATGGGACAACCATTTCTTCGTTTGTGATTTCGTCGGTGCGAACAGCGCGGTGATCGGTTTCCGCATGGAGCCGGACGGCGCGGGCTTCGGTGTCGCCAGCTCGGAAAATTTCGTCTCCGGCATGCTCTGCACCGACATCGAGTTCGGATACGATAGCAAGGCATACGTCACCGATTACGTAGGCAGTTGGCCCACCCACGGGTTCGGGAATATCTTCACTTTCGAGGATCCCAAGGAAACCGCGAAGCCGGAGACCAAGGCGGTGCGTGGGCTTTTTGCTGAGGGATTTGGAAAAATGAAGGCCGACAAGCTCGCCGGTCTCCTGCGCCATCCCGATATGCGGGTGCGGCTCAGGGTGCAGATCGCCCTCGCGGAAAACACCGAAAACCGGGGAATTTTCCAAGCCGCCACCGAAGCGACCGAACCCCTCACCACCCGCCTCCACGGCGTCTGGGGTCTTGGGAACCTCGCCCGTCTGAAAGCCGATGTGAAATCTTCAATGCTGCTCGCGATTCTCTGCACGGATTCCGATGCCACGGTTCGTGGACAGGCCGTCAAAGCGCTTGGAGACTCCGGTGACAAGGGGAGCATACTCGCCGCGACGGCACTCCTAAAAGACCCCGATCTGCGGACGCGGATGCTCGCCGCCATCGCCACCGGTAAGCTTGGCACAAAGACGCAGGTTCCCGCGCTCATGGCTCTGGTCGCAGAAAACGACGACAAGGACGAATACCTCCGCCACGGCGCGATCCAGGGAATGATCCTCATCGGCGATGCCGATGCGGTCTTCGCTTTCGCGGAAGACAAATCGCCCGCCGTGCGCCGCGCGGTGGTCCTGGCACTGCGCCGTTTCAGCGATGCCCGCATCGGTCATTTCCTCAAGGATGCGGATCTCTCCATCGCCGTCGAGGCCGTCCAGGCGATCAACGATGCCTATATCGAAGGCGCGCGCGGGGATCTCGCCGCCGCGACCCACCTGCTTGGAAAAAGTACATGGCCGGTCGATATGCGCATCCTCAATGCCATGATCCGCGCCGGTGGCGACGAGAACGCCCGCCGCCTGATCAAGGTCGCCTCCGACGCATCGCTCTCCGAGGACGCCCGCACCGAGGCGTTGTGGCTGCTGGGCAGGTTCGAGAAATCCCCGCCGACAGATCCCACCACCGGGATGTATCGCCCGATCGAAGGGCAGAAGGAACTCGCGAAAGTCATCCGCGAGGAAATCCGCGCCGCATTGCTTCCGCTGCTCGCAAACAGCACCGGCAACCTCCTTGTCGAAGCCCTCGGCCTCGCCGGAAAATTCGATGTGGCAGTGCCTATCGAAACCCTCATCAAACAAGTCAACGAGACGAAGAACCCCACGCAGGTCAGGTTGGCCGCATTGGCAAAACTCGAATCGGAAAAGCCGCAAGGTTTCCCGGCGATTCTCGCGGGACTCACCGCAGACAAGGACGCGAAAATGCGCGCCACCGCTCTGAAATCGCTCGGCCGCATCGCTCCGGAAGATGCGTTCGTGGTTGTTGGGAAAATCCTTTCTTCCGGAACACCCACCGACAAGCAGCTCGCCATCGCCCTGCTTGCGACACTCGCGCACCCCAAGGTGCCCGAAGTCCTTCTCGGCATGATGACCGGCTTGGAAAACCAGCCGCCCGCCATCCGACTCGACATCATCGAAGCCGCCTCCAAACGCGGCGAAGCGGAGTTCAAGCAGGCACTCGCAGCCTACGAGGCCGGCATCGCCAAGGACGATGCCCTCGCAGCATTCCAGGTGACCTTGGAAGGCGGCGATGCCGAGAACGGCAAGAACATTTTCCTGAGGAACGGCTCCGCGAACTGCGTCCAGTGCCACAAGATGGGCGATCGCGGCGGCGATGCCGGCCCGAACCTCGCGGGGATCGCCTCACGCCAGGACTCCGCCTACATCCTCGAGTCCATCGTCAACCCCGGCGCCAAGCTCGCCCCCGGCTACTCCGCCATCGCCGTGACAATGAACGACGGCAGCATCGTCGCCGGATTGCTGATGAAGGAGACCGACTCCGAAGTGGTCATCCGCAACCCGGAGACCAAAGCCGACACCATTTGCAAAAAAGCCGACATCAAGGTCATGCCCCCCGCCATGTCCACGATGCCACCCATGGGCCTGATCCTGAAAAAAACCGAGATCCGTGATCTTGTGGCGTTCCTTTTATCCTTAAAGAAATGACAAGGCGGCTGTTGTTGAAAAGACAGCGGACACCCGGATCGGATCAGAATTTCCCGGCGAGCTTCTTCGCCAGCTCCAAGGACTTCGCCTTGTTCACGGTCTCATCGGCGGAAACGTTCACCCAGACGGCAAACGCCTTTTCCCCGCTCAGAACGATGAGTTGCTTATCGCGGTCATTCCAAAGCGCGAAATCACCCACCCCATTCAACACTTCCGTGAAATCCTTGAAAGCCGGATGCGCAGCTTGTTCCTTCAGGGCCGCGAGATTCGATTTTCTCACCCAACCGAACTTCACCGTATCCATCACCGGAAGCACAATGGTGCCGGCTATCTTCTTCCGGCCGTTGTCCCAGGAGTAAAACACCACTTCCGTCTCCGGGCGCTTCTCGTCAGGCTTGTAATCCTTCTTCGCATCGACAGCAGGAAAACCTGCGACCTCCGCCGCCATTTCGGAGGTCAGGATTTTGTCGAGGGGCGAAGTGACCACTGTAGCTCCCGTTCCATCTAACTTGTCCACCAACGCCTCCGCCGCCCTGCCATCCCAAGCATGGAAAAGCAGTGAAGCTGATATGGAGAGAAGGGCGACAAATTTGAAGGATTTCATAATTCCTGATCTTATCCCGGCACTTCACTTTGCCAAGCCGTTTGCGTCGTCGTATGCCGCCAGTCATTTTCTGGTTTCTGAAGTCTCGTTTCTGGTGTCTCTTAATCCCATGCCCGCTCCCACCGAGAAACGTCCCCGTGTCAACGTCCGCCGCCCGGATGTGATGGAACTCGTCTCCGCCGAGGTCGCCGTCCACTACCAGTCGTCGCTGGTTGAGAAAATCAAGGACAGTGGCGGGAAAATCACATCCGGCAACACCACCCTGCTGCTCGCCCAGGACTTCGGCTTCTGCTACGGCGTCGAACGCGCCATCGACCTCGCATACGCCTCCCGGAAAGTTTTCCCGGAAAACCGCATTTTCCTCATCGGCGAGATCATCCATAACCCGGAGGTCAGCCGCCAGTTGCGCGAAATGGGCATCGTTTCCCTGCCGTGGAAGGAGATCGATGCCTCCTACGACGAGCTCCAGCCGGAGGATGTGGTCATCGTCCCGGCCTTCGGCGCACCGACCGCATTCATGGATAAGATCGAGGAGCGCGGCTGCTACACGGTCGATACCACCTGCGGCGATGTCATGAAAGTCTGGCGGCGCGTCCGCGGTTACGCGAAGGACGGCATCACCTCCATCATCCACGGAAAGGAAAACCACGAGGAGACCCGCGCCACCGCATCCCGCGCCCTCGGCGAGCAAGGGCAAGGCCATTACCTTGTCATCCTCACCCTCGCCGACACCGACTACGTCTGTGGCTACATCCGCAAAGGCGGCGACAGGGACGCTTTCCTCGCGCGCTTCAAAGGCTCCTACGAGGCGGACTTCGATCCCGATGTGCATCTGGAGAAAATCGGCGTCGCGAACCAGACGACCATGCTGAAGAGCGAGACCCTGGAAATCCAGAAGCGCCTTGCCCAGGCCATCTCGGACCGCGACGGATCTTCGGAAAACTTCTCCGTCTTCGATACGATATGTGGAGCCACCCAAGAGCGGCAGGACGCGCTTTTCGAGATGCTGAAGACGAAGATGGACCTGCTGCTTGTCGTCGGCGGATACAATTCCTCGAACACCGCCCACCTCGTCGAGATCGGCGAGAAGGAACTGCCCACCTTCTTCATCCGCGACGCATCCCAGATCACATCGCTGGAGGAAATCGTCCACTACGATCTCCACCACCAGCAGGAAACGACTTCCGGATACGCAGAGGTTTTTTCCGGAAAGGATCACGTCACCATCGGCCTGACAGCCGGAGCCTCCTGCCCGAACAACCTCATTGAGGAAACCATACGCAGGGTCTTCGAATTGCGCGGCGAAAAACTCTAAGCTCTAAACTCCAAGCTTCCCGCTCTTAGCTCAAATCCATCACCATCACCTTTTCCCACATCTCCTTGTGGCCGCCGGAAAATGCGTCGTGGACCGGATCGGCTTTCTGGTATTTCTCATGGGCTTCCATCGTGTCGAAGTGGAAAGAGATGCCGTAATCCCATGAATGGTCGGTGACTGGGCGCTCCTCCGTGGGTGCAGGTGTTCCCCAATGCGCTTTAAAAACGTTCGGGGATTTCGCCAGATCCGTTAGCGCCGCATCCATGCGTGCGCGGCCTGCATCATCCCGATACTCATCCTTCAGCCAAAAGTAAACATGGTGTTCCATGCCCCGATCCTGCGCAGCGCGGCCGGGATCTCAAGCCCTAAGCGTATTTGATGAACGCCGAATACACTTCCGACGGGATGTCAAGGAGGCCGTAATCCTTGGAGGAAACGAAAAGCAGGCTCTGCTTTCCCTTACCGAGGAGCTGGCTCTCTGAGCCGAAAATCTGGTGCTCAAGGGTGCAGAACTTGCGGTTGAATTCAGCGACCTTGAGCTTGACTGTGATCGTGTCAAACTCGCGGGTCTCACGAACGAACTTGTGCTCAAAGGAGCGCGTGAGGATGTAGAACGGGCTGGTCTTGAGATCGAAATCCGGCATCGCCGCGTTGAAAAACAGCTCGCGGGTTTTCCCGACATACATCGGATACATGCCGAAATAGACATTGCCGACGGAGTTCGTGTCCGCGTATGTCGCGACCATGGAATAGACGAACCATTTCCCCTCGAAATGGCCCATGAGGTCGTGGGTGCCACCGGAAACGGGCGCGGCGACTTGTGTTGGGACGGGCTGCTCGTGTTTCGCGATGGCCTTGATCGCCGGGAACTCGGCTGCGGCGTGCAGCACCTTTTCCGCCTTTTCGGTGACGAGCCGGAGCAAGTCCGTGGTAGTCACAAGCCAGACGACATAGGCCAGCGGCAACAGCGAACCGACATACATGAGCACATTCTGGTCCACCATGTAGCCGAAGGCGAAGATCACTAGGCAGAGGCAGGCCATCGAGAACATGCGGATCTGCGGGAGCGGTTGCTGCGAGTTCGGGACGAAGCATCGGGCGATCGCCAGCGCCGCATAGCCCACGAAAAACGAGGCGTAGAAGACCATGAAATACTCCAGCTCAAACCTCGCAAAATACCCAACAAGGGCGATCAGGGCGACAATGAAAAATGTCGGGATCGGGGAGGAAATGATCTGCTTCGGGATGAGGGAGATCAGCATGTTCTCGCTTTTGTCCACGTTCTTCCCGAGAAACCACTTGAGCGAAACATATCCGCTGTCGAGCGTCGTCAGGACGCAGATCACGAGAAATCCGAAGTAGGCGGGGGGGATCAGCGAGTTTCCGGAAAATCCGTTTGAGAAATACCCGACGACGATGTGGTGCCCATAGACCAGGTCGTCCAGCTTGGAGGTGTTGAGCGTGATCTCAGTGGCATTCCCAACCACCCACATGGCGAGATGGCCGTGGAACAGCAGGAGCAGGAAAAAAATGATCCCTCCGAAGATGTAACTCAGCCGGATGGATGTCTCCTCGCGGTGGATCTGGATCGCCCGCTGCCAGTGCTGCAAATCCAGCCACGGGCCGACAAGCAGGCCGACCACCAACGGCACGACAAGCCCCCAGAAGCGGCTTGGCGTATAGCCGTTTTCCCCGCCAAGCCCTTGGCTTCCGATCCCCACCGGGGAACCTCCCAGGGAAAAAAGCACGGTGAGGATGCAGACGATAAGCAATCCGCCCAGGAGTGCGTGCCCGGCCTTGATTTTCCGGATGCCGAATTCCTCGCCGAAGAGGCAACCCACGGCGAGCAGTACGAAGACAGACATCGTAACCGAAAGGGCGACGACCGCATTGCCCTCGAAGCTTTCGATCGTCCTGAGCAAGGGAACAAACAGGTATTTCACCAGCGCGAAGACAGTCAGCGAGAGTGCGACGATCTGGTAGATGTAGAAGATCAGCCGGAAAGGTTTCGCGAATTTATCAAAAAACAGCGCGAGGGACTCATGCCCGCCCGGATGACGTTTCGCCACGATCTGGGTAAGCCAGCCGAAGAGCATCAGGCCGATGGCATTGGGGATTGCGAACATCAGCAGCCCCCGCATCCCGAACATGAAAGAGATCTGGACGCTGAAAAACAGCCCCAACCCCCACATCCAGGCAAGTGCCACGGTATTTCCCCATAACAAAGCGTTCAGCCACCGCAAATTCATCTTTGTAGCATTCCCGCGATTCCCACGCACCGCAAGCCCCGCGTGGCGTGGCTGGAGCATCTTGCTCCAGGCCGTTCTTCCGGCATCTTGCCGGAAGCATTGCTTTCCGGGTTGGACGTCCGGCATCAGGCGATCCATCTTTCCCAAATGCAAATCCGTCCTTCTGCGGTTCTCTTCATGATCCTTGCCGGGATGGCGTCCGCAGAAACCATCGCCACCCCACGCCTCACCTGCATAGTCGCCGAGACCGCGGAAGTCACGACCCTCACCGCCAAGTTCAAAGGCAGCGAAGAGCCGGTCGTTTTCCGCATCGACTGGAAAAGCCGGGATGAAAAGCCCGAAGGTTTCAAGGCCTCCAAGGCCGAAGGAGGCGCCATCACATCCACCCACCGCCTCGGGAAAACCACCATCACCCGAACCATCCTCGCGAGCGCCGCTGCGGATTGCGTCCTAATCCACGTCATCGCCGACCAGCCGGGAGCGGTTTCCTTCAACGCCCGCTTTGCTTCCGAAGGTCCAGTGAAAATCCAAAACCGCAGGGAAATCATCCTTTCCGGCGAAAAAATCCATGCCCAAGCATGGGTCATCCCCTTTGAGTCCGACGTCCAGGACGACGGCAAGGGCACGATTTCCCTCATCGGCGAAGGCGAGGCGCTCATTATCCTAAACCTCACAAACGATCCGGAAACCTCCCCCATTTCGGATACCCTCGCCCGCCTCGGCAAGAAACATGACCCCGGCCACACCTCGCCCGGCCCCCACCTGATCTGGCAAGGGGTGAAGCCATGAAAGGAAGCCCCGATTTTCCTTGAAGTTTAGGGTTTGAAATCCACCGTTTCCCCCCTTTAATCCCCCGCCCAGCCACCGCCCCATGATCGAAAACCTTCGCAAATACACCGGACTCATCATTGTCCTCTTCGTCCTCGTCCTCATCGGGTTCCTGTTCATGGACACCAGCACGATGCGCGCCTCGCAGGGAGGTGCTCCTTACGTGAAGGTCGCCGGACGCACCTACACGGACAAGGATTTCACCCACCTCGGCTCATCGGCATACCAGCTTACGCAGTCGCTCGCACAAGGCGGGGATTACCAGCTCTACACCTTTCTCTTCACCCTAGCCGGAGACGCACGGTCCGAGGACGATGCGAATATGAACTTTTTCACCAACCGCATCCTGCTCCGATCCGCCAAGGGGGAGTTCGGCATCTACCCCGGCGATGAGGAGATCGACACGTTCATACGCCAGCTCCGTGCCTTCACCGGCCCGGACGGGGCGTTCTCCCAGGAACAATACCGGAATTTCATCGAAAAGGGCATTGGCCGCCTCGGTCTTACCGAAGCCGACATCCGGGAACTGGCATCGGATATCATCGCCCAGCGCAAGCTCGCCGAGATCCTCGGCTCCGGCCTCAGCTCCAACCAGGACATCGTCGCAAAGCGCATCGCCCTCGACTCCCAGCGCATCAGCGCCAACGTCGCCCGCATCGACATCGCCCCGATCGAGGAAAAAATCGACCCCACGGAAGAGGAGATCAAGACGTATTGGGATACCGTGCAGGACGCATTCCGGACACCCGAGAAACGCAGGTTCTCTTACATCATCGCCAAGCCGACTTTCCCCGCGGAACCCGCCGAGATCCCCGCTCCCGCGCCGGATGCCAGCGAAGAGGCCAAGGCCGGATACGAGTCGAACAAAGCCGCCCGCTCTGCGGAAATCGCCGAGGCGCGCCGCAAAGCCCAGCTCGGAACCGACGCAAAGGTGGATGATTTCCTCTATGAGCTGGAGTCGAAAAAACAACTCACTTTCGAGGAGCTGGCCAAGCAGGACAAATGGGAGATCAGGGAGTCCGGGCTTTTCGCCGCCAACGACGCACCCGGGGATCTCAAGGTGCCGCTCCGCTCCTCCAGCGCACAGGGAACTGCGGCCGACGAACTTTTTCGCATGAATGTCACTTCCGATCCATTTTCGAAAATCTCCCCTGCAATTGCCATCGGCGAGAACGAGTGGCTCATTGCGCTCCTCGACGAGACCGAGGAATCCCGTGTCCAGACCTACGCCGAAGCCCGTGCCGAAGCCCGCGCCCGCCTGATCACCGAGAAAGCGACCGCCGCACTCAAGCAAGCCGCCGATGAAGCCGCCGAAAAGATCAAGGCATCACTCGCCGAAGACAAAACCTTCGCCGAAGCCGCCACCGCCGCCGGCATCGCCACCGAAACCGTCAGCCTCCCGGAAGTCACCGCCGGCTACCAGGGCGACACCACGAAGGTTCCACCAAACCTTTTCGATGCCGCGAAATACACCGACCCCGGCACCCTCGCGGAACCGGTCATCGAGTCCGACCGCGCATTCATCGTCCACGTCGGCACCCGCGAGGTCGTCAAGAGCGACTCCGCCGCAACCAACGTTGCCACCCAGGCCAGCCAAGCGGCCGAGTCGAACAAGATCGCCGCCTTCACCTCATGGCTCAATGCCCGCAGCGAAGCCGCCGACGTCCAGCCCCTCTTCCGCCAATAAGGGGAAGGGGGTTTCCCAACCCCTTTCACAAGCCCAGTCTTCAACCGCTTCCTTAGGGTTTGAAGTTTTTGATTTAAATTTTGAGCGAAGCCCTCCAATCCATCTTCGACGACGCCAGCGGCCACCTCGCCCTCGGCGAGCTGGAGGAAGCCGCCGCCCTCTACCGGAAATGTGTGGAGCTCGACCCCACCCACTTCGATTCCTGGCACGCCCTCTCCATGGCCCTCCTGAAAACCGACAAGCTCAAGGAAGCCCTCGGAGCCTCCCTCCAGGCCACCTCCCTCCAGCCGAACGACCTCCTCGCCTGGACCGCCCTCTCCCAAATCTACGTCCGCCTCCACGACATCCCCAATGCCGAGGCAGCGAAAGCCAACTCCCGCATCCTCTCCCTCGGCGGAAAAATCGTTAGAGAAGAAAACCGCGAATGAACGCGAATGCACGCGAATCCATCCATTGAATTCTTCCTCTTCATTCGCGTGAATTAGCGTTCATTCGCGGTTAAATCTTCCTCTTCATTCGAGTTTAAAATTTAAAGCTTAAAATTTCATGTTCTTCCTCACCACCGCCATCGACTACACCAACGGCTCCCCGCACATCGGCCACGCTTACGAGAAAGTTCTCGCCGACGTCATCGCCCGCTACCGCCGCCTCGCCGGGGAAGAGGTCTATTTCCTAACCGGAGTCGATCAGCATGGACAGAAAGTCCAGCAGACCGCTGAGAAAGAGGGCGTTTCCCCCGCGGAGTATGTGAAAACCGTCACCTCTCGGTTCTCCGCACTCTGGGAGAAAATCGGTGTCGATTACGATGGCTGGGCGGAAACCACCGACGCCCGCCACATCACCTGCGTCCAGGCCATCCTCACGGATCTCCATGCCCGCGACCAGATCTACAAGAAAACCTACAAAGGCTTCTACTCCGTCCGCCAGGAGCAATTTCTAACAGACCGCGACCGCGATGAGTCCGGCAACTTCGGCCCGGAGTGGGGCGAGGTCACCGAGATCGAGGAGGAAAACTACTACTTCAAGCTATCCGACCACACCCCGTGGCTGCGCGATTTCCTGGAGCAATCCGACGACACCATCCTGCCCGCATTCCGCAAGGCGGAGCTCGTCAACGCCCTCGAAAAAAACACCGGCGCGGATCTCTGCATCTCACGCCCGAAGGATCGCCTCACCTGGGGCATCGAGATCCCCTTCGATCCGGATTTCGTCACCTACGTCTGGTTCGATGCGCTGATCAACTACATATCCTTCGTCGGCTACACCCCGGATCCCACCCTTCCGGATTTCGAAAGCATCTGGACGGGCCGGCCGATCCACATCATCGGCAAGGACATCCTTGTCCCCGCCCACGGCATCTACTGGCTCGCCATGCTACACGCCATCGGGTTCACCGATGAGAATATGCCGCAGCTCCTCGTCCATGGCTGGTGGAACCGCAGCGGCGAGAAAATGTCCAAATCCCTCGGCAACATCGTCGATCCCGTGGAGCTCGCCGACACCTTCGGCGTGGACGCACTCCGCTACTACCTCGTCCGCGACATCCACACCGGAAAGGATGCAAACTTCGATGTCGAGCGCCTCGTAATGCTCTTCAACACCGAGCTTGCCAACGACCTCGGAAACCTCTGCAACCGCGCCCTCAAGATGAGTGTCCTTTACACCGCTGGCATCATCTCCCCCGGTGGCCCGCTCACTCCGGACGATACCGGCCTCCAGCAATCGCTCATCGACAGCACCGCCGCCTACCGGAAAGCCATGGACAACCACGAGGTTTCCATCGGCCTCGAAGCCATCAACCGCCACGTGACCCACTGCAATCAGTACATTGACCGTGTGAAACCGTGGGAGCTGAACAAGAACATGGAAAACAAGGGTCGTGTTGCCACCATCCTCCACCACCTCGCGGAATCCGTCGCCCACTGCGCCGTCCTGCTCTCCCCGATTCTCCCAAACGCATCCGCAAAACTCGCCGACCAGGTCAAGCTCCCTAAGCTCAACGAGATCAAGCTCGACGACCTGAGATGGGGCGTCATCCCCGACGGCCACGAAGTCGAGATCCCCTCTCCGGTCTTTCCGAGGATCGAACTTAAGGCGGCGGAGTAGGTGCGTCTCCGCCGCCCGTGAAAAATGGAATTGGACCTGTGGCTACGACGCTCGAGTTCCTCTTTGAAAAAATTGCCTCATCCCCTGGTAGTTAAGAAACCATCACAATTCCCGGAATTCGATTTCTCACGTATGAAAACCCTACTCTTCCTCCTCGCTCTCAGCTCACCGCTCGCCGCCGCCGACAAACCCAACATCCTATGGATCGTCAGCGAGGACAACTCCTCCCACTGGATCGGCTGCTACGGAAACGCCCAGGCACAGACCCCGCGTCTCGATGCCCTCGCGAAGGAAGGTTTCCTCTTCGAGCACGCCTACTCAAACGCCCCGGTCTGCGCCGTCGCCCGCGCCACGATCCTGACCGGCGTTTACTCGCCAACCATGGGCACCCAGCACATGCGCTCCCGGCACGAAATCCCGGCGAAATACAAACCAAACGTCGGATACCTCCGCGCCGCCGGTTACTACTGCACCAACGCCGCGAAGACGGATTACAATTTCAAGGGCAACGACAACTCTTACTGGGATGACTCCTCCGGCAAGGCTCACTACAAGAACCGCCCGGAAGGGAAACCATTTTTCGCCATCTTCAATCTCGGCGTCTCCCACGAAAGCTCCCTTTTCAAGGACAAGCCCGCCGAGCCGAAGCGGCTCAAGCCGGAGGAAATCGATCTTCCGCCCTACCTCCCGGATCTCCCGGAAATCCGCAAGGACTTCGCCCGCTACCACGACCGGGTCACCGAAATGGACGCACAGGTGGGGCAGATCCTCGACGATCTCGAAAAGGCCGGCCTCGCGGACAACACCATCGTCATCTACACCTCGGACCACGGAGGAATCCTCCCCCGCGCAAAGCGTTACCTCGAGGAAACCGGCGTGAAGATCCCGTTCATCGTCCGCGTCCCGGAGAAACTCAAAGCCCTCTCACCTTTCAAGGCAGGAGACCGCGTGGAAGAGCCCGTTTCCTTTGTAGATATGGCACCCACCTTCCTTTCCATCGCAGGAATCGACGAACCGCAACAAATGCAAGGCCGCGCCCTCCTCGGGGAGAAACGCAAAGCACCCGCCGCCGATGAGATGGAATTCCTTTTCGCAGACCGCTTCGACGAACTCTACGGAATGCACCGCTGCCTGACGGACGGGAAATGGAAATACATCCGCAACTTCAACCCGCATCTCCCGCAGGCTCCCTACTCCTTCTATCAGTTCGGCCAACCCGGCTGGGTCGCGTACGAGAAGGCATGGAAGGAAGGGAAGCTCTCTGGCATCCACAAGGCGCAGTGGGAGCCTCCGGTTATTTCGGAACAGCTCTATGACCTTTCCGCCGATCCTTGGGAAATCAACAATCTCGCCGCTGATCCCGCCCATGTGGAAAAACTCGCCGCCATGCGCTCCCGCCTCAAAGGCACCATGAAAGAAATCAAAGATACCGGCCTCGTCCCCGAGCCTCTATTCGATGAGCTTTCCAAAGGCTCCACCATCGCGGACTACGTCCAGAGCGATAAGTTCGATCTCGAGGGCGTGCTCGACCTCGCATTCACCGCCTCCGCGATGGATGAAAAGAACATCCCCGCGCTTACAGAAGCCCTCTCATCCGAAGACCCGGTAAAACGCTACTGGGGCACACTCGGACTTCTCGTCCTCGGTGAAAAATCCGTCTCATCGGTGGAAGCCGTCGTGCCACTCCTGAAAGATCCCGCACCCGTAGTCCGAACCACCTCCGCCGAAGCCCTTTTCCGCTGGGGAAAAAAGGACATCGCCTCGAAAGCCATGATCGAGGACGTCGCCACTGAGATGGATCCGTCCTCCCTTCTCAATCTCCTCAACACCCTCCGCCGCCTCGATCTCCTCGACCGCCTTCCCAAGGACTGGGCGAAAGGCAAGGGCATGACCCAGGACAGCCAGGACTACATCAAACGCTTCTCCCAGCGGGTGAAGTAGGGGCCATTGGAGCGCTGACTTCAGTCGGCGTGTGTGGAGGTGAAACGCCGACTGAAGTCAGCGCTCCTTCCAAGCGGATGAAAACTCCCAGTCTTCCGGCTTTTCGCACAGGCCGGCCTTCACAGGATTCAGTCGGATATACCCACTGCATTTGTAGTGGTGGTTTTCATCCCGGACAAGGCGGTCGTAATACTCGCGGTGCCAGAGAGTGCCGCTTTCGCCGAGGTAGCGGTTGATCTCCACTGCGGAGCCGCCTTTCCATGACTGGATGATTTTCGCCAATGGGGTTTCATCAAGCATTCGTATCATCACATGGACATGGTTCGGCATCACGCACCAATCGAGGAGCTTGTAGGCGGCACCATCGATTGACTTCATTTTATCGCGGATAATTCCAGCACATACCGGGTCACGGAGGACGCATGAGCCATATCCCTTGTCCTCAAACTTCGAGATCAGGCGATGGAGTTCCTTTTCGCGAAGTTCATCGTCTTCGATTTCCAAAAGATCCTTCTGCCATTCCTTGATGACATGTTTGGGAAGGGAGTCGTTAAGACGAAAAGTGATCGCCTGTGTCGCTTTCTCAAGATCCCAATGAGGAAGGTATCCGCGATTGTGGTAGCCTTTGCTCATTGGGTGCTAGTGGAGCGCCGACTTCAGTCGGCGT
>Ga0163144_10013653_pt1 | contig 16930 bp, 14 predicted proteins | sample OliLak19BULKMAT1_FD_123175 | JGI IMG/M metagenome (GOLD analysis project Ga0163144, IMG submission 123175) | Freshwater microbial mat bacterial communities from Lake Vanda, McMurdo Dry Valleys, Antarctica - Oligotrophic Lake LV.19.BULKMAT1 | ecosystem: Environmental > Aquatic > Freshwater >... | reverse complement strand
GGATGGGACCAACTGTGCCAAGTTCGGACCATAGCAGGCGAGCTGCCTAGTGCAGCCCAAGCGGTTCAGAGCGGTGCTGAAATTTTTGAAGAGCTTGCGGCCGACAATCCAACAGCTTCGAAGTATCCGTTCCTAGCGATGGAGGCTTATGACAGACTTTATCAACTGCAAATTCGATTGGGGCAACATAGAGCGGCCCTGCATTCTGTAAAACAGACCATTCGATTAATCGAAAGGTGTCAGAAAGCTTCGGACGTCCAGCCAGAGAACTTGGAACTAGACAAAGCAGACACGAAAAAGAGTGCCGATGGGATTGAGCGATTTCTTGATGGTGATGACCTGTTAACTGGCAGGGACGGGGAATCTGGCGACGTGCTCTTCTCAGGGCGGATGCTAGGCATGTACGAAGCCGCGCGTTCTGGGGACGTAACTAAAGCTTTGGCTCTCGGAGAAAAGCTAAACGCAACGCAACCGAGTGACCCGATGATCGGGTTGAACTCCCAGTTGTTCAAGGCACGCGCCTATGCACTTTGCATCGATCATTTGAAGGCACGCAACGAGACTCTTGAGCCAGGGGAACAGATGAACGGTGCACTCGACCAATGTATTGAAATTCTTGAAACGATTCTATCCAATCCTTTGGTAGCTCAGAATCCGGCAGCGAAAATGGAGCTGCGACGCGAGCGCGATTTCGACTCCATTCGGCAAACGCGCGATTTTGCGAAACTTTTTGAGTCTAGCAATTAAGCAACCGGCAGGCAAAACAAGGGCGATAAAATGACGCCCACGAATCATACAATTCCGCTAATGAGGCGCGCGGCAGGCTGTGTTACACCAGTCGTAGTTTGGGACCATTGTCCCGAACGAATCAACGGACGGGACATTGGTCCCATCCTACGATACTTTTCATTCTGCCGATCGCCTAACAACCAGATGTTGTTTCGGGACCTCTGCCTTTCGCACACCAATTGACTTCATGTTGTGGTGAAAGTAGACTGCGAAGGTCGAAATCCAATTGGATTACCTTATTCTCCAGCGTCGTTGGGATAAGAGATCATTCCATTCTTAGGTGACTTGCGTTGGATCTTTTCCCATGAATTCAGATCATCGATGGAATCACCCGACTTGCTCTCGGCGTACGGCTATCCAAGCAGGCTCGATCGGAATACTTGGGCTGGGAATGAATCATCTAGCCGGATTGCAGCAAGCTCATGCATCTACCGGCAACCTTGCATTCGGTAAAGCCAAGTCCTGTATCTTTATTTTCCTCTCGGGTGGCCTTGCGCAACACGAGAGTTTCGATATGAAGCCTGACGCGCCGGAGAGTATTCGAGGGGAGTTCAAACCAATCCAGACCAAAACGCCAGGATTGCACATTTGCGAACACCTCCCCATGCTGGCCGTCCGAAGCGAAAAGTGGGCTCTGTGCCGTTCCTTGACTCACAGCTCCAACGATCATTCGGCTGCTCATCATATCATGCTTACGGGGCAATCGCCGTTGCCGACGGGATTCAATCCCAATGGATCCAATCGCACCGATCGGCCTTCGATCGCTTCTGTTTTAGGCAACGCGACCAAAGCCAAAAACAATCTTCCGACTGCCGTGATACTGCCAGAGCGACTTGTGCATAACTCTGGCAGGATCATACCCGGCCAGCATGCCGGAGAAATGGGTGCGAGTCATGACCCATGGCTGATCGAGGCATCCCCATTTCATAGAACTTCCTACGGCGCGTTCCCGGAGTATGGGTTCGACCATCAAGACCGCGGCGACGCCGACAATCGACTCTTTCAAGCGCCGCAAGTGTCACTGCCCGACGGTTTGGGAATGAAGGAAATCAATGGCAGGCTCCAGTTGCTTGAAACTCTGAAGAGTCAACAGATGAAGTTAGCAAGCTACGCTGAAACACAGTCCTTCGATCGCTTACGACAAAGTGCCATTTCTTTGCTGACGGAAAAATCGATTCAAAGTGCCTTAGATGTGACCCGAGCAGAGGAGGCCGCGTTGGATCGCTATGGCCGCAACTCCTTTGGATGGTCATTGCTGATGGCGCGTCGATTGGTAGGGGTCGGGGTCAATTTAGTACAAGTCAACCTGGGCAACAATGAAACTTGGGACACGCATGGCAATGCTTTCCCGCATCTCAAGAACGCGTTGTTGCCTCCAACTGACAGAGCTTTGTCGGCATTGCTCGACGACTTGGATTCGACAGGAGAGTTGGATGAAACGTTGATCGTGATGGCCGGTGAGTTTGGCCGAACACCACAGATCACATTGCTTCCTTCTGCATACAAACTACCTGGTCGCGACCATTGGGGGGCCGTGCAATCGGTCTTCTTTGCTGGTGGCGGTGTGCGAGGCGGGAATGTCGTTGGCAAATCCGATTCCAAGGGAGCGTATCCAGCAGAACAGCCGGTGAAGCCAGAGAATTTCGCAGCGACCATTTACCATGCACTTGGGATTCCACCCACGGCAGTATGGCACGATGCGACCGACCGACCGCATCAAATCTATAGCGGCGAACCCATCGCAGGGTTGTAAGGCGACGGGCAGACTGAGCACCGACGCGATAGTCACCGTCCCTGGCGGAATCAAAAAAAACACAGTTCGAAAAGTGAATTGGGTTGCTATTATTGTTTCGCTCTTTTTTGTTTCTTTGAGACGGGTTTTTTGATTTGAACTGAATCGCCAGGTGCCACTGCGTTTTTCAAAAAGGAATCGAGCCGAGTCCGCATCGCCTTGACTCTCTCGGGTTGGGCATCGGCGAGATTCTTTGACTCCGCGACGTCTTCAGCAAGATTATAGAGTTCCAACTTGCCAGACTTTTTTTCGCCAATTGACGGCTCCTCCGCATCCTTGTCCGATGGACCGACAAGCAGTTTCCAATCTCCCATACGGATAGCCGAAACTCCGGGCTGATTGCCAACTAGCAGGATTGCGTCGTGCGGCGATTTTGCCGATTGTGTCAGTACTGGCCAAATATCGAGCCCATTCAGAGGGTTCGTTGGTTCGACGCGCGACCCAGCGAGCTTCGAAAGCGTAGGGTACCAATCGACTGCGTGGATGGGTTCGTCGATAGTGATTCCTGATTTGATTTTTCCTGGCCAATTTACGAACGCACTGACCCTTACGCCACCTTCGTATATCGTTCCCTTGCCGGCTCGGAGCGGAGTGTTCATGGTTGCTTTACCAGGCGACGGCCCTCCGTTATCGCTTGAAAAAATGATGAGGGTGTTGTCGCGAAGTCCAGCATCCGTCAGCGCTGTCGTGATCTGCCCGACAGACTCATCTACCGCAGCGAGCATTCCGGCAATGGTTTGCCGAAGATTTGGTAAGCCCTTGTAAGGCTCCTTATAACTTTCGGGAACCTGATGCGGCCCGTGTATGCCATTGAAAGGGACATAGAGAAACAACGGCTTATCGATTGGTTTCTTCTGAATGATGCGACAGGCTTCCTTTGCAATCAAATGGGTCGAGTAGCCTGTTTCTTCTAATGGGACATCATTTCGATACCAATCTGGTTTTCCGTCTCGAAGGTGAGTGAAGTAATCGATAGCGCCGAACATATGTCCATATTGGCTATCAAATCCGCGGCGCGTTGGTTGATACGATGGTTCAAACTCTCCAAGGTGCCACTTGCCACAGATCGCGGTTGTGTAGCCGCATTCCTTTAAAGTCTGGGGCAGAATTCGTTCGCTCAATGGCAATCCCCAGGGTGCACCAGGGCGAACGACATTGTAGACACCCGTTTGCGTCGCGTATCGGCCAGTCATCAACGCGGATCGCGTCGGCGAACAGACTGGTTGGACATAAAACGACTTCAGTATCGCTCCTTCCTTTGCCAACCTATCGATGTTCGGGGTTTGAATATCCTTGCCGCCATTGAACCCGCAGTCGGCATAACCAAGATCATCTACCAAAAGATAGACAATATTGGGCTTCGCGGTCCCCTCCGTTTCGAATCCATGAAGCATTCCGACTGCAAAGGGATCTACAAAAAAAAGCGATATGAAGAACAAAAAAAGACAAGCAGACGATTTCATCAAAGGCACCTTTGCAAAGGGAGGAAGGCAATGCTTGGTCAGATTGTACTCCAAAGGCCCAGCCCAGGCAGAGCGGCAGAGCCGCAGAGTCTGGAATTCAGAGGGTTCCAAGGGCAGAGCCTTGGAACCAGTTGGTCGCGATTGGCGAGAAGTGTCACTTTTTCGCAGACTTCTTTTTCGTCGATTTTTTAGTTTGCTTCTTTTTTGTGGCCTTCGTCCCAGGTGTTTTTTTGATCGTCTTGCTTGCAGCCTTCGAAGTCTTCTTGTTAGTCGTTGCAACGGTTTTACGCTTAGCAAGGACAATGTTATCGGGGCCGTCATCGACGATCACTTCGCCGTTGATGCTGTCGGTTCCTCCATTGTTGGTGATCGTGATATTCACGTCGACAATGTCGCCATCTGCAACAGTCACTCGTAGACGCGTCCTACTTACACGCACCTTCCAGTAAAGTTGGTTGGGATGTGGCCTGCGAACGACGCCACTGTAAATCAATAAGCTGTCACTGACTTTCTTGATTTGGACTAAATCCCCTTCGAAAATATTCGAGGCTTTGAGCCAAAAAAAGCTGTTCCCATTGAACTTCAATCGAATTGGTTTGCTGAGGATAGTTGGTGCTGGCACAATGCGACTCCTGGAAATGGTATTAAACTTCAGAACGGGACGACAAGCATTTTCGCAAAACGCGAGTGCTATGGTCAACCAGGGTAGGGTATGAAGGTCTCAGTTTCAACTACCCTCGCTTCTATTGCGATGATTCCCACCGATTGCTCTCGCGAAGAATGCGCTATCATCTGCCTACGCGTGTAGTTGTCCGATAATTGTTTGGATGACGAACAGCTCATCGAAACAGCTTGCTATCATAAGACAGCTGATTGTGCTGCGGTACTCATGCCGCCTTACTTACCCCTACCCAAAAAGGAAACAACGATGTCAAACTCACCTATCATTTTGAAGTCAGGCGGAGGTACGTTTTGGACCCAAGCGCCCGGATTCAGAAGAGGAGACACTTGCACAGTCAAGATTTTTCGAAGGATTGGTTCCAGGGCTGATGAGGGAATCTCTCAAGCTAATGTGTTAGTCTTTCGAACTGAGGACGTAGTCTTTCAACTCGTCGACGGTAATGCGGATGACTACCGCGGTGGGTATGTCAAGGTATCCTTGGGTGATGTACGTGATGTACGTGATTTACGTCCAAGACTCGATGATGGCGATGTGATCGATGTCGTAATTACCATCACCAACGGCGATACCACTATCGTTTCCGGTGACGTTGTAATCATTGATGATTCAATACCGTTGGTGCCGCCAAAAGCTCGTGAATAGTCGCGAAGGTGACGAAAACTACTTCATCGAAAGCGATGGCCCAAGCAGGCAAAACCTAGCCCGCCGAGAAGGCTAAAATGATGTCGACTTCAAACGGTTTAATTTGCACGACCCATTTCGTCGAGCAACGCGGTGATGGATTGAAGCAGCGTCTTGAATGGGACATTTTCTGGGGACTGTTTGCACGCTTCCTCTTGACGTGTTTTGGCTTGTTGTAGCAACTCAATCGCTGCGGGTTTCTCGCCAGTAGCGATTTTTATTTTGGCGTGTTCGTGCAATATTTCCGCGAGCTCTGAGAGGTAGCCAGGAGTTGGAGATTTGGAGACTAACGCATTGATCTGTTGCACCGACTTCATGATCGACTTGTCCGCATCGGAGAGTTCGTTTCGAACTTCATAATACCTAGCCTGATAGAGCAGTGCGCTGGCTAGCCCACTGATGTGTGGAGCGAGTTTGGTGCTGGAGGCTAGTTCGGTCATCCTTTTTACGGCCTCATCAAGACGTTCGCCCGCGATCACGGTTTGTTCCTTTGCAGTTAGTAAATTACCGGCTGAACGGTACAGCATCCGCGCCAGGGGGACGAGGATATCGCCGTCGTTTGGGTTCTTATCTAAAACTTGCCGGCCCATTGCAATCGATTCTTGAGCGTATTGCTCCGCTTCATGATATTGTCCGGCTCCGCTCATTAATTTGATGACCCGAGCTCTCGCAAAAAGATGGAGGAAGTCGCCGTTGGCTGACTTTTTGTCGGAATGCTCGAACGAATCGAATCGCTTGATACAACTCATTGCCATCTCGTACGATGCTAAGTCCATACCTAGATCTTCCAAGAGCCCAGATTCTTCGAGTTCAATTGTCGCTATGGTTCGTTGGTAGGGAACGCTGTCTGGATGTTTTTTAAGGCTGTCGATAGCCAAGTTCTTGGCGGACGCGAACGCATGTTGCGCGGCAGTAAGGTTGCCTTCCGTTTTTTTCAATGTGCCTAGATCGCGAAAGGTTTCAGCCAGATAATCGGTTTGGGCTTCCGAGCGAGCTTCAGCCGGAATTTGCTGTTGAATCTCTAGCGATTGGAGCGTGCGTTCGTTGGCGGTTGCAAGTTCTCGTCCAAGGCGTTTTAGATTGCCCGAGACACGGAGGATCTGCGCGTAGTCATAAGACAATTCGCGATTTGACTTCGATCTTTCTACGATCTTTCCAAGGGTTGTGACGGAGGCTTCCGTCAATTCGGACCGTAGATTTCGGGCGTTCTGGTTCCTAACGAACTCAGGGGCCGTGAGTTTTTCTTCTGCGTTTCTCCAAAGTAATACCGATAGATTGCGAGCCATCTCGGAATTCTCTTCGGCCAATTCTTTGGCCTTGGTCGCATCGTCACGAGCAATCTGGAGCGCAGCATTCTGTCGCTGGGTAAGGATGTTGATTACCAATAGACCCACAATTGTCGAAAGCAAGACGGCCGACGCGATTCCTACAGCGGTTTTATGACGCTTTGCGCTTCGCATCAATCGTTCACCGAAAGGTTCCCGATAAACACTCACCGGTTCATCCGCCAGCCAAAGCTCCAAGTCCTCTAATTGTGATTGCACGGAAGCATAGCGGTCTTCCATTCGAGTCGCCATGGACTTCAAACAAACGGCGTTGAGCGCTTTTGGAACGAGGCTATTCTTTTGAATTGGCGGTATGAACTTCCCCTCGCGAACGTTTTGGAGAACAACCTCTTGAGAGTGTTTATCGAAGGGAGCTTCTCCTGTCAAAATGCAGTACAAGGTTGCACCGAGACTATAGAGGTCCGATTGGGGGCTCAACAAATCCAGTCGCCCGCTGGCTTGCTCTGGACTCATATACGAGAGGGTACCAACAACCGTGCCCACGCGAGTTTCCGAGGACGAATCTGCTGAAAGCGGTACGAATGTCGGCTCATCGGAGGATACCGAATCAGATTTTTTCGTGCCTGTTTTCGCCAACCCCCAGTCGACCACTAACGTTTCGCCGTATTTTCCGAGCATGATATTGCTCGGTTTGATATCGCGATGCAGAACACCTCGACTGTGAGCGTAGGCGACTGCATTTCCTGCGTCTATCAGTCGGCGAATGAGCTTTCGAATTTCCCGTGTGAATTCCATTGAGTTTAGGGCTGGCCGTTTATCATGCAATCGATCGATCGCCTGCTTCATGCTTTCCCCACGAATAAAGCGCATGACATAGTATGGACCTGATTTTGTGAACCCCAAACTGTATACGGGAACGATTCCGGGGTGTTCCAGTCGTCCGGTGACTTCGGCCTCGATCAAAAAGCGATTGCGACTTTCGGTGCTGGCAGAGTGATGTCCGATGATTTGTTTGAGCGCTACTTCACGATGAAGTTGCATGTCTTCTGCAACTGAGACTTGTCCTAACCCGCCTCGTGCATGGGGACGCAGGATCTTGTAGCGAGCGTCGTCAAGGGGCACGACGTTGGAACTGATTGCGGTTTCCGCGAGGCCTTCGGAATTCGCACTCCCGCCGCGCTTGGGGGCATCTGTTATCGAGATAAAGGAATTCACTTCTGCGTCGTTAAGCACCAAAAGGCTTTCCGTCAAGCCACTCGTTGCAGGAAGTTTTGAGAGAGCGGTCGCTGGAACTTGACCATTCAAGCACAGGTATTGTTCGACAAGTTTTGTGAGAAACTGCCTTTGTTCATGGGTCAGCGCACCCTGTTCAAGCAATACGTCTTCAATGTTGGTGCTCTTTCGAAACACCCACGCACGCATGGCCGAAATCAGATGCGATTCGGAATAGAGTGATGTTTGTAATCCAAGGATTCCAGCTAGTAGATTGCGATCTGTAGTGGATTGGCTCATAATCTACGATTTTTTTAGAGCGGTGTAGGAATAATTGACGATTGAAACTAAATTGTAACCTATTCCATTCGAGCCGTTAGGCAAAGTTGAGTCCTGTGCTCATCAAAGCCTTGGCTAAACGGAAGCTTTTTGATCAGCATTTTCATGGCAAAGGATAGCCATCTACTTTAACGGGTTAAAACGATTCACTATGTCCAAGCTTCGATTATGTTTATTCCTGCTTCCATTGGCATACGCTTCGGTTGCGTGGGCTGACGAGCCAGTTGCCGCGTCCGTCGCAGAAAAAAACAAGGTCATTGAAAACGCGATCGGGATGAAGTTAGTTCTGATTCCAGCTGGTGAGTTTGTGATGGGTAGTAGCGAGACGACAGATGCGTTGGCGGCGGCCTATCCTGAGTACGCTCGAGAGCGGTTATTGGATATCAAAGATGAATCTCCTGCTCACAAAGTGCAGATCACTCGCCCCTTTTATTTTGGAAAACATGAGGTAACCATCGGCCAGTTCCGAAATTACTTAGCGTTATCCGGTGCAGTACCCGAATCTATTTCCGATCAAACCGGTGGCTATGGTTGGGATCCAAAAAAACCGAAGCGAGGCGATGCCTTTGCAGGACGCGATCCAAAATACTCTTGGAAAAACACTGGGTTTCCGCAGGGGGACGACCATCCTGTTCTCAATGTTACTTGGAATGATGCAGATCGGATGTGCAAGTGGCTAAGTAAGCAAGAAGGCAAAAAGTACCGATTGCCCACGGAAGCAGAATGGGAGTACGTATGCCGCGCTGGTTCACAAACGCGATATCACAATGGCCAAGATCCAGAATCGCTTACTCAAATCGCGAATACCTTCGATGTAGATTGCGAGGCGAATTGGCCCGAATGGAAACAATTTGCATTGGCTAAGCAAGACGGTTTTGCCTTCACGGCTCCTGTCGGCTCATTCGCGCCCAACGCATTCGGAGTTTACGACATGCACGGAAACGTTTGGGAATGGTGTTCGGACTGGCATGGAGATACCTATTACGCGGAGTCTCCACTCCAGGACCCAACCGGTCCAAAGGAAGGTTCCGTTAGAATTCGACGCGGCGGTTCCTGGCATACTTGGTCGTTTTACGCACGCAGTACCTATCGAAATTGGAACGACGAAGCTACGCGATACACTCTGGTTGGGATGCGTCTTGTGTGTGAAAGTATGCCGCAATGAAACACATGAGTGGGTGGCACGCCCTGAGGTACGAAGGCTCTAAACGGAATCGGCACTTCGGCTAGTAGTGCTTTGTTCCAACTAAGAATTAGCGTCACCCCTCGCGTGGCACGGGCGTCTCGCCCGTGATTTCATGGGCGAGACGCCCATGCCACTCTCAGACTTACCTACGAACGAATTATCTCCAAGTGTTTACGCCAGTTGACATTATCCGTTGACGGAAAGTCTGTTCGGAAATGGACACCGCGCGACTCTGTTCTGGCAAGGGCTGCAATTGCCATCTGTAGACTGACGGTCAAGATGTTTTGCAATTCCCAACCGTCCACGCCACTTAGATCTTGCGCCAAAACATAACTGCAATACTGCTGGATCGCATGAACCGCTTCGGTTAATCGCTCTTCTCGCCTCTGGACGCCAACATTTCGCCACATCAAGGCGCGAACCGCATTGCGAATGTCAGCCAAATCGATTGGCTGAACGGACTGCCGTTTTGCCTGATTCGAAATCGGCAGGACTCGCAATTCGAGGTCCAAGTTGTCTAAGGCAGATCGAGATGCGTTTCGGCCCGCGATCGCGCCGTAGACTAGCCCTTCTAAAAGGCTGTTGGACGCCAATCGATTTGCACCATGCAGCCCCGAGCTGGTGACCTCACCTGCGGCCCAAAGCCCTGGAAGCGAAGTCCTCGCGTTCCCGTCGACTTCGCAGCCGCCAATCATGTAATGCGCACCTGGTCGAACCGGAATGGAATCGGTTGCAATGTCTAGTCCGAAGCCGGCGCACACCCTGGCAATTCCTGGGAACCTGTTACGCACATGCACCGCATCCAAGTGCTTCATCGTCAAATACACGCACGGTGACTGGGTCTTTTCCATTTGGTTTACGATGGCTTTGCTTACGACATCGCGCGGTGCTAACTCCAATCTTGGATCGTAGTCTCCCATAAAACGATGCCCAGCGGCATCAATTAAATAAGCACCCTCGCCCCGTACGGCTTCTGTTATGAGAGTTCGCGAACTGCCCGCAATGTACAAAACTGTTGGATGAAATTGCATGAATTCCATATCGCGCATCGCTACGCCCGCTCGAAAAGCAATCGCGTGCCCGTCGCCCGTAGCAACGAGTGGGTTTGTCGACTCGCGAAACACTTGCCCGCAACCCCCGGTGCACAAAATGGTTTCTTTGGCCCAGATCAGATACGGCTTTCCACCGCGGTAGGACGCGACTGCACCGCGACATCGCCCTTCGTATGTCAACAAGTCGATTGTAAAGGTCTCTTCGCAAATCTCCGTGTGCAGACGTTCGCGTGTATGTGCAATCATCGCCCGCATAATTTCTTTTCCCGTCGCGTCCCCTAACGCGTGGATGATGCGTTGATGCGAATGCCCTCCCTCACGTCCAAGGACCAGCTGCCCATCCTGTTGGTCGAAACGAGTGCCCCACCTGATCAATTCCGCCACTCGATCCGGAGCCTCGCGAACCACCAGATCGACAACATTAGAATCGCACAAATCAACGCCTGCGACCAGCGTGTCTTGGACATGATTGTCGAATCGATCTTCGGGATCCCATACACTCGCAATTCCGCCCTGCGCATAAGTACTATTGGATTCCTCGAGTTTATCTTTCGTGAGAATCAAGGTCCGCAACGATGGGTCGACTTCGTGAGCAGCGCGAAGCCCGGCTAACCCACCACCTATGATGAGAACATCCGTAAAGAAATGGCCGCACCGCTTGGGCTCAATCGGAACCAGATAACGTGGCGTCATATGAGACCAGGGCTGAGTCAAGGCGAGGCTAGGAACCGCGGTCATCAAAGTTTCTAAAGTCGTCATAAGATTAAGACTGCTTAAAAAGCCAATAGCAAACAAGTTCTTGGCAAAACAGCGCCTGATTGGGTTTGCACGGGTGGCATGCCCAGAGCGAATGCTTGGCAGATGATTCTAGCACCTCACACGCCCTTCGTACCTCAGAGCGTGCCACAAAACGGATGCAAAAGCTCCCGAATGGATTGTGGTATTGGAGTGCTATTAAGAGAGCCGCCTTCACGAACACAACAGACCGAAGTCATTTTGCCCGTTGCGATCGTCGTGCTGCCGATGGACAAATGATGTTGATAGGTGATGCTCTTCTTCCCAAGAACGCCAACTGTTGTTTCGATCGAGATGACGTCTTCGAACCGACCTGGGGAACAAAAATCGCATTCCACTTTAACCCTCGGCCAACTGTATGCGAGAGATCCGTCCGAATCGGCATCGCTTGAGTGGGATGCGGCAACGCTTAAGCCTACCGATCGGAGCAGAGCGTGTTCCGCTTGCTCCATGTAGATAATTAGCGACGAAAAATGAGCGATGCCAGCGGCGTCGGTCTCGCAGAATTCAATCCGACGCTGGAAAGAGAAAACCGAGGGCATTACTCCCCAACGTAAGGCATCAAGGCCATGAACCGAGCTCGCTTAACGGCTTGGCTAACTGCGTGCTGGCTGGCAGCCGAGCAACCCGACTTACGTCTGCTAACAATTCGGCCGTGGCGATTTACAAGCTTAGTTAATAGCTCGATATCTTTGTAATCCACGTACATCGGGCGAGGCCGTTTGCCTTCGACGAGTAGAGGATCGCGTTTCTTAATCTTAGTCCGTAGACGTGCCCTTTTGCGAGGAACTCTTTTTCCATTGGGGGGGCGACGCGAATTGAACATAGCCAGCGAGTTTAGTAAAACGAAAGGAAATGAAAAAACGCAGCGCGTTTAGGGCCACGTATCGTAGCGGTTCGCGATTGCCCCTTCAATAGCCAATGCAAGAGTTGCGGTCCATTTTTTATTCTATTGCCGATTCGCCGAATTTTTGCTGGGCCACATTGGCAATGCACACTGGCAATCCACATTGTCCAAAACGCAAGTCGGATGATTCCTACAACCAGCAAGTTACTTCCTACAACCAGCAAATTCCTTGTGTTCCGAACTTGGCAGTCCTGATCCATCGCGCAATCGGCCCAAGTATTTTCGGCCTTGTTCCGATGATGTTTCTTAAATACTCGTTTCGATAGGAAGTTCATTCGTGCAGTCGACCCATTCATTAACAACTCCGCTGCAAGACACATTCCGTGTTTTAGGAATGCGTTCGAATTCAGCAAGTGTCGAAGTGCTTGGCTTAGCGCTCGCCAGCCCATTTGGGCAGATTCGGCTAGGTGCTTTGCAAACATTGATCCAAAGAGGAGGCGAAGCCGAGATGGCAGCCATTCTTGCGAGAATAGACGATTGCAACGAAGCTGAATTGCCTTTGCTCTCAAACCATGTTTCGTTGCTGTTGGCTCCGATTGAGGCCGGTCTGGCGAGCCAAGATCCCGTCGCACGGCAGAGGTCATTGCGTGCGATTGCAAAGCTTCAGGTTGCTAGCCAGTTTCACCATTTGGTTCGTGCCGCACAATCTCCGGACGACCCGCAGCAGATTGTCGCTGGTGCGTTGCTCTTTGGCCTAGCGTTAAAATACGGATTCCAGGCCCGCCACAAACGCTCAGAAGCCAATGAGGCCAATCGCCAAACGCTTCTTCATGATCTTTGGCAATCGATGCTGAATTTCAATGACCACAAAATTATGCAAATTGTCGACGCTTGGTTGTGCGCTTCTCATTGGGAAGACCAAGCTTATGCCAGCCTGTTTAGACCCGTCAGGGGTGAACCGATTAACAAGGTCTCAATGCGACAGCTAAAGGTTTCGCCTCGTATTCAGATTGCAGAGCTTTTGGCGGGAGTTCTTTGGATTCAAAATCCAGGCCCCGAAGCAATTCAGGCATTGGGAGAACGGACGGATACGATTATTTTGACTCAGCTGGCCAAACTCGCCATTGAGTTTGGTGTTACCCCCTATGTCTCAAGAAATTTGGGGCAAAAGATTCCGATTCCTATTTTGGAACAATTCGATTTTTCGAACACTGCATTTCCGGTGATGCATCAATGCGCTTTGTTACAACTCCTCTCCAATACCGACTGCTCTCCGGACAAAATCCTACACGGCGTCACCCAACTCCTTTCAACCAATGATCCCACCGTTGAACCATCTTGTTCTGCTGTAATCCGAGGTCTCCAATCGTTGAAACCTGAGATTGTAGTAATGGTATTGAGCGACTGTTTTGAAATGCCAGGTATGGAACTGTACGATCCGCCACCTTGGAAAGTCAGTTTGCGATCGGCATTGGAGCGACTTATAGAACTTTACCCACTCCAGCCTCAAATGATTCGAAACAGTATCGAGTATGCTTTTTCGAGCTTTCGGTGCGAAGAACTGATTAAGCACTTGGACGACTGGCCCGAGTCTCATTTGTATGCGTACGGCAAGATGGTCACCATTTCCGAAACAGGCTTCGTTCAATTCATCGAACGAGATGCCGTTTCTCAGTCTGTAGCCAAACGTATGCGAGCCATACATGCAGTTCGATTCTTGGGAGTTTCAAAAGGGTTGACCGAAGTGGTGATCGAAGCCTTGCAAGACAAGAGCGAAAAGGTCCGGGTCGAGGCTATCCACGCCATTGCCGTCGGCTACAGTCGGCTTGAAGCCATCGATATACTTGGCCCATTGGTCCAAGACGAGGACCAGACCGTCCAAACGGCTGCGCAATTTGCGTTGTCTGGATTAAAAAGATAATGCCAATGAACCATTTAGCTACTGTGTTTTTCTCAGCGATCTACAGGATCGAAGGTTACGATCGTCTCATCATTAAGTGGTGGTGGGCTGTCCTGGCAATTGTGGCTTTGATGTCTCTTTTGGCTTTTTGGCGTGTTCTGGTATTGATCATTCTTTGGCTGCGAAAGCCAACCGAAAATCCACGGAAACTGTTTAAAACGCTCGCGAGAATCCATGGACTAAGCTCAATAGAACGAAAGTTGATCTTAGTCCTTGTGCCAAAACTCCCCGCAGGAACTCCAATAGCCATTCTTTTTGCAGACCCTTCGACCTGGGCTTGGAAGAAAGTTGAGGACACGAATTCCATCGCCCCACTGGAAAAATTGTACGTCAAGATCTTTGGGTTTCCTCGTGATCACCAGGGGAATTGATGGTATAAACTCCGGCATTCGCTGTATTTGAAAATGAATCGCCAGGAGTCCCCTAATGTCCGAAATTGAAAATAAGCTTACGCAGCTTGGCCTGATGTTGCCACCTGCACCGAAACCAGTTGGCCTATACAAACCAATGCTCGTGGTAGGCAACTTGGCATATCTTTCTGGTCATGGACCTCTCCAATCCGACGGGAAACTGATGCTCGGAAGAGTTGGTGCGGATCTAACCCTCGAACAGGGGCAAGCCGCGGCAAAACAGACCGGCTTGGCGATGCTCGCAACTTTGCGAGCAGGACTCGGATCGTTCGACCGAGTCGTCCGAGTCGTCAAAATTCTGGGGCTTGTTCGCTGCACAGATGACTTCGGCCAAACACCCGCAGTCATCAATGGTTGCAGTCAGTTGTTTGTCGACCTGTGGGGCGACGATCTGGGAATTGGCGTTCGCAGTGCGCTGGGAACCAATGCTCTGCCCGGTGGTATGGCCGTCGAAGTCGAAGCGATTTTCGAGATCAAGCCTTAGTCATGACTGAACGCCAAACGTTATCGTTTATTTCCAAGTCCCTTGAACGAGCGGGCTTGCATCCGAAAACCAAGTATGGACAGAATTTTCTAGTCGATCTCAATCTATTGGATATCCTCGTCAATGGATCGGACATTCAAAAGACGGATGTGATCCTCGAGGTCGGTACCGGGATGGGGTCTTTGAGCAAGCTGATGGCACCGCTAGCCGGTGCTGTTGTCACAGTAGAAATCGACCGCGACCTACAAGCACTTGCTGCCAAACAACTTCGCGATCTCGACAATGTGACGATGCTCACGTGCGATGCACTTCGCAACAAAAATCATATGCGTGAGGATGTATTGATTGCTGTCCGGGAAAAGATGGCAAGCATCCCCAATTCGAATTTCAAGCTGATCTCAAATCTACCCTACAATGTTGCCACACCGATCATCAGCAATCTACTGACGGTAGATCCGTTTCCTGATCGGATGGTGGTGACCATTCAAAAAGAACTCGCGCAGCGGATTGTTGCGGAACCAGGATGCAAAGATTACAGCGCACTGACTATTTGGATGCAAAGTCTCTGTGACTGTGAGATCCTTCGCATCCTGCCTCCAAGTGTTTTTTGGCCAAGCCCAAAAGTTGACTCGGCCATTATCCGCGTAACACCCAATCCAAATAAGCGCAAGCGAATCGTCGACCTCGAGTATTTTCACTCTCGATTGCGTGCACTTTTCTTTCACCGTCGCAAGTTTCTTAGAAGCCAGATCTTTACGGCGACTCAAGACGATCTGACGAAACCGCAGGTCGACGAGATTCTCGAAAAGCTCAATTTGCAACCGAATCTTCGAGCAGAACAACTCTCCGTGGAGCAGATCATTGAACTATTGGAAGCGACGCGGTTGATGGCGATCGCAAATCCTGTCGACAAAGCCTGATTGAAGCTTTGTAAAGTTACCTACACACGCAATGCGGACCATTGCAAGAAAGAATCCTCCTTTATGTTTACCGGACTGGTCGAAGGCAAAGTTCCATTGGTGGAGTCCGTTGCTGATGGGACAGGCAAACGAATGGGTTTTGATTTAGGGCCACTCTGTGATGGCGTTCGAATTGGCGACAGCATTGCATTGAATGGCTGCTGCCTAACTGTGATTGCTATCGATGGAACGCGATGTTGGTTCGAGCTGGGATCGGAAACGCTTGCCAGGACAAGTTTGGGCAGACTCAGCCTAATGGAGGCCGCGAACTGCGAACGATCATTGCGAGTTGGAGACCGAATGGGTGGTCATTTTGTCACTGGGCATATTGACGGCCAAGGGAGTCTCGAGCGTCGCAGCGACGATGGCCAATGGTCCACTTTTTATTTCAAGGCTCCCTTGAGCCTGCTTCGACAGATGGCGTCGAAGGGGTCCATAACAGTGGACGGCGTGAGCCTAACACTGGTGGACGCGAATGACGAGTACTTTAGTCTTGCCCTCATCCCTCACACGCTTGCGAACACAACGTTAGGTAGCTTGCGAGCAGGAGATGAAGTCAACTTGGAAACAGATCTCCTGGCCAAATATGTTCAACGGGCTCAAGTCGCACCGGTTTAACGTGAGCAGCCGTTTGAAATCTACCTGTAAATTGGGTAGCACGCCCTGAGGGGTGGCACGCCCTGAGGTACGAAGGGCGTGTGAGTCGCTAGAAATCTACACCATGATTTCCACGCACATCGTTCTGCACATCGTTCTGTCCATTCGGATACTCAGCCCGCTCCGAAATGGATTCTATGTATTCCGTTGGCAGTTGATGTTCGGTTGCTCCGGTCAGAATTTCGTTCAAGTAATTAGAGCTGGGCTTGGATTCTTTTGTTTCGAATGATTCGCCAACATAGACGATGCAGGTCAACAGCTCTTTTGTGTTCGTCATGACGTGAACGGTTTCACGTCGGTAGCAATTTTCAGATACTCCCTCGGCTTCATCGAGTC
>Ga0163144_10013652_pt1 | contig 16931 bp, 19 predicted proteins | sample OliLak19BULKMAT1_FD_123175 | JGI IMG/M metagenome (GOLD analysis project Ga0163144, IMG submission 123175) | Freshwater microbial mat bacterial communities from Lake Vanda, McMurdo Dry Valleys, Antarctica - Oligotrophic Lake LV.19.BULKMAT1 | ecosystem: Environmental > Aquatic > Freshwater >... | reverse complement strand
CACAGTTCACGAATTTTCGCACGCTTTGGTCGCCTACAGACTTGGAGATCCAACAGCAAAGCTAGCTGGTCGCCTCACTCTTAACCCAGCTTCTCACCTAGATCCACTTGGGACAATGGCTTTACTTTTTATCGGTTTCGGTTGGGGCAAACCAACACCCTTCGACCCATACAATTTAAGAAATGTTAAGCGCGATTCTGCTTTTATCGCAGTAGCAGGTGCAGTTTCCAATTTTCTTCTGGCAATTCTTTTCTCAATCCCATACCTAGTCGCGTTCTACACAGGCAACATGAACCAACTAATAAATAGCGTCTATTCCTATTTGGTCATAGCAATTTGGCTTAACCTAATACTGGGCGTCTTCAACCTCATACCAGTGGCCCCGCTGGACGGCTTTAAAGTGCTAGCAGGATTCCTGCCCAAAGACTGGTACAGAGATTTTATACACACAGAACAGTATGGGATTTTTATACTTTTGTTTTTACTCTTAACGGGCACCGTCGGAAAGGTTCTTTTTCCTATTGCATCAAGACTTTTAGAGCTTTTAATGCCCGGCTTCATAGCCCCTTTTTAGCCTCAAAAACGACTTTTTAAGAGTTGACAGATATGGTACTATATTAAGTAAGTTCACAGGAAACCCTACAGAGGTTGCACTTTAAAAGATTTAGCTGCTCTTTGCTTACAAGATAGTTTACAAAGGAAGTCCAAATTTTGCTTATAGTGCGATGAGGACATCCACCTAGAAAGAACCAAGGAGCCAACTAAGCCATGCGCCTTATGTAGGGAGAAATTATTCAGCCACGCACACCAATGCGTGGTATTTTTTTGGGGCTTTACTTCGTTCCAACAATAACTTCAATGTCGGCACTATCAGACGCATCAAGGTTGTCTGTGGATGCAGAGGCATCATAGTCACTAGACAAATCTTCAATTATTAAACTTTCAAACTTTTTTGAATCAGCTTTGAACCGAACCTCTGTGGTTTTATAATCATCCCCATCAGCATTACCAATACTTGCAACCTTCCAGCCAAGTTCTTCCAAAAAATCCCGAACCGATGCCGCTTTACCAGAAACTCCACTTCCGTTTACAACTCTGATACTTACGTCTTTCCTGTCTAAGTTTTCTGTAGAAGGTGAAGGCTCTGTTATTGGGCTAGAAACAGCAACCGGACTTGCAGACGGAGTTGGAGAAGCTGTTTTCTTTGCAAATGGGCTAATAGATTCAAATGGGCCAATTCCACGGAAAAACGCAAAAACTACAGCACCTATGATAATAAGGAAAATAAGAAGCCAAAGCCATTTGGCATTTTTGTCTTGTGACTCTTGATAAATTGGGGCAGGACTAACTTGTTGATTTTGTTCGTCCATATACTTAATCCTAATTCGTCACAAATTGTATCAGATAATGTCAAGCAGGTAAACAAGCACCTGCGAGATCCTGAGTCATCGAGGGGTCAAGCCCCGCAACGCGGGGCGCAGATCCTGAGTTTATCGAAGGATCAGAACGGATAAAAGTGAGCAAATTTATTGGAAAAACCTAAACTATAATGTAGAATTAGCGAGGCACAAGCCGAGATAGCTCAGCGGTAGACCTGCCTGCCGGCAGGCAGGGCAACTGTTTTTATGAGAGAACTATTTTTGCAATGCGCCGTCCTAGCTCAATGGTAGAGCAGCTGTTTTGTAAACAGCAGGTTGTCGGTTCGAGTCCGACGGACGGCTCACTTTATTGATTTACGCCACCAGTTTAAGTTACGCTTAAACTAATGCCACAAGATCCAAATACTCCAACAAGTCCCCAAGCAACCCAGCCGGTAGCACAACAACCAATAGCGGCTCAAAACCCTACTCGAATAGAAACAAGTCCCCCTCCGCCACAAGAACCCCTAATCATACAGCCCCAAACAGACACGATAGCCCCACCGATAATAACAACCCAAACTAACCAAGCTCCACCCCCTTCTAGCCTATATCCAAAATCAACCAGGAAGATCTTCCTGGTCACCATCCTAGCCCTATTTTTTCTAACACTGGCAACATTTGGTGGTGCACTCGTAGTGGCCTACAACAACTACAAACTCTTTACCCCTCCCTTGGCGATCAAAAATGCACTGGACAATATTATCGCAATATCTCCACTACCAAAACCAACTCGCCTAATCATCGAATCTACTTTTGCAAAAACAGCAACCATAAAAAGCGCAGACGTAAAAACAGAGTTTGCACTTACAACAAGTTCAAGCGCGTCTCCAGTCGAAGGCGTCAGGCTCACACTAGAAGGTCCAACCCAGTTCGATGAATCGGACTCCAAAGCATCCGAAGTAGAAATCGGCCTAGAAGTAAAATTTGAAGGTGCAACTTTCAGCGGAGCAGCTTCTGTAAAAACAGCTGGAGACAAAGTGTACTTTAAGATAAACGAGTTCCCTTTCGGTCAAATATACCAACAACTCCTAAGCTACAAAGACAAATGGTATTACTGGGATATTCCCGAAGAATACAAAGAGAAAGATGATGATAAAGAAATCTCCCAAAATATGAATAAACTTATCTCAGAATTCGTCAAAAAATCCGAAGCCTGGACAACACTCACCAGTAAAGACGGCACACTGTACGAAATGGAAATTAAACCTCCAAAAGAAGAAGTCACAAACCTGATATATGACATAGTCCAAGCGTACGAACCCAAGGATCAAGACAAGCTCACTATATCTCTCGAGAAAGAACAAATAACAAAGGGGATGGAAAAGGTCAACGATCTGAAGATTTTAATAAAAGTAAACAAAGATACATATTACCTCCAAAACATTTCTATGCAGTTCAACTTGTCAGTAGATGATTTTTCACTTCCCGTCCAAGCCGAAAGTCTGCTTCCGCAAGAAAAGATAGTATTCAACTTTAATTTGACAACGGAACTAAGTAACTACAATAAACAAGTTGTCATAATTCCCCCTACAGACGCAATTAATATTGAAACAACCATGCAGGAGCTCAGCAAAAGCTATGGCAAATTTTTACAACCAGAAGAGCCCCAAGCTTCGCCAAGCCCATCACCAGAAGACAAACAACCACCAGAAGCCACGCCAGGCAGTGCCCTACGCAGCCTAATTTCTCCAGAAGAAACTATACTTGGTGAAAAATACAATTGGGAACAAGAACTCTTCAGACTCTTCTCAAATATTATAAAGTAAGTGCACTTTGAAATCTAAATGAAAAGACTTCGTCTGGCCATTTATCTAACTATTCTTTTTTTATTTCTAGTACCTCAGTTTTATTTTTTAGACAAAAGAACCCAGTCCTTTAATTTTGGTGACGAAAACGAACATCTAGTTCCAGCGTTTATGATGTCCAAAAACAACGACAAACTTTACGAAGATTTATCGACCAACCACCAGCCACTACCAATAATAACCGCGACATTATTCCACGAACTTGTTCCGTACACCAATTCTCTTTTGTATATAGAAAGAGTTAGACAGTTTATGTTTATAATCTCAGCGGCGGGTGCACTAGTACTAACACTCAGATTTGGAGCAGTTGGCCTCGTTTCGTCAATACTATTAGAATCCGTAAAATTCTACTTTTTCGGATACCACTTATTGGCCGAAAGTTTAGTCGTTTACCCACTAATGTACTTAGGAGCAATACTTTTCGAAGCAGGACAAAAGCCAACGAGACCCTCAAGCAACTCGCTCACCAGAATCGACAGTCTCATTATCGGCGCATGCATTTTTTGGATTGCATTCAATTTACTTCCCACTTGGCCGTTTCTCGCAATATTTACACTCTATTATTTATTAACCAAAAAAATCGATAAGCCCTCACGCTTACTTATACTTCTTTCTTTCACAATTCCAACAATCGCACTTTTCGTCTTCATAAAATCAGCGCTATGGTTTGACGAGACAATCGCCAACAACTACAAATATTTTCTGCCCTTTGATTCTCAACTAAGTCCAAGAAATCCAAGCGACATGATCAGCCTAGCCATGTATCCACTACAAAGCTTTTTGCACCTCAATCAACCTGTTGCAAGATTCTATGCAATATTCGTACTTTTGGCAGCCTTATCAATTATCATTTTCAAGTTTTCAAAAATAACACGAATTAGTAAATACAGATTTATTTCTTTTTATCTTCTTATAATCCTGCTCAATTTGCGCACAGCATCAAGCGATGTTGCCTTCTACACAGCCTTTCATTTGTTACCACAAGTTGCTCTACTTACAATTTTTGTCACTAGTTTAGTTTTCTTTGCAATTCAAAACCTACCAAAAACAAAGCAATACACATTAGTTGCATCAATCATGCTACTTTTTACAATGTTACTTATAAATAACACAATTTGGTGGAGGGAATCAGTAAACACTAACAAATTCGACGACCATTATATTCAATACGGTGACGAGGAATCCGTTGCGATGGCAATCACGTCAATAAAGAATGAAAACGACACTCTACTCGCGGGGCCTCAATCTGGTTTAATCAATATATTTTCAAATACCGACCTAGGAACAAAAAAAACGGCTTACCTCGATTGGTCCTTTAGCTCACCTACTCTAAAAGAAGATTTCCATAATACTATGGAAAATTCACCACCGACATTTGTATATTTTCCAACAACGAGTAACGCTTATTCCGTGGCACTTCAGCCATACTTAAATTCTAAATACACGCGGATTCAAAGATCATTTGGAAGCGAAACAAACTTATACGTATTATCAACTAGCATTGACAATCACAGTCAAGAACAGTGGAAACACTTTTCCGACCTACTATACAAACCGCCAAGATGAGAGTTACTGTTCCACTCGCCATTTGACCCAGCAACGCAGAACGTCTACTTAGCCTCAGAAGATAATCCTATTTGCGTCTCAGTTATAGAAATTCTTTTATTGTAAGTTTTTAACGTATCTTTTATTTCTGTTTGGTCTTCAGATAGTTCAACGACTTGATCCCAAATAGATTCGAGTTTTGATGTATGACGATCGAGTGTTTCCGTATGAAGATCGAGTGTTTCCGTATGAAGATCAAGTATTTCCGTATGACGATCGAGTTTTGATGTATGAAGATCAAGTATTTCCGTATGACGATCGAGTTTTGATGTATGAAGTTCGAGTGTTTCCGTATGAAGATCAAGTATTTCCGTATGACGATCGAGTGTTTTCGTGTGCAGATCAAGTGTTTTTTTAATTGGTTTAAGGGCGGTTTCTATTTCCACTTTAACTACATCCCTAATGCTTTTTATTAAATCGTTATCAGTCATAACTTCATCTATACTAGAAAATCAGAAACAAAAATACAAGCTCTCATCTCGTGAGCCGACGATGGGAATCGGACCCATGACCTTCCAAACATCACAAGACTATTTCGAAAAAAAAGTGTAATCTCCATAAATTTGGCTTGGATGATTTTGCGCCAAAAACTCGAATAAGTCTTTGCTAAAGGGTCTATCTTTAACAAAAATTATATATTTATAATTGTTAAATAACCCTCCACTTTCTTCATAATTTTCAATTGACAAGTCATCATATTCAACCACTCTGTCAGAATAATAGGTCACAAAAACTTCGTAAAATTCCTTAAACTCACGAGAATTAACGAGTACATAGTCTTCTGTCTCGGTTCTTTCTTTAATAAGTTTTCCCAGCTCATATCCAGGGGTGTTAAATGAAGTCGCTTGCAATGTTTTCAAATACGGCAACCTTTCAAAGTAAACCAGTGCCCATGTTGCAAACATAATTACTCCCAAACCTAACTTTATCGTAAACGTTCTCACCCCGGCATCCTCAAGAAATTTCTGCAACCGGCCAAGCAAATTACAAAATATTACCGCCGCAGAAAGTGTAATAAATGGCAAAAAATGATAAAGCTTATAATCGTGTATAAAAGCAAGTTCCCTAAAAGTTAGGATAAAACAGGTGGGGTAAACAAAAAGAGAAAATAGATAAATATCACGAGTATTCGTTTTTCTAAAAAATAGTCGAATGACAAAACTCGCTACATATATTCCTGATAGAAAAAGCAAGATTCTTGTGAAGTAAATTACCGCGTACCTTGCCTCCGTAGATACAAAGGTTGTAGCTGCATACTCTGTCGCTCCAAAAAAAAGTTTCCCAGTAGATGCACGGCCAATACCAGACAAAAAAAATCCTTCCGCACCCGAAAAACCTTTAGCATAAAAAATAAAAATCAAATGAAACGCCAAAACAGCAACTGCCAGTAAAATTGGAACTAAAACCGCATTAAGTCTTTCTCTTCGCACAAATAACGAGATAAAGGTCAAAGGTACGAGCAGAAAATACGCTGGCCAACTTTCTAGTAATGCCAAAGTTAAAAATAGTAAAAAAAGGAAATAATGTTTTGTATTTTTCCCTTTGTGTCTAATGTAAAAATATAAAGTGACCGTTGCAAGAGAGGTCACAATCGGCTCGTGATCAGGCATCTTACCAAAATACAAAAACATGGGGGTTGCCATCAAAAATACTGCCGCTACAAATCCCACAAGATTTCCGTACAATACTTTTCCTATTTTGTAAGTAAAAATCACCATAATAACCGAGAAAAAAACTGAAACAAGCCTCAAGCTATATTCATGCATTCCCAGTATCCCAGCTGAAATCGCAAACAAAATAGGCATAAAAGGTGTGTAATGAGTAAAAATAAGATCGCGGGGAAAGTTTGTAAGGAACGAATCGCTATTAAGATAATTTAAATAATTGCGCGTTATGCTCCCCCAAAAAGCTCCGTTCCAGTCATGATGACCTATATAAGGTTTATCCAAGCTATCAAAAAGTAGAAAAATTGTAAGAGCAGTAATAAAAATCAGAATCCAGTTGGTTTTCAAAAATTTCATTTTCCCAGCCAACGATGGGGAATAACATTCCCATCCCTCTCATCTCATGAGCCGACGATGGGAATCGGACCCATGACCTTCTCCTTACCAAGGAGATGCTCTACCACTGAGCCACGTCGGCACTGTGCTGGGAGAAGGATTTGAACCTTCGGAACCCTTTCGGGTGACGGTTTTACAGACCGTTGCAATTGACCACTCTGCCATCCCAGCAAACTAACCTCATAATTCTACAAAAAAAGCCTGCAATATTCCATTAAACTAAAAACTTGCTACAATCAAATTAATGCCCAAGTTAGTTCACAGTTCACAGTTGACAGTTCACAGGATTATAAAAAGGACTATTAACCGTCCACTATTAACCATTAACTGGCGCAGAATGCGCCCGGGTTTCACACTCGTCGAAATAATCATCACCCTTTTTGTCATCATGATTCTAAGCGTAATACTTCTCACAACATCTGGCACGGTTACGCAACGCTTCAAAGTTAACCTGCAAAGCACAGCCGCAAAAATCGCGTCCAAAGAGGTAGAAAGACTAAGAAATATCGATTATGCGTCCCTTCCACCAACTGGTTCCGTTTCCGATACAGACCTTTCAAAACTCCCATCAGGCGCGGCAACCAGAACTGTAACCAACTACCAAAGCTCAACTGCCATCAAACAAGTAAACGTAACCGTAACCTGGCAAGTAAACGGAGCAAATAAACAAATTTCTATGGAAACTCTAATCTATCAAAATGGCATCTAAACGAGCGTTCACACTAGTCGAAATCCTAATAGGCATGACCCTTCTGGGCATGCTGTCAATTGTAATCGGCTCTATCTTCATATCCAATTTTCGACTTTTTCGTGACGAAAGCAGTGCAATAGCAATTACAGACGCAAACAAAATCGCCCTCGACGATATCACCAACCAAATACGAGAAAGCCAATCAATCGCAGTATCTTGTACTCCTTGCGGCGCAGACACAACAGGAGCAAACATCATCGTATTGCAACTCTGGCCGCTAAATGCTGCGGGCGAACCATTTGACGGAACAACTGACTACGACTATGTTGTTTATAAAAGAGACACTACAGACAACACAAAGTTAAAAAAGATCGTTTATCCTCACGCCACAAGCACAAGACCAGCCGTAAACGATATCCTGTCTACTGACGTAAACATACTAACCTTTACATATAACAACGCAACGCCAGTCCAAGCATCAGAAGTCACAATTAGGCTCAAAAATTCCAAAACAATTTCTGGTAAAGTTCAAGATATAGACCGCCAGTCAAAAGCAGTTTTAAGAAACAAATGAAAAACGGACAAATTTTAGTTATCGCACTTGTATTCCTGACAGTAATTGCAATTCTCTCAGCCTCCCTTTTCACCCGCACAGCAAACTTTGTCAGCTTCGGCTCCCGCTCTATCGGCAAAGAACAAGCAAACAGCCTCGCAGAAGCGGGTTTGGAAAAAGCCTTTTGGCAACTAAACCAAACAGCAGGAAGCTACACTGGCGAAGCAAATACAACACTTGGCACAGTTGGTACATTCACAACGACAATCCAAAATAAATCTGGAAACTTAAAAACAATCACAGCCACAGGTTACGTTCCAAACGCCACAAAGCCAAAAAGCAAGCGCGTCATAAAAGTTGATGTCGGCATCGACAACACAATTATTGCCTTTAACTACGCTGTGCAAGTCGGCACCGGCGGTGTAACAATGTCCAATAATTCAACTGTAAATGGCAGTGTCTATTCCAACAAAACAGGGGTTAGCATCACAGGTTCCAATGGAGCCAGAATAACAGGTGACGCATTTGCAGTCGGCACCATCACATCACCAAACCCAGTTGTAAACGGAACAAAAAATCAAAACCAAACACCAAGTGTTATGCCAACTCTCGATTATCAAGAGTGGAAAGATGCCGCAACAGCTGGCGGAACCACAACTTGTTCACCAACATGCTCAATTGGAACAAGTAGTATTGGCCCCAGAAAATATCAAGGGAACCTAACAGTAACAAATGGTGCAATTATCACCCTTAATGGTCCAGTTTACGTAACCGGAAATGTAATTATTTCAAATAACGGTAAGGTAAACCTGTCCAACACCTTCGGCTCAAACGGTACTATATTTGTTACCGACGGCACTGTCCTTGTCTCCAACAACGGCGGTTTCAATCCCAACACAGCAAATCCAAAAGGTTACATTCTCGTAGCGACAACCTCCACCTCTGCAAGTGCAATGAGTGTCTCCAACAACGGCGCAAATGCGACTTTTTATGCCCTAGAAGGAGATGCATCCCTCAGCAATAATGCATCAGTTACTGCACTTGTTGCAGATTCTCTAACAATGGGTAATAACGCCACTCTAAACTATGATTCAGGGCTCGCATCATCCTCCTTCTCTAGCGGCCCTGGCGGTTCATGGCAACCAATCAAAGGCACATATAAATATAGTAATTAACTCAGCGTCTAGTTACTTAGCGTAAAGTTAATCAGTTATCATGGCTTACCTCACATCTTATAAAGAATTAATTGTCTGGCAAAAATCGATGTCTCTGGCTGTGCAAGTATTCGAAATCACAACAAAGTTTCCAAAATCAGAAACATACGGCTTAGTCTCTCAACTACGACGTAGTGCAGTAAGTATTCCTTCTAATATTGCCGAAGGGTACGGAAGAAGAACTAAGAAGGAATTCACGCAATTTCTAAGAATTGCATACGGATCAAGTTTAGAACTCGAAACTCAACTCATATTATCCAGAAAACTGTCTTTTATTGCTCAGGCGGAATCCGAAATTGCTTTGGCTCTTTTACAAGAAGTATCAAAAATGCTAAACTCTATGATTACTAAATTAAGTAAACTACAAAAAGTATCACTAGACGCTAAACGCTAATTTACTAATTAACTATATATGGCCAAGAAATCGAAACGCACAATAATCAATCTAGAATGCCCGGTTTGCAAAAACCGAAACTACACAACAGAAAAAAACGCGGAAAATATTACGCTCAAAAACAAGGGCCAAAATGTTAAATTAACTCTTAAGAAGTACTGCAAATTTTGTCGCAAAATCACAGAACACAAAGAAGTAAAAAGTTCCTAGCACTACACTAGTTGGTTTTTCCACAAAAAACGTCCTAATCTTAAGTTAGATGCCCAAGTTAGTTCACAGTTCACAGGATTATAAAAAGGACTATTAACCGTCCACCATTAACCGTTAACTGGCACAAAATGCGCCCCGCCTTCACCCCCATCGAACTCCTCGTCGTAATTACAATCATGGCTACCCTCGCCAGCGCAATTCTTTACAGCACAGACAACACCCGAGCAAAGGAACGCGATGCCCAGCGTAAAAAAACCTTAAAACAATAAACTCCGCAATAATTTCCTACCATGTCGACAATAATCCCTCCCCGCCCGCCATGTAACTTTCACGAGTTTGGCACTTTGTCATTGCGGACTTGATCCGCAATCTCATTTCTCTAGTTTCTTGTTATAATTAGCTTGTATAAAATAGGCCTGTCGTTCAGTGGTAGGACTTCGGTCTCCAAAACCGATAACGAGGGTTCGATTCCTTCCAGGCCTGCCAGTTTTTCTGATTCCACTTTTGGGAACGGAAAAACTGTTAGTCTGGGTTCGGAATTTAACCTACGAAGTATGGTTCGCTATTGTGAAGTACTATTGAAACAAAGTTTTCAATAGTTTGCGTAACAATATGCAGAAATTGCAAAGCAATTTTGAAGTTCCGACTCAAAACGAAGTGCACTATTCTATGCGAAGCATATTTCCCACTTCCAGGCCTGCTACGTTCAGTTTACATGAACGTAGCCTGCACCTAATCCCCAACTAGTGCATTGGATTCTTCAAGTTGTTTCAGCGCCATTGCCTCCACATTTAGTTTAAGAAAACTGGAACCTGCAACACGTGTCGGGTAAATATTAGTCATATCGGCTTTATCAGTCTCCCAAGACTCTCTAAGTTCTTTATTTTGACGCAATTTCCAATCATTGAGCCCATGTAGTTTGGAAAATTCGGCTATCGTGCCGCCTATTACCAAACCATTTGCATTCGCCCAAAATCTTATGTCATCTCCAACCGCAACGGGTCCACGATGCCAAGCGGCAGTAGCAAGACTCACATCACCAAGAGTTTTAGTGTACTCACCTATCGCACCGCACGCTACTTGAATCGAGTCATACCAATTTAGCCTAGGATCGTTCGCATCATTGGTAATCACCATTCCATGTTCAACTGCAAACGCATCAGTGATTCCCAAGGGTCCCAAAGCTCCAGCATCCGTTTTGTGCTCAAGCTTGCCCAAAACACCACCTCCAGTCTCCGCAAAAGAAATCCCCTCGATAACCCCAGGGTTCACCCCAACTTTTGCACATTCAGCTTCAAAAATGCCCTCATTAGCCGCAACATTTGCAAAACCTTCTGCAGTCATTATATCCGCCATATAAATTCCCATTAGTTCAACCTGGTGCTTTAACTGTTCTCTCTCCTCCCCAACCATTCCTTGGTAATGTGTATCTACAACGCTATCCAGCAGAGGATTCGACTTTTCTGCACCCCCCAGCGCATCAAAGGCAGTCTTAGACGGTTGTTCACCACCAAAGTCTCTAACATGGCCTACCTGCTTTACGACCTGCTCGTAAGCCTCACGAGATACATTTATGGACTCTCTAGGACTTTGAGCAATTACAGTAAGCGCAGACCCAACTGCTCCAACCATCAAATCACGCCTGTATTTCCACCCTAATTTAGCAGTCTTAAAAACCACATCTGCACTATCTTTTGCAAATCCATAACCTTTCAAAATACCCTCTTTCCCAACAAAAACCGCGCCACTACCTCCAAGCTTTGTAGCTTCCCAAGCCACTTTCCCAACACCTGCCAAAGCCTTACCTTCGATCGTTTCGCCAAACTTTTTAGGTTGTATTGTAGGCATACTCGTGCGCTTAGGTTTTTTTGTAGCAGGTCGTGGAATATCTGCTGTTGCTTCGGAAGTTTCAGAGGAGTCTTCACTCATACTTTGATTTTACTTGAATAGACCGCCTTTGCCAAGCTAAAATACCAAACCATGCAAATACAAGCCGATATTGCCAGAACTCTAGAATCGAATAAGGTAGATAGCCTACTGATTACAAATCCAACTAATATCTTTTATTTAACAGGCTTCAAGGGAGTCTCACCAACTGAACGCGAAGCCTTACTAATACTGCGAAAACCAAAAAACATTCTAGTCACGGCAAAACTATACCAAGCAGAAGCCAAAAAAATTGCAAGCCCAAACTTAGAAGTCAAAATTGCAGCCGAACGAAACGAATACGAAACATTTATCAGGGAATCTTTCAAAGGGGTCAAACGCTTAGGCTTCGAATCTCATGATCTTAAATATTTGGAATTTCAAAAATTCAAAAAGTACGCAAAAGCCTCTAAATTTATACCGACCAAAAATATTATCGAAAATCTAAGAATCACAAAATCTCAGGCAGAAATTCAACACATTACAAAAGCCCAACTCATTACCCAAACAGCCTTCGAACAAATAATAAAAATAATTAAAGTCGACCAAACAGAACAAGAAATTTCCAACAAACTTATACAAATAATGAAGTCATATGAAGCACAAGGTCCATCGTTCAACCCAATTGTTGCAAGCGGCCCACATAGCGCATTACCACATCACGTCACGGGCAACCGCAAAATTAAAAAGGGAGACTCTCTTCTTTTGGACTTTGGAGCTAAATACAAGAATTACTGTGCTGATTTTAGCAGAACAATCTTTATTGGACCCCCAAACACCACTCAACAAAAAATTTACGATTTGGTCTTCAAATCACAACAAACAGCCATCAAAAAGTTAACAGCAGGCGTTGGGGCAAAATCAATTCACAACCAGGCACTAAATGTTTTCAAACAAGAAAAACTCGAAAACCGCTTCATTCACAGTCTTGGCCACGGTATTGGGCTAGAAGTACACGAAAAACCATCCCTTTCTGCGAAAAGCAAAGACAAATTAACACCTGGAATGGTCTTTTCGATAGAACCTGGTCTCTATTTCCCTTGGGGCGGTGTAAGAATCGAAGACCTGGCAGTTATGGGCACAAAAGACGCAAAGATTATCGGCAAAAGTTCCTCCTTTGTAGAAATAAAAGCTTAAGTGTAAAATCAAAGGGTGAAGAAAAAAATAATTTCGTCCTTGGCTGTCGCCATTGGCTTTGTTATCTTATTCCTTGCTGCATTTTTACTAAACCAAAACCAAGTTTCTGCACCAACGACAGCACCCATAGAAACAACATCTGGTGCAAATAATCAAAGCCCAGACTTTATTGGTAACGAAGACACATTCAAAAACGCCCTAAATCTTTACATTCAAAAGAAACACGAGGGAGTTGATATGGCAGATGGCCCATGTCTGGGCAAAATTGCAGAAGATTGGGTCCTAGATATTGCCCACGAACCAAGAATCCCAGCAGACGAAAAAGCAGAAAATCAGTGCAAAGATTATATCGAAGGCAAGACCAAACACTTTATAGAACTTGACCCAAACGGCAAATTAATCAGGAAGGGCTAATCACCAATCTACCAATATTTCTACATCTATGAGATTATGAATTATGCTGTCCAAACACCAAAAAGGGTCGATTATTATCCCCCTCGTCATCATTTTATTTATAGCACTGAGTGTACTTATGCTCTCAAAATTCCTATCTACCTCTCAAGCTAATGTAGAAACATCTGTTGGCAGTAGATATCAAACGTCGCTCGCCTCCAAAATGGACGCTCCCACAGATTGGGTAAAAGTAGAAAATAAAAAATATAAGTACAGCCTAAGTTATCCCAAGCAATGGGTTGGTGCTCTTACAGGGAATGACAAAAACGCTGTCCAACATTATGTCGAAAGACATTTGTCCAACAAGGTTAACCTCAGATTATCTATCTACAAAAATTACGAAATCCCAGCAAACATCAAACCAACCAAAGTCGACAACACTACCTTTTATCTTATCCAAGACGAAGAGAACATAAAAACAGCCGCAACGAAACACAACGACCTCATCTACGTAATCGAATTCAAGCAAAACACCTATTTCGCTGACTCCGTTCAGTACAAAGGCACGCTATTTAACATTCTCAAAAAAATTCAATTTTTCCAGAAATAAAAAGCTCAGTTATTATCAGCCTTTGGTTTAGCTTCAGAAACATACATCTTTCGACTTTCAACTTCAGTTTCGTTTAATTCTGCAATTGCTTTTTTAGCATCATCGTCAGTTTTCATCTCAACAAAGCCAAATCCGCGAGATCTGCCGGTTTGCTTATCCATAACAACATTTGCATCCGTAACATCTCCACATTTTGCAAAAACCGCCCTAAGCCCATCAGAAGTCATCGAATACGACAAATTTCCAACAAATAGTTTACTCACAATAATCACACTCCTTTCATTATTATTCTTTGGGTAGCATCAATTAGTCTCGAAGATTAAATTGGCAAGCACTCAACTTTCTAACGTAATGATATTATTATCGGTTAATATTTGTCAAATCTGCCACTTGTCAAAACTGATTTTATAAGTTTAAATCATCTCAGTCTACATACGTGTCAAATGTAAAAAAAATAACCATCCTCTTAACTTCAAAAAATGTGCTTAGAATAGGCGCAAATGCTTCTTTTAGCAAAATAATTAAAAAAATTAAAAAAAACAAAAAGGCCGACATAATTCTGGTCGAAAAACCAAATCCAAAACAAATGCTAGCCGTGCAAACTTCCAGGCTTATGGGGGAAAAATTTATTTGGGCACAAAGTTTCTCCAATCCACCCGTTCCAGGCTTTGCAACCAAACTCTTGCTCAATCAAGCAGACACAATTCTGGTTTCATCAAAAAAAATGGCAGCCAAGCTTCATTCGTTTGGGATAGACAAACCAAAAATCCGCATCCAAAAGTAAAAATAAAAGCTGTTGCGCAAAAATGCACTTGAGAAAGTCAGCCCTCGAGGATAACCAAAAATCCAACTCTCGTCACCAATCACGAGTCGGGCTACTTTCGAAAGAAATTTTTGCGCAAAAAACAACCTAACCCAAAACTACCCACGGCCTTAAATCTTTTTTTGCAATCACAGGCGGCACAATAAATTTTGTCACAGACTTAATAAACATCAAAGAAACATAGTGCACCACCTCGTGCTCATTCCAAAATCCCATAGGAACAACTAAATCCCCACCGTAAGTTTTTTTAACCAATTCAACTTCAACCTCTCGAGGTCTGTCAAAATAAATAACACGGTCGACAATAAACTGCCCTACAATTTTGTCTCCAGGCAACTTCATCAAAACAACATCGCCTGCCGCAACCTTTCCATATGGATCAATTTTTATCTTGGAAAATCTACCTTCTATCTTTTTTTTACCGCTAAAAATAGCGTCAATCGTCTCACTCTTCATAATCGCCAAATGCTTTGCCATCTGTGCGATTCTAAACTATTTTAAAAAAAGATTCTATTGATTCAGATATTTAAATCTTTGAGGTAACTTCGAAATTCGTCTTTAGTCTCATCGTGATCCAAACCGTGATCTACAAGTGCTTTAAGATAACTTAGTTTGTTTCCGCAATCGTAGTACTTGGCATTCTTTAATTCGACTGTATACACATCTCTTTTTTTAATAAGCTCATCAATCGCATCCGCAATCCAAATTTCTCCGCCTCGCGATGGTTCAATTTTTTCTAAAATCTCAAAAATGTCTGGCGTAAACAGATAGCTTCCATGAGTCGCAAGATTCGAAGGTGCTTCCTCTATAGTTGGTTTTTCCACAATTTTATTAATCTTAAAAACATTGTCCTCAACTGGTGTTACATCTGCAATTCCGTACTTATAAATATCTGCCTTGGGAATCCGCACACCGGCAATCACAGGATTCCCATATTTCAGGTAAGCCTCAACTAGTTGTACAGGAGCCTCGGGTGTTGCTTTAAAAAACTCGTCACCCCACATAACCAAAAATGGCTCGTCCCCAATCACTTCTTTTGCAACCAAAACCGCATGCCCGTTTCCAAGAGCCTCCTTTTGTCTCACGTACACAAAATCTGCAAGGTCAGAAATTTTCTTGATCTGATCCAAAAGCTCGAGCTTTCCATCTTTTTCAAGCCTTGCCTCAAGTTCGAAATGTTTGTCAAAATGATCTTCAATGGCACGTTTGTGCCATCCAGTGACTATAACGATCTCTTCAATCCCAGCCGCAACAGCTTGTTCAACAACGTTTTGGATAATTGGTTTATCTACAATCGGCAACATTTCCTTGGGCATTGCCTTTGTAGCAGGCAAAAATCTGGTACCAAACCCCGCCGCAGGTATGACAGCCTTGCGCACCTTTTTCATAATTTATATTATGTCAGTAGTCACCACAATTTTCAACGAGTCCATATGGGCTTTGGTTTCCCTTTAAGCTTTGATGTGGTAGTCAAAATATCATTTCTCTTCATAATAAGTGGCAATCCTTCCTCAACACCATTGAATCTCTCAGCCATAAGCTGGCAATTATACTACAGTGCTTGATCTTTTTTAAAATCGCGTGTTATCATAACCACCAACCTTTGACAGGAAGGGAAAGTTTTTTGTGGCAATAAATCCAATAGACCCGCAGTCCAAAGGACGAGGATTGCAGGATTGTAAAGCATAATATGATCAATCCTATAAGTTATATTAAAGAGTCCAGGGCCGAACTTGCAAAAGTGGTTTGGCTGAGTAGAAACGATACACTCAAGCTCACTTTGCTTGTAATATTTGTCTCTGTGCTTATTGGTGCATACATTGCCGGAATCGACACTTTCTTTACTGTATTGGTAGAAAAATTCTTAGTAGGAAAATAAATGAACGACGACCAAAAAGATCCGACCAAAGAAATTGTGCAAACCGACACATCAACAGCTGGTGCAACTTCTGACGCACTCAAAACTCCATCTGAACCATCTGAACCATCTGAACCATCTGAACCATCTGAACCATCTGAACCATCTGAACCATCTGAACCATCTGAACCATCTGAACCATCTGAACCATCTGAACCATCTGAACCATCT
>Ga0163144_10013650_pt1 | contig 16932 bp, 11 predicted proteins | sample OliLak19BULKMAT1_FD_123175 | JGI IMG/M metagenome (GOLD analysis project Ga0163144, IMG submission 123175) | Freshwater microbial mat bacterial communities from Lake Vanda, McMurdo Dry Valleys, Antarctica - Oligotrophic Lake LV.19.BULKMAT1 | ecosystem: Environmental > Aquatic > Freshwater >... | reverse complement strand
TGCAACAACAACCTCAAGCAGATCGCGCTCGCGGTCCTTAATTCGGAGGATGTGAATAAGCGTTTGCCCATCAGCATTCACGCTGCGCCAGAAGACAACGACTGCGGGACGCCACCTAAGTGGCTCGGACCTCCCGGCGGCACGAATAGCCCTGCCAACGGCGGTCCCGGCTTCCTGGGCAAAGGCTGGATCGTCGAAATCCTTCCCCAAATGGAGCAGCAGGCTGCTCATCAGCGACTTATGACACAAGCGAAAAAGGATAAGTCGTTCGGCATTGCGGCGACCCGCGGCCTTGGCCTGGGTCATATCGACGTGCGCGACATCATCACGCAGCAGTACCCATTTCTCACTTGCCCCTCCGACGACTCCGATAAGCCCAATGAAAACTTATGGTACATGCAGGGCGTGGCCGTCGGAGCCACTAACTACAAAGGATGCATCGGCGACCACGGCATGAGCGACGGCATCAATCGAAACACGACCGTGCCTTCTGGCTTTGGATCATTGCCCGACTGCCATAACACCGCCGCGACCAACGGCCTCTTCGGCCGCAACACGTCGGTGCAACCCATTACGCTAAAGTCAATTACGGACGGTCAAAGCAATACGTTCCTAGTAGGCGAGAACGTGGTCTCGCAGGACTATCACTCCGCTTGGTTCTACGCTGACGGCGACTTTGCCACCGCTGGCGTGCCGATCAACACGTTCATCCTCGGGCTCGAGGTCGCCCAAATGAAGGCCCCGCCCAACTGGCTCCCCGGCCGCGGCTTCAAGAGCATGCACGCCGGCGGGGCCCAATTCGCCATGGCCGACGGCTCCGCTCGATTCGTCAATGAAAGCGTCGACGGCGGCGTCTACCGCGGCACGGCCACCCGCGCCGGCGACGAAACCGTTCAGTTGCCGTAGCATCGCAGGTTAAGGATTAGGATGTACTCATTTTCGCAAAAACTTGACCCGTTGAAATTGTCGCTGATCGTCGCGATGGCAGCCCTCGGCTGCGGCGGTTCGGCCAGCGACGGATACGACGCCACCGTGCAGGGGGCCGTCACCATCGACGGCGAACTGGCCAAAGGGGGAACGGTCACGTTCTTTCCCGTGGCCAAGGGTCCGGCCGCCGTGGGCATGATCTCGCCAGACGGCAGCTATTCGTTGAGGGTTGGCAAAGGGAACGAGTCAAACCTCGATCGAAGCAAGATACCCGCCGGCGACTACGTCGCCACCGTGACGGTCACCGGTCCGACGGCCGGCGACGCCAAGTCGGCCGCTGGCGGTCCGCTGCCTTTGGGACCGGCGCTGATGGCCGACAAGTACATGTCCCGCGACTCCAGCGACCTCAAGCACAAGATCAAGTCCGGCATGAACATCGTCAATCTCAAGCTCGATGGCCCTTGGGCGAATCCTGCTCCCGAGGAGGCGGCCGCCGAGGAGGAGGAAGAAGACGCCGCGGCAAAAGATAACGAGAGCGCAAACGCGCCGACCGATCCCGCCGATGACGAGTCGGCAACGCCCTCCGAAAAAGTTGAGGCTCCGCCTCAAGATTCAGCAAACGAGGACGCACCCCATTCGGATGAAGCGGTCGTTCCCGCTGAACAATCCGCCTTGTCAAAGGACGAACCATGATCGGCCATTGGCATAGGATTTTTGCGGCTAATCATCTAGCGATCTGCGGGATTGCCGCAGCCGTCGTCGGTTGCGGCGCTTACGATGCAACAGTCAATGGCGTCGTAAGGTTCGCGGGGAAGGAAGTTCCCACGGGCACCGTCTCATTCACTCCGCAAAACGCCGGACCCACCGCGTTTTCGGTGATCCAGCCCGACGGAAAGTATTCGCTTCGCACCGGCCGCGAGGAAGGACTGCCCGCCGGGCCGTACGCCGTTTCCATCACGGCCCACGAACAGCCCACGGCTCCCAGCAAAAACGACGGCCCCTTGCCGCTTGGCAAACCGATTGCGCCTGAGTGGTATCACAACCCCACGACTTCCGGGTTGGCCTTCACTGTCGAGCCTGGCGACAACGAGATCAATCTCAACCTTACTTCCACGCCTCCCCCAGGTTGGAAACCTCCGCCTAAGCGTCGCTAATCACTCGCCAGTCATCGCCTGACGCGACCAATGTCCATTCCCCCTCAAGCCACAGCATCGTCTCATTCTTGTGCATCGCCGCCTAGCCTCATCGCCGTTAGCGTCCTCGCGTCAGCCGCGTCGCCGCGCCGCCTTCGCCGCGCTGCGCTTGCGTGCCGCGACTTTGATCGCGGCGCCGATGGTTTTCATGCTCTCGCCCCCCTCTTCGGCTCACGCCGAGGAGACGTCCGCCCCCGCCATCTTGCAGATGTACGAGGCGCGGTGGGACACGATTGAGGATCGCATGGCCGATATTCACCACGTTGGCTACGGGCAGATGTGGCTGCCGCCGCCGCAGCGAGCCGACACCGGCTCGTTTTCGGTCGGCTACGACGTGTTCGATCGCTTCGACCTCGGCAAGCCGCGCAGCGAAACGTTGTACGGCACAGAAGCGGGATTGAAGGCCAGCATCGCCGCCGCGCGGCACGCGGGAGTGAGCGTCTACACCGACTTCGTCCCCAATCACAACGGGTTTGGCGACTCGAACGACGCCCCCTTCGTGACGGCGGGCGGCTATCCGGGGTTCCCGATGCAGCTTCCCGGCGACCAGTACGGCGATTTTCACAACCCCAGCGACGGCGGTGATCTGCAGGGCCAACTCGCGGGGCTAGCCGACATCGCGCAGGAGAAGAATCACCAGTTGATTCGCCACCCCACGACGCCGGGCAATCCGAACAACATTCCCGCGGGGACGATCTTCAATCAGCCCGATCCGAATAACGCGCGGCTGTACGCCGACCAGGCGCTCGGCGGATTGACGCTGAGCGATCCGGCGTTGGGCGGAACGGTGACGCGCTACAACTTCAACGCGGCGAACCCGCTCGCCGGCGATGCGGCGCCAGAAAACGCCACGGGACTGCTGATGCGGAACGCCCAGTGGATGGTAGAGGTGATTGGCGTCGACGGATTTCGGATCGACGCCGCCAAACACTTCCCCGAATTCGTGATGGACTATCTCGACCAAGCGACGTTCCGCGCCAATCCGCGGCTGAATCTCGACGGATCGATCAAGCCGACGTTCATGTTTTCGGAATTGCTCACGGGCGACAAAGGATTTATTCAGGGCTACATCCGCAAGGACTTGCCGAGCACGATCAGCATCAGCCCCGCGAACGCCACGGTGGGCGGCAATCGCGATGCGCTCGACTTTCCGCTGTTCTTCGCGATGCGGGAGAACCTGACCGGCAACGGACTGCAGAACAATTGGCACAACATCCGCAACGCCAGCCAGGACATGCAGGACGACGGGCTGCGCAACGGCAGCCAGGGGGTGTCGTTCGTCGACAGCCACGATAACCTGCCGGGGGGATTTCCGTTTCTCAAGAACGTCGCCTACGCTTACACCTTGTTGCGACCAGGCAACGCGATCGTTTATCAGAACGCCCTTGAGTTCGGCACTGGCCGCGATTTTCCGAACGACGGCAAAGTCGATGCCCTAGGCGGGTTTTACGGCGAGACAATCACCACTCTGGTCGAGCTTCGCAACTCCCACGGCCGCGGAAACTTTCACGAACGGTGGGTGGACGACGCCTTTAACCCCAATGGGTTCTCGAATATCTACGTCTATGAACGGGCCAACTCCGCGGTCGTCGGCTTGAACAGCCGGAACGATTCGTTCGTCGAGACTCGCCACGGCGTGCAGACCGATTTCGATCCGAACTCGATTCTCGTCGAGCTGACGGGCAACGCGAATGATCCGACGGTCGACCCCGGCAACGTCATCCGGCAAACGCTCAGAGTCAACGGCGCGAAGCAGATCAGCCTCAGCATCCCCAGCAATGCGGAGCATGGGCGAGGATACGTCGTCTACGGCGTGGCGCCGCCGCGGGGATCGCTGTCGCTAACCAACGTCGCGTCCACGATTGCCGGAGCGACGCCGACGGCGGCGAACAACGGCACGGCGCGGCTAGCCGGCCTGGACGTCATCACGGCCGACTCGTTCAACGTGCAACTGAGCACGACGCCGGTGTCGCTAGTGAACCCGGACGGCCCGACCGAGAATCCCGCGTCGCTCGTCCGCGACGTTCATGCCGACGGCGACACGGCGCTCATCAAGATCGACGGCGGGCTTAATCTCAACAATATGCCGGGAGTCGATCACGTGACCCCGGGGAGCGTGGTTTACGGCTTCGAAGAGTTTACCACTTCGCGCTCCCCGGGTTACGTGAATAGCGGCGGGGTTAACATTGGCACGGGCTTCGGCTCCTACACGCAGACCATTGATACGACGCAGCTTGACGAGGGTCGCCACTACGTCACTGTCCGGGCTTTCCGTCATCGCAACGCCGCCACGGGCGGTGACGGCGGCCCGGCGGTGTTCGCCGACTTCAAGAAGACCATCTACGTCGATCGGTTGAAGCCGGAGGCCGAAGTGGTGAGCTTCGCCCCGTTCGCGAGCAGCCCGACAACGCAACAAAACCGCGACCTCATCGTCCGCTCGACCGATGCTACCGCCGACAGCATGCACTTCTTCCTCGACCTGCCGGCGAACATGACCGACGCCCAGATCATCAGCATGGTCGGAACTGGCAACTCCGCCGGCGGCTACGATCGCGACAGCTTCATCCGCGGCTACACGGGAGTCCGCACCGGCAACCACGTGGCCACGGTCGTCACCTTCGAGCTGACGGGCAATGTGAACGTTCAGCGCTTTCCAGGCCTGTTCACGCAGACCGAGTTCGGCGTGGGTCTGGGCGATCTTACCAGCCGCAACGGCCTGCAGACGAACGACGTCCTCGGCACAGGCGTCAACGCGTTCGAGGGGGTGCTGTTCAGCCAGAACGCTCTGTTCAACGCCGCGGCCGACGTCGACGCCAATGGCCGCATCGACAACCTCGACCTCTTCGGCCTCGGCGCCGTCCTGACCGCCCAGGGCGCCAGCCCCGAGGTGATGACGGCCTACGACACGCTATTGGTGAAGCGCGGCGACGTGAACCAAGACGGCGTCACCAACGGGGCCGACGTCGCCTCGCTGCACGCCAGCTTCGGCGCCTCGGACGACTGGCTCAAGGACCTCAACGTCGACGGCACGGTGAACCTCGCCGACGTCGATACGCTCGTCTCCGACCTCGTCCGCACCAGCTTCGGCGATTTCAATCTCGACCGCGTCGTCGACGGCGCCGACTTCCTGATCTGGCAGCGCGGCCTCGGCGCCGCCGGGGCCCGCTTCGACCAGGGCGACGCCACGCTCAGCGGCGTCGTCGCGGCTGACGACCTCGCCATTTGGCGCGGCGGCTTTGACGCGGTCTCGCTAGTCGGCGCGGCGGCAGTTGCGGCCGTCCCCGAACCCGGCGCCGCCAAGTTATTGGCAGTCGGCATTCTGGCAACGCTCACTCGAATCAGGCAGGGATGCACTCAATCAGCCATGAAAGCTTAACGACCCCAGCGGGCTCTTTGCCCCATGTACCTGACTCCGGACCGCTCAGGCGGTCCGACATCACCGAGGGAGGATCACGAACATGAAAACGTATCGCACCATCGCTGGCGCCGCCGTGGCGCCCGCCGCTCTGCTCAGCGCCGCTCTGCTCAGCGCCGCGCCTGCGCGAGCCCAAGGCCCCGTCGTCGATGGCACGGCTGACGGCTCTTACGGCGCCGCCCTCTCGGTCCAGAACACCAACACCCAGTTTGGCAACGCCATCAACGGCGATCAGATCAACGCCGGCGGCGGTTCGGAAATCAACCAAGTCTTCGGCCGCATCGCCGACGGCCGGCTCTATGTCACCATTACCGGCAATCTCGAAACGAACTTCAATAAGCTCGAAGTCTTCATCGACTCGGAAGCCGGCGGCGTCAATTCGATCAACGGCGCGGCCCTGCCCGCGGGCGTCGATCCCTTCTGCTGCGGCGGATTTCCCCCGCCGGACGGCGGCAACACCAATAACATCGGTGCCCTCCAACGGATGGAGGGCCTGACGTTCGACACGGGCTTTAACGCCGATCACTACCTCACGTTCGCCGCTGGCTATGAGACGGTGTCCCCGAACACGCCCGAAGCCCTCACTTTCTTCGCCTTCACGTCGCACTACGCCGATCTCACGGACGGCACGAGCGGTCGCAAGGGGGCCCTCGGCATGCAGATCGCCCAGCGCGGCTTGCCGCAAGCGCTCCGCGGCACCACCGCCGACGTCGACGTCGATGGCGACGCCGATGGCAACGATTTCTTGATCATCCAACGCAACTTCGGCGCCACGGGCGTCAATCGTCTTTCCGGCGACGCCAGCGGCGACGGAACCGTCGGCTCCGAGGACATTGACCTTTGGAAGGCCGCCTTTGGCTTCGACAACGACACGGCCACCTTCGGCGCGAATTACTTCGCCCTGCAAAGCCAGGGTATCGACAACTCGCAAGTCCTGCTGGGTCCGTCCCTGCCCGGCCTCAGTCAGGGCGATCTGATCGATAAGGCGTACGCCTTCGGCCCCGGCGGCGCGACCGATAACGCCGGGACGGGCGCCATCACCCGCGAGCTGGAATTCGCCCTGCCGCCGATCGCCGGCACAACCAACGCGGCCAGCCATCGCAACATGGAGAACATCGTCGACTTGCAGATGGCGCTTAACAACAGCAACACCCAAGGCGTCAGCGGCGACGGCCCCTACGAGACGCCCACCACGGGCAATCCGCAGGACGTCGTGACGGGCATCGAGTTCTCCATCCCGCTGTCAGAAATCGGTTACACCACCGGTCCGCTTCGGCTATTCGCTTTCGTCGACGGCAGTGGACATGATTACGCCTCGAACCAATTTTCCGGCGCAGGCATCCTATTTGGCAACCTCGGCGGCAACGGGTTCGGCGGTTTCACCGGCGATCTCTCCGGCGTCAACATGAACGACTTCGCCGCCGATCAGTTCGTAACCATCCCCGGCGCGGCTACCGCGGCCGCGGGCGCGGTTCCGGAGCCAGGTTCGGTCCTGCTCGCGGGCATGGCGTTCGTTGCGGGCATGGGAGCGTTACGTCGTCGCCAGTCATAAAGCCGACGACCCCATCACAATAAAACCGGCGATGATATCGTCGGAACGCATTTTCGTCGGGGCGGCCGCGGGAGATGCCGGGGGGCACCCGCGGTCGCCCCACCTTTATTGTCCACGGTAAGATCAGTGGAAGCATTCTACAGTGAAGTCGATTGAGCAATTCATTGCGCTGGCCATCTTCGGCGCTATCGGCTGCGGTCAAGGGGCCGCGCCGAATCGCGTGGCGATCATCCCCGAACTGACGGCAACGGCCACCGCTACGCCAGCGGCGGCCTGTGACGCCGGCGCCATCGAGTGGGACGAGGCTACGACGCTGCCGACGGTCCCGCCATGGGCGGTCGACGCTATCTTCTATCAAATCTTCCCCGAACGCTTTCGCAACGGCGATACGTCGAACGACCCAACGCATGCGTCGCTGGAATTTCCCGACGTGATTCCGAAGTCGTGGAAGATTTCGCCCTGGACCGGCGACTGGTACGCGCGGGCCGACTGGGAACGCGAGAGCGGCGACAACTTTTTTGAGAACGGGGTCTTCAACCGGCGTTACGGCGGCGATTTGCAAGGGGTGCTCGATAAACTCGATTATCTCGGCGATCTCGGCGTCAACGCGATTTACTTCAACCCGGTCTTCTACGGTCGCTCGCTCCACAAGTACGACGGGAGCTCGATGCACCACATCGACCCCCACTTCGGGCCCGATCCGGCGGGCGACTTTGCGCTGATGGCCGAGGAGTCTAGCGATCCGGCGTCGTGGCACTGGACGGCGGCCGACAAGCTGTTTCTCAAACTTCTCGCGGAAGCCCATGCCCGCGGGATTCGCGTGATCATCGACGGCGTCTTCAACCACACGGGCCGCGATTTCTTTGCGTTCGCCGACATTGCCAAACGTCGAGAAGCGTCGCCGTACGTCGATTGGTACATCGTCGCCCATTTTGACGATCCCCAGACGCCGGCAAACGAGTTTCAATACAAGGGATGGTGGGGCAACGACACGCTACCGGAGTTTTCCAACAACGGAGCAGGCGACGACCTCCATCCGGGGCCGAAAAAATATGTGATGGATATCACGCACCGTTGGATGGATCCGGACGGCGACGGCAATCCCCAGGATGGCATTGACGGCTGGAGGCTCGACGTGGCGGAGGAGATTCCGCTGCCGTTTTGGAAGGAGTGGAACGGACTTGTTCGCCAGCTGAACCCGGCGGCGTATACGGTTGCGGAAGTATGGAACGACGCGCGTCGCTTTCTCGTCGACGGCGGTTTCTCGGCGACGATGAACTACCATGCGTTCGCGTTTCCGACGAAAGGCTTTCTGATCGATGGCCGCATGACCGCGCATGATTTCGGTCGTGAGTTGCAACTGCGGCGCGAAGCGTATCCGGCAGCGATGCAGTTCGCGCTGCAGAACCTTGTCGATTCGCACGACACGGATCGATTGGCGTCGATGATCGTCAATCGACCGATCGACCAGCCATATCGCAACGCCGACCGATTTGACTTCGACGAAGGGGGCGTTGTCTCGCCGCGGCACAATCCCGCTTACGACGTGGCGCCGCCGACGGAGCAAGAGCGAAGAATTCAGCGGATGGTCGTCCTGCTGCAGATGACGTATGTCGGCGCCCCCATGGTTTATTACGGCGACGAAGCGGGGATGTGGGGCGGGGACGATCCTTGCGACCGCTGGCCGATGACTTGGGACGACCTCCAGTTCGAGGAGCAGGGGGGCGATCCGTTGGGGCGTCCTCGCGATGCGGCGCCGGTCGCCTTCGACCAGGATCTCCACGAGTTCTATCGTGATGCTATCGCACTTCGAAAAAACGAGCCGGCGCTGCGCCGCGGTAGTTGGTCGGCGGTGGCTTCTGACGATGATGCGAAGTTCTTTGCGTTTTGCCGCGAACTTGACGGGCGACAGGTGCTGGTGGCCTTCAATCGCAGCGATGAGCCTTTTGAGTGGGCGATTCCCGCGGACATGAGAGCTGACGCCAAGATTCTCTTCAGCACGGACGAAGCTGCCGCGCTGGCGCCAGCCGCAAGCGGCGCAGGCCAGTCGGTAAAGCTACCCGCCAAGTGCGGCGTCGTCATTGCGGAGTGATGACGTGAGAATTCGCCGCCGCAACGTAGTCACGGTCCGATTGGTCGTTGCGGCCTTGTTGCTGGCTCTGAGCGGGTGCGGGGAGCGAGATTCGCGGCGCGTCATCAATCTCTGGCACCAGATGCGCCCCGAAGATCGCGCCGTGCTGGCGGAGCGGATCGAAGTCTTCGAACGCGACCATCCCGGCGTTGCGGTGCGAGCGCTTTACAAGGAAACGGAAGAGCTGCGCAGCGGTCTGGTGTCGGCGGTGCTGGCGAACAAGGGGCCAGAGGTGATTTACGGCCCGTCAGACGTGGTCGGCGTTTACCAGGCGATGGGTGCACTCGCCGACATGTCGCCATGGTTCACGCCGGCCGAAGAAGAAGCGTTCGATCCGCGGGCCGTAGTGCGTCTGCCGGATCGAACTGATCCGACGCGTGAGGATTTGGTCTTCCTGGGAGATCGCTTCGGCAACCATCTCGCGCTCGTCTACAACCGCCGGCTCATTCCTCGCCCGCCTACAACGACTGCGGAGTTGGTCGAACTGGCTAAGGCGAATACGGTTGATGAAGACGGCGACGGCCAGAGCGATCGCTACGGATTGGTGTGGAACTACACTGAGCCCTTCTTCGTCATTCCCTTTCTCACTGGCTACGGCGCCTGGATCTTTGAGGATGAGGCGGCGGCTCACGGAGAAGGACGGCGAGAACCGCAGCCGACGCTGGATACGCCGGAAGCGATCGCCGCGTATCGGTTTGTCGCGGCCTTACGCAATGAACATCGAGTGCTGCCGCGTTCAGCCGACTACGAGACGGCGACGGCGCTGTTTCGCGCCGGCAAGGCGGCAATGATTATCGATGGCGATTGGAGTTGGCAGAATTATCTCACGACGCCGGGCCTCGATGCGGCAGTCGCGCTGCTGCCGACGGTGTCGGAGACCGGGCTGCCGATGGCGCCGATGGTGGCGCCGAAAGGGTATAGCCTCACCTCGTTCGCGACAGGCGAGCAGGCCGACGAGGCGATGGAACTGATTCTGTTTCTCACGGGCGAAGAAACCCAGCGGGCTTTTCTGGCCCAACAGCGAATCTTGCCGTCGCGACTCGCCCTGCGGAACGACCCGCTGGTGACGGATGACCCGGTGATGGCGCTCTCCGCGGAGCAGGCCGAGTGCGGTCGCGCGATGCCGACGACGGTCGCCATGCGGGCGGTCTGGGACGCGATGCGGCCTCCCTACCAACTGATGATGGCGGGGCAACTCGATGCGGCCGAGGCGTCGGCGCGCATGCAGCATGATGCGCTCGCACGCATCGAGACCATCACGGGGCGAACGACGCCTGACGGCTCGGCGTTCGTCGTCTACGCGCTCGCCGCCGGGGGCTTGGCGGCGCTCCTGGCGTTTCTGCGTCGTCATTTCCGCGCGTTTTGCGTGGATTGGCGGCGGAACCGCCTGGCCTACATCCTGGTCTTGCCGTCAATCGCGCTGATCTTTCTTACGGTGCTCTATCCGCTGGCCTACAACATTGTCCTGTCGTTCTCGAATATGTCGCTTACCAACTTGCGCGACTGGGAGGTCATTGGTCTGCACAATTACACGTCGATCGCTACCGGCGGCGAATCGCAGGTCTTTTGGCAGATCTTCGTGAAGACGCTGTTCTGGACGGCGATCAACGTCTTCTTTCACGTGACGATCGGCGTGCTGCTGGCCGTGACCTTGAACGGGCCCGTTGCGGGCAAGAGCATTTATCGAGTCATGCTGATCGTTCCCTGGGCCGTGCCGGCGTACATCACGGCGCTGACGTGGCGTGGGATGTTCGACGAGCAGTTCGGCGCCGTCAACCAGATGATTCGCGGGTTGAGTTGGGTGAACGGCTTTCTGCCCGACATACTGCAACTAGAGCCGATCAATTGGCTCGGCCAGGCGACGCCGGCGTTTGCCGCCTGCATCATTGCCAACGTCTGGCTCGGGTTTCCGTTCATGATGGTGATCGCCTTGGGCGGACTGCAGGGAATCCCGGCGGAGCTTTACGAAGCGGCCCGCATCGATCGGGCGTCGCGCTGGCAGCAGTTTCGGATGATTACGCTGCCGATGCTAAAGCCAGTGCTCGTGCCGGCGGTGACGCTAGGGGCGGTCTGGACGTTTAACAACCTCAACGTCGTGTGGCTCGTCTCCAACGGCGGCGAGCCGGCGGACCAAACGCACATCCTGGTGAGCTATGTCTACAAAGCGGTGTTCAACCTGTACCAGTATGGCTATGGGGCGGCGCTGTCGATGGTGTTGTTCTTCATGTTGCTGACGTTCTCGCTCATCTTTTTGGGCAGAACTAGGGCGACGGAAGCTGTGTACTGATAACATTGGTTCGGCCGCCGACTACCACGTTGTTCCTTTTATGTCTGAACCGAAACTACTCACCGCCGCTCGGCATGTCGTGCTACTCGCGTTTGTGGCAATCGCGCTGTGGCCGGTGCTCGACGTCGTTTCGATTTCACTACGGCCCGGAGACCAACTCCGCACGGCCGAGTGGCGACTGATTCCGCGTGATTGGACGCTCGACTCTTATCGAGAACTCTTCACGAGCCAGCCGTTTCTGCGGTGGCTCGGCAACTCGTTGCTCGTGGCTGCTGGCGTCACGGCGACCGGCGTCGCGCTAGCGTCGATCGGCGGCTACGCCTTCAGCCGCTTTCGGTTCGTCGGTCGGCAGGCGATGATGCTCTCGATTCTTACCACCCAAATGTTCCCGGCGACAATGTTGCTGCTGCCGTTGTACATCATGATCGCGAAGCTTGGGCTGGTGAACACGTTCCTCGGTCTTGGCATCTTTTACGTCTCGACGGCGCTGCCGTTTTGCATTTGGCAGATGAAAGGGTTCTACGACACGATTCCCCGTTCGCTCGAAGAGGCGGCGCGCATCGACGGCTGCACGCCGTGGCAATCGTTCCGCCGCGTGATCTTGCCGCTGGCCGTACCGGGATTGGTGATCACGGCGCTCTTCAGCTTCATGACGGCATGGAGCGAATACATTGTGGCCGCCCAAATCCTGCAAGACCGCGATCTGTTCACGCTGCCGCTGGGGCTGAAGAGCTTTCAAGCGAGCATGTCGACGCAATGGGGGCTCTATGCAGCGGCGTCGATCTTGGTGAGCGTGCCGGTCGTCGTCGTCTTCGTCTTGCTTAGCCGCTATCTGGTCTCGGGGATGACGCTCGGTTCAGTGAAGGAGTAACTGGCATTTCCGGCGGCAAATGCGCACAATAACACCGGCTGCCGGAATTCCTTCCGGCAGCCGGCCGTCAATAACTACAACAAGTTGACCACGCGGTCCGCGAGGCCCTTTTCGCCGAGCACCACGTTGAGTTTGCCGCCTGCGGCGACTCGCTCCAGAACCTCCAGTTCACGGAGCCGAATCAACGTCGGGTTGTCGGCGAGCAGTCGGGCGGTGTTCGCCTGGCTGCGCATCGCGGCGGTTTCCTCGCGGCGGATAATCAAGTTGGCCTCGGCCCCCTTCTTGGCCTCGGTCACCTTGTTCATCAGGTCCTTCATCTCTCCCGGCAGGATCACGTCGCGCACGCCCCAGAGACGATCTGCAGACCCAACTCGCCCGCACGGCGGCGGACCGCTTCCTCGAACTCGCTGGTGACCGCATCCTTCTCGGTCAAGAACGAATCAAGGTCACGCGCCGCCACCAGCGCTCGCAGCGCCAACTGAGCCTCGCGGTACAGCGACTGGCTGGCGCCATCGGCCACGGCGATCGACTGCCGCGCGTCGACCACTCGGTACGTAACGACTGCATTCATGCGAAGCGTCACCTTGTCGGCGGTCATAATCTCCTGACCGGCAACGTCGAGCGTCTGCTCGCGGAGGTCAATCTCGGCCACGCGAGCGTCGCCCATGCCACGCCACCAAGCGTACTGGCCTGGCGGCAAGGTCTCGACGAACTCGCCGTTCTGGAACACGACGCCGACCTTGTGACGATCCACCGTGCAGACGTCCAACACTTGCGACGCCTGCTGGCTGCGGACGATCACGTTGAAGTCGTCGTGCTGAAAGCGGACCTTCCGCGCGTCGACAACTTCGATGCGCACTTCCTTGCAGCCGGTCCAGTACGCGAACAGACCCGGCGGCAAGAGATGACTAAAGCGACCGTCGATCCAGACCAGCGCCCGCTCGTGGTCCTTCTGGTCCACCACTTGCGCACGACCTGCCAGAGCGCCGCTCTTAACGATAACGTCGAGCTTGTCGTGACGGAGCCACGGCACACGCTGCGACACGACGTCGACCTTGACCTTGTGCAACGGGTCGAAGAACCAGCAGCGACCTGCGTCGAGCAAGCCTTGGAACTCGCCGTCGCCGAAGTACAGGCCGACTTCGTCGCTGTGAATATGAACTCGTTTGAACATGATGGCCGCACCTCCTTTCTTGACATGACTATGCGGCGAATGTCGTTTGGCTTTTCTGCTGTTGTTACTTCGCGCCCTTCAAACGGGCTTGGCGTGAAGACATTAACCACGGAGGCACAGAGAACACGGAGAAAATGCAGTGGGCAATTGTTATTGGAACTCTTCTCTGTGCTCTCAGTGTCTCCGTGGTTAATCCGATTGGCTTTGCTATGGAAAATAGACGATGCGTTAAACCGCTTCTTGGTTCGCACGATTCTTAATAATCCCTCGGGCAACGAAACGAGCAATCGATCACGCCTCCGCACGCGGAGCGTCGTTTAAGCAATCGCGGCTGCAGCGTCGTTGGCGAGTTGTCCGTCGCCGTCGCTCCTCAGCAAACGCTGCGGAGCGGCCATCGACTTCTCTCTCGCTTCACACGCTGCAGACGCAAATGCGGAATCCACGCACTACAGAGCGTCGGCGGGCGTCGCTGCCGTCGTCGTCTCGCCGCAGCGAGGCCGCCGACGCACGGCCGATCCAATCATTCGTTCGTTGCCCTCGGGGTTACCTGAGACGCTTACGCGTCTTGCTTGGAGCGAGTTTTCACACTCGCGGTGCGGTACGGGAGTCGAACCCGCGACTGCCAGATTTTCAGTCTGGTGCTCTATCCACTGAGCTAACCGGTGGCGGACGACGCGCCTTCGTTTGATTCCATGTTCGGAACGCGCCGCGCTAACCGATTGAATGGAGCGCTACGCGCCGCTGGACCTAGCGACGTCAGACCTTGCTTGAAGTTGCTTCTCAAGAGACGCCGGCGGGAGTCGAACCCGCTCCGAGCTGCGTTGCAGGCAGCCGCCGTGCCGTCTGGCTCCAGCGTCATAACAGGAAAATGCCCTCGCCAGGAATTGAACCTGGTCTTCAACCTTCGCAGGGTTGCGTGCGAATCCGGCACACCCCGAGGACGAAATTTTTCTTTCAGCCCCTGGCTTCGCCAGGGGGTCGGTCACCATGCCGGTCACCATGCCGGTCGGCAAGGCCCTGCGTAGCGCTACCCCCCGGCGGAGCCGGGGGCTGTCATGCGATTGAGTACCCAGTAGAGGAATTAAACCCCTTCTTCGACGTTCGAAGCGTCGCGTGCGATTCCGGCACACTCTCCAGGCGTATTTTCGATGGCGACTCTTGCGACCCCCGGTTTGAAGAACCGGGGGCTAAAAGAGGACGACATCACTTACAATCCGGCGGAGGGATTTGAACCCCCGTGAGGCTGTTTACAAAACAGCTGCATTGCCGCTCTGCCACGCCGGAACATCAGCAGGTCCGCCAGGATTTGAACCGGGTCCGTCAGTTTTGGAGGCTGACTGCTCTCCCAGGAGCACAGACCTGAAAACCCCATCGACGCGGCCGGCGCGCCGAGCGCACCGACGGGGGACTCGATGACACAACTCAACTAACTCCGCAGCGAAACGTTCCAATACGCCTCGCTGACGAACTTCGGCCAGCTTTCCAACCGCACATGATGATCGGCGTAAGCTGGTCGCCACTCAGGACACGCCGGCGCCCGCTTCAGGTTCATGCGCGCTTGTTGCGGCGTGCGATCGGCCTTGCGACTGTTGCAGTCGACACAGGCGAGGACGCAGTTCGTCCAGCTTGAGACGCCTCCGTGGGCGCGAGGCACGACGTGATCGATCGTCAATTCCTCGCTCCCCGGCGTGACGCCGTCACCAGTAGTTTGGCAGCGTCAAGGAAATGGAGGGGGGAATTGAACCACGACGACACGGCGGACACGGCGGAAACAAGGTAGTAAACAAAGTTGAAACCGCCGATGGACGCAGATGAACGCAAATAATTCTTTATCTGCGTCTATCCGCGTTCATCGGCGGTTCCACAAGCATTTATATTTCCTTGGCGCTCTTGGCGGTTTATTTTCTGAACTTTGCCGTTCGCCTGGGCGTTGGTTAGAAGCCTTGCCCCGGGACGCAAATTGTCGTTCCGGCGGCGCATCAGCGCAATTGAAGTTGGCGGTTGGGCGGCTTCTAATGGTGATGGCATGGAAACTCACGCCTTCATACGATGTTCGTTCGCAGCCGTCCTGGTGGCGGGATGTCTTCTATTTGCCGATGACGCGCTTCTAGCTCAAGAATTGGCAGCCGTTGCAAACGATCAGCCGGCGTTCACCAGCGAGCAGCTTGAATTCTTCGAAGCGAAGATTCGTCCGCTTCTCGACGCCCATTGCCATGAGTGCCACGGCGGAGATGCTCAGGAAGCGAACCTGCGTCTCGACTCACGCGCGGCACTGCTCGCCGGGGGCGATACGGGGCCGGCGATTGAGCCGGGCGACCCCGACGCCAGCTTGCTAATCGACGCCGTGCGGTATGGCGACGTCTACCAGATGCCGCCGACGGAGCAGCTGCCGGCGGCGGACATTGCGCTGCTGGAGGAATGGGTGCGGATGGGATCGCCGTGGACGCCCGGCGACGAAGGCGCCATCGCCACCGCGAAGCCCCCCTTCGATTTGCAGATGCGTAAGGCAAATCACTGGGCTTGGCGGCCCATTGCTCGTCCCCCCATTCCGACGCTGCGGGAGGGACTTCAGGCGTCGACTCCCATCGATGCTTTTTTGCTGGAGAAGCTGGAGGCCGCGGAGTTGACGCGCGCTCCGCGCGCCGATCGCGCCACCTTGCTTCGTCGCGCGGCCTTCGACCTGACGGGCCTGCCCCCTTCGCCAGCAGAGGTTGCTGCGTTTGAGCAGGATGAGGCGCCGGAGGCGTTTGCGAGCCAAGTCGACCGGCTGCTGGCGTCGCCTCACTTCGGCGAACGCTGGGGGCGCCACTGGCTCGACGTGGTGCGCTACGCCGAGACCCTGGGTCACGAATCTGATTTTCCGCTGACTAACGCTTGGCGCTATCGCGACTATGTCATCCGTGCGCTAAACGCCGATGTGCCGTATGACCAGTTTGTGCGCGAACATGTGGCGGGCGACTTGCTGGAAACGCCGCGGCGGCATCCGACCGAAGGTTTTGACGAATCGATTCTGGCGACTGCCTTCTGGTACCTGGGGGAAGCCGTTCACGCCCCGGTCGACTCGCGCGCTGATCAAGCGACGCGGTTGGAGAATCAGGTCGACGTTTTCTCAAAGGCCTTTCTCGGCCTCACCGTCGCGTGTGCGCGATGCCATGACCACAAGTTCGATGCGATCTCGACGCGCGACTACTATGCGTTGGCCGGTTTCTCGGCGAGTTCTCATCAACAAGTAGTGTATCTTGATCCGAACGGACAACTCGAAGCTGGGGCGCAGCGACTGAAGGAGTTGCACCGGCGCGGCGGCGAGGCCTTGGGGATGGGCAGGGCAGGGGAGCGGAACGCGGTGAATACGTCAGCGTCCAACTTCGCAGATTCGCCCGTC
>Ga0163144_10013648_pt1 | contig 16935 bp, 16 predicted proteins | sample OliLak19BULKMAT1_FD_123175 | JGI IMG/M metagenome (GOLD analysis project Ga0163144, IMG submission 123175) | Freshwater microbial mat bacterial communities from Lake Vanda, McMurdo Dry Valleys, Antarctica - Oligotrophic Lake LV.19.BULKMAT1 | ecosystem: Environmental > Aquatic > Freshwater >... | reverse complement strand
GTGGGAACGACTCCAGTCCAACCGCTCCAGCACCTCCTGCGCCGGGAAGGATCCACCGCGCGACCCAGGCTTTGACCCGCCCAGCGCCGAGCTCCCGAATTAACTCAAAAATGACTTTGTCTAGCTTTCATTTTTGGAGGTAAGGATGAGGGACAACCAGCGTTCGCACAGACCAAAGACCAGGGCTGGGTGATCTTTGGCGATGTCGCCCAAGTGATTCGCGACGCTTCGCCGGACATACAAATCCACGTCGTCCTTCAGCGCTTCAAGGATGGGTACCACGGGCCGGGGGTCTTGGATAAAGGCCGGCAAACGCGGAGCCCATGGAAGTCGGGGCCGGGTACCTTCGGAGCACAATCGTCGTACGTGCGGATCGAGATCGCTAGTCCACTGAGATAGGCGCGCCAAGGTGCGCTCCGGCCAGCGAATCAGGAAAGGACGGATGGAGAATTCCGCGCTGAACCGTCGGGTAATTTCGTACTGAGCGGCGAGAGAGGATTCGAACGGATCCTCACCCTCGTTCTCCGCCGGGTTGGTGCCGTAGTTGGCGACGAAACACACGTGGGGCAGGTAGTAAAACGGAGCGAGTCCCAGGTCATCCGTCTGAGTCAGGGGTCGCCCCAATGAACGAATCAGCACGCGGAGGCCAGTCGTATAACGCGGAGGTAAGTGTTCGCGCAAGACCCGCGCGAGATGGGCTCCTCGGTCCAGAATTCCCAGGGGTTCCAAACCGGTTACTGCGGCCTTTCGAAAGGACGCTCCCGCAAAGGTCGGATGGACGCGGGAAATATTGTGGATCAAACAATCGATGGCTTCACGGTCTAGCAGATCCTTTAGCGTGCTGCCTTTACTGATCGAACGGGGAGCTGGGGGAAGCCGTGGCTCAGGGTCAGCTTCCGTCCGATTTGGCGCGGTTTGTTTCAAGAAAGGTCAGTTTGAAGGGTCGACCAGGATAATTGGGTTGCCCGAGGGGGAGAGCCCACCGACGCCGTCCCTTCGCGGTCGTGGCCGGAAGGGAAGCGGAGTGACGGTTTATGGGTTGGGTTTAATTCCGAAATCCGAGGCGGCCTTCCTGGGTATAGTGCTTTAGCGGAAGTCGTTTTCCAGGACAATGCGGTAGCGTGCTTGGCCGGACCGTAAGTGGTCTAGAGCTTCATTGGCGCGCGACATCGGAAAGGACTCGATCGTGGGTATGATTTGGTGGCGGGTGCAAAATTCCAACATCGTCGCCGTGGTCGCGGGGCTACCGACGGGTGAACCGGAAATGGCCCGTTGTGCCATGATGAGACTGAAGGCCGGTACGGGTATGGGTTCGAGGACGGCCCCCACCAGGTGGAGGCGACCTTTGGGGGCGAGGCTATTAAGGATGGCCTCCCACTGCAGGGGTGCATTGGCGGTGCAGAGGATGAAATTTAACGAGCCGGCGATCTTACTGAGCTGATTTTGGTCTCGGGTGTTGACGACCTGGTGGGCACCCAACCGACGTGCTTCCTCTCGTTTTGAACCGCTGGTGGTGAACGCCACTACTTCGCAGCCCCATTTGTTGAGGAACTGCAACGCCAGATGGCCCAGACCTCCAATGCCGATCACGCCGACCCGGTCGGTGGGTTGCACGCCGCATTGGATTATGGGGTTGAAGACGGTGATGCCGCCGCAGAACAAGGGTCCGGCGGCGCGGGCGTCGAGTCGATCGGGCAGGGCAGTGGCCCACGCCCAATGGCAACGAACGCGGTCGGCAAAGCCCCCGGGCCGTTTGACAATGGTACCTTCGGCAGACGGACAGAGATTGTGGTTCCCCGAGAGGCACTGTGGGCAGGTCATGCAGCTACCGGAAAACCAGCCTAGACCGACCCGTTGACCCACTTTCCATCCCTTCACCTGGTTTCCGGCGGCGACCACCTTGCCGGCTACTTCGTGACCGGGAACGAAGGGATACTGCGACATCATCCATTCGTTATCGAGCATCGACAAATCACTGTGGCAGATGCCGCAGAATTCGACGGCGATTTCGACCTGTTCTTCAGGTAGTGGCCCGGCGTCAAACTCGTATGCTTTTAGGGCTCCACCTTTTTCTGTGGCGGCGAAAGCGCGGACAATGTTGGCCATGGTGTGGCCAGTTAACGCCTGAACTCGATCCGGGGCAACCCACACCCGGATGGGAGGGGAGGGTGGCGGCCCCTGGACGGCCTGGCGACACGGTGGGCGGACCGGTTAGTCCCGTTCCAGGGTGAAGAGGCGCTTGGGCGCGTCGCGGCGGGATTCGATGTGGTGGTCGCCAAAAGCGGCGTTGGCACGAAACTTTGATCGTTTGGCGCCGGTGGTGACCCGTTGCGTTTCGGTGCTGCGTTCGTTTCCGCCACTATGCCGGTAACAAACATTGGCTGAGCCCTCCTTGTCCGGATAGAGACACGCGTCCCAACCATCGGTGTCGGCGTAAAGGAGGGTGTTGACTGGATCCAGCAGATTGCGTGAGCCAATCGTATTAAGGCCATTGTTGATGAACGTGTTCTGGGCGTAGGAAAGGTAACCCCAGAATCCGCCTGCGCGCAGGGCGGTGCCGAGTTTCTCGTTCGGTTGGGCCTTTTGGACGCTAGCCGGGCAGACGAAAATGCCACCGCCGGCCACGGTGGCCTTTTTTCCGAGATACGGTTGCAATTGGCGGTACCAGATTGGCGGGATGCTTCCGGCGGGGACGGACAGCGACCCGGGCCAGCCGACGGGAAAGACTTTGTGCTCGTCGTCGTACATACCCGCCGCCATGACCAATTGACGAAGGTTACTCTGGCAGACGGCGGCACGGCTCTTATCCCGAGCCCGGGCCAGGGCTGGTAGCAGTAGACCTGCGAGGATAGCAATGATGGCCACGACGACCAGCAACTCAATCAAGGTGAAGCCAGAGGGCGGATCGCCCGCAGGTTGACCGCGAGGGCAGGGGGCACGGTTCATGAATGGAAGATACTGACGGTTCGAGTGAAGCAACTGCAACGCCCATCGCCAACTAGGGAGCTGCCTGCGTCAGGTGGATTTTTTCATCAAACCCAGTTTTGATCCGCACGTTCCAGAGGGGGATTAACTTCTGACGGCCGGTCCGAATCGGGGTTGAAAAAGCCTTGGCCCAGGCGACTGACCTCGTAGGGTGGTGGGCATGGTGTTCGCGCTGCGGAATTGTTTGGCAATGATCGGTTGCGGACTGGTGATGTCGGCCGAAGGCGCGACGAATGAACCGCCGGCGGAAGTAACCCCACAGCCGGGGCATTCCCTCCATGGCGAGGCCTTCAATGAGGGGCCCCGTCAGCCGGCTTATCTCATGAAAGGAATGCCGGAAGTTCACTTTCCGGTCACGACCACGAATGCCTTGGCGCAGCAGTTTTTCCTCCAGGGTGTCGGGCAATTGCATGGCTTCTGGTATTTCGAAGCGGAACGATCCTTCCGTCAGGCCGCCGTCCACGATCCCAATCTCGCCCTGGCTTATTGGGGAATGACGATGGCCAACATCAACAATGGCAAACGAGCTGGAGAACTCATCAAGGACGCCGTCAAACTGCGCGCCTCGGTCAGCCATCGGGAACAGCTGTGGATTGATGCGCTTGCGACATATTACGAGGACCCTAAAAAGGACGAAAAAGAGCGCCGTCGGGACTACACCCGGGCCTTGGAGAATATCGTATTTGAGTTTCCTGAAGACGTTGAAGCGAAGGCATTTTTGGCAATTCACATTTGGGAGAGTTCCCGCAACGGCTGGCCGATTTCGAGTGCTCAGGCGGTCGAGTCGCTCCTGAAGGAAGTGTTCACCCTTGAGCCGATGCATCCGGCGCATCATTACCGGATTCATCTTTGGGATGGGGAAAAGGAGACCTCCTCAGTTCGGGCACTGCCCTCCGCGGCCCGCTGCGGGCAGAGCAGTCCGGGGATTGCTCACCTCTGGCATATGCCGGGGCACACCTTCAACAAACTTAGGCGCTATGAGGACATGGCTTGGCAACAGGAAGCGAGCGTCCGCGTCGATAATGCCCAGTTGATGCGGGACGGGATCCTGCCGGATCAGATTCATAACTACGCGCATAATAGTGAATGGTTGGTTCAGACGTTGAATTACGTCGGTCGGGTGCGAGATGCCTTGGCTCTCTCCAAGAATATGATCGAGATGCCCCGCCATCCGAAGTTCAACGCAATCAATCTTACCACGAACGGTGTGCCGTACGAAGGAAGCGGCTACGACACCGCCAATCAAGGCCGCCGGCGGTTAGTGGAAACACTCCTGCGGTACGAACTCTGGCAAGAGGCCATCGTGTTGGCCGACAGCTTTTATCTGGAGCCCACCGAGCAGGGATTTGAGCAGGCAAATCGGGCGCGCTTACTGGGCGTGGCTCACTTGAGCTTGGGAAACACCGCCGAAGGACAGGCGCAGATTGCGGCGATTGGAGCTGCCGCGAAGGTTTTGCGGACCGAGCGGGCGGCCGTGGTGGATGCCGCCGAGGCCAAGGCTAAAGTGGAAAAAAAACCGGAAGAAGAGGCGCGGAAGTCGATGAAAGAGGTTTTGGATAAGTATGCCGAACCTTTCCGCCGCCTTGATGAATGGACCGCGGAACTGCAATTGCTCACGGCCTTGCCCGAGGGAACCTTGGAAGGGCTGACCAATGACGTGGTGGCATTGAAGAGTGTCTCCAAGGAACGATTGTCCCAAATCTGGCTGAAACTGGGAGCGACCAACCAGGCGGAAGCGCTGGCCAAGCAGGCGGTCGAGGGGGGTACCAACCAGGTCCAATTGCTCGCCAACCAAGCCGAGGTTTTCTGGCGACTCGGTAAAACCAATGAGGCCAAAGAAGTTTTCGGACAATTACGGGATCGGTCGGCGTCGTTGGACCTGGAACTTCCCATGTTCCGGCGCTTAAAGCCGCTCGTGGCCGACCTTAATCTGCCGGAAGACTGGCGAATCGCGGCGGTCCAGCGGGAGGATGCGGGTAAACGGCCCGACCTGGCCTCGCTCGGACCCTTTCTGTGGACTCCGGTGTCAGCCCGGGAGTTTTCGCTGCCGACCGCGGACGGGAAGAGGATCTCCCTTCAGGACTATCGGGGACGCCCGGTTCTGTTGGTTTTTTATCTGGGGCACGGTTGCCTCCATTGCCTGGACCAGCTCAATGCCATTTCTCCGGCCGTGGCAGATTTCAAGTCCGCTGGGATTGAGGTGTTGGCCATCAGCGCCGATTCGGCGGAAGCGTTGGAAAAGACCCAAGCGAAGTCGCGGGCGACGGGTGGCTTTTCCTTCCCGTTGGTGGCGGATGCCTCCCGGGAGGTGTTCAAGGCGTATCGGGCGTATGACGGGTTTGAGAATACGCCGTTGCATGGGGTGTTCCTGCTCGATGGCGCAGGTCTGGTTCGGTGGCAGGACATTAGCTTCGAACCCTTCACCGATGTAAAATTCGTGTTGGCCGAGGCCCGGCGGCAATTGCAGCAGGTCGGCGACAAGGCCCGCCTGCCGAAAACCCTGACGGCTGCGGTGGAGAAATAATCAGCCGTGGGATCCCTGGGCAACCGCTCCGCTCAGAGCGGTCTGGCGTCGCTGGTATTGCCCGAGTTGGTTTGTTCGTTCTCTCAAGACGTCCGCTTGAGCCCATTAGGAGGGCCGGTCATGATTAGGACGTTGTGCCAACGAAACGGATGTCGCCGCGAGGCTCGAACCTAGCTGAGAAGGAAGCGGCTTGATCCTTTTTCTTAGCGCGGCCGGAGACGACGCGGGATTACTGGCCGAGCTGGGTCGGGGTGAACCCGCGTGGCTGGGTCGGGTTGAGCGACCTGGACTGGTTGCTCTCGATCTGCCTCCTGCCGCTGAAGTCCTGCCGGCATTGGCCCTGGCACGACAGACCTTCCTGAACGCGGAGCGGGTGGCGGCTCCGTCGGTAAATTCCTGGGCGCGGGCAATCGTTGAGCGGTTGCTGTCCCAGCTTTCGGACGATCAGCCCTGGCGCCTTCATGTGTTGCCGCATTACGGGGTTTACCGTCCGGAGCGCATGGGGGCGAGGGCTTGGCATTCAGTCAAACGCCGCGGTGACCTGAAGCGAGAGGAAATGGTCGTGCCGGAGGGGCAGGCAGCCTCGGGGGCGGGCGACAACCGGTGTCAGTGGGTGGCTGCCGCTGTTCGGGACCTGTTGAAGGAACGCCGGCGTCATTTGTTGAAATCCCTGAGGGACGAATCATCTCTCTTCACCGCCAACGACTCACTCGTCCAAGTGCTCTTGACCTCGCCCGAGCAGGGTTGGCTGTCCGTGGCCTTGGCCCCGCGTCCTCAGGTCTGGCGTCAGCTCGTCTCGCCTTTTCGCGCGGGTGAGCTGGCGGTTGCAGTCGACAAGGCAGCTCCGAGCCGCGCATTTGCCAAGCTCGTCGAGGCCGAGCAGCGCTTGGGGCGAAGGATTGAGGCGGGGGAATGCTGCGTGGACCTCGGGGCGGCTCCGGGTGGCTGGAGTTACGTGGCGTTGGAGCGGGGCGCCCGGGTGACCGCAGTCGATCGGTCCCCGCTGCGGGAGGATCTGCTGCGACATCCGAGACTAACCTTTGTGCGGGGAGATGCGTTTACCTATCGGCCGGAGCGTCCGGTGGATTGGCTCATCTGTGACGTGATTGCGGATCCGGAGCGGACTCTTGAGATGCTGTTAGACTGGTTACGACGGGGGGCGATGCGGTGGTTTGTGGTGACCCTCAAGCTCAAGGGAGCGGGGGATTATCCGAAGTTGGACCGCTTGAAAAGGGAACTGCCCGGGCTGGCAGAGGACTGGTTTCTGACCCATTTGTGCGCGAATAAGGGAGAGGTGTGCGTGTTTGGTCGACGGCGCGGCTGAAAAGAACCTTCATGTCGGTAATTTTTCGGCGTGCACTTAGCCGGCCGGCTTTACTAGGTTCCGGCATGCTCATGTGGCTTCTGGCAGTGGTGCTGGTCGGCGGATTCGCCGGGCTCGGCTCTCAAATCGGCGGGATCCGGTCAGCGGTTTGCTTACTGGGTACGTTGCTCGGACTGGCGGTGGCGACTGTTCTGGGCGGTTTTTTGGCACCGCTGCTGCCGAAGCTGGGAGTTCAATCGCGCGCTTGGATGCTCGTGCTGCCCGCGGTGGTGGGGTTCGCTCTGGTGTGGTTGCTCTCGTTAGGTGCCAGTTTTGCTGCCCATCGGCCGGTGGAGTTGCACTTCAAATATCGCGAAGATGAAACCACGCGCGCGGCGTTCGAGCGGATGAACGGCGCGATTGGCCTATTCGTGGGCATGCTGATCGGAGTGCTGCTGCTATTTGCCGTGGGCAAGCCGATCTATGGTCGGGGATATTTGACGACCCAGATCAGCTCAGAAAATGAGCCGGCCCCGATTGGGATCGTGAATTCCTTGCGCTCGGGCATGGCTCCGACGGGTTGGGACCGCACCTTTGCGCCGTTGGATAAAACTCCGGCCAAGTTTAATGCGGCGGCGGATTTGTTAGGTTTGATTTACGCCAACCCGGTTCTGACCAACCGGTTGGTCGTGTATCCTCCCTTTCTGGCCCTGGCCGAGACCTCAGAGGTGACCGATGTCTTGGGCGATGCGGACTATCTAAAATTGTTGCAAGATCAGGCCGGTTTCACGGCGCTGCTGAACAACGGAAAAACTCAGGCCATTCTGAACAACAGCGAGATCGTGGATCAGCTTTCCAAGGTTGATCTGGTCGATTTGCGGAAGTTCCTGGAGACGGGCAAGTCACCAGAATTTGATGACGAGAAGTTGCTGGGACGCTGGCGGACCGATATGGCGACCATCGTAACGGATGCCCGGCGGAAGCGGGCGAACCTGGCACTGGCGGATCTTAAGAATCTCCGCTTTGCACTAAATGCCATTTTGGGACAGGCGAAGCTCACGGTGTATCCGGATGGCCGTTTTGCGCTGCGCGTTCCGCCTCCGTCCTTACCGGCGGCACCGGTAGCCCCTGAGCCGGGGACGGAACCAGCCGCCGCGGCTGCGGGCAGTCCTTATCTTGATCCGGCTCTGGCTCAGCGGTATGGGTTGCGTCCTCAAGGAGTACCGGCTGCGACTGCCGCCGCGACGACGCTCAGTCCCGCCGATCAATTCAACGCGGTAGCGGCCCGGGTCTTGGGAGATGCGTCCAAAAGTGGTAAAATTCCCAATTTCGATGCGGAAGGGACTTGGACCCGAAGTGGAGATCGCTACACGTTGACCTTCTCTTCTTCTACGCCGGCCGAAGTTCGGGAAGCCGTCCTGCAAGAAAATGGACGGTTCGTAATTCCGTTTGCCGAGGCCAAACTGACATTGGTGTTTGTTCGCGCCAGTTGAGTTGGGGGCAGGGAATTGGATCCCAGCTCCTCTAGAGACGGAGTTTAGGAGTCTTAACCTCGAATTTGAGAAAAAAGGGGCCGGCTGGAATCCCCGTCCAGCCGGCCCCGTGCGTTTCTAACTCCGTTACATCCGTTACTTTTTCTCTCGATCGCTAGCGAGAATGAATTGGGGATTCGCCATCGAAGGCGGATTAAAAAGCCATTTTGGGGTCTCGGAGGACCGGGTCTCTGGCGAGGATGGTGTCAGCGTAAAGGTGGGAATGATGGGGGCAGCGCCACCGCTGGAGGGAAGCGGACGGTAGGTGCTGGAATTTTCATGGGCCGCGATTAAGGATTGATTCTGATCGTCGGAGTGGAGGTTAGGCTCCATCGAATTGTGGGGCAACGGTAGGGCGGCATAGGCTTGGCCCTCCAAATCTTCATTGGCCACTGAATGGGCTACCTGGAAGGTAGCAGCGGCGAGGAACGCCACGCCCGCTAGAGTTAATGTATTGGCCGCTAACATGCCTCGCGGCCAGGTGACTTCGTCGAAGAATCGGTTCCACCAAGCTCGTTCGGCTCGCTCTCGCTCGGCGGCTATGGCACGCATCACTCGACCCCGAAAGTAATCAGGAAACCCGGGCGGCGGATTTTCCAATCGTTTCAATGCCAGCAAGCGGATGATTCGAGGGTCCGAGGATGGGTCGTTCTCCATGGGGTTCATTTCAAAAAGTCAGCCAGCAAGCCCTGCAACTGCTGGCGCGCATAAAACAGCCGCGAACGAACCGTGCCTGGATTGCAGTGCATAATGGTGGCGATCTCGTCGTGCGGTAGGCCTTGAATATCGTGCAGTGTGACGACTGCTCGGTGTTCATCCGACAGCTTGAGCATCGCCTCGTTCAACTTTTCCTGTAGTTCCGCCAGATTCACATCTCGCCGGGGCGTGATATGGGAAATCAATTCAATGAATTCCGGCGTATGCTCGGCATTAAAATCTAGGTCATCCAGGCTGAGATGCGGGGTGCGATTGCGGCGTTGCTTGAGATGATTCAGGACGTTGTTATAGGCAATCCGGTAAACCCAGGTGTAGAAACTCGAATCCCCCTTGAACGAGCGTAGGGCTTTCCAGGCTTTAACAAATGCCTCCTGAGCGAGATCGCTGGCATCCTCGTGGTTCGACGTCAGATGGTAGCACAGTCCGTAAATTCGCGGTTGATACCGCCGGACTAATTCCTCGTAGGAACCATCGTCCCCCGCCTTCGCCTCGGCTACCAGGGTACGGTCATCCGGACCTTCCGGCGGAACCGGCTTGGCCGGCGTCGGAGGGGGCGTCGTGGATTCGGACTCCATGTTTGCCCGGTAGGCAATCGTAAGCTCACCGGGCGAGCAAGGCTGTCTGACTGGCAATAAAGCGGGTGAAGACATCGAGCGCATGCCGTTCGGCGCTGTCGGGAAGAGGATCGAGAGCTTGCCGGGCACGTTGCAACAGACCCTCGATGACCGCTGAGCATTCCGGCAGTGCTCCGTGGGATTCCAAAAGAGCCTGCAGTCCGACGAGGTAATCTGGGGTCCAGTGATTGAGCCAACTCGTGATTTCGGCGACGTCCGAGGGCGAGGCTCGCTCCAGCAGGACAATCACTGGCAAGGTTAGCTTTCCGGTAGCGAGATCGGTTCCGAGCGACTTGCCAGCGGCGCTTTCCGAGCCGTAAAGGTCGAGGCAATCGTCGTAAATCTGATAAGCCGTCCCGGAAGCGAGCGCAAACTCGCGCAAGGCGGCTTCCTGACTTTCGGTGGCGCCGGCATGCCGACCTCCCAGTTCCGCCGCCACTGCGAAAAGCTCGGCGGTCTTCATTTCCACCATGCGCAAATACTCCGTGCGAGGTAGATCCCACCGATGGCGGCGGTTACTTTGCAGGATTTCCCCGGAACACACGGCACTGGTGGCGCGGGCGATCGAACGAAAGATATCTGGGGCCGACAGGGTGGCCGCCACCTTCATCGCGTGGGCAAACAAACAGTCTCCCAGAAGCACCGCCAGGTGATTTCCCCAACGGGCCCCGACCGTTGGTCGGCCTCGGCGAACCTGCGCGCCGTCCATAATGTCGTCGTGAACCAGGGTCGCGAGATGAACCATTTCGACCAAGACGGCGATGGTGACATGGTCGTCTCGCACCTTGCCCACGGCCCCGGCGCACAGCCCAACTAAGGCGGGACGGAGCTGTTTTCCCCGGTTGTCGAGCGCATAGCGGGCGTGGTCGGCGATTTCTGGCTCGAATTGATCTACTTGTGCTTCAAGCATTTCCGTGACCCGGGCGAGAAAGGCTTGTGCGGGTCCTAGAATTCCTTCCCACGACACTTCAGGCGCAGGGGATTTCAAAATGAACTCCGGGATTTCTGAAACGGTCACCTCCATTGGCAGACGTACAGTATGGTTGACCTCCTCAAGGGTCAACCGACGGAGCGGTAAGACCGTTTCATCGTCCCATTCAATTGCTTCACTTCATGGACAACCGGCGGACGTTCCGTAAGCTGGACCGGTGTTCGGACTGACGGACCGTAATTGGTTTTCCCTGGCGGTAGCGTGTTATGGCGTCGGGGCGTTATATTCCGTGCTGCTGTGGCGGCGTGGATTCCGACGTGACGACTGGGTCCTCTACAGCCTGCTGGCGGTCGGCGCGTTGACCCACACGAGCGCCATGTTTTTGCGGGGGTTCTCCATCGATCGCTGTCCGATTAACAATCTCTTCGAGGCTTCGATGTTCATCTCTTGGACCATCGTGGCCAGTTTCCTCGTGCTGGGAACTTGGCAACGGTTGCGCTTCCTCGGAGCCTTCGCCTCACCGCTGCTGTTTGCCCTGGGCGTCTTTGCCTTGTTTCCGATGTTGGATGAACGGGGGCCGAAACCGGCGTTTGTCCATGGCTGGGAGAGCCTGCATGCCGCCCTGATTTTACTGGCCTACGGGGCCTTTGGCCTGAGTGCGTTGGCGGCCCTCATGTACCTTAGCCAGGAACACAACCTGAAGTTCGACAAAACGCGGGCGGTCCTGTCCTTGCTGCCTCCGATCCAGCGGCTCGAAAAGGTCACCACCGCCTTATTATGGGCCGGCTTTGGTCTTCTGACGGCGGGTCTAATCGTGGGTGCCTGGTGGTTGCAGCAGCAGCAGGGTTACTTTCTTTCGGGAGACCCCAAGGTTGTCTGGTCGCTGGCGGTCTGGAGCGCCTATTTGATTCTGTTGATTCTCCACTGGCGTCCATTAGCGGGCGGTCGCCGTTTCGCCTATGGCGTGATTGGGGTGTTTGCCTTTGTGCTGCTGACCTTCTGGAGCACCAATCTGCCTTCGGCTATTCATAACCCTTGAACCTGATGAGCCTTCTCGTCCTCGGTCTCAGTCATCATTCGGCTCCGGTAGAGCTCCGGGAACGGTTCGCCTATCCCGAGACGGCTGTCCCGGGAGTACTGGCCCGCCTGCGGGAGGCTGGGTTGGCCCGTGAGGCGGTGCTCCTCTCGACCTGTAATCGGGTGGAACTTTACGTGGCCACCGATTATCCTGGCGCCGAAGCGAGTACCGCCTTGCGGACGTTTCTGGCCCGGGATCGAGCGGTCCCGGTTCCGGTGGATCACGCTTGGTACGCCCATCAGGATTCTCGGAGTGCAGAACACTTGTTCAGGGTCGCCTCCGGGCTTGATTCATTGGTCCTGGGCGAGACCGAGATTCTGGGGCAGCTAAAACGGGCTTACGACGTGGCGCTGCAGAACGGCTGCACGGGGCGGATGTTGAACAAGCTTTTCCAGGCAGCCTTCAGTACGGCCAAGCGGGTGCGTAGTGAAACGGGAATTCAGCGTGGGAACACCAGCGTGGCCTCGGTGGCGGTGGAACTGGCCGAGAAAATTTTCGACGGGCTCAAAGGCCGTGAAGTGATGGTGATCGGCGCGGGCGATACTTCGGAGAAGACCGCTCGAGCGTTGCTCAGCCGCGGAGCCCGTTCGGTGATCGTCAGCAATCGCTCCTTTGACCGGGCTGCGGCCCTGGCCAAGGACGTGGGAGGCAGAGCCATTCATTTCGACGAATGGGAGCGCGAATTTGCCAAACTCGACATCATCGTGAGCAGCACGAGTGCGCCGCACTACGTCATCGATCGGGCGCGGCTGGCCAATATGTTGAGCCAACGGCCGTCCCGGCCCCTCCTCTTGGTCGATTTGGCGGTTCCTCGTGATGTGGATCCGGCCGTGAAGGAACTCGACAACGTATTTCTGGCCAATGTGGACGACTTACAAGGCATCGCCGATGAGCACGTCCGCGCTCGCCAAGTGGAGCGAGCCCGTTGCGACGTGATCATCCAGGAGCGCTTGGAGCGCTGGGCGGGTGAGTTTTTGATGGTTTGCGTGGCGCCGGGTCGCCTCGCGTTTGAGTGAGTTTGCTGACGTTTACGTTTGTCCATGGATTCCCGATCTTCTGTATCTGTCCGCATTGCCACGCGCGGTTCCGCTCTGGCTCTAGCCCAATCTAACCGCGTCCGAGCGATCCTAGCCGCTCTGTTTCCGGACCGTGTGTTCGAGCTGACTGTGATCAAGACGACCGGCGACCGGTTGCCGACGGCGAGTCTGGCCCATGTGGATTCCGCGTTGCCGCAAGGACTGTTCACCAAGGAATTAGAGGCCGCACTCCTGGCCGGTGAAGCCGACCTCGCGGTGCATAGTCTGAAGGATTTACCGACGGAATTGCCCGATGGGTTGACGTTGGCGGCGACCCCGGCGCGGGAGGATGTTCGGGAGGTTCTCCTCTATCGAACATTGGACGGACGGCCTCCGGCGGGCTCGGGACAGGTCGATTGGTCCCCGGGGCGCCGGGAACCCCTGTTTGCCAAGGCGGGACTGACTTTGGCGAAACTGCCCCAGCACTCGGTGATCGCAACCAGCAGTACTCGGCGCGCAGCGGCCGTGCGGGCAGCCCGGCCGGATCTTGAGGTGGTTCCCATCCGCGGCAATGTCGGCACGCGACTCCAGAAGCTCCGCGACAACCTCGAATTGGATGCGACTTTGTTAGCCGCCGCGGGATTGATCCGCCTGAATTTTGACATCAGTCCTCAAGGATGCCTTCGCGTCGATCCGCGTCTATCCGCGCAACTCCGAGCTCAAATTGCTCCGCCGCCGACTGGGGTGCTCGCAACGCTACTGGAACCAGAAGTTTTCCTGCCGGCTGTAGGTCAAGGAGCCTTGGGCCTGCAAACCCGGTCCGACGACCTGGAAACCCAATCATTGGCGAGTGCGTTGAATCACTCGAACACCTTTGCGGCTATTACCGCTGAACGTTCCCTGCTTACCGCCATGGGGGGCGGCTGCCAGTCCCCGGTGGCGGCATACGCCCGGGTCCTAGGGCACCAGGTGCACCTGTCTGCCGAATGGTATCAGGATGGCTCCCGAAAAGGCGTGGAAGGCCGTCGTCCGGTCCGGGAAGCCGCTGAATTAGGCCGGGAGTTGGCGGCCCGTCTGCTGGCGGCTTAAGTTTCCGACGTTCTCATCTCGTATTCTCGCTTTTTACCACAACCCGACCGACCTAAGTTTGCCTCATGCTCAACGCGCCGGAAGTTCACCCATTTCAAACCCGCCGTCCGTTGCCCCCCGCGGTCGTCGACTCCCTTTCGCAGGAAATCCTCGCCCTTAAGCGAAAGCACAACGCCGTCATTCTCGCCCATAATTATCAGGTCCGAGAAATTCAGGAGAGCGCGGATTACGTTGGCGACTCCCTCGGTTTATCGCAGCAAGCGGCGCGGACTCCGGCGGATGTCATCGTCTTTTGTGGGGTTCATTTCATGGCGGAAACCGCCAAGATCCTGAATCCGCAGAAGGTGGTGATCCTGCCGGACAAGGATGCGGGTTGTTCGCTGGAGGAAAGCTGCCCGGCCGAAAAATTGGCGGCATTGCAGCGGACCAATCCCAATTTTTACACCATCGCTTATATCAATTGTAGCGCCGAAGTGAAAGCCCTGAGTGACGTCATTTGTACCAGTGGCAATGCCAAGAAGATCGTCGAACACGCCCCCAAGGATCGCGATCTGCTTTTTGTGCCGGATGAAAATCTTGGGGCCTGGGTGATGGAGCAGACGGGCCGGCCCATGACCCTGTGGAAGGGTAATTGCTATGTCCATGTCGAGTGGACCCACGCGGCCATTACGCGCATCCGGCGGGAACATCCGGACGCACCCGTGGTGGCTCATCCGGAGTGTACCAAGGCCGTTCGAATGCTGGCGGACGAAGTCTGTTCGACCGAGAAAATGGTGACGTATTGCCGGCAGAATCCGGCGCGAGCCTTCATCATTGCGACCGAGGCGGGCATGTTGCACCGGCTCCAGCGAGAATGCCCCGACAAGATCTTCATCCCGGCCCCCACCGACCGCTGTGCCTGTAACGAATGCCGCTACATGAAGATGAACACGCTGGAGAAGCTCAGGGATTGCCTGGCGGATTTGTCGCCTCGAATCGAATTGCCCGCGGAGATCATCGAACGGGCCCGCCGACCCATTGAGTTGATGCTCGAAATCTCCGCACGGCCTTGAGCCGCTTCAACTCTGGCTCAAGCGTTTGACTGGTGCGTCAAAATAGAGGCGGTGGGCCTCCTCCAAAATCGCAGGAATACGGTCTGCGAAGGGACTGCGTTGCAGCACTTCTGGAAGGCGTTGTACCTCGAGTTTTCCGGCGTGTTCGCCAGGAAACCAGTGCTCGCCCTGGCCCAACATGTTATAGCGAAACTTGGCCCATTCGGTCAGTTCCAGTGGCTTGGCATAGGTCCAGAGCCGAAGGATCTCCACCAGGTTCACTTCGCCCGGAGTGGTCACGTATTCTGGGAGTCCGGCCCACCAGCGACGGCACCAATCGGCGCCCAGTAGGTGCTCCATTTCATCTCGCAGACGACGTTCCAGAGGGCGGGTCACTTCGGTGGCGCGTTCGTAGTGCGGGAAGATGCCGAGATGTTCGTCGAAATCCGACGGACGCGCGGCACCCAATGACAGGGTATGCACTTCCGGGCGGGCCAGACAGTACAGGTCGTTGAACTGCATCGGGGTCAAAGGGGCGCATAATCCTCGCAGCTTGGGCAGGTCCAGGTACAACTTCCCACCCTTGTCGTTCGGGCTGATGATGAACACTCCCATATCGCGTTGGGCAGCTTCGGCGATACACGGACGGTTGAGATCGTTGACGAAGTACCAGTGCAGATTGACGTAGTCGAACTCGTCACTTCGAATGGCCTCAGAAATAATATCGGGCGTCGCATGAGTGCTGAAGCCGACGAAGCCGACCCGACCTTCCCGCTGCCATTCGCGGCACACCTCCAAGCAGCCGCCGGGGCGCAGTGCCTGGTCGAGTAGTTCCCGGTTGTTCAGACCGTGGAAGGACAGGAGATCCACTCGGTCGAGTTGCAGATTCTGAAGCGAGGTTGCGAAGATGTCCCGGAACTCCTGTTGGGTCGGCTTCGGAGGAATCTTGGTCTGAACAATGAGTTTCTGCTGCGGAAATTGCTTCAAAACCGGGGCGAGTTGCATCTCCGAAGAGCCGTAGCCCCGGGCGGTCTCGATGTGGTTTATTCCCAATTCAACAGCGCGATGGATCGTTGCTTCAAGGTTAGCTTGTCCCTGGGGTTTGATTTCGCTCCAAGGGACATCGGACCACGATTGTTGGTAGCGCATGCCTCCGCAGGAAAAGACGGGGATCTGGAGATTAGTCCGGCCAAAGCGGCGGTAACGCATCGGCGAAGACTGGGCGGAAGCTGGACGAATGTCGAATGTCCGTATCCGTCTGAGGATGTCTCCTCGGCGCGATGTCCAACCGTGTCAAACGGACGCTGACGGAAAGGAGCTCAATCAACGTCTGAGGCAGTAAAGGGCGCGATTGGAGCGCAGGAGTAGTCGGTTGCCCGTGAGGGCCGGGCTGGCGTTGAAGACACCCCGGTTGCCTTCCAAGGTGTTCACGGCGAGTTGCTCGAATTTTGGCTGAGCGACGATGACGAGGGTGCGTCCGCCGCGACCAGTGAAGTAGATCCGTTCCCCGGCCAACACTGGTGAGGCGTTGATCTGGCCGGGAGAAGGATTGAGGCGCTCGTCGAAAACGACCTCACCAGTCTGGGCGTTTAAACAATACACGACGCCTAGATTCTAGTGAGCGAACCAGAGGTGCCCACGGTGGAGGATCGGCGAAGGAACGTTGGATCCCTTGTTCACCTTCCACGTGACGTGGCTTCCGGTAACGTCGCCGCGCCCACCGGCCCGGATGGCCAGGCCACCGTTGGGATTGCGTTCGCCGATGGAGTAGACAATGCCTCGCTCCGTAACCGGAGTCGGGCACATGTACCAGTTGATACCTGTGTCGCAGTGCCAGAGTGCCGCGCCCGTGGCCGGATCGAAGGCGGCCACCTTGCGAAACATCGCGATCACCACTTCGGACTGGCCGTTCGGCCCGTTGACGAACACCGGCGCGTGCCAGGATTCCTTGATGCCACTGGCGCGCCAGACCTCTTTTTCCGTCTTTCGGTCGAGCAACGGTGTCTGGGCACTTTTATAAGTAAGATTCCATGGACCTTCGCAGGAGAGCCAGAGCCTGGAGCCAGTGAATTCGAACGAGGATTCCATTGCGCAAGGTCCTGATAAACTGAGCGG
>Ga0163144_10013647_pt1 | contig 16935 bp, 11 predicted proteins | sample OliLak19BULKMAT1_FD_123175 | JGI IMG/M metagenome (GOLD analysis project Ga0163144, IMG submission 123175) | Freshwater microbial mat bacterial communities from Lake Vanda, McMurdo Dry Valleys, Antarctica - Oligotrophic Lake LV.19.BULKMAT1 | ecosystem: Environmental > Aquatic > Freshwater >... | reverse complement strand
GGCAATTCGGGCAGATCCTCAAGCATGCCAAAAACCGTCGCAGAAGCATCGGCCTTATTGGTGCCGATCACACCACTTGGGCCACGCTTCGCCCAACCGACAGCATAAATCCCTGGCAATTCCTCACCACCGCCATTGCTGAGCACACGCCCGTTCACATTCGGAATCGTGAAGGTCGCCTCATCGAAGGGCACCCCCGGCAGTGGCACACCTCGGTAGCCAACCGAGCGAAAAACAAGCCCCGTCGGCAGCGTTTCGAACTCGCCAGTGCCTTTGGCGCGTAGCCCGCCAATATCGGCCACCAAACGGTTACGCTCGATCCGCACTCCCACGACTTTCCCGTGTTCGCCAATCAATTCAATCGGCGATGTCAGGAAGCGCATACTGATACGGCGAGAATTGTTCTGCGCTGGGCGTGCAGCATAGGTGTGTAACAACTCAAGATTACGTATAGCCATCTTATCGCCAGTCAATGTCTTGATGCTGGTTTCATCCAACTCAAGATCAGCCGGATCAACATGCACATCAACTCCGCTCAGTTCGCCAAATTCCTTCAACTCTGGCGTCGTGAAGGCAGCCTGAACCGGGCCACGCCGACCAAGCAGAATAACCTCGCGGATCTTGCTGGCTCGTAGGGCAGCCAGCGCGTGATCGGCAATATCACTCTTGGCCAGATGATCTGGATCAGCAACCAGGATGCGGGTCACATCCATTGCCACATTGCCATTCCCCACCACAACCGCCGTCGATTGTGAGAGATCGAAGTGCATATCGTGGTAATCCGGGTGGCCATTGTACCAACCGACAAACGCCGTCGCAGCATAGCTGCCATCAAGATCCTCGCCTGGAATACCCATGCGCCGATCTGCCGGAGCGCCAGTCGAGAAGACGATTTGATCATAATAGCGGCGCAGGTCATCGATCATCAGATCGACCCCAAACGTCACATTGCCATAGTAGCGTAGGCGGGGATCATTGAGGAGGTTTTCGTAAATACGGGTAACAGCCTTAATCTCCTGATGGTCGGGGGCAACACCTTCGCGAACTAGGCCAAATGGGGTCGGAAGTCGGTCGATCAGATCAATTGTCAAGCTAAAATTCTTCTGCTTGAGCAATGCCTCGGCAGTATAGAAACCGGCTGGCCCGGCACCAATAATTGCGATTCGAGCTGGGCGCGCAGCGCTTCCAATAGAATCTGTCACTGTGTGTTCCTCTATACGCTTCTACCGCCACAGTGCGGTACTGCCGCGCCACAGCGGCGATTCATGTCGCAAGCGTATTATATACGAACCATCACATATGAGTAGTAACAGGAATCAATCAAGGATGTTTCAACTTACGGGCGGAATGAAACGCCATGGTGCAGCCCATTTGACGACAACGAACCTTTGTGCTATTCTACACGGTAGCAGATAGTATAGGCATAAGGAAACGTTCGCGTGGTTGCAGCGCATAACGTGACTGGCGCGCTGCGTAAAACGTTTTGCCGAGCTCGTAATCAATGGCTGTGGGGCGGCACAGCACGGGTGCAAGGCCCTTGAAGCCCACGCCCTCGGGGTGGGAGCCGTCACGTCATTCGCCACACAATATCGCTGGTTACCCCAGGCCCACGGGCATCCGCAATCCGCTTGAGAATCGGCACGACCTCGGGGTGGCGCTGTGCATAGCCACGAATGGCCTGCTCAAGATCCAATCGAAGTTGCAGATCGGCAAGCACCCAGGCAGCACTGAGGCCCGTCGCTAATTCATGGGCTGGCTGGAAGAATTCAGAGGCCCGAAACGAGGTTGGCCGTGCAGCCATGGCTGCACGCAATGCATTGGGAAACGCCGGATTGCGCTGCGTATAGGAACGAATCGACTGCTGGAGATCATCACGTAATGGCGCATCGCCAAGAAACCACGCAGTAGCAAGCGTGTCGGCAAGCATGAATCCTGGTTCCATGACGCCCCCTCTGTTTGGCGTGAGAATTGCCTCATTGCGAATTCAATCCATTGTAGCACGGAGTGGCGGCTATATGCTTGACATTGCCGCCCTGGTAGTTTATACTTTTCATTAGTAGTTCGTAGGATAACTACTAATAGGAAATAGTTGTGGATACCTATTTAATTGATCAACTGATGGCACTTGGCCTGACCGAATATGAGTCCAAGGTGTATCTGGCATTGCTTGGCGATCACCCAGCAACTGGCTATCAGATCGGCAAGGCAGCAGGCATCCCGCGCTCGATGGTCTATGAGGCGTTGGGGCGTCTTGAGGCGCGTAGTGCAGTTCTCAAAACCGTTGAGGAGAAGGCCGCACTCTACCGGCCTGTATCGCCCGACACGTTGCTTGATCGCTATGCAGAGGAGTCACGGGCACGTATTTCCGGGCTACGTAGTGGGCTTGCGCCGCTCTATAATCGCCAGGAAGAGGGCCGCTTATGGAATTTCAGTGGCCGGCGTGAGGCGCTTCATTATGCTGCAGATCTGATCGAACACGCCGAGCATGAGCTCATGCTGGTTCTTACGGATGCGGATGTCGGTGAATTACGGGCTGCGCTTGATCGAGCGCATGAGCGGGGTGTGGTGATGGGTTCGATGCTGACAGGCCAGGCCGATTTCACGCTCGGCCAGGTCGTTCGCCACCCGCCGCACGAGACGGATCTGCATGGCATGCGTGAGACCTTGATTGTGGTGGCCGATGAGCGTGAGTTCCTGATTGCAAGCGGCTACCAGAACACCAGTGGCACCATGACAACCAATGCCAATATGGTGATGATCGCACGCCAGTTTATCTGGATGGAACTCTTTGCCCAACGGATCTTTGCCCGTCTTGGTGAGCATCTGCTCGAACGGCTCGATCCAGATGATCGCAAGGTTTTACACTAACAACCATAGTAGAGACGCCCTGCTGGGGTGTCTAGCGGAAATAAAGGGGTCTGCATTATGGCAGCAATAACACAATCCAAGGCGAATGAACCACGTGCAGCACGTTTCCATGTAGAGAAAGCGCTGATTGAACGATCATTTGTTGCATTAACGCTGCTGGGGATTGTTCTTGGAAGTGTGCTTGAGCGCGTTGAAGCTCCAACCCAGGTCATTCTGGGTGTGCATATTGCGACGTACTTCGTCGGTGGGTACTATGCAGTTCTGGCGATCATTGAGGCGCTGCGCGAGCGAACGATTGAGGTTGATCTACTGATGGTTCTGGCGGCATCGGGAGCTGCCTATATTGGCTCGTGGACCGAGGGCGCAATTCTGTTGTTTCTGTTTTCGCTCAGCAATGCCCTGCAGAATGAGGCCATGGCGCGCACCCGCCGAGCGATTTCGGCGTTGCTCGATCTACGCCCCGATACCGTTACTGTGCGGAATGGCGAGGAACTGCTCGAAATCGCACCAGATGATGTCACGGTTGGACAGATTGTTGTGTTGCGGCCAGGCGAGCGTGTGGCCCTCGATGGCGTGATCGTCCGTGGCGAGGCTAATTTCGATGAGTCCTCGATCACTGGCGAGGCACTACCAATTCATAAGGGGCCTGGTCTGCCGGTGATGGCTGGTACGCTCAATCAGAGCGGTTCGCTCGATGTGCGGGTGACAAAACTGGCTGGTGAGAGTACCCTAGCACGCGTGATCGCGATGGTCAGCGCGGCGCAAGAGCGCAAGGCGCGCACCCAGCGCTTCCTCGACAAATTCGAACAATACTATGCGATGGGTGTCATTAGTGCGGTGGCGCTGTTCATTCTGTTGGTTCCGCCGTTGTTTGGGATCGAATTCAGCAAGAACTTCTATACCGCCATGGTGCTCCTGACTGTAGCCTCGCCCTGTGCATTGGTGATTAGTGTGCCATCTGCATTGTTGAGTGCGATTGCGAATGCGGCTCGCCGCGGCGTGCTGTTCAAGGGTGGCGCGCATCTCGAAGACCTCAGCCGTGTGAAGGTGGTTGCGTTCGATAAAACTGGCACGCTGACCTTTGGGAAGCCAGAACTTACCGATCTCATCGCACTGCCTGGTTTTAGCGAAGCGGAATTATTGGATGTTCTGGCGCGTGCCGAAGCACCAAGCGAACATCCTGTCGCACGGGCGATCCAGATGGCCGTCCAGGCACGTGGCCTGACTGTTGCCGAACCAGATGCGTTTGAGGCAATCGCTGGAATGGGTGTGCGCGCCGTTTGGGATGGTGAGCAGACACTGGTTGGTTCGCCACGGCTCATGGAGAGCTATGGCCTAGTTGTTCCAACCGAGCTTACGGCAGCATTGGAACAGGCATCGGCGGCAGGGCGGCGAACGGCTTTACTCGTGCATCGTGGTGGGCAATGGCTTGGTGCTGCAACTGTTATGGATCGTGAGCGACCAGACGCAGCCGAGCGCATTGCGGATCTCCGAGCTGCTGGTATCGAGAAGATCGTGATGTTGACCGGTGATAACGCACAGATCGCTGAACCGCTTGCCAAACGAGTTGGCATTGATGAAGTCTATGCTGGGTTGCTTCCGGAAGATAAACTACGGATCGTTGAGGATCTAGGGAAGCGCTATGGCGCTGTGGCAATGGTTGGCGATGGCATTAACGATGCGCCAGCGCTGGCAGCCGCATCGACGGGGATTGCGATGGGTGCGGCAGGTACCGACGCAGCACTCGAAAGTGCCGATCTCGTGTTGATGTCCGATGATCTCAGTGCAATTGCCTATGCGATACGGCTCAGCAAACGCACGCAACAGATCGTCTGGCAGAATATTGTGTTCGCCCTGGGTGTCGTCGTCGTCCTTGTGACACTCACGCTCACGATTGGCGTGCCACTGCCGCTTGGCGTGGTTGGACACGAGGGCAGCACGATTATTGTTGTGCTGAACGGTTTACGACTATTGGGCTACCACGAGTAATCGTTTTTTGCCCACGCCTGCGGCGGCTACTCAGCACGGTAAAGCACAGATAAAAAATCACGAGCGCCAACACAATCTGGATGAAATCGATCAACAGCGGCGTGAGTAGCATCGTCATCATGATATAGAATTCCTATTCGTAGCAAGTAACATCCGGAGTTAGCATAGGCTAACTTCGGATGTTTGTCAATATTGGATCGGTCTCATCCGGATCTCATCCCCAGAGCGACGCTGGCTGTGGTAGACTATCTTTAACTATTTGAGCGTTTATCATTACATTCCGTCGAACCACTCTGCCAATGCTGCACCACTCCATACCGGAAAGGCCCGCCGGTGAGATACCTTTCACGATTGTTGCTTGCACTGCTGCTGCTGTGGATAACGGCACCTGGCGCGCTGGCCCAGAGCAATGATTGGCACGAGCGTGCAACAACAAATTTCACTATTCTGTATGCGACTGGAAGTGAAAACCAGGCCGAACGCTATGCTGGGTTCGCTGATCAAATCTTCGATCAGGTGACTGGCGCGTTCGGGCATCGTGTGGCAACACCGATCACGCTACGCCTATACCCCGACCTAGAGAGTTATTATATTGCCAATCCGCGGGCACGTGGGCTTGCTGGTGTTGTTGCCCACGCCGATTTTCGCCGGAATGAAGTGGTTGTGATTCTCTCCCAGACTGAACAGCAACAGCAGGACGAGATCCTCAATAATGTTCGCCACGAGCTGACCCATATTGTTGCTGCGGATCTTTCCGATAATCGACTGAATGCTGGTTTTCAGGAAGGGCTAGCGCAATATATTGAAACGGCAACTCCCGAGCTTGATCGCAAGATCGCCCTACTCAAAACTGCTGTGGCAACCCAGAGCTTGCTGCCATGGAGTGCATTCGATGATCGCGATGAGATCTATCGCAACCCGGATGTTAGCTACCCACAAACTCTTTCGGTGATTGCGTTCTTGGCCCAGCGTTCATCGTTCACCCAGGTGCGCGATTTTGTGACGGTCAGTGCATCGAGTAGCGGTTATCGTTCGGCGTTGCAGCGTGCGTTTGGTGCCTCACCAGATGAACTTGAGCAGGCATGGTTGTCCTGGCTGCCTGGATATTTGGCTGGTAGTTCAGCAAACCACCCATCGACGGGCAGCTATGATCTAACACGCGCCGAGGCCTTGATTGCCAGTGGTGATTATACTGCTGCCAAACAAGAACTTGAGGCGGCACTGGCGGGATTACAGGCAGCAGGCAATGACGATCAGGTGCAACAAGCTCAGGCATTGCTTGCCCGTAGCCAGGCCGGGCTTGCCGCCGATGATCTCGCTCGCCAATCGCACGATGCGCTGGTTGCTGCTAATTATAGCCATGCAGAACAATTGGTCACTCAGGCCCAGGATGCCTATGCTGCCCTTAACGATACCAGGCAGGCTGCGGTATTGGCCGATTATGCAGAGCGGGCGACACGCGGGCAATTGGCTGCACAACAGCTAGCCCAGGCCTTGAGTTTAGCCCAGACGCTGCGCTTCCCACAGGCACGTGTTCTTGCCGATATGGCGGCGACCGAATATGTTGCGCTTGGTGATCGTGACCGGGCGGCGCAGGCGCTTGAGTTGCGTTCGTTTCTTGATCAACGCCAGACACTGATTGGCGGTGTGCTGCTATTACTTGGCCTTGGTGGAGTGGCGATCAGCCTTGCGCGCCGTTCGCTGACACCAGAGCCGGAACTCTGGTGAGCCAATGAGCCGTACTTCCCTCTCGTTACAGTTGCAGCGGCTCGCCGACGAGCGCTGGTCGCGGCGGGCGTTGCGAACCGTGTTGCGTTCGGCCTGGCTTGGGCTGTGTGCCTGGTGTATTGGTGTTGGGCTGAGCCTGATGCTTGGCCGTGATCCAGATTTTGCGCTGATTGGGGCAATTGCCCTGTTGGTGCTGGGGATCGGATTGGTGACACTGCTGCGCAGCCCACGCCTGACTCCATTGGATGTTGCGCGGCGGCTCGATCAACGCTTCCAGCTCCAGGAACAGTTGAGCACGGCTGTCGAGTTGACCGATGGGCGGCCCGAGCCGGAAAGCATTGGTGCATTGTTACTTGGGCAATCGGCGCAGACGGTTCGGCAGGTACGTAGATCGATCAAGCAGCGCCAACGAGCACCGTGGAGCGATCTGATTGCGCTGCTGGCGCTGTTGTTGGTTGCGATTGGCCTGTTTGTTCTTGGCGGGGTTGGCCGCCAACAGATTGCTGCCGAGCCGATCCCATTGCCGCCATTGGTTGGCGCAGATGCCGGGCAATCGAAGGAACCATTCGATGCGCCAAATGATCAGCCAAATCAGCTTGGCGATGGGCCAGGTGGCGATCTTGCCAGTGGCGCTGATCCAAACCAAAGTGGCAACCAGCGTGCTGGCCAGGGCCAGCCAGGGACACAAGGCCAGGCAGGCCAGAATCAAACCGGCCAGGATCAAGCGGGGCAGCAACAGAACGGCCAAACCGGCCAGGGAACCCAGCAATCTGTCGTTGATCCGGCTAGCCAACGCAATCTGGATGCGCTTGCCGATGCACTACGTGACCAGGGGATTACCCGCCCAGCAGCCGAGGCGCTTGATCAGGGCAATCTCGAACAGGCAGCCAAGGATTTGCGCGAACTCGCCGACCAGGCCAGCCAGCTTTCTGATGCTGCTCGCCAGCGATTGGCCGATTCATTGCGCCGTGCCGCCGCCCAGATTCAACAATCGAACCCGGACTTGGCGCAGCAATTACGCGATAGTGCCCGTGGCCTCGAACGAGGCGATGATAACGCTGCACAGGCGCTTGAGAATCTGGCTCGTGCGATTGAGCAACAAGGGCAGCAGACCCAAGCGGCTGGAGCTGCACAGCCCCAAGCGGGCGATCAGGCTGGACAAACGGGCCAGGATGGGCAGGGCCAGGGCAACGAACCGGGCGGTGGCAGTGGTGCCGGGAATGTTGGCGCTGGTGAGCAACGCCCGATTGCCAACCCAGGCCGCTTGGGTGTCGATGGGCAGCCAGTTGAGCTTGATGTTCAGGGCGATGGAACGACGGGTGCGCCACCGCCGGAACAGGCAACTGCCGGGGGGCTGAGTGCTGTTGGTGGCGTTTCGGGTGGCGATAGCTCTGGCAATGGCGGCAGTGGGCTCGATCCACTGCGCGTCCCACTGGAAGAACGTGATGTGGTTCAAGACTACTTTACGCACTGAGATACCTGCGCGGCCAGCGGAACGGCTGTTTGATGAGGCTTTTCTGCGCCGCCTCGAACGGCTGAGCCTCCAACCACAGCGCTTTTTGCGCGGCCAGCCGGCGCTTGGTGAACATCTGAGCCGCCGCCAACTACCAGCAACAATCTTTAGCGACCATCGCCCATATAGTGCTGGCGATGACTACCGCTATATTGATTGGAATGCCTATGCCCACCAGGAACAGATCTTCGTGAAGCTTGGTGAGATTGAGCAGAATGTGCCGATCCATGTGCTTGTTGATGTCTCACGTTCCATGCAATGGGGCGAATGGGCCGATGGCCAACCCAGCAAGCTGCGGACAGCACTACGCCTGGCGGCGGCGCTTGGCTACCTGACCCTGAGCCATAATGATCAATTGATTGTGCAACCATTTGGCGATACGACGCTACGGCGCTTTGGCCCTGCACGTGGCAAGGCCCGCCTGGCCGAATTGCTACGCTTCCTGGAGAGTTTGCGCTCCGATCAGCCAACGGCCATAGCGCAGGTGCTGGCCAGCCATGCGGCCCACTATCAGCGCGGTGGATTATTGGTGCTGTGTTCGGATCTGTTGACCGCTGAGGGACTGGCGGAAGGCCTGCGAATGCTCCCGCCGCCGCGTTGGCAGGTGCTTGTATTGCATATGATCGATCCACATGAGCTTGACCCACCAGCTGGTGAGACGGCAGAATTGGTTGATGCAGAGACTGGGAAGCGCCTCCAGGTGACGCTGGATGACCAGACATTGGCGGTGTTTCGGCGCAATGTGGCCAGTTGGCAGGCTGAGATTCGTGATGCGTGTGGGCGGCATGGGGCGATGTATGCCCAACTACCGACAACATGGCCGTTTGAGCGCCATGTAATTCCGTACCTGCACGCCCGCCGGATTTTACGGTAGGAATGCCACATTGCGCTGAGGGGCCGCATTCTGCGGCCCGTGGGCTGGGGCTGGTACGACGATTACAATTTGCCACCAGCGCAGCAATGGCACCGAGGCTCTTTTAGCCAACATATAGCAGAGATGCGTAATCTGCATAATCTGCGGATATGTCCAACCCTCAGCCGCGAGGAGTATACATTGGAACCGAGGCAATTATATGCTTCATAACATATGAGTTTCCTTCTGCCATTTGGGTTACTGGCGCTGATCAGCCTGCCGATTGTGCTTGTGTTGCATTTGATTGGCGAGCGGCGGCGACGCCAGATTGTGCCGAGTTTGTTGCTGTGGCGCGATGTGCCAATCCGCCCCGATGGCATCCGCTGGAAGATGCTGCCGGTTTCGTTGCTGCTGCTGCTGCATCTGCTGGCGGCGGGCCTGCTGGCACTGGCATTGGGGCAGCCACAGATGGCCGGGTTGCCTGCCGATGGTGTGCGCCATACAGCAATTTTGATCGATACATCAATGAGTATGGCGACCCGTGAGGGCAGCCAATCGCGGCTTAATCTGGCAAAGGCACGCGCCAAAACACTGATTGGCGAGATGCACGCTGGCGATAGGGTGACGCTGGTGAGCGCAGGGCCGCATGCAGCACTGGTAGCGGTTGGCGATCAGGCCGATGCGCCATTGCTGCATGCAGCACTTGATCAACTACAGGCTGGCGGGGTTGGTGCTGATCTCGCAGGGGCACTGGCATTGGCCGAGGTTGCCCTCGATTCAAACCATGTGCGCAAGATTGTGGCGATCAGTGATGGCGCGATGACACCACTTGAACCACGCCGCGTTGGTGTTCCATTTGAATGGATTTCAGTTGGCAGCGATCAGCAGAACCGGGCGATTGTGGCCTTTGCGGCACGGCCATGGGCTGGAAAGACGCAGGTGTATGCGCGGATTGCCAATTATAGTAGCCAATCGTTCCCAACAACACTGCGCTTGTATGGCGATGGGCAGCTGATCGGCAGCGATATTGTTCCGCTTGATCCAAATGGCGAATATGAACTCACCTGGTCGCTGCCAGCGACGATCGGCGAGCTACGAGCGGAATTGGATGGCGGCGATGTGCTACCTGATGATGACACAGCGTATTTGAGCATCCATCCGAATCGACCAATTATCACCCTGCTTGTCTCGGCACAACCAGCCCAACTGCAACGGGCGCTGGCGGCGGTGCCAGGGATGCAACTCACAACCATTGAACCAACGGCCTATGATCTGGCACGCAGTACAGCGGCAAACCTGACTATTTTTGATGGGTTTTTGCCAGCCAGTTGGCCAACAGGTGCGGTTCTGGTGCTGAACCCGCCTGCGGATAGCAGCCTGGTGCGTGTTGGCGCAGAGCCGCAGAAGATAGCCAGCGATGGCTTGATCCGGCGTGGAGCATTGCTGGATGGGCTGAGTTTCAGTGGTGTGAGCTTTGGCGATGTGCGCCCAATGGTACCGCCAACATGGGCCACGCCATTATTGGCCTGGCGTGGCGATGTGTTGGGAGCCGATAACATCCCTGCACCAGGGGAATTGCCATTGGTGCTGCGCGGGCAGGTCGATGGGCGTGAAGTTGCGATCTGGAGCTTTGACCTCGCTCGTGGCAATCTTCCCGCTCGGCTGGCCTTCCCCTTACTTGTTGTACGAACGGTGCGTGATCTGACGGCGGTTGCGCTGCCATCAGCGCTTACTGCTGGTGGAACACTGGCGTTGCGGCCTGACCCACGGGCCACACAGATTATACTGATTGCACCAGATGGCAAGAGTACACAGATTGCTGCGCCAGCGGCTGGAGCAATTGAGGGCCTGACTCAACCAGGGTTGTATCGGGTTGAGGAGCGTGATGGCCAACAGATTCTGTACCAGGCCACGATTGGTGTCAATAGTGGCAGTACCAGTGAATCGCGGATTGTGCCGCTGGCCCCACCGCCAATTATTGGTGCAGAACGCGATACAGGTGGTGGGCCGTTAAACCAGCCGGTGGATCTGTGGCCCTGGTTGGCGGGAGCAGCGCTGCTCATCCTGGCGGTTGAATGGTTGATTGTGTTACGGCGGTGAGCTGTGGTTCTACGACACCCTGAACTCTTGTTGTTGCTGCTGTTGCTGCCCGCGTTTGCAGTTGTGTGGTGGCGTCGGCGCAACCGGATTGCGATACCGGCGGTGGCGCTGCGGCTCATGATCCTGGCGTTGGTTGTGGTTGCGCTGGCCGATCCCGTGATTGGTGCTAGGCCGGGCCGACCAGAGGCAGTGTTGGTGTTGGTTGTCGATCAATCGGATAGCCTGGGTAGTGCTGGGCAGTTGGATGTACGACGGCAGGCGGCGCAGGTTGCAGCAGCACACAACGGGCGGGTTGAGGTGATCTACTTTGGCGCGAACCAGGCCACATATGCGAACAAGCAGCCAACCGATGCTCCCACAGAAATCAATCAGCGACCGCCACTGCCACCACCCGATCAATCATTGCGAGCTGATCGAACCAATATTGCTGCAGCACTTGATGCGGCACGGGCACTGATTGGTCCAAATGGCGGGCGCGTTGCACTATTCAGTGATGCGCTGCCAAACGATGGGAACGCACTCGCCGCAGCGGCAGCGCTTGGGGCAGCTGGTATCCCAATCGATACCAATCTGTATGTTGCACCGGATCTGCCAGAGGTCTGGATTCAATCGATTGAGGCCCCGCCAAGTCTGCGCGAGGGTGAGGAATTTGAGGCGCAGGTGTTGATCGGCAGCACCGTTACGGAGCAGATCGAGCTGCGCTTCGCGGTTGGGTCGGATCAGCAGGATACACGCAGCGTTGCAGTTGTTCCTGGTGAGAAACGCATTCGTTATACGAGCAAGGCTGGCATACCGGGTGTGCTGACGATTCGGGCCGAGCTTCAGGCCGGTCAGGATCAGCAGCCGCGCAATAATACGGCTGCCACAACGTCCTTGGTTGCGCCTGCACCACTGATATTGATTGTTGAAGGGCAGCCAGCAGCTGCGCGACCGCTGCAGACAGCCCTGCAGCCGTTGAGTATCAACACCGATGTGATCGCGCCAGAACGCGTGCCAACCCGGCTCTCTGACCTTGAGAAATACCAGAATATCACGCTTCTCGATGTCTCGGCTGGCGATCTGACGCTTGATCAGATGGCGACATTGCGCGAATTTGTGCGTAGTGAGGGCCGCGGTCTGGTGGCTGCAGGCGGCAAATCTAGCTTTACGCTTGGTTCATATAAGGACACGCCGCTTGAACAGGTGCTGCCGGTGCAGATGACCCCACCGAAGCGGGGTGAGCGGCCAGAGATCGATATGCTGCTGATCATTGATCAATCGGCGAGTATGGGGCCAGATACTGGCGACTCAAAATTCAATATGGCCAAGGAAGCAGCCATATTGACGACTGAGTCGTTACGTGAGAACGACCGTATTGGTGTGCTGGCCTTCGATATTAGCCAGAAATGGATCATCGATTTCCAACCAATTGGCGCTGGCCTCTCACTCGCACAGCTCCAGGGGCAGATCAGCCAGATTCCATTGGGCGGTGGGACGGATATGATTGGCGCATTGCAGGCAGGCTTGCCAGCACTGGCAAGCCAACCAGGGCCGGTGCGCCATGCCATTCTGCTGACCGACGGGCGCTCATTCACGAATAATCGCCAGGCCTATGAGAATCTTGTTGAACAGATGCGCACCCGTGGTGTGACACTCTCGACGATTGCGATTGGTGCGGATGCCGATACCGATCTGCTGCGCGAATTGGCCAAGATTGGCACAGGCCGCTATCACCTCGCATCGCGCCCATCCGATATTCCGCGGCTGACGCTCCAGGAAAGTGAAATCCTGCGTACCGAACCACAGGTGGAGGGCGATTTTCGCGCTGAGGTTGTGACGCCTCATGCAACCCTGCGCGGCTTTTCTGCCGAACAACTACCAGCATTGCGCGGTTATGTCGCCACGACGATCAAGCCAGATGCCGATTTGGTGTTGCAATCGCCGCAGAACGATCCTGTGTTGGCCGCATGGCAGTATGGGTTGGGCCGAGCAGTTGCCTGGACACCAGGAGCCGAAGCGCCCTGGGCCGCCGATTGGTCGAACTGGCCTGACTATGGCCGCTTCTGGGCTGGGCTGATCCGCTATACCCTGCCCGAGCCGGATAGTGGCCCGCTCCAGGTGCGGGTGACACAGCATGGCGATGTGGCAACACTCTCGGCGGATCTGGTTGGGTCAGGCGGTGAACCGCTCGATCTGGCCGATGTTCAGGTGAGCATGACCATGCCAGATGGAAGCGAGCGCAGCCTGGCGCTGCGCCAGATCGCACCAGGACGCTATGCACAAGATGTTGTCCTGCCATCCGAAGGGGCCTATGCACTGGCAGCACGAGCCACCAAAGGCAGTTTGGTGCGAACAGGCACGACCGGCTATGTGCGCGGCTACCCCGCCGAATATCTGCCAGCGCTGGCTGCCGATACTGGCTTGTTGCATGGCGAGGCACTCATGCAGGCTCTGCGCGATGCTAGCAGGCCAGGCGGTGATGTTGTTGCACCATTGATTGGGAATCGCGATGGCAGCACGGGATTCGCGTTATGGCCCTGGTTGCTTGGCCTCGCAACAGTGCTCTGGCCGCTTGAGGTTGCGATACGGCGTGGATGGATACGGATATAGGATAATGCTGTAGGGCGGTTCGCGAACCGCCCCTATCTTGGTACCCATTGATCGATATTCTAATAATGGACGCCTACATGCTCGAATCCGCTGATCCGCAACCAGAAATTCCTGCCAATCACATCCCAATTGCACAGGAGATTATGTATCGCACTCTGGTGATCCCAGCCATGCGGCGTGAGTTTCATTGGGTGCGTATTTGTGTTGATGGCCCAATACCCCGCCCCGCCGATGGCCCCTTGGTGATCTATGTGACCCATGGTTCCTGGTGGGATGCCTATATGCTGTTTCTGCTGTATTACAGGGTGCTCGGTGGTGGGTTTCAGAACTATATTATGATGGAAGCCAAGCAATTGCGGGCCTACCGCTTCTTCGCCTGGTGTGGCGCTTTTTCGATTGATCGCAAGATCCCTGGCGATGCTGATCGTTCATTGGCCTATATTGCCAATCGGTTGCGGGAGCGCCATGATCGCTGCCTGTGGATCTTCCCGCAGGGCCGCATTGCCCCGACAGACCGACGCCCGATTGTGGCCTATCCCGGCATCGCTCGGGTGGTCAAACAGGCTGGTGGTGCAACACTATGGCCGGTGGCATTGCGCTATGAGTTCCGTGGCGAACAGCAGCCAGAGGTCCTAATCCGCTGTGGGCCGCTCCATTATGCAGCAGGCGATGTCGAAGAAGAGGCATTGACCGAAGAAGTACGCCAGCGGCTGACTTCTGCTGCTGATCAGCTTCGTGATGATACCCTGGCCGATACATTCGATCACTACCACATGCTACTGCGTGGCCGCGATGGCATTAATCGCTGGTTTGATGATTGGCGGGCGCGATTGGCTGGCCGAAAGCCAAGCTCCAACCGCTGAGCATCCGCGCTGCCAGAAGGCCCAACAATCCGAAGCCGACAAATCCGGCAATTGGAAAGCCACGGGCAAAATTCACAATGGTAAACATCAGCGAACTAAGCACATACAACGATGCTGGAATATACCTGAAGAGTTGTCCAAGTATCGGCGATGTATAGCGTAATGGCCGTGGCCGTTGCGTGTTGAGGATTGCGTGTACGGCAATCGCCATAACTAGGCCAACGAACCACCATGCAATGAAATTCGCCGTTGGAACGCCATAATAGGGGCCGCTATCATACCAGACCCAATATGGATTGACCTGGGTTGCGATGGTTTCGATCTGCAGATCCAGCCCGACCACAAGGGTGGCAGTTAGGATCAGGCGCAACCACACCCGTACAGGAAGCGGCCAATAACGGCTTCCTACAGACACATCGCTAGTCGGTCGGATCAGCCCCTGAGCCAGTTGCCAGGCCCCAATTGCCACCATAATCCAGGCGCAGGTGATTGGAATCGGTACAACCCCAAGGAGTTGTGGTTGGAGCATATCGGTGTAGCGGTAGCTCCCAAATGGGAAGCCAGTTGTCTCGCCGCTGTGTTCGACACTCCAGGCCAGCAAAAAGGCAGATGCACCAGCGCTCGCACCGCGCCACCCATAGCTGCTGAACAGCCAGAAGATAACTGCCAACCCCTGGATGAGCAGTAGTGCGCCACCAATAAAACTGCCCCATGCGGGAACCTGATCCAGAGCCACGACGAATGTTGAGCCAGGTAGGAGCGCGCAGTAGATCAGGAAGCAGCCTACTGCGAGTTTCTGAAATGTCAATTGGTTCATACATTCCTAGCAAAGAATTCAGAAATGAGTATTCGGGAGTACAGACGCGATAGATCGCGTCTGTACGGAGTCAGCATTCAGAAGTGCTTATTTGAAGCATGATCTCTCTGTATAATACCTTCTGTGAAGCACCAGTTTGCTCTTCGCCACCCCAGCCGCCACCACCGGGCGTCTCGATCCGCAGGATATCACCAGCTTCCAACTCTACGGTTGCCTTGCCTGGTAGGATGTGTTCAGCGCCATTGCGTATCAGTGTGTTACGCCCCACGGCTCCAGCAGAACCACCCTGTAATCCATATGGTGGCCGAATACGCCGTTCGGAAAGGATGCTGATGGTGGCTGGCTCCAAAAACTCAATCTCACGCACCAACCCATTACCACCCTGTTGTTGGCCTGCGCCACCCGAATCACTACGTAGCCCATAGCGCCGAACGCGCACAGGGAATTGCCGTTCGAGTGCTTCAACTGGCGTATTGAGTGTGTTTGTCATATGCACCTGCACGCCGGATAATCCATTCAGCGTGGGGCGCGCACCCATGCCACCGCCAAGCGTTTCATAATAGGCAAATGGGCTGCCATCTGGCCGAACGCCGCCGAATGTCCAGTTGTTCATGGTGCCCGCCGATGCAGCAGGGATTCGTTCGGGCGCAGCCTGCGCCAATGCGCCAAACAATACATCGACAACTCGCTGTGCTGTTTCGACATTGCCGCCAGCAACGGCAGCCGGTGGGCGCGGGTTCAGAACAGTTCCTTCTGGCACATGGATGCTCAGTGGCACAAAAGCCCCAGCAGAACTTGGCATATCGGCGGTTCCAAGGCAACGGAAACAATACAGAGTTGCAGCTTCGGTGACCGCCTTGGGCGCGTTCAGTGGCCCGCGCACCTGTGCAGCAGTTCCCGCAAAATCAACAATTGCAGCATCGCCGGTGATGTGAATGCAAACCCGAATAGTGGTTGGCCCACCACCAGCGCCATCGTCATCGAGGGCATCCTCAAAAGCATAGATTCCATCTGGTAACGCCGCCACGACGGCCCGCATATGCCGTTCGCCATAGGCGATCAGCGCTGCCATATGCTGTTGCACCCATTCTGGCCCATGCTGTTCGGCCAAATCCGCCAGCCGACGCTCGCCAACCCGATGACACGCCAACTGTGCAGCAAGATCACCGCGTCGCTCAGATGGTGTGCGCGAATTCCGGCAGATCAGATCGTACAGCCCCTCATTTGCTTGGCCGCCATCGATCAGCCTGACCGGCGGAATGATCAGGCCTTCCTGGTATAACTCACGGCTCATTGGCATGGAACCTGGTGACATTCCGCCAACATCGGCATGATGGGCGCGTGTGGCCGTATAACCAATCAGCGTATTGCCCTGGTATGCTGGCGCAACGGTCGTCAGATCGGGCAGATGGGTTCCACCAAGAAATGGGTCGTTCAGCAGCACGACATCACCGCGCTTCAGAATGAAACGGGCTAACGCCGCCTCAACCGAACGCGGCATCGCACCAAGATGAACGGGAATATGGGCAGCCTGGGCAATCATCCGGCCTTGGGCATCGAAGACAGCACACGAGAAATCGCGGCGCTCCTTAATATTGGGCGATAGTGCGCTGCG
>Ga0163144_10013646_pt1 | contig 16937 bp, 16 predicted proteins | sample OliLak19BULKMAT1_FD_123175 | JGI IMG/M metagenome (GOLD analysis project Ga0163144, IMG submission 123175) | Freshwater microbial mat bacterial communities from Lake Vanda, McMurdo Dry Valleys, Antarctica - Oligotrophic Lake LV.19.BULKMAT1 | ecosystem: Environmental > Aquatic > Freshwater >... | reverse complement strand
GCCTGCGTGCCGACGACCAGCAACAACCAGGCGCCGTTTAGCCCCAATTCCGGCTTCGGCTTATTTGCTCCTTCCATAAGGCCGGGAAGCATCAGGTAGGTTAGGGCCAGCCAGAAAATCAGCCCGACGATCCAAAGCGCCAGCCCCGCCGCGACGGCTCCGATTAGCAGCACGCACTGGTTGCCCAAAACGCACGGAGCCGCCACCAACGTGAAGAATCCAGGCGCCTTGGCGTGACTTGCGAGATCGCCTGCGAGTTCGGCTCGGTATCGCTGAGCGCGAACGATGAGGAGTACCCAGAGGATGCCGTATAGGGCGACATTCAACCAGAACAGGGCAAGCGCGACGAACGAATACTCCGCCCCGTTGACTCCATATCGGAGAATCTCTTGCAGCGATTGCATGTCGGCGTCTTTGCCGCACGCGCCAATTTTGGTACACGATCAACAAGGTCGCTCGGCGCCGGCGCGGGCGTAGTACCACCAGTTGAGGCCGAGGTTGCAGACGTAAAACACGGCGATGGCGTAGAAGAAACAAGTGGGTTTGCCGGTGGCTTCAAAGACCCAAAGGATGAGGACCGAGAACAAAAATGGCCCATAAGCGGCAATTGCGGCAGTCCAACCGATCACACCGCCGGCCTGACGCGGCGGGAAGATAGCCGGAATCTGCTTGAACGTCGAGGCATTGCCGACTCCGGAGAAAAAGAACAGACCCAACATGCAAGACAGAAAGCCCGGAAATTGGCCGAGCGAGGTAGGCTCCGTAAAGAAGGTTACGCCCACAGCGCAGGCGAGCATGCCGATGGCGCTAATTTGCGTGACGCGAGCGCCGCCGAAGCGATCGCTGATCGGACCGAAGCCGACGCGTGCCAACGACCCGACCAGTGGCCCAAGGAATGCATAGGTCAGTGCGTCTGGACCGTTCTCGAATCCGCCATAAAGCTTCTTGATGAGCAGCGGAAAGATCGCGGCAAAGCCAGAAAACGAGCCGAAGGTCATGATGTAGAGCGAGGTCATGACCCAGTTGTGCTTTTCCTTGAAAATATCGAGCTGCTGAGAAAAGCTGGCATGCACCGGCACATTGCGAAGCAAAAGCCACGCAAGCAGAGCGCCGGCGACAATCAGGGGATTCCAGAGAAAGGCGGCGTTCTGTAAGTAGATTTCCACGCCGCCAGTCGCCCTTGTCAACGTTTGCGTTCCTCCCGCGAGGCTGCCGAGGATGCCCGCGCTGATGACCCAAGGAACCAGAAACTGCACGATGCTCACACCGAGGTTTCCGACGCCCGCCTGAATGCCCAGGGCGGTGCCCTGGAGCCTTTTGGGGAAAAACAAACTGGTCGAAGGCATGAACGACGAGAAGTTGCCCCCGCCGATGCCCGCGAGGAATGCAAGCAAGAGCATGACGCCATAAGGCGTGCTCGGATTCTGTACCGCGAACCCCCAGCCGATGCACGGAATGAGCAGGGAAAGCGTGGCGACCGTGATGGTCAGCCGCGAACCAATCATCGGGATCAGGAACATGTGCGCGATGCGAAATGTTCCGGCCGCGAGACCGGGCATGGCGGTGAGCCAGAACAGTTGCGTCGTATCGTAGGGGAAGCCGATCCCTTCCAGGCGAACGACGATCGCGCTGACCATGAACCAAGTGGCAAATGCGAGCAACAGATTGAAGGTCGTGATCGCGAGCGTGATCCAGGCAATCCGTTTTCCGGTCTTGCTCCAGAAAGCACTTTCCTCGGGAAGCCACTGCGACAACTCGGACGGAGTTGACCTGGACTCAGCGCTCATGGCGGTTACCTCCAATCGGATCGAACCCTGGAACTTACCTTGATTGACCAAAGGGGAGCCGGTGTCTAAGGTTGTTTGACCGCGGCGTCCGGTGGATCCCCGGGATGAAATTCAATGCGATGCAGTTGTTCGGGGCTTTGCTGTTTCAAAACGCTTCGCACGACCAGATGCAGCCAGACGGCGCAGATGGCGGTCAAAACCAAGAAAAAGAGCCAACATGTCGTCCAAATTCCGGTCCAGCGCAGCAGGTAGCCGAAGATGATGGGGCAGACAAACCCGCCGAGTCCGCCCAGGACACCGACGATGCCGCCGACGACGCCGATGTCGCGAGGGAAATAGTCAGGGATGTAGCGGTAAACGGCGGCTTTGCCAATGCCGGTGGCGACGCCGACGCCGAAAACTAGCACGGTAAAGATCCAGACGTTGGCCTGAAAGAAAATGTGTGTAACACCGCGGGCCAAGAGTTGGCGCTTCTGGACTTCGTCGCCAACGCTGACCGCCGGTTCTTGCCAGCTCTTGCTGCGCGGCAGAATGACCAGTCCGCTCCGGCGCTCCGCGGTTGTAACCAGTTCGCCTGCCGACGTCGAAAAGGTGTAGACTTCCTTTTTTCCGATCTTCGAAAGAATGACGATTTGCCTGTCGCCAACTTCGAGGACCTTGCCCGCGGATCGCGCGATGATGCCGCTGCCTGGGGCGTGGATGTCCATTTGGGGAAACATCAACAAGGCAAAGCACACCAGGCTGAATCCAAAGACCCAGTACATGACCGTGCGAGCGCCGAACAGATCCGACAGCCAGCCGCCGAAGGCCCGCACCAGGCCGGAAGGCAGGCTGAAAATGGATGCGAGCAGGCCGGCGGTGACGATGCTCATGGAATAGGCGTTGACGTAATAGGGAATCAACCACTGCGCCAGGGCGACGAAACCGCCGAATACGTAGAAATAGTACAGACCGAATCGCCAGACTCGCATATTGGCAAGTGGTTTGAGTTGTTGGGCAATGGTTTTCTGGGCGGCTCCCGGGGCCAGACGATTCTTGGTGAAGACGAGGAAGGCGATCCCCATCACCACGAGAGCCGCTGCGTAAATCTTGGGGAGTGTGCGCCATCCCTCCAGGTCTTCGCCGTTCTTGGTCAGCCAGCGCAGCATGGTTGGAGCCAAGAGACTCGTTAGCGCCGCCCCCGCGTTTCCCGCTCCGAAGATGCCCAGCGCCAGGCCCTGTCGCTTCGGCGGAAACCATACGGACGTGAAGGCGATGCCGACGGCGAAGCCGGTGCCGGTCATTCCAAACCCGAGGCTCGCCAACAGAAATGCACTGAACGAATCGCATGCGCTCACAAGATACGTCGGTACGGCGGCTCCCAGGAGGAGCAATCCAAAGACCCATTTGCCTCCGAATCGGTCAGTTAACATGCCGATCGGCAAGCGCATGATCGAACCGGTCAGCACCGGCACACCGATCAACCAGCCGAGCGTGGCCGGATCCCAGTCATGAACGCCGTTGTCCACGAGGAATGTCATCAAAACGCCGTTCATCATCCAGACGGCGAAGCAGATGGTGAAGGCCAGTGTGTTGAGGGCGAGAGCGCGCCAGGCCGCCGGGTCGATGTGATCCGCGGCAGGAGAGACGAGCGCCGATGTGGTCGACTTATCTGGTTCCATCAGTCGATTTCCCCGTCCCCTGGAGATAGATCAGCCGCCGAAACAGGAGCAAGTTGCCGAGGAAGCAGCCTAGACTTGCCAGCGCGGCCGGCCAGACGACCGATGAGTCGCCCCCCATCCAGGCATTCATGGTTGCCGTCAACAACCACAACTGCAGAATTACCAGCAGGGTGACGATCATGCCGACGCCGCCGACAATCGTCCCCATTTGCGAGCGTGTCAGTCGAGGTTTCATACGGTCCTCAGTTCTACCCCGGTGGCGAAGATGATCCCTTCCCGCACGTCCAGCGTGATCCGCGGCAGCGGCCGGCGCGGTGGGCCGGCGATCGGACGGCCCTCGCCGATCTCGAAGTAGCCGTTGTGGCACGGGCAGCGCAATTGCCCCTGGGCCGGTTCCGGGATGACCGCGCAAGAAAGGTGGCTGCACTGCTGCCCGTACGCGACCAGTCGCCTGTCAGCCAGGCGGATCAACAGACAGGGATCGTCCTCGGTTGGGTAGCGAAACTCCAGAACCCCGCCGACGGGCAATTCGCCCTCGGCCGCAATCCTCTTCTCGGGCAGCGTCTCCTGGCCCCGCAAAAGACTCATCGCCCCGATCCAACACTGACCGGCGAAAAAGGCCCCGCTCGTCAGCACAAGGAACTTGGTGAATTCCCGTCGGGCCAGGGCTTGGTCCTCCGGCTCATCGGTCGGGAAGTCCTGATGCCAGCGCGGCTGCTCCGTCAACGGCCGGCCGTCGGGATACTTGCGGTCCTGCTCACCCTGCGGCACGCTCATGGCATCTCCTCCATCGGCCCAGAGGTCAGAACATTCAACGAGATCAATGTACCTGCCGGCGGCTCGTGCATGGCCGCGGTCACGTCGAGATGCTCGGCGTTGTTGGTTCGGGGCACCATCATGTTGACCTTCGTTCGGATCGTTTGTTGGCCGAACTGGAACTGGTTAAGCGGCCGCGAACGCAGGCGCTGCGCTGCGACCGCGCCGGGGGTGTCGTAATAGAGGGCGCCGCTGGGGCAGACGGTCGCGCACATCGGTTTGCGGTTGGTCGAAGTGCGGTCGTAGCACATGTCGCACTTCATCATCAGGTCGATCTCGGTCATCATCTTCGGCACGCCGAACGGGCAGGCCAAAACGCAGTTGCTACAGGCGATGCAGCGCGGCTTGCGCGCCGTCATCACCCTGCCGTCGCCGGATCGCTTGATCGCGTCGGCGGGGCAGACGTCGGCGCAGGTCGGCGAGTCGCAGTGCATGCACACCGTCGGCACCGTCTGCGTAGAAGTGGCGCGGTCGACATATTCCAGGTGAATCATCGAGTGGCCTTTGTGCGTCTCGCACTCGGCGCAGGCGTGTACGCACGCTTGGCAGCCGATGCAACGGGCCGGGTCGATAAAGAACTCCATCTCCTCTTGCACGGCGTCATCTCCGGTTAGGGTTCAGTGAGCAGTGACCAGTAATCAGTGAGCAATAAGTCCCTTTTGATCACAGGTCACTGCTCACCGCTCACTGATTGGTACACCGCAGAACTGATTCGCTTTTCCGATCATCGAATGCAACATCTTTCCGATTTCGGAGAAGAGTGCCAACAAGGGCGTCTGTTGCTCCTTTGTCAGATAGCCGCAATCAAACGCGACGTCGATCCAGTGTTGGCTCTCCAATTGCTCCGAGTCGGCGTCGGTCAACTTGCTCACAAAATGACGCTCATATGCACGCTCTCCCCATGCTTCCGCGATCTGGGCGCCGACGGAACGCGAGGATCGCCGGACCTGGTCAGTAAGTGAGTACATTTCGTCCCTTGGGAATGTCTTCGACAACTGAAAGATATCGCGAGCCGCGTTGCGAGCCTTTTGGTAGACGATCTGGTCTCGGAAGCTATTGGCGTGGTGCAATTCTGACATCGCAATCTTCCTTATTCGCGCCCACTCACTGATTACTGCTCACTGATTACTGCTCACTGTTGCGACTCAAGCCGGCGGGCGTACTCCGGCTCTTCCGCTTTGTGCAGGCGGACGGCGCACACTTTGTACTCGGGAATCTTCGATATAGGGTCTTGCGATGCGATCGTCGTGAGGTTGACGCTCCTGTCCCCGGCCCAGTGATAGGGGACGAACACCGTGTCCGGGCGAATCGTCGTCACCACCTGACAGCGAACCGTCAAGCTGCCTCGCCGCGATTCGATCGTTGCCCAGTCTCCATCCACGATACCGTACTTCGCCGCCAGGTGGGGATGCAACTCCAAGAGCGGTTCCGGATACTGGTCCACCAGCGGGCCGATGCGGCGCGTCTGGTTGCCCGAGAGGAATTGGCTCACCACCCGGCCGGTCGTCAGGATCACCGGGTACTCGGCGTCGACGTCTTCGGTCGGCGGTTCGTAGGTGATGGCGTGAAATCGAGCCTTGCCGTCGGGGAAGTAAAACGGCCCTGTTCCCTTCGCAACCGGATTCGTAGAGCCCGGCTCGAACAGCCGAGGCGTGCCTGGATGGTCGTTGGTCGGACATGGCCAGAACACGCCGTTGTTCGCTTCAATCTTTTCGTAACTGATGCCGGCGTAGTCGGCAACACCGCCGGCCGACGCTCGGCGCAACTCATCGAAGATTTCGCGCGGCGAGTCGAACGTGAAGCCGCGTTCCCGGCCCAGCGCTTTGGCGATGTCCTGGAGAATTCGCCAGTCCTGCTTGGCGTCGCCAGGCGGCGAGACAGCTTGGTTGATTTTGATCACCCGCCCTTCCGTGGAGCAAACGACCCCTTCGTCCTCCTCGTGTTGCGAGCCGGGCAGCACCACGTCGGCGAACCGGGCCGTCTCGCTCATAAAGAAATCGACACAAACGAAGAACTCCAGCTTCTCGAGCATCCGCTTGATGAACGTACTGTCCGGCAGCGATACGACCGGGTTGAACGACCACGAAAACAACCCCTTGATCTCGCCGCGCTCGACTTTGCGGAACAACTCGTAGCAATCGACGCCGGCGCGCGGCAACTCTTCCTCCTCGACGCCCCACACTGCGGCGACGTGACGGCGATGCTCCAGGTTCTCGATGTCGCGCCCGCCGGGCAGTTGGTCTGCCTTTTGGCCGTGCTCTCGGCCGCCCTGACCGTTGCCCTGACCGGTGATCGTCGCATAGCCGCAGCCGGGACGGCCAATCCGCCCCGAGGCCAAGACGATGTTGATCGACGCCAGGCAATTGTTGACTCCGCGGGCGTGCTGCTCCATGCCGCGGGCGTGCATCAGGAAACTGGTCTTCGCCGTCCCCCACCATTCGGCCGCCTGCCGGACGGCACTCTCTTTGATGCCGGTCACTTCGGCGGTCCGACGCGGCGTCCAGTCGTGTACCGCCGCGGCGGCCTTCTCGAAACCGACCGTGTGCTCACGAATAAACGCATGGTCGAGCCAGTCGTTTTCGATCATCAGATGCAGCACGCCGGCGAACAGGGCGGCGTCGCGGCCGGGCTTGATCGGCAGGATCAGGTCGCAAGTGCGGGCCAGCGGGGTGATGCGCGGATCGACATTGATGATTCGCGCGCCGTTTTCCCGCGCCTGCCAAATGTAGCTGGTCGTAATCGGGGCGCACTCGGCGACGTTCGCCCCGCCGATCCAGATCACCTCGGCCAACGGCACATCGCTCATCGGGTTGCTGGCGCGGTCGATGCCAAACGCTTTTTTGTTCGCCGCCGCGGCGCTGACCATGCATAGCCGGCCGTTGTAATCGATGTATCGGCTCTTCAGACAGACGCGGGCGAACTTCCCCAATAGGTAGCACTTCTCCGTGGTCATGCTTGCTCCGCCAAGGACGGCAAAAGCGTCCGGGCCGTGCGCCGACTGGATGCGCTCGATTTCGGCGGCGACGCGGCGGACGGCCTCGTCGTAGGGGACCGCGCGGAACCCTTCGGGGGACGCGGAGTCGCGCAGGTAGGCGCTCGTCAGCCGATCATGGTGCGAACCTTGCAGATAGCGGCGAACCCCCTTGGGGCAGAGCATGCCCTTGTTGAAGGGAAAATCCTCCCACGGCTCGAAGCCGACCACTTCGTTGTTTTTCACCTTTAGCTGAATGCCGCACTGTTGTCCGCAAAAGCAGCAGTGCGTCTTGACCACCCGGTCGGGGTTGATCGAAGAGTCCAGTCTCTGCCCGCTGGGGTAGGACTTCAGCGGCCCGAACTTCGCGAGGAGGTCAGGCGTCAGTTCCGGTTCACGGGCCATCAGTCCCTCCCTGGGCTGTCGCGGCCCACAACTGTCCTTGTGCCAGGGCGAGCATCTTTCGGCGGCAGCCGGGGCAGACGTGTTGGTAATGCCCGGCGGGGTCGCCGGGCCATTCGTAGCGGTATCCCAATTCCCGCTCGACCACGATCAAATCGTCGATGTGAACCTTGGCCGCGAACGGTTTGCGGCAGCGAGCGCAAGCGGCCTGCTCGCCTTCCTCGCCGAGATCCTGGTAGAATTTGACGGCCAACTGCGCCGGCCGCTGGAAGATGTGGAAAAACTTGCCGAAGGGCAGCCACAGCAGAGTGAAGATCACGGTGACAGCATGCGCGATCGCGAGGAATTCGTAGCCGTATCCCTTGAGCCAGGTGTAGCTGACGGTGAGCAGCAACCCGGTGACGCTGATCGCGAAGAGCATAACCAACGGCAAGAAATCTTCTTGCAGACTCTGTAAGGCCGCCGCTCCGTGGTCGCGCAGCCGCCGCCGCAGCGCCATCACAACGCCCGCGATCACCAGGAACGAAGACCAGACCAGTCCGTGGAAGAGGAGATAGCCGAAGAGCGATTCGTGGGGGAAATCAAAGACCGCGAAGCCGAAGGCGAAGGTTCGGTAATGGGTCAACCGACCCGGCACCGTCTCGAAGTGGACCCAGCCGAACACCAGCGGGAAGGTGATGGCGGCCGCCAGAACGCACCCCCACATAAGCAGGAGGTGGGTCAGCCCACGCGGCCGGCTTCGTCGCCAGATGAATAGATTCAACAGGAACACGCCGACGAACCGGACGACGAACCCCATCAGGTTTCGCATCCGATGACCCGGACGCAGAAACGACTGCCAGCCGCGCCGCCAGTACATCCGCGTCGGCGGCCGCTGAAGCCACATGGAGTAACGGTATCCCAGCCCGAAGGCGGCGAAGAGGCAGCCGAAGGTATAGCCGACCAGTGCCGCATCAATGTGCCGCAGGTTGCGCGACCCGATAAAGATGGCGAGTCCCAGCAGTCCGGCCGTGGTGACTCCCCAGAAGATCGCTATCCGTTGTTCACGCATCATGCGAGTGTTGTATGCTGTCGAAACAATTGCTGCCAGTACCGCGTCCCAGCGATCCACGACGTTCTTCTCTCCTCACCATGTATTGGATGAAAAGGCGCTGGTCTCGCGGCCCGGAGTTTTCAGGAGCATGCCGCCGCTCGGCATCGATTCGCGAGCGTCGCGGGCGGCGAAGCTGCGCACCAAACCTCTCGATTTGAGGAATTCGCATGCCTACTTCCCGGTTTTCCCCCACCAAAAGAAAAGCCGCGTCCCTTCTGCGAGTGACGCGGCTATCCGAAAGAATCGACTGCGAATAAATCGCACTACTTAAACTTCTCCAGCGCCTTCTTCGTCCCCGCGGTTAGCTCTTCAAAGCCGTTGTTCACGCCGCGGGCGAACTCCGCCCAGGCCTCTTTCGTCGTCGATTTCAATTCCTCGCCGCGCGAAGCCAACGCTTTACGCCTCGCTTGAAGATTCTCCAATTCCTTTTCCGCCGCCACCTTGGCATCATCCTTCGCATCCTTGGCCTTTTCTTGCAACTCGCCGATCAGCTGATCGACTTCCTTCATTTTGTCATTCATTCTCTTCTTGAACTCTTCCTTCTTTTCATTGAATTCCGCGACGGTGTTCTTGACGCTCAAGGTGATGTCGTAGGGGCCCGCCTTCAAACCATCCGCCTTCGCCGTCACCTTAATGACATGATCCGTCTTAGGCGGCATGCCTTCCCTTGCCTTGAAGGTATAGACCGCCTCTTTCACGCTCGCTGGCAGCGTGAAATCTTTTTCCACGATTTCGATGCCGTCGGGCAGGGATTCAAAGAGAATCTCGGTCGAACCTTCCAGCCTCTTCCGTTCGACGCTCACCTTCACGGTCGCCGTCGATCCAGCCTCGATTTCCACTTTTCGCGGGTAGTTCAGCGTAACTTCTTTCCCTTCCGGCCCTTCGACCTTCTTGGGTTGGTCGCGACGGCCACAGCCGGAGGCCAGCAGTGACGCGACGACGAGGAAAAGCGCGAAATTGAATTTTTGCCACATGTTGATTGCTCCATTAACGTAGGCGTAGTGCAAGCTGCCAGCTTGATCCACCAAAACCACTTGGGCGTGACGGCACACCCGCCCCTTGACGTGGAGGGCACGAACGCGACATCGGTTTCGCTGTCTTCAGTCCTCAAGGAGCAGATGTCGTGCCAAATACGATTGCGTGGACCGCTTACGATATACTGCCGCCCAGCGCGCGGTCGAGATTGAAAGCGGCGCTGATGAGACTCAGGTGCGTAAATGCCTGCGGAAAATTCCCCAGCGCCTCGCCGCACGGCCCGGTTTCTTCGCCGTAAAGCCCAAGGTGATTCGCGTAGCCCAGCATCTGCTCGAAGATCAGCCGCGCGCTTTCCAGGCGGGCGCGATCGGTGCGGCCTGCCCGCGTCATGGCTTCCACGAGCCAAAACGTACACATGTTGAACGTCGCTTGAGCTGCGCACCGGGGCGGGTCGATCCATCGAAAAATCGCGCCCTGTTCGTGGCGCAGCGTAGCAAAATCCGCGGGGCACGCCAGTCAAAAAGGTGAACTCGCCGTAACAAATTTTCCATATTGCCCAGCTTTTCGGGTCCGCGGCTATTCGCGAAAACTGGTCTGGTTTTTCCGATTGCTCCTGACGTATACAGGGGATTCCAGCCGATCAGAGAGAAAGGTTTCTCGAAACCGATCGCCAAGACCGGTTGGCATCCCAAGGAAGGGAAGAGTGCATGGCCGCGAAGATACACCCCACTGCCATAATTCCGCCCGAGGCCGAAATAGACGACAGCGTCGAAATCGGGGCTTGCGTGGTCATCGAGGGAAAGGTCAAGATCGGAGCCGGCTGCGTCATTCGACCCGGCGCATACCTTTTCGGTCCCTTGACTTTGGGCGAAGGCAACCTGGTCTGCACCGGCGCCGTCCTCGGCGAACGGCCCCAACATTCCAAATACGAAGGCGAACCGACTTCCACCGAAATCGGCGATCGAAACATTTTTCGCGAGCATGTCACCGTGCATCGCGGCACCACGCAGGCCTGGAAAACCGTCATCGGCAGCCACAATTTCTTCATGGTCCATGCCCACGTCGCCCATGATTGCGTCGTGGGAAACCGCTGCATCTTCGCCAACGGCTCCATGTTGGGCGGCCACTGCCACATCGCGGACAATGTTTTCCTGTCCGGAAATAGCGCGTTGCATCAATTCGTACGCGTCGGGCGCCTCGCCTTCGTGGGCGGGCTTTCCGCAAGCACCAAAGACGTGCCGCCTTTCGTCATCCAACAGAACATCGATACCGTGTGCGGCCTCAACGTCGTCGGCATGCGCCGGGCCGGGATGACCCACGCTCAGATCGACGAGATGAAACACGCCTTCCGCATACTTTTCCGCGAAGGCATGACCATGCCCGCCGCCCTCGCCAAACTCGAGCGCCATTTCCCCGACAGCGCCCCGGTGCGGGAAATGACGGAGTTTCTGCACGGCTCGACGCGCGGAATCAGTTCGATGCGCACTCGTTTTCATGTGGACGCGGCGTGAAATCGCCGGTTCGCTGTCCAATCAATACATGGCGAGCCGGGAGCGTCAGCGACCGGAGCGAACGATCTGCACTCCGGTCGCTGACGCTCCCGGCTCGCCTCGCTCTTTCACCCCGCTCGTTCGCCCTGGCATGGAAAGCGCCCTTTCCTTGCGGCCGCTCTTTTTCTACAATGCCGATTCGACGTAAACCACTTTCGTTTACGAGGTAAGTCGCATGTTGGCCTGGCTCGCTGGTCCCCTGAACCTGATCCTCATTCTGATCGGGTTGTTCATGATTCTCTTGATCCTCATCCAGCGCGGCAAAGGCGGCGGCTTGATCGGTGCCCTGGGCGGCGCCGGCGGATCGAGTCCCTTCGGCTCCCGCGCCGGCGACCAATTCATGCGGCTGACGATCTATGTCGCGCTGATTTGGCTTTTTCTGACCATGCTGCAAGTGCGTGCCGTCCGCAGCGCTGCCGAGCAGCAATCGCGTCAAAGCCGCATTGGTAGTGTGTCGTAGTCCGCGTCTTCAATTATTGCAGATCTCGTTAAGTCCAGGGTGGGACGCCCCCCCTGGACTTGTTCGCCATTGTCACCCCGTTTGAGCAAGCGAGGTGGATGTGCTCTTAAGCATGACCGGATATGGGGAAGCCCGCCAACAGGGCGATTCCCTTTCGTTGTCGGTTGAATTGCGCGCTTTGAATAACCGTTATCTCAAGGTCACGCTGCGCGCCCCCGATCCCTACCATCTCCTCGAAGCCGAGGTGGAAAAGTCGATCCGCCAAACCGTGCGCCGCGGCACCATCCAGGTGCATCTTCGCGTCGACAAGGCATCCTCGCCCCAAGACTTCCGCATCAATACCGTCGCCCTCGAAAGCTACGTCAACGTCCTGCGCGAATGGTCGACCTGCGCGGGATTGAGCGACAAGGCGGACGCCCTTCTCAGCCAAGTGTTGACGCTGCCCGGCGTCGTCCCCGAACCGGGCAACATGGGCTTCGCGTTTCACGAAGATTGGCCCGCCATCGAGAAAGTCCTCCTGCAAGCCGTCAAGCAGCTTCAAGCCATGCGCCAGGACGAAGGCAGGGCGATGGCCCAAGAGCTGCTGTCCCTCCGCGACGAAATCGGCGCTCATCTGGACGCGATCCGCCGCCGCATCCCTCAGGTCGTCTCCATGTTTCGCGACCGCTTGCACGATCGCGTAAAGTCGCTTTTGAAAGAACTCGACGTCGACGTGGATCGTAATGATCTCATTCGGGAAGTTTCCATCTACTCCGAACGAAGCGACATCGCCGAGGAAGTCGTCCGCCTTTCCGCCCACCTGGAGCATTTCCAGGAGATTACGAAGGAGAAGGAAAGCCCCGGCCGAAAGCTCGAATTCCTGATCCAAGAAATGGGCCGGGAGACCAACACCATCGGTTCCAAGGCGAGCGACGTCGAGATTTCCCGCTCCGTGGTCGAGATCAAGGGAATCTTGGAGAAAATGCGCGAATTGGTCCTTAACGTCGAATAAAGGGGGAAGAAGCCGGGGTCGCCCGCTTCCGATAGAATGACCCATCCCGGACCGCTTATCATTGTTTCGGGGCCTTCCGGCAGCGGCAAATCGACGCTGATTCGCCGTCTCCTGGGGGAATCGCGCTGGCCCTTGCGTCCGTCGGTGTCCGTGACCACGCGTTTGCCGCGCGAGGGGGAAGAAAACGGTGTACATTATTACTTCTGGGACCGAGCCGCTTTTGAGGCCGAAATCAGCGCGGGCGGCTTTATCGAGTGGGCGGATGTGTTCGGCAATTACTACGGAACCCTCAAACGCGAAGTGGAACCGTACTTACGCGAAGGAGTGGGAGTGTTGTTGGAGATCGACGTCCAGGGCTGGCAACAAGTCAAACGGCATTGCTCCGGCGCCGCCTCCGTGTTCGTGCGCGCCTCGGGTTTGGAATCGTACGAAAAACGCTTGCGCGAACGCGGCACGGAAAGCGAGCCGGCCATCCAGCGCCGCCTCCAGGGCGCCCGAGAGGAACTCGCCTGCGCCTCCGCTTACGAGTTTCAGGTGATTAACGAGGATTTCGAACACGCCCTCAATGAAATGCGAAGCATTATCGATAAACTGTTTTATAACCGGATCGAGGAAAGCCATGCTGGATGATCTCAAAGAAGAAGGCATCGTCAACAAGGTTGGAGGACGCTTCAAGTTGTCCACCTTGATCCAAAAGCGCATGGTCGCGCTCAACACGGGTGCCAGGCCCCTCGTCGATTCCCGCAGCCTAGACAAGATGCAGATCGTCCTGTTGGAGATCTTGCAAGACAAAATCTTCCTGGACTCCACGGGTCAGGTCCAATTCCGCGGCGGCCCGGGCGACCCGGCACGCCGCGCCATGATGACCGATATCTCCGACGCCAGCTTCTCCGACGACTAAAGGCATCGGGCAAAGAGGCCGCCATGTCCACTCCTGTTTCCTCCTCCACGCAAGACCCCCTCGTCTATCGCCCAATCTCGGGGTTCGCGATAACCGGGTTCTGCATCAGTGCGCTTTATGCGTTGCTGATCCTGTACGCCGGCTTCCGCGCCTTGAGTCGGGGCGAACCCCTCCTCCTGGATGGGTTTTGGCTGCTCCTGCCGGTCAGCGGCGCCGTGCTCTGCATGATCGGCCAAGTGCAGATTCGCAATTCCGAAGGCACCCGCGCCGGAATGAAGCTCACGAGTTGGGGCCTGGGCTTGAGCATCTGTTTCGGCCTGGGTTACTTCGTCTATGCGCTCGGCACCGGTCTGGCCATCCGCCAACAATCCAACCGCTTCGTCATGGAAGCCGGCGACGACGCAGGTTTCCTTCCTCACCTTCAGCGTAGCGGTTCCAGCAAGACCGACCTGAACGCCGCCTTCCTCCTCACCGTCCCGCCGGGAGGACGTGGAACCGCTCGCCCCGATAACGACGCCGATATGCGCGCCGCGTTCGATCGCCCCGACCCGGACGGCAACCCCGGCCAGCTCACGAACTTCGCGGGCAGCTCTCTCCCCATGCTCTTTCGCTCCGGCTCCGACAAGGAAATCCAGGTCGAACCGCTCGGCGTCATGGAATGGGCCTACGGCAAGGACGGCTTTCTGGTCCGCCGCCTTTATCGCATCAAGACCGAAGACTTCGTCGCCGACGTGTTGCTCTCCACCAAAAGCTCCGAAGGACGCGAAGGGGAAAACCGCAAATGGTACGTCTTGCTCAATGAAAGCAAGATTCAGTCCAAAGAAATCACGCCGCTCGGCAAGGCCATCGAAAAAATCCGCGTCCGCGCCGCCGATTTCCTCAAGGAGTGGGAGTTTACCATGAACGAGGGCAAGCCCTGGAACGGGTTCGCCGCCGTCGACGCCACCTCCTGGGAAACCCTGGCCCCCGGACATGCCCTGCGCGCCACGCTCAAGGACGGCATTAACGAAATGTTTGGCGGCACCGGTCCGAAACGCGTCTCCATACGCCCCAATCTCGACGCCTCCACCTGGCATCGGGACAACGGCAAGCTCAAGATCGTCATCCCAATAACGGTGCTCCTCACCGATCCCGCGACCGGACGCCTCATCAACGTGCTTGGCGACATCCATGTCTCCACCAAGGAAAACGTGGGAGCCATTCAGGGCAATCTAGACCCCCAATGGGAAATCACCCGCATTTCTTTGAACCAAATTCAGAGCCAGGGCCCCAAAGGACCGCCGCCGCCGAGTTAATTCCTTGATGTCTCGCCCTGGCCCCGCTGCGCGCGGCATTGTTTTTAGAATTAATTCCATAAATTCACTTGACATTGGCTTTTGCCAATGTTTCACTCTACCCATCACTTTCACGCCCTTTCATTCAAATTCACTTTTCGGCAAGGGGTAACGGATGGCCGCCATGTTGTCGTGGGTCATGAAATGCCTCGGGGGGGGGCAAGCTCCGCGCGGTAAGCGTCGGCAGTTAGCCTCTTATCGTCCCATGATCGAAGCCTTGGAAAACCGCATCGCCATGAACGCGGCCCCGGTCGCCGTAAACGATGACGCGTTTACCGTGCACCAAGGAAAACCTCTGGACGTCATCGCGGCCAACGGCGTTCTCGCCAACGACACGGACGCCGACAACGATACGCTGACGGCCGCGATCGTGACCTATCCGACCCATGGCTATGTGATGCTGTCGTCCGACGGCTCCTTCTATTACACGCCGCCCCCCGGATTCACCGGGCAAGACACCTTCACCTATCGCGCCTCGGATGGGACAGCAACCAGCAATGCGGCCACCGTTACGATCAATGTCACGAACACGGCGCCCGTCGCCGACGACGATTCGTACAGCATTCATCAGGGCGTATCCCTCTACGTGGACGCCCCCGGCCTGCTCGACAACGACAGCGACCCCGACAACGTCAGCGCCCCCACCGATACCCTGACGGTGGAAATCTGGACGTATCCGACCCACGGCTACTTCATGGCGAATGCGGACGGGTCGTTCTGGTACGAGCCGAACACGGGATTCACGGGGCAAGATAGCTTCACCTATAAAGTCAACGACGGCGCAGCCGACAGCAGCATCGCCACCGTCCTTATCGACGTCGTCAACGCGCCGATCCTTTACTCCGTTAGCGGCCGTGTCTGGGAAGACACTAACGAAGACGGGATGCAATACTTCGGCGAGGACGGGCTGGAAGGGGCTTTCGTTAAGCTATACACCGAAAGTGGTGTCTTCGTCGATTCGACCTTGACCGATTCGCAGGGCCAATACCTATTCGAGAACATTTCGCAGGGCGATTACTATCTTCGCTTTTACGCCCTACCGGGCTACGAATTCACATTGCAGAACCAGGGAAGCAATGACAACATTGATAGCGATGTCAATGGAACCGGCCACACCGCCGCAATCAGTCTAGCCGCAGTGCAAAACCTGACCAATGTCGACGCCGGGTTTGTCGTTCAGATTGAGGAGCCAAGTTTAAATTCCCTTTCGGCGGAACTTGACGAGTTGCTGGTGCAACTTAACACTGATCACGCAGTACCCTTGGGAGATTTAGCGGATGCCCTTGAAATTCATCTTGGACTGATGGAGGCGGCAATAGATCCATTTAACGGTGCGGCATTCGACGACGCACTGCAAGCTTATAACAATACGACGGGCAATCTGAACGCACGTCTAAACAGTATGCGCGACATGGCTGGCGTGATCGTTGCTAAGGCAAATGAAGCGGTAGCTCTCTGCGAAGGGGACCAGTTCCGAATCTTCGGGATTGCGTCAGACATGAAGAAATTGGTTGTGTCTCTCGGAGAAGTTATAGAGTCGTTCTTGGAAGAGCACAAAGGGAGGTTTGACATTCTTGCCTTCTCCCTCAGTGTTCAAGAAGAATTGACGACTGTACGAAGCAATCGGATTTCTAATTGTTGGAACACATTGGATAACGGAGAGAGCGACCTGACGGAAAAAGGCTTGGCCGCGATTGAGGTTTACTGGAGTAATGTTGATCAAGTGGCCGCGAATGAAGATATTGAAGATTTCAACGAGCTTTTTCTCGACATGGACACTTTACGCGTTGATTCGGCTGCGGGTGTAACAGGACTTTTGGCGGCGTCTTCTGAGATGGCAAGCATGCTTGACGAATTAGCATCGGCCGCGCAATTAGGAACCGTCGAATCACGGATCCTATTCAACGATGTGTACGCAGGGTGGTACGGTTATCAGGAATATCAGGTTAATTTCAGCCTTGACATTAACACTTTACTAGGCAATGCCAATGACATG
>Ga0163144_10013645_pt1 | contig 16939 bp, 14 predicted proteins | sample OliLak19BULKMAT1_FD_123175 | JGI IMG/M metagenome (GOLD analysis project Ga0163144, IMG submission 123175) | Freshwater microbial mat bacterial communities from Lake Vanda, McMurdo Dry Valleys, Antarctica - Oligotrophic Lake LV.19.BULKMAT1 | ecosystem: Environmental > Aquatic > Freshwater >... | reverse complement strand
GCGCAGCCTGGCCGGGCAGTGCTGGCGGTGGGGTCCGGCTCCAAGGCAACACGCAACTGGGCTGTGGCAGTGGCGCTCAGTGAGAATGGACAACCCATTGGCCGTCCACGTCACATTGACCTGGCTGCGCTGTACGGCGCCATTGGTGCGCAGGTGAAGGACCTCAACATTGAAGGTGCAGTGGTCATGGGCCAGTCCCTGCGCCTCCTGCAGCGTGGCAACGGGGCGGCGGGCATCAACGCGTTCATTGACGTGGATCTGGCCGCGGTCACAACGCTGGCCCACACCGGTGGCGCGCTGCCGGCCAGTGCGCTCATGCGCATCCAGCGCGTGGAGCTGGGCCAGCTCAACGGTGTCCCGCTGGGACTCACGGATGCGTCCCCACTTCCGGATGGACGTATGGTATTTGCTGCGGCTGCGGAGGATTCGCAGAGCACGTACCATGACGGCGTGTGCACGGGTTCCGCCGTGGGTATTGCGGACGCGTCCGGAAAGGTTCTGGCATTGTTTCCGCTGGAGGGTGCCGCCAAGATTGAAGGCATCCAGGTGGAACACGTTGCCAACGGGCGCGTGCAGGTGCTGCTGGTTGCGGATGGAGATGACCCGCACAAACCCGCGCCTTTGATGCGCACCAGTTTCCCCCTCATCTGAGGAGCTGCCCCCGTGGAAGTCCACTGCAAGCGCTGCAACCACTGGAATCCCAATCATGGCGCCCGGCAGAGTCACGTCTGCCCCGGATGTGAGGGCGGTCTGTCCCGGCGCAAGGGACTGCCGCCGTCACCGTCATCCCATTTCAAGCCACTGGTAGCGGGAATCCTCTCGCTCTCCGGGATCATCCTGCTGGCCATCTACGCGTTGATGGAAGCCGCGCCCATTGCGCGCGTCCGGGCGCTGGGCGCCGCCATCCTCTACGTGGGCGCCATCAAGCTGGCCTGGCGCGCCATGAACACGGAAAAAGGAGTCATACGTTTTCCGGAGCTGGATCCACGGGGGTTCCTGTCGGACTCGCCGCTGGGCGCGGTGCTCCTCTACGTGCTGCTGTTTGTGTGGGTTCCCGCCGGCCTGGTGCAGGTGGGGGCGTCCGCAGACATGGGCGGTTACGCGCCAGAGATCCCCACCCTCTCTGCTGAGGAGCTGGAAGAAGAAGCCGAGCAGGCCGCCTGGCAGAAGGAAGTCAGCGCCGGCCGGGACGTACCCTTGGCGCACAATGAAGAGGAGGGTGAAGAAGCCGGTGAAGCCGCCCCAGAACGCACGCCCTCCGTCACCGCCGCGGAAGAGCGCGAGCACAAAAAGCTGGTGGAGGAGATGAAAGTGGAGTTGCAGCGGAAACACGTGGCCGAAGTGGCCGCGGCCAAGGCGGCGCGCAAGAAATTGCTGGGTGCCCGCATTGGCCTGATTCTTCTGGCTGCTGTGTTACTCTTGTATGCTGCCATGGCCCTGGTGCTCTTCCTGCGCAGCAACACCGGCTGGGGAATGTTTGACGTCAGAGCCGCATTCCACGTCATCAAATTGGATCCGCGCGGCTATTTCACGCTCAGCGCCATCATTGTGGGCATCAACGCGGTCCGTTTTGTGGCGGACCTCCCCATCTTCCACTCCAGCATCTTCCTGGTCATCCCGGTGGGACTGGTGAAGGGTTTCCTGACGCTGGTGGCCTACGGACTCTGTGGGCTCTACGTCCGGCAGCACGCGCGCGTGCTGGGCATTCCCTGTGATGAAGAGGACTGGGAGCCGTTCTTTGTGTCCAGCGCACCCGCCACACCGGCCGCGCCCGCCGCGCGGGCACCCACGGCGCCGGCCATTGCCCGGTTGCCCGAGCCCGCGCCGCCCCCGCCGTCACCCGCGGGATTCCAGGTCTTTGGCTGCCGGTTTGCGGGGCGCGCGGGAGCGCTGCTGAACGTGGTCTCCCTGGACGGCCGGGCCATGACACTGGCGCCGTCCCAGATCCGCCTGGTGGCCGCCGGCGTGGTGACGGGGGCGCGCACGGTGCTGATCACGGATGTGGTGATGCACGCGCCCCCGCCCAACCTGATGGTGCTGCGCTTCACCAGTGACTCCATGGCGCTGGATTCCGTGATGGCGGGCATGGCGCCGCAAGAGGCGCACAAGGCGCTGATGGCGGAGCTGCTGTCTGCAGGAGCGCAGGCCTGGCCCAGCGCGCAGGCACTTTCCACAGGAGCATTCCAGACGTTCCCGTCTGAACAGGCCATGGAACAGGCGCTCTACGTGGAAATGCGCCGGCTCTTGTAAGTGTCATACAATAACAACCACCACGGAAACCGGCGATGTTCTGGTGTGTCCGGGGTCACAGGCCTCCCCATGTCCATGGGGAGGCCCCACCCCGGACCACACCACGCGCGCGGGTGGGACGGACACTCCTCTACACCGCCCACGCCGTCAGCAATGACCGCACCGGAGAGCGCCATGACCACCGTCTCCAAAGTCTTCAGCCGGATTGACACCAACGCGGACAAGACCATTTCCACGGACGAGGCCAAGGCCTACGCGGTGTCCGCCGGTGTGACCGGCAGCGCCTACGGCGTTGACCTGCCCAGCGCCGCTGCGGATGCGTTCCAGGAAACGTATGACGCAGACGGCAGCGGCGGGACAAGCTGGGCGGAATTCTCCGCCAGGAAGACCAGCGTGTTTCCCGCCAACAACGTCTCAGACCTGATGAGCGCGGATTCAGATGGTGACGGGAACGTGTCCCGCGCTGAGCTGACCGCCAAGATTGCCTCCGGCCTCTCCGGCCTGGGCAAGGGCACCAAGGCGGAGGTTGCCGCCAAACTCCAGATCAAGAACATGGATGATGATGGCGACGGAAAAATCAGCCGCGAGGAAGCCACGTCCCTTGCCGCAGACATCAGCCCCACGCTGGTGAGCAGCCTTCAGTCACAGTTACGGGCAGCGCGCACGCGGGTGTGAAGCCGCGCGGCAGTCAGCCTGGCTTGGGCACAATGACCAGGGCGTCACACGTGGCCAGCAGAATGGCGCCGCGGCCGGTGGTGGAACTCTGCGCGTAGATCTCATACCGCAGGTTGGTGCCAATGATGACGCGGCGGATGAAAACCGGGTGCTTGATGTCCCGGTGCACCAACGCCCAGCCGGTAGACACCGCGCAGCTGTACTGGACGTCCGTGACCACCGCGTCCGTGATGACGGTGTCAGTGAAGACGGGCGGCGGCACATCGGCGGCGCCCGCAAGGAGACCAACAGCAAGGCTGAGGCTGGCAAGGATCATGGTGCGCTCCGGGGCTGCCAGCACTCCATACCGGAGAACAGCCTGCGTCACGCGCGGATGCACGCGTAGAGCAGCTCATCCACAGTCTGGCCCAGCTTGGTGACCGAGGCGCGCAGCCGCCCTTCCAGCGTGTACCCGGCCTTCTCCAGCACACGCGCGGACGTTGGGTTCCACGCAAACACCGTGGCGTAGATGCGGGTCAGGTCAAAGCGCACAAACGCGTCCTGGGTCACGGCAGGCACCACGCTGGTCATGATGCCGCGCCCCCAGTACGCCTCCCCCAGCCAATACCCAATCTCCGCGGACCGCCGGTGGATGTCATCCTGCGGGATGAGCCCAATCCCGCCCACCGCTTCACCCTGCACATCAATGGTCCAGCTGGTCTGCGGAACCTGCGCCAGCACCAGACCAATCCAGCGCTCAGCGTCCGCCAGCGTGTAGGGATGCGGAAAGCGGTCCCGCATGTTGCGCGCAATGGCCAGGCTGTTGGCGTGCCGGGAGACGGATGTTTCATCTCCCCGCCGGTACGGACGGACGGTGCACAGCGGGTGTTCAAGGCGCAGCGGGGTCCTCATGACAAACCACTTGTGACGCCGTCATCTGCGCATCAGAAGCAGAGGATGTTGTCTGTCTTGGGATAATAGTAAGCAAAAACGTTGCAGTGCTCAGCCCAGTCCACCGGCCCGCCAAACGTGTAACAGCAGTCCAGCGCGCTGTCCGGCGTCTCCAACTGAAGCTTGTCCTTCTCATTGAGGTACGCGCAGTCAATGCTGGAGGGCGGCGGGTTCCAGCCAAACTCGCACGAATACCAGATGCCACCACCGGCCGGGACCACGTGGTCCAGCTCCGGAGAGCGTGCCATGGGCGGATCATCCCACCGGTCTGACGCGTAGAACTGCGCGCTGTCACTGGGCTGCGTGATGGACTCACCGTCCCACCCAAACATCTCAAAGCGCCGGCCGCGGCTGTGGAAATGCCCGTTGGCCGCCACAATGTGGATCGGCTCGCTGGACTGGAACTGGCACGTGCCGTGGAACTTGGACTGCGCATCATTCTGGCAGACGCGGATGGACTGCTTGGTGGCAAACAACGTCCCCAGCTCATGCTGCACTTCAGACGCCGGCAGCGTGTGGAAGTTGACCAGCACCTTGCCGCGCCCCGGCGTCACCTGCGTGCTGGCGTTCACGTAGTGGGACTGGAGCATCAGCCACTCACCAGGCAGGAACTTGTGCGCCACACCGGCCGGCAGGTCCCAGTTGGTGTACCCACCCTGCTGCGAATTGACGACGAGCGGCCAGTCCGCCCAGTTGTGGCTGTCAAAACACGGGCCCTCACCGTCCGTGGACGTCTGCACCAGGCCGTTGGCCGGGTCCAAATCCAGGATGGTTTTCACGCGGAAGATGTTGAGATGGTGCGTGCCCTTGTTCTGCGCCATCTCAAAGCGGTTGGCAAACACGGGGTCCGTTCCCGTTCCGGGAACCTGGTAGAAATAGCAGTTCTGCTGGTCCGTTCCCGGCGCCACTTCAAACTCATCCGGCGCGTACTGGAACCCTCTGCCCTCCGGCGGCGGGTCCAGCGTGACCACTTCCGGCTTGGGCTCCTCTTCTTCCGGCTTGGGCGCGCATCCCCACGTGAGCGTAGACAACAGCACAGCAACGTAGTGGGGATGCAGTTTCATGGGCGGGCTCCAAACGGATTTCTGCGATGGTGTCTTACGCAATCACTCCACGCTGTCAACGTTGAAGACCGCGCGGGCTGACCGTATAAGCGGCGCCCCTGGCACCCACCAGTTTCAACCGGTGCCTGACTTTTGATGGGACGTGAACGTGCAGATCACTGTGCCACGGATGGTTTGTCTTGCTGCAGTGCTGGCGTGCACACCGGAGCCGCCCAAACCCGGCCCTGACGCCGGAACGGCACCCACGTGCAACCTGGCGTTTGTGGGAGACCCAGCGCTGGACCCGGAATTCACGCTGCTGGCCATGGGCCATGACAACGTCGTCACGGAGCTGAGTGACGGCGCCGCATTGCCGCTCATCTATCCGCCGCAGGGTGGCCGCGTGGCGTTTGTGGGCGTGAGGGCGCGCAACGTTGACCCGTGCACCGTGGAGCTCACCGGCGCCATCCGTGATCCGTTGAGCCGCCAGGTCCGCCTGGACATCCGCTTCGTCAATCTGAAACAGGACGGGTCCGGGATGGCCGCCAGTGAAGCCAGCGTGGCCAGCACCTGGGCCAACATTCCGCTCTGCCCCAACGGCTGGGCGGACCAGGACCTCTTTGGCCAGCCCATGGAGCTCACCGTGGCTGCGGTGCAGCGGGATGGTCATTCGTTCAGCCGCGTGGTCAGCGTGGTTCCGTTCTGCGCGGAGCCGGACTTCTATGATGATTGCCGCTGCATCTGTGACATGGATTATGAGCAGGGCACCACCTGTGAGGCGCCTCTGAACGACGGTGGCATGCCCGCAGACGCCGGTGCGCCCGTTGATGGAGGCGGTTGATGCGGCGCGCCCTTGGCGGCCTGATGCTTGTGCTGGCCTGCACACCACCCATTCTTGAGGAGAACAAGGAACCCGCATGGGAAGTGGTGCACACAGGTGAGACGCTGGGCGGTGCCATGCTTGCCGTCTGGGGCGCCGGTGAGAACCACGCCATCTTTGCCGGTGGCGGCGTGGGCAACGGTCAGGAAGCGCTGGTGTGGACGTGGGATGGCAGCCGTCTTTCACTGCGGCATCCCGGCGGCACGGACACGTTCTGGTGGGTGCACGGAACCTCCCCGTCTGACGTGTGGCTGGTGGGTGAACACGGCCGCATCACCCATTTTGATGGCAGCAGCTTTGTGGAGCACACGCGTGTGCTGGACACCACGCTGTGGGGCGCCATGGCGTTCTCCGCCAATGACGTCTGGGCCGTGGGCGGGATGCCCGGCCGGCCCAGCGGCGCACCCAATGACGTGGTGCTGCATTACAACGGCACCCAATGGACGCAGGAAGTCCTGCCCGGCACCGCGCGCAATGTTGCGCTGCTTAAGGTGTGGGGCACCTCAGCGGAAGACCTCTACGTCGTCGGCGAACGCGGCACCATCTGGCACCGCAGCGCCGCAGGATGGGAATTGCAGAGCGCGCTGCACTCACCGGCGCTGGCGGATGGCACCCTCTTCAGTGTGCACGGCTGCAGCGCCACTGAGCTGTACGCAGCGGGCGGCAACACGCTCCTCAAGAGCAACGGCATGGCGTGGGAAAAACTCACCGAGCCCGCCCTCCGGGTTGCCAACGGTCTGAGCTGCGGCGCCGGACGCCTCACCGTGGTGGGCTTCTCCGGTCTGAAGGTGCGGCGTGAAGGCGCGGCAACCTTGGATGACACGCGCACGCAGCCTTTTGACAATCTTCATGCCGCGTGGACCGCACCCAACGGAGACATCTGGGTGGTGGGCGGAGACTGGGTCTCGTCGTCAACGGCGGGCTCCGTTCGGGAGGGTGTCATTGGCCGGTACGGCAAGGGCCGTGTCAAAGCGGAGCTGGCGCGGTGAGCAACACGGCACGTTCCACCTGCGCTGTGGTTGTGTTGGTGCTGACCGCGGGCCTGTTTCCGTCGCTGGCCAACGCTGCGGAGGGTGCAGAGACCCGGCTGGCGCGCGCACGTTGCCTGTGCACCGCCGCCGCCGTGGGGCTGGCCGTCAGCATGCCCGCAGTGATTCCGCTCTGGTCCGCCGGCGCGGCCAAAGGCCTGGCCGTGGCCACGGGAATCACCGACGCGTACGCCCGCGCCAACACCCCCAGCACATTGGACCCCGCACGCGCCCGCGTCCTGTTTGAGCGGGACAACCTCTGGTTCATGGTGGGTATGGCGCTGCTGGGCTCCATGGTCTTCACCGGATTGCACATGCCGGGTTTCACGCTGGCCATGGTCTCCTTGCTTGCGGTGGCCACACTGGCCACGGACGGCCTGGGCAGTGGCGCCTGCTCCACGCAGGACAACGGCGCGTTGCCCCTGCCCTTTTTGCTGCGCAATGCGGGAATTGGCGCCGGACTCCTCATCCTGGCCGCCCTTCCGTTGCCACTGCTCATGCTTCCCACCCTGGGCGGCGCCGCACTCATCCTGATTGCCATGCGCATGGCTCCCGCGTTTCCCATCATTCCCGGCCTGGGGTTCACGGACCTGCCCGCCAACTTCAAGCGCGCGGGCATCCTGCAGACCGCAAGCTGGCCAATGATCTACGTGAGCTCGCTGGCGTTGGGCGGCGCGGTCATCATGGGCATCCTGCACCTGGCGCCGGCCATCACGCGCAGCGGCGTCGAGTAATACTTTTCACCGGAATCACTCGGCCATGGCCGGCGGCCCCACCACACCCAGCACCGCCCCGCGTACCGCCGCGGCGGACAATGCCAATGGCGCAGCCAGAAACAGGATGGGCAATCCCCAGCCCAGCGCCGCCACCACCCACTGACGTTGCGGCTGAACCGCCAGCTTGTCAGCATCCCAGCGCGCAGCCAGCGTCACCAGCGTCATCAACACGCAGGTCACCACCAGCGTGGGCAGGGTGAGCGCCAATGCCAGCGCCGCGCCTCCCAGCGCCGCAAGCACCCCGCGCAGACTCAACGGATGCGCCAGCGCCAGCCACGCCACGCCGTCCACCAGCACCGCCAACACCACGGCCAGGGGAGCCAGCGCGGCCATCCCCACCACGGACGCCACCAGCAGGTTGGCCCCAGGCGCCGCGGGCCCCTGGCGCACTGACGGCGGAAAAAACACGGGCGCCAGCGGAAGCACCACGCTGCTGGCAACCATACCGGCCACTGCACCCGCGCCCAGGACACCCACCAGGGCGGCGCCGCCGGCCAGCAACGCACCTGCGGATTGCGCCATTGGAATGGCCAGCGTCCGCGCTGCGTCCGGGGTTTTTGACGCCGTCACGGAAGGCGGATCCGGCTCTGCGGCGCCAGGCGCGGGAGATGACAGCAGCAGAAGCGGCAGGAGGACGGTGGGCATCAATGCCGCGTGCTTACCGTCCCCCAAGCGCGGCATACAACGCCCGGGCTGCTGACAACCGCTGGAACGCGCGCGTATGGTGCGCGCCCTTCATCCCGGAGACTGACGGCGGATGCGTGTGGTGCTGGTGCTGGTCCTGCTTGTCACGTCGTGCGCCAGCCCGGTGGCGCCGCGCGGGACACTGCCTGCCAGCCCCGGCCCAGATGAGCTGCGCAATGACGGCAGTGACGCGGCCAAAGACCGCCTCCTCCAGCACTACGGCGTCCGAATGGCCGACGACCGCGTGGAAATTGCCGGCGCCACCCGCCCCGCGCGCAGCGGTGTGGTGGGCACAGGCATGGATGAGGACGTGAACGCGTACCTGGGAAGCCCCGCGGTGGAAGGTGGCGCGCTGCGCACTGCGCTGGGCCTGGGCGCGCTGGGGCTCATGGGTGCATCCGTGGCGTTGTTGTTCCTGGGAATGCCGGTGCCGTTTGCCGTGGGCCTGGGTTCTGTGAGCGCGGTGGATTTCCTGACCCGCCAGCTGGTCCGCAATCCCGCCACGCGGCCAGGCGCCATCCAGCTCAACATCCTGCTCTCCATCGTCGCCACGCTGACGGTGTCCCTGGTGGGAGGGCTGGTGGTGCTGCCGGGCATGGGCCTGCTGGCCACGGGCGCGTTGTTGCTGCAGCAATCCCGCCGCATGACGCTCAACGCACTCACCAACGCGGCGGCCACATTCAACACCACGCTCAAAGACCGCATTGCTGCCGCGGCCGTGGTGACGAGGGAAGAACAAACCACGCCGGCGCCCGCGGCACCTGCTACCACGCCGCCGCCAGACACCCAGGCCCCTGAAGTGGAGACCCAAGTCCATGTCCCAGATGTGCAATGAGCCGGCCCGCTGGGTGATGTTTCTTGGCGCGGCCGTGGCCCTTGGCTGCACGCCGCCCAACCCCACGGACCAGGGCTGCAGCGTGTCCGCGGGCGTGGTGAGCGGGTCCCCCCGCGTGAACCTGGGTACCGGCGCCAGCGCATTCATTCCGCGCAGCAACGGTGACCGCTGGCTGGCCGGCTTTGGCCAGCAGGGCGGCGCACACCTGTGGCTGAGCTTTGAGTCTGAGGGCCTGGGCCCCCGCGTGGACGCCACCTACCGGATGTATGAGCTGGACGGCGGCACCATCTACCAGGGCCAGCCGGTGCAGGTGTGCCTCACCGCCAGTGAAACCGGCGCCCAGATGACGGCGGGGATCCTGGGTTTTATAGATTACACTTTCCCGGAGCCGTGCAGCCGCATCCTCTGCGGCGGCCAGTTCAAGGTCTCCATGACCGTCACGGACAATGACGGGCGCTCCGCCACGGATGAGCGCCTGGTGAACGGCGTGGACATTGGGGATGACCTGGAGAGTACGTCGCCACCGGACTGTGAGGGCGTGGCGTATGACCCCAAGCCCACCTGTGAGGATGGGCTGCGCTGAGCCAGAAACACCACCGCCGTCACGCGGGATGCTGCGTGACGGCGGCGGAACAACCTCATGGTCTGACGGTCTGCTTCACTGCCTGCACGCCACATCGTTGGAGCAATCCGGGTCCCGGCAGTCCACCGCCCCGTCACTGTCATTGTCCTGCTGGTCCCGGCACTGCGTCTCCCGGGGCACGTTGGCGCACGCCGGGTCCGGCGCACAGTCCGGGTCCCCACAATCAATCAACCCATCCCGGTCATCATCCTGCCCGTCATCACACAACCGCTCCGGCGGAGCGCCCCAGCAGATGGGCAACTGCTGGCAATCCGGATCCCGGCAGTCAACGGCCCCGTCCCCGTCATCATCCAGCCCATCTGCACATTGCAGCTCCGGGACCGTCCCCATGCACTGCGTGCTCCCAAAACAATCCGCATCCCGGCAATCAATGGCGCCGTCACGGTCATTGTCCTGCTGGTCCTGGCATTCCGCTTCCATGCCCGGGCCGTTGCACATGCTGGAGGCCTGGCAATCTGCGTCCCGGCAATCAATGAGGCCATCCGCGTCATTGTCCTGCCCGTCATCACAGGCCGTCTCACGCGGCGTGGTGCTGCACTCCATGCTCTGCGCGCAGTCTGAATCCCGGCAATCAATGGTGCCATCCCGGTCATCATCCTGCCCGTTGCCGCAATCCCGCTCCTCGCCAGGGCCCATACACGCCGCGCTGCCGGAGCAATCTGAATCCCGGCAGTCCATGGCCCCATCCTGGTCATTGTCTGCGTTGTCAGCGCACTCCGTTTCCCGCGGGACGTTCACGCACAGCATGCTGGTGAAACAATCTGAATCCCGGCAATCAATGGTGCCGTCCCGGTCATCATCCACGCCGTCCCCACAGTTGGTCTCCGTGGGGCTGCCGGCCATACAATCCGGGCTGCGCTCACAATCCGGGTCCCGGCAATCCACCGCGCCGTCACTGTCATCATCCACGTTGTCCGCGCAGTTCTCTTCACGCGGCGTGGTGGCGCATTCCATGCTGGCCGCACAATCAGGGTCCCGGCAGTCCACCAGCCCGTCAGCGTCATCATCCTGGCCATCCGCGCAGCTGGTTTCCTCACGCGGGCCGCCTGAGCACTCGGGTCCCCGTTCACAATCCGGGTCCCGGCAGTCCACCAGCCCGTCCTCGTCATTGTCCACGTTGTCCGCGCACAACAGCTCCCGAGGAACCTGCGCGCACGCCGGGTCATTGAAGCAGTCACTGTCCGCGCAATCCACCGCGCCGTCCCCGTCCTCATCCCGCCGGTCCATACAGTTGGCTTCCGCCGGCGGCCCACCCGCACACTCCATGGCGCCCTGACAATCTGAATCACGGCAGTCCACGCTGCCGTCCTGGTCATTGTCCAGGTTGTCACCACACAGCGTTTCCCGCGGCGAGTTGGCGCACACACTGCTGCTGAAACAATCCGGGTCCCGGCAGTCCACCGCGCCGTCTCCGTCCTCATCACGGCCGTCACTGCAGTTTGTTTCCGTCTGGGGACCACCCTGGCACGCCATGGAGGACCAGCAGTCCGGGTCCCGGCAATCCACCAGGCCGTCGCCGTCATCATCCGCGTTGTCCGCGCACTGCAGCTCACGGATCACCATGGTGCACGCGGGATCCTGCAGACAGTCCTCATCACGGCAGTCCACGCGCCCGTCCCGGTCATTGTCTGACTGGTCTGTGCAGGAGATTTCCGTGCGCGGACAAGACGTGCTGGCCGCACAATCCTGATCCGAGCAATCCGCCATCCCGTCCTGATCATTGTCCAGTCCGTCATTGCACACCGTCTCCCTCACCTGGGTGCAGACCGTGGTCTGGAAACAGTCCGGGTCACGGCAGTCCGTGTGGCCGTCCTGGTCATTGTCCACGCCGTCCCCGCACACCGTCTCACCGGTGACCGTGCAGGTGCTGTTGCCAAAACAGTCACCATCCCGGCAGTCCGTGAATCCGTCTCCGTCGTCATCCAGGCCGTTGCGGCATTCCATTTCCGGCCGATACTCACAGTCCGGCGTGGGTGAGCAGTCCGGATCCTGGCAGTCCACGTAGCCGTCCGCGTCGTTGTCCTGGCGGTCGTTGCACACGGTCTCCCGCGGTGAGGTGGCGCATTCCGGACTCTGAAAACAGTCCGGGTCCCGGCAATCCACGGCGTCATCCCGGTCATTGTCCTGCTGGTCACTGCAATCCCGCTCGGGCTGGAAGTCACACAGGCCGGGCGCCATACAATCCGTGTCCCGGCAGTCAATGAGCCCATCCGCATCATTGTCCACGCCGTCATTGCAGTTGGTTTCCCGCGGGACATTGGCGCAGACAGGGTGCTGGAAACAGTCCGGGTCCCGGCAGTCAATCAGGTCATCCCCGTCATCATCCCGCCCATCATCACAGACGGCCTCCGGGTTGAAGCTGCACGCACTGTGGCCCTGGCAGTCTGAATCACGGCAGTCAATCAGGCCGTCCTGATCATTGTCCAGACCGTCGGCACATTCGGCTTCACGCGGCACGGTGCTGCAGGCAGGGTCTTGCGCACAGTCCCCGTCACGGCAGTCAATGGTGTCATCACCGTCATCATCAAGCCCGTTGGTGCAGTTGGTCTCCGGGCGGAACTCACACGCACCGGACGCCTGGCAATCCGTGTCCCGGCAATCAATGAAGCCGTCCTGGTCATTGTCCAGCATGTCCCGGCACTCAGTTTCCCGAGGCGTGTTGGCGCACGCCGGGCTGCTGGCGCAGTCCGGGTCACGGCAGTCAATGAGGTCATCTCCGTCATCATCCAGCTGGTTGCCGCACTCAGTTTCCGGGCGGTAGCCGCACGCCGCGGTCTGCTGACAGTCCTCATCCCGGCAATCAATGAGGCCATCTGCATCATCATCCAGCTGGTTGGCGCACTCGGTCTCACGCATCACGCTGGCGCAGGCAGGGTCTTGCGCACAGTCCAGGTCCCGGCAGTCAATGAGCTGGTCACCGTCATCATCCTGCCCGTTGGTGCAGTTGGTTTCCGGGCGGAATTCACACGCAGCGGTCTGCTGGCAGTCCTCATCCCGGCAATCAATGAGGCCATCCTGGTCATTGTCCGCGCCGTCACGGCATTCCGTTTCCCGCGGAGTGTTGGCGCAGGCCAGGCTGCCGGCGCAGTCCTGATCCCGGCAGTCAATGGTCTGATCGCCGTCGTCATCCAACCCGTTGGTACAGTTGGTTTCCGGAAGCTGCGCACACGCGGAGGTCTGCTGGCAATCCGTGTCCCGGCAATCCACCAGCCCGTCCTGATCATTGTCCAACCCGTCTGCGCAGAGCAGCTCCCGCGGCGTGCCGGCACATGCGGCAGCCTGGCGGCAGTCGTCATCCGCACAGTCAATCAGCCCATCCTGGTCATCATCCTGGCTGTTGGTGCAGTTGGCTTCCGGCGGGAGCGGTGCACAGGCGGCGTCCTGCGAACAATCCGTGTCCCGGCAATCCACCGTCAAATCTGAATCATTGTCCACTCCGTCATCACACAGCGTCTCCCGCGCCACCGCCGCGCAGGCCGCATCCGAGAAACAGTCCGGGTCCCGGCAATCAATCAGTCCGTCCGCATCCTCATCCTGCTGACCTGCACACACTTCCGGGAGCACTTCCCGTGAAGAGCCGCCCGTGATTCCGGACGTGGCTGAACTGCTGTTTGGTGGTGCTTCACTTGTGGCGGTGCCACTGGTTGCCGGTCCACTGGTTGCCGGTCCGCTGGTTGCCGGCCCGCTTGTCACGGTGCCGCTGGACGCTGCCGACGTTGCGCCACCACTGCCCGCCGCGGAAGACCCCGCGTTCATGGAGGATGACCCGCCACCGTTGATGCCTCCAGTGCTGGATGATGATGACGCAGGCGGGTCAGTGGTTGGGGCACATGCAGTGACGGGCAGTCCCGCCATCAACAACAGCACCAGCGGACGAGCAAAGCGCTTCATGCCGGACTCCATGGGTGTTGCAGGGAGCCGTCAGCGTACGCGCGGGTTTGGCAGTGTGAAGTGGGAACCGTCACACCCGCCGGCATGCCACCAGATCTTCAACCAGGGAGACACCACGGCGATTTTGATGCGAACTCGACGTCGTCATCAGAAATATGACGCAAGCATGCGGCGGGCCAGCACCGGTCAGGCACTCCCACCTGATGGCGCACACAAGAACACCTCCCCTGCCAGGTGTGGGTTCCTCCGGACGTGCTGACAACCGCCAAAAGTGTGACACTTGAAGCGGCGCTGGGGTCTTGTTGGCTCACCAGCTCAGTAGAAGCAGTAGCCAACACCCTGGCCAGCGTCCGCGTGGCAGGCGCCGTCCTCATTTCCCTCGCCGCAGTCCGTGTCAAAGAGGCATGCCCGGCGGCAGCGCCTGGAGCCAAGCAGCTCAACGCACTGCAAGTCACTCTGGCAGTCCGTATCCCCGTCACAGACTTCTGCGGGACCGCGCACGCCGCGTGTCTGGATGCAGATGCCGGCGTCCAGCCCCGCAAGCGGCACACACGTGGACGGCAGCGGCGTATCACCGCATCCCGTGAAGAGTGGGCCACTGCAGGGGTCAAAACAGACCCCAGCGGAAAGTGTGGGCCCAATGCGCCCGGCGTCCGGAGACACGCACGGGTCCGACTGCTGGCTGCAGCCGGCGTCCAGGGAACATTCCGCGCGGCACACCTTGGCAAACCCGCTGTAGCCCACACAGGACGCGCCCACCTCGCAGTGGACGTCATGCGCGCAGCGCTGGCCAAGGCCGGCAACACCTGGGTTTGCCGGGGCGCAGTACAGGACCGTTCCCGCGTGGCGGCAGGTGGCACTGGCCGCACAGGTTCCACCGGAGCCGCACGCAGGAAAACACCGGCCGTGCTCCGCGCTCCCAAACGGGATGCAGACGTCACCCGGGGAGCACTCCGCATTGCTGGTGCACTCCGCCATGGCCAGCGGCAGGCACGCGGCAAAACCGGCGCGCATCACGCTGCACGCCGCGCCTGGGCCACATTGCGCCGCGCCGCGCGCGTCTGGATTACACTCAGCCACGCAACCCGAGCCGCCCGCCAGGCCCACACACACAGACCCGGCCACGCCCACGCACCCCATATTGAAACAGGGTTCCGTGGCCAGGATGCACGCGCCGGCATCCGGCCCCTTGCTGGCAAGACACGCCACCCCCGCTCCGCACTCCGCGTCACTGCCGCAGGCGCTGCCCAGCAACGCCACGTTCAGCGGTTCAAACAGCGCGCGTGAGGATGAGGCCGGCCCGCTGGAGGTGTTGCCAACCAGCGCACAGTACTGTCCCGCCAGCGTCTCCACCGTGGGCAGCGCGTTCACGGACGCATCCAGGGCCCGGCAGCGGTGCGCCACGCCGTCACAGCACGCCCCCGCCGGGCAGTCCTGGGGCTCCAGGCAGGCCAGTGATTCCGGGGACGTGGGGATGCAGCCGCCGCAATCCGCGGTGCAGCCCGCAGCCAGCGTCAGCAGCAGGATCAGCCGCGCCATGCCAGCCCCCACAACACACCACCCGCCACGGCCAGGCCCGCCGCCACGAGGCCAACCACCAGCGCCACCAGCACCGCGCCTCCCAGGCCAAGCCACGCGCCGGCCGTGAACACCGGGGCCACCGCCGCTGCGCGCGCACCGTAGAACGCCGCCGTCCCAACCAGCGCCAGCATGAGCACGCCGCCACCCAGAAGGCCGCCGCCCGCGCCCAAGAGCACACCGCCGGTGGCCCACAACCCCGGATTGCTTCCTTCATCACGGGTGGCCGTGGGGGCGGAGGCGGGCTCCTGGCTGGTTGGGCCTGGCGGCTTCACGGGCTGGCCGGCGCCCACGTCCCGCAGCTGCATCAGTTCCAGCGCAATGGCCGGCATGAGCTCCACCAGGACTTCCTGGTGGTCTGAGGAGAAGCGGCGGGTTGCGGTGGCAATCAGGCGCGCATCCAGCGTGAGAACCCGGAAGACGGTGAGCTGCAGCTCAGAGGCGCCAACCTTGCTGATGGTCCCGGTGATGACTTCTGGCGCGGCCAGCGAGGCGGCCACATCCACGGCGTCTTTGACGACGTCAGCACCGGTGGTGCGGCGGAGGCGTTCCAACTCCATGGTGAGCTGGACTTCCTTCTGCGCCACCACCCGTTCACCCACCAGGCGCCGGAGCTGGCTCACCAGCAGGTCCGTGGTCAGCTCCGCCAGCGCATGCTCCACGCCCTCACGTGCCACCAGCGGCGTGACCAGCAGCCGGCCATCCCTGGGCAATGGCGTCTGGGTTGCCACCAGATGCATCATCACCATCACGCCAACCACGGGGCCCAAAGACGCCTCACACCGCAGGAACGGCTGTGCATTCTGCCGCATTGACCCGGGTGGAGGAAGGCGTTGGTGCAGGATGCCCACAAGGGCGGGCGCTGGGCGGGGTTATTCGTGGATCCAGAATTCCGTGCCGCTCTGGCGGAAGGCGCCGGACTGTGTGGCGGGACCCGCGGCAAAGTTGCGGCTTCCCACGTTGGAGATCATGGGCGCACCGTTGGTGGTCTGGCCTTCAATGATGGGCGCAATGTGGCCGTGGCCGCCCGGATTGGCGCGGGACACCAGCCCCACGCCCCCGCCGTTCACGTGCGCCTGAGCCTCCTCACCGGAGACCTGGCGCCACCCGTGCCGGGAGCCCTGGTTGTTGAGCCAGTCATGCGTGGTGTTGGCCAGCGCGCGCGGGAAATCCCCTTCCGGGATGCCGCGCGCCCGCATGAAGTCCTGCGTGTAGACGTTGCAGTAGGTGTTGCCGTTCCGCGGCTGGTAGCGGGGGTTGTGCATGGGATCCAGCTGGCGTGTGACGTCCGCAGAAGGCGTGGCGCCGGTGTGCGGAGGGCCAGCGGGCTGCACCGGCGCGGGGACCTGCGGGTCCGCCTGGCGCTGCACGCGGGCGCGCGCCTGATCATCTGCCGCGGAGCCACGGCGCCGGGAGCCTTCCACCGTCTGCTGCGAGGGCGTGTTGCGCGTGGGCGCCGGCGCATCCCCACCCTGGGGCTGGCGGCTGAGTGCGGACTCCATGGCGGCGCGGGTCTGCGGCCCCACCACGCCGTCCGCCGGAAGCCCGTGGGCGCGCTGGAAGGCCTGCACGCCCGCTTTGGTCTTGGGCCCATAGATGCCGTCCACGGGGCCAGGCGTGAAGCCCAGCTGCGCCAGCGAGGTCTGCAAGTCCGTGGTGGACTGGCCGCGGGCGCCCGTGCGCAGGACTTCTGCGGGAGCCTGCGCGGGGGCCTGCGGAGCAACCT
>Ga0163144_10013644_pt1 | contig 16939 bp, 13 predicted proteins | sample OliLak19BULKMAT1_FD_123175 | JGI IMG/M metagenome (GOLD analysis project Ga0163144, IMG submission 123175) | Freshwater microbial mat bacterial communities from Lake Vanda, McMurdo Dry Valleys, Antarctica - Oligotrophic Lake LV.19.BULKMAT1 | ecosystem: Environmental > Aquatic > Freshwater >... | reverse complement strand
TTTCTATCGTCGAGCTGACCGCAATTAAAGATGCAGACCCAAAGTCTATCGATGCCGCCTCGCGTGAATCAGTTCGCACTCAGCTAAAAAGTGAGCGCAGCGCCGCCGAGTATTTCGGCATGCAAAAGGCGATCAAATCACGCACCACTATTGTGGTTCATGAAGATCGGCTTGCCGACCAGTAGCCTCTCGACTGTGCGGCTAATTCGTTAGCCGTAAGCGCAAAATGCTTATTTGTTAGCAAAATTCTCGCAAGTTTCGCTTCAAAATATCGCCATGCCATAGCGAAGCACGGTACCCTTAACGGATTATTGTCAGTCTCGGGTTGTCGGTGGAAGCAACGATCACTAAGCATATTAGCGGCGACACACCACGTGTTTTGGTGGTCGATGGCTCAAAGGTTGTACGCAAATTAATTGAAGCGGTGCTAAATCGGGAGCTTCCCGGTGCCACGCTTATTTCTTGCGCAACCGGCGAAGAGGCGAAAGCTGCGCTCAGTGCGGGCGTTGTCGATTTACTGACGACCTCTCTACGTTTGCCGGACATCGACGGCTTTGAGTTAGCCAGATACGTCCGGCAAAACTCGCCTCAGGCGTACATTCCAATCATTGTCGTCAGTGGCGATGCCGATTCGCGTATGCAAAGCCGCGAAATTAGCCAAGATATTACCGACTACTTTGACAAGTCGCTTGGCCCCGATGCGCTGGGCTCTTTTATTCGCGGCTATATTCGCCCCGTCAAGCAGGCGCTTGGCACCGTTTTGTATATTGAAGATTCCCGCGTGGTGGCGCTTGCAACGCGCAAAGCGTTGGAAAAACATGGGCTTAAAGTTGTTCATTTCGTGACAGTAGAGGATGGCCTTGAACATATTGAAGCGGCCAAGAAAGCGGGTGAACCGCTATCGGATTTGATATTGACGGATGTTTATCTCAAAGGCGGGCTGACTGGCAAAGAGCTATTGGAAGAGGTGCGATCCCGAATTGGTTTAGGCAAAGGTGAAATGCCAATTATTGTCATGACCGGCGATGACAATGTGGCCAATCAGGTAGCGCTGATGCGCGCGGGTGCGAATGATATGGTCAGCAAGCCGACCGATGAAAAGGTGCTGCTGGCGAAGATTAGCTTTCAACTTTCCGTGTCGCAGCGCTTTCGCGCCAGAATGCGCGGCCACTGAATTGGCAGGCAATTAATCGAATAGATTTTGTAATGACCGAATCGACGATTGCCAAATTAACCATCAATCAGGCGGCTGATGCTTTGGCTGCAGGCGCTATAAGTGCGCTCGAGCTGACTAATTATTTTTTGCAGCGTATTGCGGTTGATACGCTGAAAACAAATGCCTATATTTCGGTAGCGGTTGATGGTGCGCGAGCGCAGGCGCTAGCATCTGACCAGCGGCGATCATGCGGTCAAAGCTTAGGTAAGCTTGACGGCGTACCGTTGGCGCTTAAAGATAACATTGACGTCATGGGCCAAGTCACTACGGCTGGCATGGCTGCGCTGAAGGGAAACGTAGCGAATGCGGATGCGCACTGCGTGGCAAGACTTCGAAGTGCCGGCGCAGTGCTGCTTGGAAAGCTCAATCTCAATGAGGGCGCGCTTGGGGCTGATAATGCCAATCCAGATTTTGGCGACTGCCACAACCCGATTAAACACGGGTTTACCCCTGGCGGCAGCAGCGGCGGATCGGCGGCGGCGGTTGCGGCGGGCCTATGCGTGGCTGCACTCGGTACCGATACCATGGGATCGGTGCGTATTCCCGCCGCATACTGTGGCGTTGTCGGCTTTAAACCGAGCTATGACTTAATCCGTCGAAGCGGATTAATAGTCGCCTGCCGCCGGCTTGATCATGTCGGCACGCTGACTCATAACGTTCGAGATGCGGTGATTCTGCTGGCTTTTTTAAGCGCGGTGCCGCTGCCTAATCTTGACCAAAATAAGATCGCCAAATCCCGAATCGGTGTGCTCACAAATCTAGCGCAGCACAGCGTTGATGCTGTAATTGCCGATAGTTTTGCTGATGCCATTGATCGTTTGCGAACGGCTGGCTTTGCGATGCACGATCTCAGCCTGGATGATGTCAATTTTGGCAGCTTTCGACGAGCGGGGCTGCTGGCCGCTGAGGCTGATATGGCAATCGTGCATGCCGGCTATTTAGATCAACTTTCAGCGCGCTTGCGCGGAATGCTCGCGTTTCCAGCGGGCAAATCTGCACTTGATTTGGCACGCGCCTATCAAAAGCTGGACGAAGGCGCAGCCCGGCTGTTGCAGTGCTTTGAAAAGGCGGACTTTATTCTTACACCCACCACGCCGCAGCAGCCGTTCGAACACGGCACGCCAGCACCGGCCAATCAGGCGGATTTGACCAGTCTGGCCAATATGGCTGGCTGCCCCGCGATTTCAATTCCGATTCGAATGCAGCAAGGCTTGCCCGTTGGCCTGCAAATTATCGCCGCGCCTGGGCATGATTTGGAGCTGTTGACACTGGCTTCGGCATTTGAAAGTTCACTGGCTTTGCCAGGCTAGAAAGTGCGGGTTCGCAAAACACTGTTGGTTGCACGGGCTACGCCACCCAGCGAAGCCTACTGCGCGGCGGTCCGTTCGTTGGGGCTTGCGATCTGGCACCGCTCAATGCTGGTCATTGAAAACGCCGAGCGCAGCGTTTTGTTGCCGCAGCTGGCAAAGCTAGGATCAGCAAAAACCCCGTCGACTTTGGTGTTTTCCAGCCCGTTCGCCGCTCGCGCCCTGCAAACGCTGGCTCCGGAACTATTGAGTCGACACCCGCTGCTGTCCGTGGGTGCAGGCACTTCAGCTGCGCTCATGCCACACTTTGCCACTGCGCCCAGCGCGGGTGAAGGCGCACAGGCGTTGTTGAATATGCTGCCCGAATCACTGACAGGCCAGGCGTTTTGCCTACTGCAAGCGCCAGACGCCTTACCTGTGCTGCAAGATGGCCTGTTTGCACGCGGGGCGGAGGTGCAAATCATCGAAGCCTATAGGCGTATCCGAGTGCCCATTCATGACGATGAGCGCGAACGTCTGCTTACCTTGCGCTGCGTTGACGTCGGCAGCGGCGAACAGCTTAAAGCCCTGCTAGCGGGCGGTTTGCCAGTAGCGACGCCCTTGATTTTGCCAAGTGAGCGCGTCAGACAACTGGCAGAGTCGTTTGGTTTTTGCGCACCGCTACGGGTGAGTAGCTCGGCGGAAAGTGAGCGCCTACTTAGGCTGGAGGAGTTTTTAGTCTGACCCTTATCTAGCGCAGTTGCGCTTCACTTTGCGCATTCTGGCTAACTCACTGTAAGCATTGCATTTCCTTGAGTGCGCCCATGCTGGGTGCAATCAAAAACGGCCCCGAGATCGGGGCCGTTTTTTATTCAATTGAGCCTATTTCGCCTAAAACTTTTGCGTGTAGCTCATGTAAAAGAAGCGACCTGGGATCTGATACTGCGCGTCATAGGAGTTAGCAAAAGCGTCTGAAGAGAACGGCGGTTCTTTATCAAACAGGTTGCGGATACCAAGTGACACATTCCCATCCCAAGGAGCCTGCCAAGCGCCCTGTAGGGTGGTATACGTTACGCCGCCAAGTTTATTGCGTGGCGAAGGCGTTACGCGGGTAACGACAGTTTGCGTGCCGGGCGTAAATACGAAAGAATCAATGATGCGACCTGGTTCCGTGCACAGATCGCGTAGTGCGTTGAAGCTCGGATTGATACGGCCTAGCGCAAGTGCCGTATTGTTTACGTTGTTGCAAGACTCATTGATTTTGCTACGGTATTCAAGAGTAGTGGATAGCGAGAAATCACCATAAACCCAGGTGGTCGAGAGGTTTGAACGCAAACGATGACGCGGCGCGCCACCAGAGCTGCCGCCCGGCAACTGACCTACGACGTTTCCACTAGAGATATCGCCGTCGCTGTTAACATCGCCTCTGTCGGGTTTGTCAACATCGCCGAAGTAGCTGACATAGGTATTATCCAAGCGCAGCTGTAAAAGGCCCCAGTCGTTCATGTCATAGCGGTAGCCACCGCCAAAATCGAAGCCCTCTGTTTCCAGGCCGCCACGGAAATTCTGATTTCGCGAATCTATGTTGGAAATTTCGCCCCGATTTCCGTTCACTGCGCCGGTTGTATCGCGAGTAATGAGCGCGCAGCGGAGAGGGTTTATTTCAGAAAAGCAGCCATTCAAAATGTCATTGGTGCCCCTGCCACCAATCGCATCGTTAATTTCAATATTGTACCAGTCAACATACATATCTAAACCCGCCAGCCACTGCGGCGAGTACACCACGCCCAATGTCTTGGAAGTGGAGGTTTCGGGCTGCAAACCCACGTTACCGCCAGTGGTTAGGAAGGTTTGGCTAAGCTGCGAGACGAAACCAACTGGTGCGCCACTTGCCAGGCATTGAGCGCGAGTTTGGGCGCTTGAAATAAACAACGGGTTGGTTGCCGAACAAGGATCTTGAAAGCCAGGTCGGCCAGTAGCGTTGCCTTGGAATAGCTCGTTGACGGAAGGCGCTCGGAAGCCTTCACCCCATGAGCCGCGCACCAGAATGTCATCAACAACCTGCCAACGCAAGCTCGCTTTGGAGTTGGTGGTTGAACCAAAGCTGGAATAGTCAGAAAAACGACTAGCCAACGACACCTCTAGGGTTTTCGCAAACGCTACGTCGGACAGAACTGGGACACGCAGCTCAAGATAAGCCTCATCGACACTAAACTTGCCAGAGGTAGGCGTTTGTGGGTTGTCGCCAAGCACTAATCCAGCGTTAGTTAACGGATCCGGGTTGTCCAAGCCACTTTCTTTGCGGCGTTCAAGACCAAAAGCGAAGGCCAACGGGCCACCTGGCAATTCGAAAACGTCACCCGAGATATTGGCGGTGATAGATTCTTGAGTGCTTTCCTGCAGATTGCGCGGCGATACGGTAATGTAGTCAAACATCGGGCGCGTCAGCCCAGAAGGGCCGCCAAACACATTTAAAGGTACGCAGCCAGCAATGACAGCCGTAGGCGTTCCGCAAGCTGCAACACCTTGGCTATTAATGAAGGAAGGGCCTAAAGCGCTATTTATTCGAGTGGTGAAATAGAAACCCTCTTTTAACTGAACTTGACGATTCTCTGAAAAGTTATAGCCTGCATCCCAATAGAGCGTGCGGTCAGAGAAATCAAAATCACCCTCAAGTCCACCTACAAAACGCCATGTGTCTTGATCTTGACCAAAGCGACGCGGAAAGTTAATTGGCCGATACGAGCCGCCAACAATATTTGCGGCAAATGGGTTATAGATATTCTGGGCGGAAATCGTGAGCGGGGCGAGTGGCTGTGCAGCCAGCTGCGCGTCGCCATTACGGTTGGTATAAAAAATTTCCGTTTTCGCGCGAATGCGATCCGAAAGACTATAAGAGGCTTGACCAAAAACTGATCGAACTACCTGAGGCTGAGAAAGATAATTATCCGGTGCGAAATTGTAGCCATCGGTTACGAAATCGAAAGGTTTAAAGTCTGCAGTTCTTGCAGGCGCGCAAACTTGGTTTGGAAGGCAACCCTGTGCACCCGGTCGTAGTGTTGTTTGACCAAGACCCGGAACATTGAATCCGCCGAATGGGCCAACGCCACTCGCGCGACCAGGTGCAGACGTGTTGGATGGAAAGCCAAACAGTGGAACTCTGGAAATTTCACGGTCGCCAGCAAAAACAGCGTTCTGTTTCAGATAGCTAACATTCAGGCTGCCTGAAAAACGCTCCGTACTGCCGCCCATCGTCATCGATACCGATTCGCGTTCGCCATCACCGTCGTCGAACTCGCCGTAGTAGCCTTCAAACTGTGCACCGTCAAAAGACGTACGCGTCAATACGTTAATAACACCGCAAATCGCATCAGTTCCATATAGCGCGGATGCGCCGTCTTTTAACACCTCAATACGATCAACAGCAGCTAGGGGAATAGATCCTAAATCCACGCTTCCAGCTAGACCGTTACTGCTCACCCAGCGGCGGCCATTGACCAAAACCAACGTGCGGTTTGATGCGCAATTGCGCAAGTTGACCCCGGAGTTGCCGGAGGTGTTGCCATTATTGGTGTTCAAACTTAAAGAAGGACCGTTGACGCTGAGCTCGCGCAGTACGTCGGCAAGCACCGGCAATCCGAGGCGAGCGATTTCCTCACGGCCAATCGACAAGACTGGAAGCGCTGTTTCACCAGCTGCGCGTCGAATACGCGAACCAGTGACTTCGACAGGCGCTAAAGTGTCTTCGTCCGTGTCGCTTTCATCCTGCGCAAAAGCAGGCATTGCTATCAGCGCGCTTGCGCCGCCGAGCAGTACGAACTTAATCGTCTGCGAGAGTAGATTTTGATTTTTCATATGATTTAAGTTTCCAGAAAGAGTTTGGGCAGCGCCAGCAGAGGCTGAAGTAGCCTGTGTTTCAGTCGGCTGTGTTCAACTGACACGTGTCGCTCTTTAAAGATAACAGAATTTTTACAACTTTGAAAAGCGTTTTAATGCGGTTAATCTCGCTTTCAATCGATACTGTCAGGTCTTACTGATTGGATAAATGAAAGCGATACGTGCGTTGTGAAAAGCGCGTCGATTTTGCTTTTCAACAGCCCCGCTGCGCAGGTTTTTTGAACCAAATCAGCGATTGCCTTGATGATCACTCAAAGTTCAAGAAATATCGTTGTTTGGATAAAAGCTGTCGACGGCGTGAATGCTCGTCGCACGCGCGTCAAAGGTAAAAAAAACCCCGCTTTCGCGGGGCTTTTTCGCTGTCAAAACGAAAAATCTCGTTGCGTTAGCAGTTACTTCATGACTTCGATGAGTTCGACTTCGAAAATCAGCGTTGCATTCGCACCAATCGTCGGCGGTGAGCCGCGTTCGCCGTAAGCCAAGTTGCCTGGAATCCAGAACTTGTACTTCGAACCTGCGGGCATCAGCTGCAAGCCTTCGGTCCAACCGGCGATTACGCCATTAAGCGGGAACACGGCGGGTTCGTTGCGCTTGTAGCTGGAGTCAAACTCGGTGCCGTCGATCAACGTGCCACGGTAGTGAACCTTGACTTGGCTGGCGGCGGTTGGCATTGCGCCTTTGCCCGGTGTCATAACCATATATTGAATGCCGCTGGCCGTCGTTTTCACGCCCGCCTTCTTCTCGTTTTCTGCTAGGAACTTGACGCCCGCTGCGGCGTTTTTGGTGCCGTCAGCTTTGGTAACTGCTTCTTGCTTGACGCGCATTGTTTCCGAAAAAGCTTGAAGCGTAGTTTGCACTTCTTCTGGCTTCATGGCGGTAGCGCCACCGGCTACCGTTGCGGTCAAGCCTTTCATCAGCTGCGCCATATCGATCTGAGTTTGGTAGTCAGGGATGGACTTTAGGCTCTGACCCATGTTCATGCCGATGGCGTAGGACACTTTATCTTTGTCGGTCTTTAGGTCTTGCGCGCTAACTGCGCCTGCAATGGTAAGTGCGGCAACAGCGGCGGCGAGTGCTTGGATTTTCATTCCTTGGAACGTCCTTTCTTTAGTGGGATGGCTAAAATACATAGCGTGAGCTACGCGGGTTAGATTTCACGACGAATGTCGGCTTGCTTGATGCGACGACGAACGCTTGGTTCCGCGAGCAGCATCGCTACATTCGCGTTTTTTGGCGCTCGTTCATAATTTGACGGCAGCGCCCCTTTTGATTCAGTCGGCCTGTGTATTCTTACGCACATGATCCGCGCTAACAACCTCGCACTACGCCGTGGCGACAAATTATTGTTCAGCGGCGCCGATTTTTCTGTATTTCCTGGGCAAAAAGTGGCCGTAGTAGGCCGCAACGGCTGCGGGAAAAGCTCGCTATTTGCGCTCCTGCAACATGGGTTGGAGTCAGACACCGGCTCACTTTCCACGCCCGCGACCTGGATTCGCGCCGCCGTTGCACAAGCGATCCCAGATTCGGATGAATCTGCGCTGGCTTTCGTAATGGCCTCGGATCTTAAAGTGGCGCAAATTAACGCCGCGTTGGCTGAGCAGCAGGATGATGCCATGGTTCACGCGCATCTGCTGCATGATCTTTTGGAAGCCGGTGGCTACACGCTTGAGGCCCGCGCGGCGCGGCTATTGGATGGTTTAGGCTTTAGTTTCGCCGATCAGCAAAAGCCAGTGCAAGAATTTTCAGGCGGTTGGCGCATGCGTTTAGCGCTGGCCTGTGCGCTATTAGCGCCATCAGATTTGCTGCTGCTGGATGAGCCGACCAACCATTTGGACTTGGACACGCTGCTTTGGCTTGAGGAATGGCTGCGCAGCTATTCCGGCACGCTGCTGACCATTAGCCATGATCGTGAATTTTTAGATGCGGTGTGTACGCAAACCCTGCATTTGGATGGCAGTGCGGCAATTTTGTATCAGGGAAATTACACCAGCTTTGCGCGCCAGCGTAATGAGCGCAGAGTTCTAGCGCAATCTGAAGCGCAGGCCGTAGAGCGCCGCCGAGGCGAGCTACAGCGCTTTGTTGATCGTTTCAAGGCAAAAGCTAGCAAAGCGCGGCAAGCGCAAAGCCGCATGAAAATGCTAGAGCGGCTAGAGTCTGCGCCAGTGCCCGCTGATGAGCGCGATTTTGAGCTGCGCTTACCGGTGCCGGACAAGCTGCCCACCACGCTACTGAGCTTGAGTGACGTCGCCACCGGCTATGAAGACTTACAAATTTTAACCGGACTTAAGCTCAGCATTAACCCGCAGGATCGGATCGGGCTGCTCGGCCGAAATGGCGCAGGTAAATCTACGCTGATGAAGCTGATGGCCGGTAAGTTATCCGCCACCCGTGGCGAGCGCACCACCGCCCGGGAAACTAATATTGGCTATTTTGACCAGCATCAAGTTGAGCTTTTAGACGTAACGCAGTCACCGATTGCGCTGATGCGCGACTTGGCTCCGGGTACTTCCGATCAGGTCATTCGCGATTGGCTTGGCCGCTTTGCCTATTCCGGTGAGCTGGCGACTAGTATTTGCGGGCCGCGATCTGGCGGCGAAAAGGCGCGGCTTGCGCTGGCGCTTTTGCTATGGAAGAAGCCGAACTTATTGCTGTTGGACGAACCGACGAATCACTTAGATCTGGCGATGCGCCAAGCGCTGGCAGAGGCTATTAGTGATTACGACGGCGCAGTCGTGCTGGTCAGTCATGATCGGGCGCTGCTGTCGGCTAGCTGCGAACAGTTTTATCTGGTACATGACGGTGAGATGGAGCCATACACAGGCGATTTGGATGAATATGCCGCCTGGCAGTCACAACAGCGCTCAGCAGCGCGCGCGGAGGCAAAAACTGAGCGTGCCGACGCCAGATCGAGCGGTAAATCTAATCCGCGCAGCGCGCAGCGCGCCATTGAAAAGCTGGAAAGCAAAATGAACGCCTGCGCGGGCGCGCTAAAGCAGGCGCAAGCTGATTTTGATCGCGCCAGCCAGTCGGGGCAACGCCAGCGAACTGCGGAACTGGGCGCCGCGTTAAAAGCCGCTCAAAAAACGCTGGACGCCGCTGAGGCAGAATGGCTGGGCGCTGCGGAAGCCCAAAATTATCAGTGAGCGCGGCTCGGCTATTCTTTGCTGAGGCTTTTTTGCAAAAGCTGCGCTATTCTTACTCGGTAAAGTTGATTCCAATCAAACCACTTAAACCAACATTTGGAGCTGCTCATGCGGTTTTTTGCCATTCTTTTACTGTCCGTCGCGCTGCTGTTTGGTCTTAGCGCGTGCGAAGACCAAGCGCCTGAGCAAGCTCCGGGTATTGCTGTGCCCAGCACTGATATTGATGCGGAATGGAAAAAATTCGTTGAAGAAGTTGCGCGTTCTAAAAAGATAAAAGGCAAAACCAAGGGCGTTTATTTTCGATTTTTTGGCACGATGGATGATCCAACGCCGCATTTGAAAAATACCCAAGACATTTTTAACCGCGGCGTTGAACCGGGTACGTTGATGGTATTTGGCTCTAACAATTCCCGCAATATGTCAGATTTGCTCGTCACCTCGCTCAGTATGCAGGGCATTGATGGCAAGCTAAGCGGCTCCAGGCTAGTGTTTGTCGGCCAACGAGAGCATGAATCAGCGGTAAAAGATGCGTCGGTTAAATCTGGCGTAAGTTTTGAGTTTTATCCGACCAATTAGCCTATGTGTTTGGCTGTTTGCGCCTTTAATGAGCGAACTAGCGTGCGCGCAGCCGCAGATATTCAAATGTGCCGGCCCAGGCGGCCAGAAGGTTTTTCAAGATTTCCCCTGTGGCTTGGGGCAAAATGCCGCTCAGCAAACCGAGGTTGAGCGCAATCGCTGGACTATCCAGCCTAGAGGTGCCTGTCGCGTGCATTCGCCGCTGGCGCCTTTTATAGTCCAGCTTGGTGAGCGCGAATTTGAACTGCGCGGTGGCGCAAGGCTGGAACTGATCGCGACAGAATCGGGAATTACCGCCAATGTTGTTTTGAACGCCGCTTGGCCGCAGGAGCCCAAAGCCCCAGTAGACGCTATTACGCAGCCTAGCTTGGCTGGCGAGATAGACCGCAGCAACAGCCCTCAAGCAATTAGCGCCGATGGTTCAGGATTACAGCGCCGTACCGGCGCGCAGCTGCTTGAACTTTCCGGCGATATTTCAGGCCACGCGATTGTCACGTCTACTGGCCAGCGCTTTGCGGTTGACAGCATGCTGGATCCGCGTCGAATGGCATTTGGCTACACGCAATCTGCGCTGATGCTGAAAAAGCTGCGCGGCACCGAGTTTTTCAAATTTCAACTGCTGCTGCGTTCGCCCCAAGTATCGATGAGCTCTGGCGATTTACCCGCAGCGGGCCTGCGCGATGCGCTCATTGCGCTGAGCAGCTGCGTCAAAACACGGCAGGCTAAGCGCTCCGATAATCAAAAACGCTAATCCGTGCGCTTTAAAAAATCAACTAAACGCGGCGCCATTTCGGCATGCGCATCTTCCGTTAGCCAGTGCCCAGCGTTAGGGTATCGATGCACTTCTGCGTTTGGGAATAGCCGAATGAACTCGGCTAAATAGTCCTTATCAAACACAAAATCGCGCATGCCCCAGTTGATTTGAATCGCCAAGCCAGCCAGGCTCGGCAGGAATTCTGCCAGTGCGGCAATCTTTTCAAAACCCCGATCAGTAGGCAACAGTGGAATGTCGCGCACAAACCGCAGTATTGCCTCGCAGTCGTGCGCGTTTGGATGCGCATCTAGATAGCCGTGCGCGGCGGTGGGCGAAAGTTTAGCGCCTACGCCAAGCCATACCGCACCGCGCTGAAAGCCGTTCAAATACTTACACACCATGCCGCCGATCCAGCTGTTGCGTATAAATCCGATTGCAAAAGGTAGTTTCTTGCCGGCTAACAGCGGAAATGTCGCGGTATTATTTATGACAAGCCGCGTTAATCTGCCTGGATGGCGCTGCGCATAGCGCAGGCCGATGATCCCGCCCCAATCGTGTACGATTAAGGTGATCGAACCGGTTGCCTCAAGATGGCTCAGCACACGCTCAAGATCATCAACTCGCGTTTCGAAATGAAAATCGTAGTCACCTCGCGCGGGCTTATCGCTTTCGCCCATGCCAATGTGGTCAACCGCAATGCAGCGGTATTTTGGCGCACAGGCTGCGATCAAATGGCGAAACAAATGTTTTGAGCTCGGGTTGCCGTGGACGAACACCAGCGTTGGTTTTTCCGGGCCACCGGTGTCCCAGCCGCGCTGAGTGAAGCCGTGTGGGTGCTTAAACTCAAAACGCCCGAAACTGTAGTTTGCTTTGGTATGGGTCATTTCCGGAGCGCGCTATTTTTCGGCAACGTTGACGACCACGCGCCCGAGCGCGCCACCATCAATCAACCTGGCAAACACCTCAGGCAGGCCTTGCAGAGTGACTTCGCTTTGCACAATTTTATCTAAGTGCGCAGGCTTCCAATCGCTCGCGAGTCGCCGCCAAAGCTCGGCGCGAATTGGCATCGGCGTATTCGCTGAGTTAATGCCCAAAATAGACACGCCGCGAATAATAAAAGGCATCACTGTGGTGTGAACTTCCTGTCCGCCTGCCATGCCACAGCTGGCAATCGAGCCCCAGGGCTTAATCACGCGGCACAAGTCGCCCAGCATGGCACCGCCGACGTTATCCAAAGCGCCTGCCCACTGCGCGGATTCCAACGGCCGCGAACCGAAGTTTAGGCTGTGGCGATCAACAACTGCTTGCGCGCCCAGCGACTTAAGAAATTCAAACTGCGCCGTTTTGCCGCTAATTGCGTGTACCGCAAAGCCCGCACGGCTAAAAATATCAATAGCCAAGGTTCCAACGCCACCGGTTGCGCCCGTGACCACAATCGGCCCAGCGCTAGGCAGCTGGCCGTTTGCCAACATGCGCCAAAGGCTGAGCGCTACGGTAAATCCGGCGGTTCCAATCGCCATGGCTTCGCGCAAGCTTAAGCCGCTCGGAAGCGGCACAACCCATTCGGCCGGCAGCCGCTGGAATTCGCTGTAGCCGCCATCCCGCGTTTCCGATAGGCCGCAGCCGGTCACCAGCACCGCATCACCCACTTTGAAGCGAGTGTCCTCACTTTGGATAACGTGTCCGGCAATATCAATGCCGCCAACCAGCGGTGAAGTGCGCAGTATTTTGCCCGCACCCGTTCCTGCAAGCGCGTCTTTATAATTTACGCTGGAATAAGCGGTTTTTATCAGCACTTCGCCCGCGTTCAAATCGCCTATCGAAATGTGTTCAATGCCTGCCGTGTAGTTTTCCGCATCGGCATGAATTCGAAACGCTTGAAACGACTTAGGCAATGCGACATCAGAATGAAAACTGACCGACATTAAATCGAGCCTGAGAATTTGGCAGCGACAAAAAGCAGCACGAGTGACACAACAATCAGCACCGCCCACATCCAAGTTGGCATGCCGCTTGATTTGCCAGCCTGTGCATTTGCCGCCGACTGATTCGCCGCCGCCGAGATCGATGACTGTGTGCTTTGCAGCATTTCTTTACCCGGTGCTATTAGCTGGAAACGAAGCTGGTCAAAACGCAATTCGTCGCCGTGCTTAAGCAGCTCGCGGGTGACGCGTCGATCATTTACAAACGTGCCATTCGCCGAGCCTAAATCTTCTACCATTACGCCATCTTGACTGACGCGAAGCTCGGCGTGGCGACGCGAGATTTCGTCGGTCGGAATTGACAAGTCGCACTCAGGTGCGCGCCCGATGACGGTAACGCCGCTGATTGGAAATATTTTTCCGAATGTGACGCCAGAAACGCCACGCAGCATAAATTTTGGCAGCGCTGAGCGAATTTTCGTGCGGCCGTCGTCCTCTTCTTGGCGTTTGACAGTAATGGGAACCGAGCCTGAGCCTGCAACGGCTTTGTCGGTAGCAACCACGCGAATCCGAACATCACCGAGCTGTAGTAGATCGCCCGATTTAAACTCGGTGGCGCGCTGAACTCTTGCATTATTGATAAGTATCAGCGCCTCCGGCGTGCCGGGCGTAATCATGGCGTTGCCATTACTAAATTGTATATCAGCGTGCTTTTCACCAATACTCGCCGCCGTCAATACGATCTGCGCGCTGCCTAAACTACCGATGGCATAAAGCCCGTTTTCAAGGTCTATCGGCGCATGTTCGCTGTTTGGGAAAATAAGTCTCATACGGATTCTCGGATAGGTTTTTTGGAAAATTAAGGGTTTTTTAATTAAGGATCAATCGTTTGCTATCTATTGGCTAGACAGTTGTCTTCACGCTATTTAATCACGTTGCACGACCTCGCGCGCAACTCTGAAGCCAATCGCGTTATTCAATTCTTCTGGTCCAAAGCGATTGCGAACTACCGCTGAGCTTTCATCATTATTACTTACCCAGCTGGTGCCAAGCACCATGCGTTCCCGGCAATTACCTTTATCCCACGGCTTTTCATTGCCCGGATGGCCTGCAAGCGAATCGTTTCGGCAATCAGCAACCCATTCGCGCGCATTGCCGATCAAATCTGCCACGTTGCCGCCAAAACTGCCTACCGGTGCAGTGGTTGCGAAGCTATCGTCGCAACTGCGGACATCGCGCTTTTTAAACTGTGCGCCGAAGCTGCTATCGCCCAGGTTGCCGGTTTTACAGCTCACGCTGGATTGCTTGCTCGCAGCGAACTGCCACTCTGACTCGCTCAACAGGCGATAGTTTTCGCCAGTTTCTCGGCTTAACCACTTCACATACGCTGTTGCGTCATTAAAACCGACGCAAACCACCGGTGAATTCGCCGCTTGCTCAAATCCAGGGTTTGCAAATGTGCGGTCTTTTTTAACGAAAATTTCGAAGTCTTTTGAATCTTTGCAGCCGCGCGCCGTCGTTCGATGGCCGCTGGCGCTAACGAAGCGCTGGTAGTCTCCGAGGCTTGTTTCGTAACGCGCGATGGCAAAGTTTTTACCAATGTTTGCCGTTTTGCTAGCGCCTTTAGCGTCTTTTAGCGCTACGCTACCGGTCCCCAAAATAAACATGGCGGGCGCTTTGCCGCCCGCTGTGAGCACGTCGTTAAATTGAAAACCCGGCTTGGCGATTTTGCCTAAGCGCGCCAATCCCGCAGCAATTTTGGAGTCATTGGGTTCAAAAAGCGCCGCTGCGGCGTAGTACCGCTCGCCTTGTTGCCAATCCCAGATTTTTTCGGTGGCATACGCTTGTTCAAGCCAATGGGCTGCGGCGCGCTGGCGCTCGCTCACTACAAATAGCAGCTCGTTAGATTTCGCTCCAAAAAGCCCATTCGTGCGCTGCGCGTTGGTCAATAAATCTAAGGTAGGCTGCATCAGCGCCGCATCGGGCGCGGTTGTTGCCAACGCCCCGTCAACTTGCAAGGCGATGGTTGCTTGACAGGCTGCAACTCCGGCCTTGGCGTCGATAGATGTAGGCACATACAGCAGGGTTTGCCTAAATGCATCCATGGCACCGCCACGAGCTGCAAAGCACTGTTTTTTTATCAGCTGCGCTTTGCCGTTTGCTAAAAAAGGTTTGACAAACTCAGCTCGCGTAGGCGGCCCAAAATCACTGGGTTTTGGATCGGCAGGGCTAACTGGGTCGAGCGCTGCTAGTGTTGGATCAATATTCGGATCGGCAGCGTCGACTGGCACGGCGACTGGCACCGCTGCGGCTTGGATCTTTGGCGCAGCCGCTTGCTTGGTTGGCGTAGGTTCCATAGCTTGGCCCGATATCGTCACTGGATCAAAGCCGGTTGACCGGTTTTGCCACCACCATGCGGCACCTGAAGTCAGTGCGCCTAATCCGGCAACACCCATAAAAACCCAAGGCCATCTGGGCGGCTTCGCTAATGCGGACTCCGCAAATTCGGTTCTCCGAGCTTGTGGTGGCGGCACCGATTGCGGCGCCAATGGCGATTTGCGTTCGCCTTGCTGCGCTAAAAGCGCGCCTTTTTGCGGCACAGAAGTAAGCGCAACCGTTTGCGCAGAAATATGCGGCGTACTTGCCTCGCTTAGTTTTCCGGAAAGCGGTCGCGCACTGTCGCTAAATTTTTGCGCTTCAAAAGCTTTAATACCCTCACCTAACTGCTGCGCAAGCAGGCCGTTTGGGCTCAAGGTTTCAAAATCCTTTGCGCCTGGCGCGCTCAGCGCGCGCGTTGGTATTTTACGCTGCGCACTAACGTGTACATCGCCCAAAGCCGTGGTGAACTGTTCGCCGCTTGAAAATCGTTCGTCTGGATCTTTTGCAAGTACTTTGTCTAAAAAAGGCTGCCAGTGCGCAACTGCCATAGGCAATCTGGGTATCGGCTCAAAAACATGGGCGTAAGCGACCGCAAAACCGTCTACACCCTGGTATGGTGGATGTCCTGTTAACGCTTCAAAAGTAAGCGCGCCTAGGCAATAAAGATCGCTTCTTGCGTCAACATCACCCCCACGCGCTTGCTCTGGGCTCATGTAGCTGGAAGTGCCAATTGATACGCCGGTTTGAGTGATTTTGGTCGAACTGTGCTGGCTGCGGGCAATGCCGAAATCGGTCAATACTGGGTTATTGGCGCTGTCAAATAGGATATTGCCCGGCGTAACGTCACGGTGTACTACGCCGCGTGAATGCGCAAAGCCGAGCGCCTTGGCGATCGCCACCAGAACTCGGACGAGCTCAACTTCGTTGAGGCCTGCGCGAATTCTGGAGGAAAAATCGCCGCTTTCTAAATGCTGCATGGCGAAATAGTGCAAATCGGTGCTTTCGCCCGCGTTAACTTCGTAAACCGCAACGATATTCGGATGCGTTAGGTTGGCCAACATGCGCGCTTCACGCAAAAACCGTTTTGAGAACGCGGGATCTGCCACCAGCATAGGCGCCATAACTTTCAGCGCAACTTTTCGATCTAAGGAAATTTGTGTTGCCAAATAAACGCGCGCCATTCCACCTGCCCCGATTTCTCGGTGCAGCTCGTAGCCTGGAATCTGCGGTAGCGGCGTAACTTTGCTCAAATCATGTCCAAAAACTGTTGCGCTTTAGTGTAGCAGGCAAATGAAAGTCCTCCGACCCACAAAAAAACGGGTGATAAGCACTTCAAGCGACTGATGTTCATCTGAAAATCACCTGATCTAAATTGCGTCGATGATGATTACCGAGCAGTGACGCCCATTTGCTGGCAGTGGCTTCGAAGATCAATTGCAACAAATGATTCCGGGGCAACGTCCAAGCAAACCAACGCCGCTCGGTGATTTTCAGTAAGCCGATAGCGCGATACATAAGCCGGCTTTAAGATTTCTTCAGGTTTTGTATCATCGGAAGCAAATAGCCTTAACTTCGCTGCACTGCAATCTATGCGCTGTAGACCAAACGAAATTCCGCGCCCAATCGCTATTACGTAAGCCTCTTTCAAGCACCAAATACCGTGAGCAGCGTCCATTTCTTGCAACTATTTCTTGCAAACAGAGCGCTCTATGTAGCAGCGCTGCAAAATCCTAGGGCTAATGATTCGAGCGCCCTCCAAATCAACG
>Ga0163144_10013640_pt1 | contig 16943 bp, 18 predicted proteins | sample OliLak19BULKMAT1_FD_123175 | JGI IMG/M metagenome (GOLD analysis project Ga0163144, IMG submission 123175) | Freshwater microbial mat bacterial communities from Lake Vanda, McMurdo Dry Valleys, Antarctica - Oligotrophic Lake LV.19.BULKMAT1 | ecosystem: Environmental > Aquatic > Freshwater >... | reverse complement strand
CGCCCCGGCGGCTTGAATGCTCGCCTGCGGTGAACCAAGGAAAGACGAGAGGACGCGTCGCAATCGATCATTGCGGCGTTTGTCCCCCAAATCTAGAGACGTAAATTCCTGGTCAACAAAACCCCTCAATCAAAAGCTCCCCATCGCGGGACAACGTCCAAATTGGAATGCTTTCTAAAAAGTATAATTTATTATGAAAAATTCCGCACAAGACTCGGGTCATTGAGGCCGGATGGCTGCGTTGAAGCGAATAGGGACCGACCTCAGTGAGACTGACCTCAGTAAGACCGGCTTCAGTAAGACCGACCTCAGTAAGACCGACCTCAGTAAGACCGGCTTCACGTTAGACTGGCGGAGTTTCTCCAATTCTGCCTATGCTGAGCGGTCAATCCCTTTCTAGACACCCTATGCGCCCTATCGTCCCTATCGCTCTCTGCCTCGGTATCGTCATTTCCGTCTTCGGCCAGATATCGCCCTACGAAAACCCGCTCCCGGCCGATCCACCCTACTACCGGGTCCGCTACGAGGCCTCGACTGAGCCAGGTTGCCTCGCCTTTCCGGCAAGCTACACCATTTGGATACCGCCTGGAGTAGCGACGCTGCGCGGGGTGGTCGTCCACCAGCATGGCTGCGGAGAGGGCTCCTGCAAATCGGGCCAAACAGGTGCCTACGATCTCCACTGGCAAGCCCTCGCAGCGGCGCATGGCTGCGCCTTGATCGGACCATCCTACGAGCAGCCCGAGGGGGCCGATTGTCAAAAGTGGTGCGATCCGCGGCAAGGATCGGATGTGGCTTTTCAGCGCGCTTTGGCGGACTTAGGAATCGCCTCCAGTCATCCTGAACTGGCCACGGTGCCCTGGGCTCTCTGGGGGCACAGCGGCGGCGGACATTGGGTCGGGGGTATGGCGTTGCTGCATCCCGAGCGGGTGGCCGCCGCTTGGTTGCGGTCCGGTGTGCCTGCGGTGGTGGCCGTGGAAGGCAAACCAACGCCTTATGAAATCCCCGAGGCCGCTCTCACCGTGCCGATGATGTGCAACCTGGGAACCAAAGAGGGTGTCACGGAGAAGGAAGGAAGATTTGCCGGAGTCTGGCCGGGCGTGGAAACATTTTTCCGCACTCTTCGGAGCGAAGGCGGACAGATCGGGGTGGCAATCGATCCGTTTTCCAGCCACGATTGTGGCAATCAGCGTTACCTCGCGATTCCTTGGCTCGATACTTGTCTGAGCGCCCGTTTGCCGGGTGAACCTGGTGGCACGCTCCGTCCCATGGCGGACGCGGAGGCCTTGATGTATCCTCTCGATCCTGGAAATAGGGAACCGTCAGCGCTGACTCCGCTGCCAGGCGTCGCAGGTGATCTAGCATCAACTATTTGGTTACCCACCGAGGAGATCGCGCAGAAATGGGTGGCCTACGTGACCGACACGAGCGTGGCGGATGATACGCCCCCTCCAGCACCGGAGAATCTTGAGGTCAATGGGAGCGAACTCCATTGGGAAGCCAAAGCAGACCTCGAAAGTGGACTCGCCGCATTCATCATCGAACGCGATGGAGTGGAGATCGCCCGACTTCCCGAGAAGGGGGTAAACAATTTCGGTCGCCCCGTTTTCCAGAATCTCTCCTATAGCGATACCCCGACGCAACCACTCGTAACCATGAAGTTCTCGGACGAAACGGCGGAAGTCGGAAAGATCTATCAATACCGCGTTCGAGCCATCAATACCGTCGGCCTGGTTTCCGAGTGAGTCTTTTTTGGGGCTTCCGTGCCGTTTTGCGGCCGAACCGCTCTCCTGCTCAAATGCCCGATCCGGCCATCGCGTCGCCGCCCTCAAGCCTTACCAAATCTTCCAAGTTCGTCCGGCCGAGTTCCCCGTTGATCACCGCCTCCGCGCGGCTCAGACATTGGCCGAGGCCGCTCGCCCCCGGAAAGTCGAGATAATCCGCCGAGTCCACCAGGCGGACCAACTCGCCATCGACTGCTTCGATAACATCTGCCACGGAGATCAGCCGACTGGCCCGCCCCAGCCGATACCCACCGCCGACGCCCCGTTTGCTTTGCAAAAGCCCGGCCTTTTTGAGGGAAAGTAAAATCTGCTCAAGGAATTTGATCGGGATGCGCCCCTCGTCTGCGAGGGACTGGGCTTGAAGACTTCGCTCCGGCGGCACTGCTGCAAGCATCGCCATGGCTCGCAGCGCGTAGTCGGCTTTTTTGGAAATCTGCATCGCGGAGCGTCTCAGCCTCGATAGGTAAAAAGCTCGCTCACCGCAAAAGTCCGCTCGCCGCCCGCCGCCTTTTGCAAAGCCGCGAGCACCTTGCGCTGCACACTCGCGCTCAGCTGCCGCCCTTTGCGCGCCTTCTGGACCTGCTTGTGGGTGAGCTGATCCGTGCTGGCGGCGACTAGGTCGTGATTGCCGATGCCCAGCTCGGTGAGCAAAGCGTCGAGCGGCTGGACCCCGTGGTTGAGGGTGGTGGATTCTTCCATATGAGGGCGAAAATCGGGGCTTGTTTTGAGCGAACATTTCGCTAACCGTTGCCCCCTCTCATGACAACCCGTATTTTGCTCACCACCACCAGCTATCAGGACACCCCCGGCCCGCATCACGCCCTGCTTGAGTCCGAGGGATTCGAAGTCGTGCGCCAGCGGGGGCCCCTGCCGGAGTCAGCCATGCTCGATCTGGCGGGTGAGTTCGACGCCTTCCTCTGCGGCGACGATGCCATCACGGAAGCGGTCATCGAGAAGTCGCTGCCCCGCCTCAAAGTGATCAGCAAATACGGGATTGGCCTCGACAAGATCGACGTCGGCTTTGCCACCCTGCAGGAGCTCGCCGTGCTCAACACCCCCGGAGTCAACCACACCACCGTTGCCGAGCACACCTTCGGATTGCTCCTGGGCCTAACCAAAAAAATCCAGGAAAACTCCATCGACGTTGCGGCCGGCCAGTGGGTCGCCGGTTGGAAAAAACCCGTCGGACACGAGATTCTGGGCAAGACCATGGGAATCATCGGACTCGGACGCATCGGCAAAGAAGTCGCAACCCGCGCCCGCGCCTTCGGCATGCCTGTGATCGCATTTGACCCCTACTTCGACGAGGCCTTCGCCGCCGCGCACGAGGTCACGCGCTGCGCCTCCATGGACGAGGTCATCATCGGTGCCGATGTCGTGAGCCTCCACTGCTTCCTGGATGAGCACACCCGGGGCATGATCAATTCGTCGAAGATCGCCGGGATGCGCCCCGGGGCCATCGTCCTGAACTGCGCCCGTGGCGAACTGGTCGATACCCACGACATCGCCGCCGCATTGGAAGAAGGCCGCATCGGCGGATACGGGGCCGACGTGCTCGAAGAAGAGCCGCCGCCCTCCGACCATCCGCTGTTCACCGCCCGGAATTGCATCATCACCAGCCACATCGCCTCACGGACCTATGAAAGCGTCGCGCGTCAGGCGCTCCGGGCGACGCACAATTTGATCAACTTTTTGAAAGGGGATTCCGATTTTATTCAGGCGAATAAATGGTGAGGGGAGGAGAAGCTAGACAGCTAAACCAGTCCATCTCCGTTTCACTCCGTCCATCTCCGCTTCGCTTCGATTCCAACTAAACTGCTTCTTCCCATGCTCCCCATCAAATCCCCCTCCGAAGTCGCCTTTGATTGTATCTCCATGGGCGAGGTCATGCTCCGCCTCGATCCGGGCGAAGGTCGTATCCACACGGCTCGATCCTTCTCTGCATGGGAAGGTGGCGGCGAATACAATGTGACTCGTGGTCTGCGTCGTTGCTTCGGCCTCCGGGCCGCCTGTGTGACAGCTTTCGCGGACAATCCGGTGGGACGTCTCGTCGAAGATCTCATCCTGCAGGGCGGAATCGATACCCGCTTCATCCAATGGAAAAAATATGACGGCATCGGCCGCAGCGTGCGCAACGGGCTGAACTTCACCGAGCGGGGCTTCGGCATTCGCGGCGCCGTTGGTTGTCCAGACCGGGCCAATACCGCCGCCAGCCAAATGAAGCCTGGTGAGATCGACTGGGACGACGTGTTTGGCAAACAAGGGGCCCGCTGGTTCCACACCGGAGGCATCTTCGCCGCTCTCAGTGAATCGACCGCCGAGCTCACCATCGAGGCCTGCAAAGCCGCGCAAAAACACGGCACCATCGTGAGCTACGACCTCAACTACCGCCCGTCCCTCTGGAGCAGCATCGGCGGCCTTGCCAAAGCCCAGGAGGTCAACCGCGAGATCGCCCGCTACGTTGATGTCATGATCGGCAACGAAGAGGACTTCACCGCGAGCCTTGGCTTCGAAGTCGAAGGCGTTGATGAAAACGTCCGCGGCATCGACGTGACCAATTTCAAACGCATGATCGAGACCGCCGTGGAGGAGTTCCCCAACTTCAAGGCCACCGCCACCACGCTGCGCGAAGTCCACACCGCCACGGTCAATGACTGGGCCGCGATCTGCTGGCACGATGGACAATTCTACGAGTCCGACCCCTATCCGAATCTTGAGATCATGGATCGCGTCGGCGGCGGCGATAGCTTTGCCTCCGGTCTCGTCTATGGCTTCCTCGCCGCAAACGACCCGCAAAAAGCCGTCAACTACGGAGCCGCCCACGGTGCCCTCGCCATGACCACCCCCGGAGACACTACGATGGCATCGCTCGCCGAAGTGGAGAAAGTGATGGGCGGAGGTGGAGCCCGGGTGGTGCGGTAAGCGTCCCGCCCTCCGTAGCCTCGGCGAAGGGGGAGTGAGCGGTGAACTCTTTAGCGTGTAGCGGTCTGGCTTTTTAGCCAAATCGAGCAAGAAGCCTCCTAATTGGTCGGGGCCTTTTCAAGCGGCCTTCTCGGCCCGTTCCCCATGCGGATACTTCTCGGGCAGCAACTCTGACAGCACACCATACACCCCGTTTTTCTCCGACTCGAGGAGATCGGTACCTTCTTTGAGGAGTCTTTCCAGCTCAGCGAGCACTTCGGGATGGCGAGAGCCGTTGGCCGTGAGCGATCCAGCGGCGAAGTGGGGCAGCATTTTATACTGAGGCACGTAGCCTTCGGGAACCTTGAAGCCTTCCGGGGTGTCGGGTGCGTCGGCGAAACGAAAGCAAAGGACGATGCGGCGGATCGCTTCAGCGGATCCGGTGGCGTAGAAGTAGCCCCACAGCATGTCCACCGTCATTTCCTTGTCGAGAGGCAGCTCAAGAATCTTGCCGGTTTCGACTTTCTGTTCCCGGTAGCGGTCACCGAAACGCTCCAGCATCAGTTTGTCAGCCTCCTCGGTCCGGGAGAACAGCAGAGCGGTAAACCAAAGCTGCAATTGGCTCGGGGTCAGTCCGGCCAGCGCTGCGTCCCAGGCCGCCACCTCACCCCGGTTTTGGCGAACGACCTGACTGATAAACCCGATCAAGGCGGGACGGGCCCCTTCGTTTTCGAGGGTTCCGTCGGCGGCCCAATTCTTCATTTCAGCGACAAGACGTTCCGGAGTCGGGGCGGTGAAATAATACTCAAGCCAGTCCTGTTCCTCCTGCGCGGAGACAGGAAGGCTCAAACCGAATCCCATCACGGCAACGGCGAAAATCAGGAGAGAAAGAGGCGAAGGCGGCTTCATATGGGGAATAGAACCACAGAAAGTCCCCTTTCGGCGAGCCGAAACGAGTATTTCCGCTTGAATTTCAGGGGAAACGCGTAAATTGCCAACCCACAACATGGCAAAACAGAGCTGGATCGCACGAAACGCACGGAAACTACGCACCGTCAAAAAATATGCCAAGCTTCGCGCGAAGCTTAAGGCCGAGAAGGACTACGAAGGTCTCACTCTGCTGCCTCGCGATGCCAGCCCAACCCGGGTTGTCAACCGTTGCCTCGTGACCGGTCGTCGTCGTGGTTACCTTCGCCGGTTCAAAATGTCCCGGATCGCCTTCCGCGAACTGGCTTCCGCTGGGATGATCCCCGGTGTGACCAAGTCGAGCTGGTGAGGTTCTTCCGCCCGGACTGGTGGTTCGGGTGGGCAAAAGCGTTGTTCGGGTCTTTTATGCCCGGCATAATTCGCTTTTTCGGGTAGCGCTTTCCGTTGCCAATCCAAGTGACGTCGCGGACATTTCGGTATGCCTCTTTACGAGTACATCACGGCTGATCCCGAGCTAGGCTGTCGCATCTGCCAAAAGGGCTTTGAAATCCGTCGCCCGCTTACCCGTGCGGCGCTGGAGCATTGTCCGCTGTGCCGCAATCCGGTCAAGAAGCTGATTTCCAAGAGCGTCAGCTCTCCCAGCATCACCAAGCCGATGTCGGTGGTCGATGCCAAAAAGGCGGGATTCACTGTGCTGGAAAAGCGCGACAAAGGAGTCTACGAAAAGCTGTAAGCTCGCGCAAACGCCCGTCGGGACGAACCCAGCTCACGGTGCCGCGACTTTCGGCACGATGATGAGCTTGTCACCCTCGATGCGAACATCGCTGATCTTATCTAAAGCCTTAGTCATTTCAGGATCTTTGGTACCTTCCTCCAGCAAGTTCTGGCTGCGTATTCCGGCGAGAATTTCCGGCGGAAGAGCCATCCCATTGAAGACAAAGTCCTCCAAATAGAGCGCCGGACGACCGGCCGCCATGCCGAGCGAGAAGGTGCCCTCACCGTTGACGAAACGCCCGGCCATGGCGGTCTTGATGGGGCCTTCGGGGATAGGCAAGTCGTCGAGTTTCAGACTGACCTCACTGGTGAGCTTGTCCTCCGCAATCGTAACGGCAGCCATCCCGGCCATTGGGGCAAACTGCGGATGATGGAAAAGTAGCGTATTGATCTCCTGGCCGGTCAGAATGAGCGGTTCGGTCAATCCCCCATTTTCCTTCACGCTGGCGGCTAGCGCATCGAAGCGGGCGATGGTTTCATCGATCTCCGTTTGGGTGACGACTGGTGGCTCGATCGGAACAAACTCGGTCGAAGTGAAACTGGCGAGCTTTTCACTGAGTTTTTGGGTGATGACTTTGTAGCCGAAGAATCCAATAACGACAGAGGCGATGATCGCGACGAGACAGCCAAGTCCGCAGCCGGCCAACCAGCCTCCACCTCCGGATTTCGGAGCGGGAGCTTGAGGCGATTGTCCGAAGGCTTGACTCGGAACCAAGGGGGGCGGGACGTCACTCATGGAACATCCTAGTGCGCCTGTGCCGCAAGGCAAGCAAAACGGGTGTTACACTAATCGGCCTCACCGGGGAGTTTTTTGGGCAAGAGGAGCTCGACAAGTGAGGCCTCTGAAAATGCCAGAGTCGACCAGGATGCACCTTCCCAAGTGAAGTGAGCGACCGCCAAGGTCGGGAATTCATCCACTCCGCCAGCCGCACAAAGCAGGTGAGCCATCTCGTGCATCCCAGGATTGTGGCCGACGATCATGACGGTATCCGCCGCATCGTCGAGGGAGCGGATCGTGTGCAAGATGGCGTCCGGTTCGGCCAGATAAAGATCGCGGCGGCGCTCGATCTCCGAAGGTATAAAGCCCAGGCCCTCGGCGAGACCGAAGGAGGTCGTGAACGCGCGCAGCGCGGAACTGGAGACAATGCGATCCGGTTGCACTCCACGCTCGCGGAGGGCCTCCGCCATCGCGGGAACATCGCGCCGACCTCGATCATTGAGAGGGCGGTCGTAGTCGCCGAGATCGCCGGACCAGTCGGATTTGGCATGACGGACGAGGAGCAGATGTTTCATGAAAAATTGAGATGATAGAGCGGAATCGCAGACCTGGCAAGATGGAGACGCCGTCAGCCAAGGCCTCGATGTCGCGCCGCTGCCGCTTCCCCGGCAAGTCGGGCGGTGGTCCAGGCAGCTTGGAAATTGAAGCCTCCGGTCACGCCATCGACGTCAAGAACCTCTCCGGCGAAGTAGAGTCCGGGAGCGAGCTTGCTCTCCATGGTGCGAAGGTGAACCTCACTCAGCGTTACGCCCCCGGCGGTGACAAATTCATCTTTGTTCAAACTCTGGCCGGTCACTTGATACGCACCGCCGACCAGCTCTTCCGCGAGCCTCTGGCGGCAATCTTTCGGCAAATGCGACCAGATGAGCTCCTGGGAAACCCCGCTGTGTTCGCACAATCGCTGCCAGAGACGGCTGGGGAGCCTGAGGTCAGCCAGCCCCGAACCGACCCGCCTCTTGGGTTGAAGTTCGCGGGCTTGTCGGAGCAAGTGGTCGATCGATTCGCGGTTCTCCGTCCCGGTCCAATTCACCCGGATTTCAAAGCGATAGTCGCGGGCGGCGAACTCCCTCGCTCCCCACGCGGAGAGTTTGAGAATGGCCGGCCCGCTGAGCCCCCAATGCGTCACAAGACAAGGTCCCTCGCTCAGAAGCTTGGTTCCGGGGATGGAAATAGCAGCGTGCGGCACCGAGAGTCCCGCCAGGTCGGCGAGTCGGGAGTCCGCAATTTTGAAGGTGAAAAGCGAGGCCACCGGGGAGACGACGCGGTGTCCCGCTGAACTGGCGATCCGCTCCCCGCCGCCGCTGCGAATCCCCCCGCTGGCAAGCAGGACGGCTCGTGCCCGGATCATCGATCCACTGGTGCTGGTCACTCGCCACAAACCTTCCTCGCGGGAGAGTTCCGCCACTTCCCATTTGGTCAAAAGTTCGACCTGATGGCGGGCTGCGGCATCCTGGAGGCAGTGAATGACTGTTTCCGATTGATTGGTCGTGGGAAACATGCGGCCATCCGCTTCGGTATGCAGCTCGACTCCGGCAGCAGCAAACCATGCGATCGTCTCTGGCACGCCCCACTGGTGGAAGGGACCGAGCAGGCTCCGCTCGCCCCGCGGATAGTGCGTCGTGAGCGGTTGCGGCAACTCGCAGTCATGGGTGACGTTGCACCGCCCTCCCCCGGAAATGCGCACCTTCCCCAGGACCGAACCGGTGCGCTCCAAGATGAGCGTCCGGGCTGGAGCGGCCAGTTCTGCAAAGGTGATCGCCCCGAAATACCCGGCCGCGCCGCCGCCGATGACTACCAGATCGTAGTCGGAAGAATGGGATGTGTTCACGGTCGGGATGATCGACGCTGGCACTTGGCTGTAAAGCGCGAAGGCACCGAACAAAAACCAAACACGAAAAAACCGCAGCCCCGAAAGACTGCGGCTTTGATGAAGTCGATCAGGCGAACCTGTCGGCCCGAAGGATCAGGTCGTAGGAACTTCGTTGATCGTCTTGGAGACCCGGGAGACGATCTGGTAAGGATCACCCTGAGAGTTGGGACGGCGGTCTTCAAGGTAGCCCTTGTAACCGTTGTTCACAAAGGAGTGCGGCATCCGGACGGAGGCACCCCGGTCGGCCAGACCGTAGCTGAACTTGTCGATCGACTGAGTCTCGTGGAGACCGGTCAAACGCAGATGGTTGTCGGGACCGTAGGCCGCGATGTGCTCGGCGGTGTTTTTGCTGAACGCTTCCATGAGCTTCTCGAAGTATTCCTTGCCGCCTTTTTCGCGCATGAAGTCGGTCGAGAAGTTGCAGTGCATTCCGGAACCGTTCCAGTCGCCTTTGTAAGGTTTGCAATGGTATTCCACATCGACGCCGTATTTTTCGCAAAGACGCTCAAGGATGTAGCGCGCTACCCATACTTGGTCACAAGCGGTGGCGGAGCCTTTTCCGAAAATCTGGAATTCCCACTGGCCTTTGGCCACCTCGGCGTTGATGCCTTCGTGGTTGATGCCGGCAGCGAGACAGATGTCGAGGTGCTCTTCAACGATCGAGCGGGCGATGTCACCCACGTTCTTGTAACCGACGCCGGTGTAGTAAGGACCTTGCGGCGAAGGATATCCCGTCTCCGGCCAGCCGATTGCGCGGCCATCCATTGTAAGGAAATACTCCTGCTCCATTCCGATCCAGAGACCCGGGTCGTTGACGATGGTGGCGCGAAAGTTCGATGGATGGGGGGTACCGTCGGGGTTCATTACTTCGCACATCACGAGGAAGCCGTTGGTCCGGGTGATGTCGGGGTAAATAGCGATGGGCTTGAGCACACAGTCGGAGCTGCGGCCTTCGGCCTGTTGGGTCGAGCTGCCGTCAAATCCCCAGGCAGGACAATCCTCGAGGGACCATTTGTCGGGGTTGCCGTCTTTGATCAGGGTCTTGCCACGGAGGTTCGGAGTCGGCAGGTAGCCGTCGAGCCAGAGATATTCCAATTTCAGTTTAGCCATTGTAACGAGTTGTCTTTTTTGAGGTTAGCTTCGACACAGAAAGTCGCAGGGCGCTTGTTTCCAGCGACTTCAAGTATCGGGTTGAGGAACCGCTGTAATAAGCAAGCTCCGTGCCAGAAGTGACACGATCCAGGGAATTCGTCAATCCCCGGAATTCTGAGTTGCTACTGGCGGCACCCCACCAGCAGAAGCTCCAGAAAATCCGTGATTCCCATGAGCGAATCCTTGTGGTCGCTTGAGTCCAGGACCACAAGGCAGGCTCTGGCCTCATTCACAAAGTCGATTCCGGTGTCGATGGAAGTCTCGATGGCCCCGACGTAGTCCGCGATGTTTGCCAACGCGGAAATATCAATGGGCTCGCGCTGGATGAGCAATCGGTGAAGCTTTTCCCGTTGCTTCTCGGTCGCCCCCGCGAGCAAATTCAAGATCGGAAGGGTCAATTTTCCCTTGTTCAGATCGGTGCGGAGCGTTTTGCCATACTGCTGCTCCTCGCCGACGAGATCGACGCAGTCGTCGTAAATCTGATAAGCAGTGCCGAGATGAACACCGAAATCCCGAAGCGACTCGCAAATCGCCGGGGAACTTCCGTTGAGCCGCGCTCCCAACTCCATTGCTGAGGCGAAAAGCGCGGCGGTTTTCTTTCGAATGATGTCGAAATAGTCATCCATGCTGAGCTGCATATCGAAGCGGCGTTGCGTCTGGATAATTTCACCACTGCACACTTCGTTGGCCGATTGGGCCACCTTACGACCCACCGCCGAGTCGTCGAACTCAGTCGAAAGCATGAGAGCGTGAGAAAAAAGGCAGTCGCCCAAAAGCACGCTCAACGCACTGCCCCACTTCGCGTTCGCCGTAGGGGCCTGGCGGCGGATCTCCGCCCCATCGATGATGTCGTCGTGGACGAGGGTGGCGATGTGGATCAGCTCCAGGATGACGGCTAACTTGTGGTGCGCTTCGGTAACCGCACCAGTCGCCCCCCCGGATAGAAAGGTCAGGGCCGGGCGGATCCGTTTTCCCGAGGTATTGAGCAGATAGCTGATATACGGGGCCACCGCCGGATCAAAACCCTCCGCTTGCTCGCGGATTCGCTGTTCCACCCGATCGAGGTCAGGGCGCAAAAAGGCAAAGGGAGACGGGTCATCGCCCCGCGGGGCAGAGGTTGCGGTGCTTTTCGAAATCATGGAGCAGAAGCTTATCAAATCGCCGGGGCAAGGAAAGTCAACGAAGTCCTCACAAATGATACGATTTCCCCGCAAACCCCGATCATGGGTGAGACAGGAAAAACGCGCGGCTATGGCGCGATTCCGCCACGCAATTCCGTTTCGCCGCGCTGGGGGATTCCCATTGCGTCGCCTCATCGCCCGGCCTATCGTAAACCCTCGAAAAAATGAATACTCTCCCCCACTTTCTCGCCTTCGGTGCCCCTGGTATGCAGGAGATGATCGTCATCTTCCTCATCGTCCTGCTGCTTTTCGGAGCGAAAAAAATCCCTGAGCTTGCCCGCGGTGTTGGCAAAGGCATGGGCGAATTCAAAAAAGCCAAGCAAGAGTTCGAACGCGAAATCAAGCACGGCGAGGAAGAGGGCAAAAAATCCTGGGAAGAGGAGTCGAAGAAGCCCACCGACTTGGAGAAACATTGATCGCCCTCCTCTCGCGACTCCCAATGTCTCAATCGCTCCGCCACAGCCTTTTTTTCCTCCTGGTTGGGGCATTTTCCCCCATTCTACTGGCGGCACAGGACCAAGCCGCTCCGATCACGGCAGTGTTCTATAACGTCCGCAACTACCTCGCGATGGAGCGGCGAGTCGACGGGGAGATTGTGGCCGACGCCGGAAAACCCGCCGCCGAAGTCGAGGCCCTCGTTGCGGCCCTGGTGGACATGCGCCCAGACATCCTTGGTGTCTGTGAAATCGGAGATGCCACTTTTTTGGCGGACTTGCAAACACGCCTGAAAGACAAGGGCATCGATCTGCCGAATACCCTCTCCATCCCCGATGCGAGCGGTTACAACCGCAATCTCGCCCTTTTGACCCGTTTCCCGATTATGGCGGATCATTCACGGGCTGACTACACCTACACCCTTGAGGGGACCAAACTTCCCTTCCAGCGCGGCGTGCTCGATGCCACCATCGCCGTTTCCCCGACCTACCACCTCCGCTATGTCGGCCTGCATCTGAAGTCAAAACGCGATGTCCCCGAGGGGGATGAATCACTCATGCGCTTGAATGAGGCGCGTCTCGCCCGCGAACATATTGATACCATTTTGAGCCGCGAACCCGGCGCGAACGTGATCGTGATGGGTGACTTGAACGATCTCCGGATCGAGCCCCCCATCAAGACGCTGCAAGGGAGCTACGGAAGTGACAGCTACCTGACCTCACTCACCCTCAAGGATGACTTAGGTTTCACTTGGACCCATTTCTGGTCTTACGCAGATAGTTACTCCCGTTTCGACTACGCCCTCTACAGCAAGGGACTTTCCGGTGAACTGCTCCGGGATGAATCGAAAATCTACCATTGGCCGGACTGGGACAAGGCCAGCGATCATCGGCCCTTGCTGGTGAAAATCCGTCCCGTGAACAAATGAGAATACTCGGCTCCGCTTCCTCCGCTCGAAGGGTTTATCAGAGAACTTTTTCCGTGGCTCTCAAGGCTCCTGTAGTTCCATCATAACCTCCGCATAGCGTCGCCCGAATTCGCGCAATGACGGTGAGTCAAAGTGGACTCGATCCCCTTTGTGAACCCAGCCCGCTCAAGTTCGCCGGTCCGAAGTGTGGGCCAGTGGCCCGCGTCCGGCCATGTTGGACTGGCTGATGAGTCGATAAAGGTGGAACTTATCCATCGACGGAACGACTGTCGCAATCGTCTCTTCGTCCCGGAGTTCGGCGTGATTTCCGCAGCCGTAGCAGCGTGGTTCACGAGAAGGTGCGAATGAGCGTCATCGGAAAGGAAACGACCTCTACGAAGGTCCTCTTCACGCAACGCGGCGCAAAGAATCGCTTTGTCCCCCGCCCCATAGCGCCCCAGATCGTTTGTGATGACGATCTGCCCATCGGGCCCCTGGATCGCATCGGAGTAGGAAACGCCAGCTCGCTCATCGATGAGGAGTTTGTGACGCCAGGTGCGTCCTTCATCAGTGGAAAGCCAGGCAGTGAGTCTGGATCGACCAAAGCTTCCGCTTTTCGCGGGAGGTGCATCGTGATGCACCAACAGAAACGCGCCTGAGTTGAGCTTCCTCATGCACGCACGGGTGGACGGCCCCTTCGCGAATCCGGCTAGAGGAGCGGCATCAGTCCAGATTTTTCCGGCATCGCTCACCGAGCTTCGTATGCCAACAGATCGTGGAAAACCTCACCATAGACATCGGTGAGGCGGAAATCGCGTCCGGCGTAACGATAGGTAAGTCGCTCGTGATCGAATCCCAAAAGGTGCAGGATCGTGGCATGGAGATCATGCACGTGCATCCGGTTCTCTTCCGCTTTGAAACCGAATTCGTCGGTCGCCCCGTAGCGCAACCCGCCCTGAGTTCCGCCCCCGGCCATCCACATGGTGAACCCATGATGATTGTGATCTCGACCCAACATCGTATTGGCGTCATTGGCCCCGGGCGTTGGCAACTCCACCGTCGGGGTGCGCCCGAATTCTCCGCCCCAGATGACGAGGGTATCGTCGAGCATACCACGCTGTTTGAGATCGAGCAGCAGGGCGGCGATCGGTTGATCCGCCTCCTTGGCGAGCTTGCCGTGCCCATCTTTGATCTTATTGTGACTGTCCCAGGGTTGGCCGTCGCCGTGCCAGACCTGCACAAATCGGACTCCGCGCTCCACGAGACGACGGGCGATCAGCATCTGGCGTCCATGGAGCGTATCGCCGTAAAGATCGCGGACGTGTTGGGGTTCGCGCTCGACGTTGAAGACATCACTGGCTTCCATCTGCATCCGGTAAGCGAGTTCGAGGGAATGAATGCGGGCCTCCAACTCGGGATCGACCTGAGTGGCCCCGGCGAGATCCTGTCGATTCATCTCCTGGATCAGATCGAGCTGACTGCGTTGTTGGTCACCGGTGAGCCGGGCATTCCGGATATCAGGGATGAGTTTGGCGATCTGGGTATTTTTGGTGTCAATGTGAGTGCCTTGATACGCGCCTGGGAGAAAGGCGGAACGCCAGTTTTGGGTCTCGACGATGGGCACCCCTCCGGGACAAAGGGACACGAAGCCGGGCAGGTTTTCGTTTTCCGTGCCGAGACCGTAATTGATCCAACTGCCCATGCTGGGGCGCACCAGATTGACGCGCTCGGCCCCGGTGTTCATGAGCATGAGGGATGGCTCGTGGTTCGGCACGTTCGCATACATCGAGTTGATGACGCAGAGATCATCGGCCAGCTCGGCGACCCGGGGGAAAAGATCGCTCGCCCACAAGCCACACTGGCCATGTTGCTTGAAGTTGAAGGGAGACGCCATCAGGGTCCCGGTTTTGCGCTCGGTCTTGAGGCCTTCACCCGGCATCTCCTTGCCATCGTATTTCGCGAGAGAGGGCTTGTAATCGAAGGTGTCCACGTGGGAGGGTCCGCCATTTGCAAAAATGTGGATGACCCGCTTGGCCCGGGCCGGAAAATGGGTTTTGCCCGGAGAGAGCGGATTGAGGCTGCGGTCATTCGAGCCCAAGGCCGAAAGGAATGGCGCAAGCCCCAAGCTACCCATGCCCATCCCGACTTTGTGGAGGAGGGAACGACGGGTGAGAGAGCAGGGAGTCATGAGGGGGCGGTTCAGCGGTTCAGCGGTTCAGCGGTTTAGCTGGATAGCTCATTCGACAAACAAAAACCGGTTCGTGTTCAGGAGCGCATGAGCATAGGCCCCCCAGGCGCTCGCGGACTGGGCGGGACCGGAGAAGTCTCCGACAAAATCAGCGGCCGGCACGGCCCCGGTGGGATCAATCACCCGAGGCGCCCAACGAACGGAGTCGAAACTAGAGTCGTCTTTGTATGGTTCGACGATGAAGTAAAGGCTTTCACCGGCTGCGAGGGTGACCTCGGGGAGATTGGTGGGGAGCTTTCTCTTGGCGGGGTCGAGCCATTGATCAAAAAGAATCTCGCCGGAGCTGGTGGCTATTTTCACTTGAACGCCGTTGCCTTTACCTACATTCGACCGCTCCAACTCGCCCTCAACCCGAACCTGGGTATCGGTCGGGGCTTGCCAACGGTAGATCGCGGCCTGCTTCGCGGTGTAACCGGAATGGGTGTTTCCGTTCGAATCAGCATACAGATAGCTGAGCGGGTTGTTCTTCAGCGGACGCTCAGCCCCGACCTGCCAATCTTTTCCGGTCCAATGGGTGAAGGCGGTGAAGCTGACTTTGCCAGTGGTCGGATCCACTTCGCCATGCCCGTAACTCCAATCCGTTGCGGTCTGACGCGGACCGGTCCGGGCGGCGGAACTGGCGAAACTGGAGAGGAAGCTTTCCGCCAGTTGCTGATCCCCAGGCTTGGGATCTCGCGCAAAAACGGCGTGATGCAACGCGACGAGCGGGTCGGAGGTCTTGGTGGCCTTGTCTGCAAGCAAGGTCGCCTGATTCTGCACGAAGTCACTGTTGAGGGTGAAGAGCGCCTGCATCGGGATGGTGGTGCGAGGGCGGCGACCGGTCGTTTCCTGCGGATTAGAGAAATCAAAATTCCGGAAGACCGGGAGCAAATTCTGCCGGTCGATGTAGGCATAGACGGAGCGCCGATTCGAGTAAGGTGGCTCAAGGATTTTGACCGGACGACCGTAGAGTTCGTTGCTCAGGTTTCCCGCCACATCAAGCATCCCATCGCGCATTTGTTCCAGTTCGAGGCGTTTCCGCGGAAATTTCCAGAGCAAGCGATTCTCCGCATCGACCAACATAGCGGCTTCATGATTCGGATTCGTGGACTGCTGCCGCCAGGCTGCGGAGGTGAGGATGAGGCGGTGCAGTTTTTTCACCGACGATCCGTTTTCGACAAACCAGTGGGCCAACCAATCGAGCAACTCCGGTTGATCAGGAGCTTCGCCCTGTATCCCGAAATCATCAATCGAGCGCACGATGCCTTCGCCGAAATGCCACATCCACGCTCGATTGACAATGTTTCTCGCCGTCAGTGGATTCGTCGGCGCGACGATGGCCTGGGCCAACTCGAGGCGGCCGCTCCCTTTCGAAAATACGGCAGGTTCTCCAACAGAAGCGAGGGAGAGGAATTGCGCAGGGGCATCCTCACCGCGACGACCGGGGTTCCCGCGAATGAAAACTTTCATCTTGGCTGGAGTCTCCCGATCTTTGACGATGATGGCTTTGTCAGGTCCCATTCCCGCGTCGGCCACATACTTCTCCACCATGCTTTCGAGCTTACTCTGCTCTTTTTGGTCGGCGCGGTCGATCTTCGCGAGGAGTTTGGCGGAATCGGCCGCGAGATCTGGATTCTCCTTGGCGAGCTTTTCCCGCACTTTGGCAACGAACTCATCGACCGTCTTTTGCTTTTCAGCGAGTCCGGCGAGATAGGTGTCGTATTCCGGTGAGGATTTCGGTTCAGCGATCTCGACCTGTTCGTCGGTCAGCGAATTGTAAAAAACGCCATAAAGCCCGTAATACTCCTTCGTCGGGATAGGGTCGAACTTGTGATCATGGCAGCGAGCGCAGGACACGGTCAGGGCCATCAGGCCACGGAAGGTGGTGTCCACCCGATCGTCGAGGACGTCTTCCTGGCTTCCGTTTTTGCTAAGCGAGACAAACCCCAGGGCGGCGAGATGATGCCGGTCCGGCCCCTCGCGATCAACGAGTTGCTCGGCGGCAAGCTG
>Ga0163144_10013638_pt1 | contig 16944 bp, 15 predicted proteins | sample OliLak19BULKMAT1_FD_123175 | JGI IMG/M metagenome (GOLD analysis project Ga0163144, IMG submission 123175) | Freshwater microbial mat bacterial communities from Lake Vanda, McMurdo Dry Valleys, Antarctica - Oligotrophic Lake LV.19.BULKMAT1 | ecosystem: Environmental > Aquatic > Freshwater >... | reverse complement strand
GTGCCGTCGGGAAAGGTGGCCTCGACCTGCACGTCAGCCAGCATCTCGGGTACGCCGGGCATCACGTCGTCGCGGTTCAACACCTCGCGGCCTGCCTGCATCAGTTCGGCCACGGACCGGCCGTCACGCGCCCCTTCCAGCACGAACGAACTGATCACGGCGACCGTCTCTGGATGGTTCAGCCGCAGACCGCGCTCACGGCGACGCCGCGCCAGGTCCGCCGCATAGCTGATGAGCAGTCGTTCCTGCTCGTGAAGGGTCAGGCGCACGGCAGCAGCGTAAGCGGGCCGTGTTGCCGCCGAGTTGCCGTGACCGATCCGTGATATTTCTGCCGGAACTGCTTCACAATCGGCGTTCGATCCCATACTGTCTGCTCTTGCGGGACGAGACACGACAACGCCGGACGCGGTTTGTGCGCGGGGGCGGACGCGGGGAACGTCCCGACCAGCTACCTCAATGGTGAGGGTGATGACGACGGTGACGCGGGTGTTCGACGAGGGGTGAGACGGCAAGGCCGCTTTGACCAGACCCGGGTCGGGGCGTAATCTCAAGGGTCGTTGCGCCGCCATCGAGGCGGCGTGTCCCACCAGCGCGTGTCGTGCCGGCGGGGTGCCGAGACACCGAGAAGACTTCTGAGGACCGACGCGTGCGTACTTTCAATCCCAAGACCAACGAGGTCGAGCGGCAGTGGCACGTCATCGACGCCACCGACGTCGTGCTCGGGCGCCTGGCCAGCCAGACGGCGATCCTGCTGCGCGGCAAGCACAAGCCGATCTACGCCCCGCACGTCGACACCGGTGACTTCGTCGTGATCATCAACGCCGAGAAGGTCGCCCTGACCGGCTCGAAGGCCGACCAGAAGATCGCCTACCGCCACTCCGGCTACCCAGGGGGTCTGCGCGGTGTCCGCTACACGGATCTGCTGGCCACCCGGCCCACCCGGGCCGTCGAGAAGGCGATCGCCGGCATGCTGCCCAAGACGACGCTGGGCCGCGCCATGCTCGGCAAGCTGAAGGTCTACGCCGGCCCCGAGCACCCCCATGCTGCGCAGCAGCCCATCCCCTACACGCTCTCGCAGGTAGCGCAGGTGGGTGGCGCCGTCGCCGCCGGCGCCGCAGCGGCCACCGCACCGACCCGAGGAGACAAGTGAGCACCGAGACCGTCGCCCCCGAGGACATCGAGGAGACCGAGGACGCCGTCGAGGAGTTCACGGGCAGCTACACCACCGAGACCGCCGTCGAGGTCCGCAACTCCGGCCGGAGCATCACCGCCCCCGGATACGGCACGGGTCGCCGCAAGCAGGCGATCGCTCGGGTCCGCCTGGTCCCAGGCAACGGGCAGTGGACGATCAACGGGCGCCCCCTCGCGGACTACTTCCCGAACAAGGTGCACCAGCAGGAGGTCAACGAGCCGTTCCGGGTCACCGGGACCGAGGAGCGCTTCGATGTGCTGGCGCGCATCGGCGGCGGCGGGGTGTCCGGTCAGGCCGGTGCGCTGCGGCTCGGCGTCGCTCGCGCCCTCAACGCCATCGACATCGAGGCCAACCGGGCGTCGTTGAAGAAGTCGGGCTTCCTCACCCGTGACTCGCGCGCCATCGAGCGCAAGAAGGCCGGGCTGAAGAAGGCCCGCAAGGCACCGCAGTACAGCAAGCGCTGAGCCGCCCGTGGCACGGCTGTTCGGCACGGACGGGGTCCGTGGACTCGCCAACCGGGACATCACTGCCGAGCTGGCGCTGGACCTCTCGGTGTCGGCGGCCCAGGTCCTGGGTGATCTCAACGGCGCTCTCAGCGGTGACGGCGGCCATGGTGGGACGGGCCGTCGGCGGCGTGCCGTGGTCGCGCGCGATCCGCGAGCCTCGGGTGAGTTCCTCGCGGCAGCGGTGATCGCCGGCCTTGCCAGCGCCGGCATGGACGTCGAGGACGCCGGCATCCTGCCGACACCGGGACTGGCTCATGTCGTCGCCGCGCATCATGAGATCGATCTCGGGGTGATGATCTCGGCCTCACACAACCCGATGCCGGACAACGGGATCAAGTTCTTCGACCGGACCGGCGCGAAGCTCGCCGACGATATCGAGGACGCGATCGAAGCACGGCTGGACCAACCGTGGCAGCGACCGGTCGGTCATCGCGTGGGACGGGTGCGCCATGCGTTCGAGTACACCGACGCCTACGTGGCGCACCTGATCGCCACGGTGTCCGACGGTAAGGCCAGCAGGGCGGGGCCATTGTCCGGCCTGTGCGTCGTGGCCGACTGCGCCCACGGCGCCGCGTCGGCGGTGGGACCGGCGGCATTGCGAGCGGCGGGTGCCGACGTCCACGTCATCGGCGCGTCGCCTGACGGCTGGAACATCAACGACGGTTACGGCTCCACCCACCTGGCCCGGCTGCGCGAGGCTGTCGTCGCGCACGGTGCCGACGCGGGGCTCGCCTTCGACGGAGACGCCGATCGGTGCCTGGCCATCGACGCCGCCGGGGAGGTGGTCGACGGTGACCAGATCCTCGTCATCCTCGCCCTGGCCGAGTCGGCCGGCGGCCGGCTGCCGACGGGCACAATCGTCACCACGGTCATGAGCAACTTGGGGCTGCGGGTCGCGCTGGAAGCCCATGGCATCGCCGTCGAGCAGACCGCGGTGGGTGACCGCTACGTGCTGGAGGCGATGCGCTCCGGTGGGCATGTGCTCGGCGGCGAGCAGTCCGGCCACGTCGTAATGCTCAACCACGCGACCACCGGCGACGGCGTGCTGACCGGGCTGCACCTGCTGGCACGGATGGCTGCCACCGGGTCGTCGATGGCCGCCCTGGCCGCCGCAATGACCCGGTTCCCGCAGGTCCTGCTCAACGTGGCGGGAGTGGACAAGGCCAGGGTCGGGTCCGACGTCGGTGTCGCCGAAGCGGTTCGGCTCAGCGAGGCCCGGCTGGGCGGCTACGGCCGGGTGCTGCTGCGGGCATCGGGTACCGAGCCGGTGGTCCGGGTCATGGTCGAGGCCGCCGACGAGGAGACCGCCCAGGCCGAGGCCGCCGGTCTCGCCGAGGTGGTGGCGTCGCAGCTCGCCCTGACGTGAGCGGGTCAGGACGCCGGGGCGGAGCCAGGCACCGAGGAGGTCGGCACCGGTGGGGACACCGGGAGGGTGGGGGCCGAGGATGCCTGGCCGGAGGCCGCCGGCACTGATTCGGAGTCGCTCGGATCGGCGCTGCTGGGGGCCTGCGTGGGCTGGGCGTACAGCTCGTCGATGAGGAGGCGGCCGGAAAGGGTGAACTCCCCGGGGCTCTCGCCGCGCGTGACGCCGACGCCGAAGGCACTGAAGGGGGTCAGGGCGTCCACATCCTGGGTGAACGTCGCCCAGTCGAGGTTGACGAAGAAGACCCCGATGGCGTCGTCGATGTCGGGCAGCGCCTCGGAGAACACCGGGATGTTGTCCAGCGGCGTGGGGTCGACGACCTCGCCCGTGGTGACGACGGACGTGGTGCCGCCCGCGGCGGCCTCGGCGAGAACGGTCGCAGGTTGATCGCCCGTGGCTGCGATGACGGCATCGGCCACCGCTGCCGGATCGGTCTGCGCGGCCCGCACGATGATGCCGCCGCCGCCCAGCAGGCCGACCGCGGTATCCGTACCCAGCAGTGCCCGCGCCGTCTCCACAGCGGGGTTGCTACCGGCCGGGGGGGCACCGGCCGGCGCCGCAGGATCGACTGGCGCCGCGGGATCGACTGGCGCCGCGGGATCGACTGGCGCCGCGGGATCGGCTGGTGCGCTGGGGTCGACCGGTGCGCTCGGACCGGCGGTGGCGGGCACGCTCGGGTCGCCGGCGGTCGGTGAGGCGGCGACCAGGTGGAGGTCGAGGGTCGTCGGTGATCGGCCACCCTGGCCGGCGATCGACGAGACGATCGACGGGGGCGTGGGCGGTTCAGAGGCGGCGTCAGGGGACACGCCGGGCTGGGACAGGCCGGGATCGGGCGCGACCGAGGCGTCCTCGATGGGAGGTGCCACGAGTGCATCCAGTGCGCCACCGAGACCCTTGACGCCGACGACCAGCACGGTGTCGGCGGGAACGGCCCGCACCTGAAAGGCGCCGGTGGGGCCGGTGGCGGTGGTGGCGGTGTCCTCTATCGCCGGCGCGGCGATCGCAGCGTCGGCACGGGGTGCGCCTACCAGGGCACCGTTGACGGTGAGCCCGGTGACGAAGCCATTCACGGCGATGCTGTCCGGCCGAATCGTCAGCCCGAGCACCAGCCGGCCCTTCACGTCGGCGCCGCCCGCCTCGGCATAGACCTGGTCGAGCAGCGACCCGGCGGCCAGCGCCCCCCGAGCGAGCCTGGCCAGGCCACCGATCTCGCGGTCGAAGGCATCGCGCGCGACGCGGGAGAACGTCAGGGGGTCGCGGGCAGGCGGAACGGCACCCAGGGTGGTCCAGGCGACCCCGAGCCGACTCGCGTCGAGCCGCTCGAGGTCACCGCGGTACGTGGGGTCGCCGGCCAGGTCGCCACCGGTGTCGGCAAGCTCGGTGGCCAGGTCGGTGAGCGCGGTGGTGTCAGATATGATCACGTACCCGCGATTGAAGGTGTACCCGACGGTGACGCCGGTCTGGGTGGCGTACTCGTCGAAGAAGACCTTGACCTGCTGCTCGTCGCCGTCGAGCTTCACCGCCACCAGCACCAGGCCGTCCTCGCGCAGCATCACTCCGGCCTTGTCGGCCGCCCACGGCTCTACATCACGGGCGACCGAGAGCGTGGTCCCTTCCAGCATGGGACTGAACAGCCAGCCGAGGTGACCTGCAGACAGCGGTGCCCGTGACAAGGATTGATCTGCCGCGGCCTGGTAGGCATCGGAGAACCGGAACGCAGTGAACGACTCGCGCGTGGAGACGTCGTAGTTCATCCGGACGAACGCGACCGCGCCGTCGGCGGGCAGCACGTCCTCCGGCAGCGTCCCGGGCCGGTCGACGGCCCACACCGTCCCCGCAGCGGCGATGACCAGGGCGAGGATCACGCTGATGACGCCGACCGCCCGCAGGGCACGCCGCGGTGGCGGCGGGTCGGCGGCAGTGCCGTCGGCCACCGTGTGATACAGCTCGCCCTCGACCTCGCCGGCGCCCCCGGCAGCTGTCGGTATCGCTGCCGGCGCAGCCTCCGCTGGTATGGCTGCCGGTGCCACCACCGAGACCTGCGTCGGGGCAGGCGGCAGTACGGACGCGGTCGGCCCGGACGAGGTGTCCGAGGTCCACGAGATGACTCGGGGACCAGCCGCTGCCTCAGGTGGTCGGAGGTCGGGGGGTGAGGCCTGGTCGTCGGGTGCTGCGTGCTTCGGAGGGAGAAGCGGCTCGGCGTCGTTCACGGAAGTCCTCGACGTCGGGGGAGAGACGATCAGACCCTAACGCCTGGCACCTCACCCCCCAACCCCTCGCGCCCACCGCCGTGATCATGGGCAGATCGCAGCGGCGAGGACCGCAGAACAGCACTTTGCCCATGATCACCGCGTTGGGGGTGTCGAATAACCGGTTGCGGGGGGTGGTGGCGCAGAGCCACCCTCGCCCGGTGAGGTTCGTCGAACTCGACGCGCTGTCGCCGCTGTTGCCCGACTCGGTGGCTCTCCTGGCGCGCGCCCAGGCGGAAGCGGTTCGCGGCCCCTGCCAGCCGTGGCTCGCCGTCGAGGTGGCCGCGACGTGGCAGACCGGCTCGTTCGACCGGTGGATGTGTGCCGCCCTCGTCGACGAGCGCGTCGTCGGCGCGGCGTCGGTCGTCGCCTTCCACCATGGCAACAGCCACCTGGCCGATGTCGAGATCGTCGTCGCTCCTTCCCACCGCCGCCGGGGGATCGGCCGGGAGCTATGGACGAGGGCGGCCGACGCGGTACGGGCGCACGGCGCCGACACCGTCGTCGGCGCGGTCGGCGAGCCCGTCGAAGCCGATGCGGCCTGGCGACACCATGCCGCCGCGGTCCTCGACCCGGAGCTGACGGTGCGCATCGCGGCGGGCGACCCGGTGGGCCTTGCCTTTGCTGCAGGCATCGGCGCCGAGCAGGTGCAGACCGAGTTCTTGTCACGCCTCGACGTGCCGGCCGCCACGCCGGCTGTCGAGGCGATGCTCGCCCCCCTCGATGCCGAGGTGGCGCGGCACGCCGGCGACTATGTCGTCACCACGCACCTGGGGCTGCCGCCGGCACAGCTACGTGCGGGGATCGCCCGGCTCGCGGCGCGGATGTACACCGACCCACCCATCGGGCAACTGGACCTGCGGCCGGACGAGGTCAGCGTCGACCGGCTGGAGGCGGACGCGGCAACCAACCATGCTGCCGGTCAGGTGGCGGTGTGTACTTTGGCCGTACACCGCACCAGCCGTGAGGTGGCAGCGATGAGCGATGTGCTGTTCCGCGCCGACGAGCCGCTGTGGGGGGAGCAGCACGACACCATCGTCGACCCGGCCCATCGCGGCCATCGCCTGGGGTTCGCCGTCAAGGCGGCGGGCCTGCGGCGACTGCTCGCCGAGCACCCGAGCGTTCGCCACGTCCAGACCTACAACGCGCTGGAGAACGGGCCGATGCTTGCCGTCAACCGGGCCATGGGGTTCGAGCCGGTCAGCATGTTCGCGATCTGCCAGCGCAAGCTCTGAGCCCACCCTCAGATCTTGCGCAGCAGCACCCGTTGTATCGAGTGATCCGCCCCCTTGGTCAGTACCAGCCGGGCCCGGCCACGGGTGGGACGGATGTTCTCGACCAGGTTGCGTTCGTTGATCTCGTCCCAGATCTGCAGGGCGGTCGTCGCGGCGTCGGCGTCCGATAGCGCGGCATAGCGGTGGAAGAACGACTCCGGGCGGGAGAACGAGGTCTCCCGCAGGCGCAAGAACCGGCTGACGTACCACTGGGCGATGTCGTCGGTGCGGGCGTCGACGTAGATGCTGAAGTCGAAGTAGTCGCTCAGCGCCACGCCCTGCCGGCCGTCGGGGCGCACTCGGGCGGGCTGCAGCACGTTGAGGCCCTCGACGATGAGGATGTCCGGCCGCCGGATCGTGACGTGGGCGTCCGGCACGATGTCGTATGTCAGGTGCGAGTAGATCGGTGCCGCGACGTTCGCCGCCCCGGACTTCACGGCGGCGACGAAGCGCAGCAGCGCGCGGCGGTCGTAGGACTCGGGGAAACCCTTGCGCTGCATCAGGCCGCGCCGGGCCAACTCAGCATTTGGCAGCAGGAACCCGTCGGTGGTCACCAGCTCAACCCGCGGCGTCTCCGGCCAGCGGGCCAGCAGCTCGCGCAGCACCCGAGCGGTCGTCGACTTGCCCACGGCCACCGACCCGGCCACGCCGACGACGTACGGTGTCCGTGTCGCCCGTGGCTCGCCGAGGAACGTCGACGTCGCCTCGTGCAGCCGGGTACTGGCACCGGCGTAGAGATTGAGCAGCCGCGACAACGGCAGGTAGACCGCGCTCACCTCGTCGAGGTCGATCGGCTCGCCCAGTCCCTGCAGCCGGGCGAGGTCTGCGTCGTCCAGGGTCAGCGGCGTCGCCGCCCGCAGCGCGCTCCACGCCGCCCGGTCGAACTCCAGGAAGGGCGAGTCCGGGGAGGCGTCAGCCGCCGAGGCGCCCGCCGCCGAGCCGACGGGTACCGGCACGCTTGCCGTTCGCTGGCCAGTCATCAGTGACCATCCTGCCTGCACCAGTACGAGGACACCGGGCCGCAGCAGTGTGGCACCGCTGACGCCGCCGCTAGGTTCGCGGTTGTGAGCGTGACAACGAGCCTGCGACCGGATGGCCCCCTGATCACGACCCGGGGACTGAACAAGACCTACGGCGCGGTGACGGCGCTGGCCGACCTCGACCTCGACCTCGCGCCCGGTGTCATCGGACTGGTCGGGGCCAACGGCGCCGGCAAGACCACACTGCTGAAGATCCTGCTCGGGTTGCTGGAGCCGACCTCCGGCAACGCGACGATGCTCGGCTTCGATGCGGTCGGTGAGGGGCCGGCGATCCGACGCCTGGTCGGCTACATGCCCGAGCACGACCCGCTGCCGCCGGACGTCAGCGCGACGGTGTTCGTGCTCCACATGGCGCGGATGTCCGGCCTGCCCGCCGCCGCCGCCCGCGAGCGCACGGCCGACACCCTGCGCCACGTCGGGCTCTACGAGGAGCGCTACCGCTCGATCGGTGGGTATTCCACCGGCATGCGGCAGCGGGTGCGGCTGGCGCAGGCGCTGGTCCACGACCCCTCCCTCGTATTGCTGGACGAACCCACTAACGGCCTGGACCCGGCGGGGCGCGAGGAGATGCTCGAACTGATCCGCCGCATCGGCACCGACTTCGGGATCTCGGTGCTGGTGACCTCGCACCTGCTCGGCGAGCTGGAGCGGATCAGCGACCACCTCGTGGTCATCGAGGGCGGCCGGCTGCTCCGCTCGACGTCGACGGCCTCCGCCACCACGCTGGGTGAGGTCGTCGGGGTCGAGGTGGGCGAGGACGCTGCAGCGCTGGCAGCCGTGCTGAGCCAGGCGGGCCTCGTCGTGCGGCCCGGGGGACGTCTCGGCACGCTCGACATCGACGTGCCGAGTCTGGGCAGCGATTCCGATTCCGACTCCGGGATCGACTCGGTCTGCGACGCCGTCCGCGATGCCACCGCCGACCTCGGCATCGGCCTGATCCGGCTCGAACGCCGACGCCACCGGCTCGCCGAGATCTTCGCCGACCCCGCCCCGGCGGCGAACACCACGGCCACGGAGGTGCCGGCATGACTACCCCGCCCAGCGCCATCTACGACATCGGCTACCGCCACTACGAGGGTCCCCGGCTGGGCCGCAGCTACGTCTGGGCGACGCTGTTCGCCGACAGTCTGCGCGGCGCGTACGGCCTGGGCCGTTCGGCCCGGGCCAAGATCCTGCCCTGGCTGCTGGTCGGGCTGGCTGTTGTCCCGGCGGTCGTCGTCGCCCTGATCACGGCCTTGGGCATCGCGCCCGAGCCGCCCGCGACCCCGGCCCGCCTGATCATCAACCTGTCGCTGCTCGTGCTGGTCTTCGTCGGTGCGCAGGCCCCGCAGTCGGTGTCGCGTGACCTGCGATACCGGACGGTCTCGCTGTATTTCTCGCGCCCGTTGCGCCGCATCGACTACGTGTCGTCGAAGGTCGCCGCATTGACCGTCGCGGTCTTCGCCTTCAGTACGCTGCCTGCCACTATCGTGTACCTGGGCGCGCTGCTCGCCGAATTGCCGGTGCGTGCCCAGACCCGGGACTGGCTGCTGGGGCTGGTGATCGCGGCCGTTTCGGCGGTGATCTACGCAGCCGTCGCACTGGCCATTGCGGCCTGGACCCCGCGGCGGGGGATCGGCGTGGCGGCCATCGTGACGTTCCTGTTCGTCACCTCGACGATCGCCGGCGTCCTGCAGCAGATCGCGACCGGGACGGCGGCCACCGAGCGCGCCAGATTCGCGTTGCTGCTCTCGCCCTCGACCGTCATCGAGGGCCTGGAGTCCTTGCTGACCGGCACCGCCACACAGACGGGGGTCGTCTCGGTGGACACCACGCTGGGTCTCGGCCTGGTCGGCGCCGCCTTCCTCCTGGTCGCGATCTGCTACACCGTCCTCGTGCTGCGCTACCGGAAAGTGGGCATCTCATGAGCGAGCTGGTCCTGGCCGGCGTCTCGCGCTGGTACGGCAACGTCGTCGCCGTCAATGACGTCACGATGACGATCGGACCGGGGATCACCGGCCTGCTCGGTCCGAACGGCGCGGGAAAGTCCACCATCCTCAACATGATGGGCGGATTCCTCGCCCCCTCCGCCGGGGCGGTCACCCTGGACGGCGAGGTGGTGTTCAAGAACACCGACATCTACCGGCGGGTCGGCATCGTGCCCGAAGGAGAAGCGCTGTACGACGGCATCACCGGGCGGCAGTTCGTCATGGCCAATGCCCGGTTGCAGCGGCTGCCCGACCCCGCGGCGGCCACCGCCAAGGCGCTCGACCTCGTCGACATGACCGCACCCGCCGACCGTGGCCTCGCCACCTACTCCAAGGGCATGAAACAGCGGGTCAAGATGGCCACCGCGCTGGTCCACGAACCCGACGTGCTGCTGCTGGACGAGCCGTTCAACGGCATGGACCCCCGGCAGCGACTGCACCTGATGGACCTGTTGCGAGCGATGGCCGCGGCCGGTCGCACCGTGATGGTCAGCTCTCACATCCTCGAAGAGGTCGAGCAGATCGCCGACACCATCCAGGTCCTCATCGCCGGCCGGCACGCCGCCTCCGGCGACTACCGCGAGATCCGGCGCCTGATGACCGAGCGCCCCCACCAGTTCACGATCCGCTGCTCCGACCCGCGGTCGCTCGCCTCGGCGGTCATCGCCGACGGCAGCGCGGCCGGGGTGTCGGTGCACGAGGACGGAGTAGACGTGCAGGCAATCGACGTCGGCCGCTTCACCCGGCTGCTACCGCGGGTCGCCCGCGAGCACGGTGTGCGGCTGCACGAGGTGACCCCGGCGGATGAGTCGCTGGAAAGCGTCTTCGCCTACCTGGTGGCCCGGCGGTGAACGCCGTTGTCGCAAGGCTGACCGCGGGCGAACTGCTGGGGCGCCGCCGAGGCGTCGTGCTGGTGATCCTGCCGGCAGTCATGCTGTTGCTGGCGGTGCTCGCCCGGTCGGCCGACGAACCAGTGAAGGTGACCATCCTCACGATCGTCGCCTTCAGCCTCGTCGTCCCGTTGCTCGGTCTCGTGTTGGGCACCGGCGCGATCGCCTCGGAGATCGATGACGGGTCGATCGTCTACCTGCTCGCCAAGCCGATGTCGCGCTACGCGATCGCCACCACCAAGGTCGTCGTGGCGGCGGCCGTGACGGTGGCGCTCGCGGCCGTGCCGACCTGGGCCGCCGCCCTCGTCCTCGGCCTGTCCACCGATGTCGCCATCGCCTTCGCACTGGCAGCGGCGTTGGCCGGAATCTGCTATGCGGCCGCCTTCGTGCTGCTCTCGGTCGCCACCCGCAGCGCGGTGGTCTTCGGCCTGCTCTACGCCCTGGTCTGGGAGGGCGTCGTGGGCGGGTTCGTCCCCGGTGCCCGGGTGCTCAGCGTTCAGCAGTGGGCGCTTGGCGTGGCCGAGGGAGTTCTGGGTCCAGCGGCCGCGGCCGACATCGGGCTGGACGCCGCCGTGGGCGCGACAACCGGGCTACTGCTCATGACGGGAGTCACACTCGGCGCGACGTGGTACGCGGGTCAGTTGTTGCGGACGTTGCGGGTCACAGGAGACGGCTGACGCGTCGCGAGAGGCACAATCGTGACGCACCTTGGTCATCGATCGTTCAAACCGAGCCGCAGATTATTCGAATTCCCTTGGCGAGGGGTTTGTCCGGAGTGCATTCGGCAGGCCGACAGTCACTGACGTAGTGCCTTCTCCCTCACCGCACATCGGCCACGTGGCCGGCCACGGCCGACTCGTCGTGGTTCAGGCTGACGAGCTGCGAGTGGCCCTCGAACGAGTCGTAGGCAGGCTCGACCCCGGGCGCGTATGGCGTGGGCCATGACAGCCGGAACCATGAGGCCGTCGCGGCCGCCGGCCCCTCGTCGAGAACCGCCTGGAACGCCGGGTGGCCGTGACCCACATGATTGGACAGCCCGTCCAGCACGACCCGCAGGCCCCTGGCGTGGGCGGCGGGCATCAGCTCGTCCAGGTCGTCGTCGGTGCCCAGCCGGGGGTCGATCCGGAAGTGGTCCACGGTGTCGTAGCCGTGGCCCTCGCAGGCGAAGACCGGGCCGAGGAGCAGGCCGGAGGCGCCCAGCTCGACCGCGTAGTCGAGCCAACCGTGAAGCCGCGAGCGCCGGTGTTCGGGTGGGGCTCCGGACGTGAGCGCCTCCGCGGGGGCGCCACAGAACCCCAGGGGGTATACCTCCAGAGGATCAGGTGCCGTGCCTGTTGGTTCACCCGGCCAGACTTCCAGGGCGGCGGCCGATCACCTCTGGCAGTGGGCCGCGCTCGGCAGCGGCTGAACCGCGACTAGCCTCCGTCCCATGGTCATCATCGCCGGATCCGCAGCGCTCGGGGCCTGACATGCGGCTGCTCGTGGTCGAGGACGACGCCGAGCTTCGTGGTGCGCTGGATCGCCGGCTGCGGAACTCCGGCTTCGGGGTCGACGCCGTGGCGGACATCCCCGAGGCCGAGTTCGCGCTGTCCGTCAATTCCTACGACGCTCTGGTGCTCGACCGCGCCGTCGCGTCGGGGGACACGATCGACCTGGTCCGGCGGGCGAGGTCCGGCGGCAACCTGGTCCCGGTGCTCTTCCTCACCGCCAAGGACGCGGTGGCGTCCCGGGTCGAGGGTTTCGAGGTGGGCGGTGACGACTACCTGGTCAAGCCGTTCGCGATGGCCGAGCTCATAGCCAGGACGCGGCGCCTGTGTCGGTACCGGCCGGGCGCCGCACCCGCCACGTTGCGCGTCGCCGACCTGGTGGTGGACCTGTCGCGGGCAGAGGTCCGCCGCGCGGGAGTGCTGCTCACCCTGACCCCCAAGGAGTTCTCCGTGCTGGCGCACCTGGCGGCTCGCCCGGGCTCGGTGGTCTCCCGGTCGGACCTGATCGAGGCGTGCTGGGACGAGGTTAGCGACCCGGCGTCCAACACCGTCGACGTCCACATCGCGTCGCTGCGGCGCAAGCTCGGTGCGCCGGCGTTGATCCACACTTTGCGGTCACTCGGGTACCGGCTCGAATGAGCTCCAAGGGCACCGTCGATGCCGCAATGACGGTGACCGGGCGGTACCTGCGCCGGCTGCGACTCCAGCTGACGGCACTGTTCGCCGTCGCCACGATGGCCGCGCTGGCCGTGCTGTCCGTCGTCGTGTTCCGGATCGACAGCGAGCTGCGCCTGAGTCGGATGACCGAGACGCTGATCGACCGGGCCCGCCAGGGCGCGCAGGCAGTGACCGTCGTCGACGGCGAGGTCAGCGCCGAGCGTTTCCTGGCCGACGACACCCTGACCGATAGCTGGCCCCAGATCTGGGTGTACGAGAGCACCGACGAGGGGCTGCTGCCGCTAGCCGGGCCGACGGAGGATTGGTACGGCGTCGACTTCACGGACGCGGCGACGGCGGCGGCCGACGAGGGGGACACCAGCGTGCGGTGGGTGGCGCCGGTCGGGGAAAACGGGTCGCTGTATGGTCGCGCCCTGCTGGTGCTGGACCCGACGGACGATGAGCTGGCGGCGGTCGCGTTGGCGGTTGTCGATGCCGACGACTTCTACGGTGACCAGTCGGTCCTGCGGAGCCAGGTGATCGCGGCGGCGATCCTGCTGGCTGCTGCTGCCGCGGCGGCCGGTTACTGGTTGGCCGGCCGCGGCACCCGGGCCACCGGTGCGGCGCTGGCACAGCAGGAGCGCCTGATCGCCGCCGCGGCCCACGAGTTGCGCACACCGGTCGCCAAGATCAGGGCGGTGGCCGAGAGCGGCCTGGCCGGGGACGAGCCCGCCGAGGTCGCGCTCGCCCGGGTGGACCGGATGTCGCGTGATGCGGGCGTGATGGTCGACGACCTGCTGGCCCTGGCCAGGATGGACGCCGGGCGCGAGGGCGTTGCCCGGGAGCCGCTGCGGCTGGACCTGCTCGCCGAGGCGATCACGGCGCAATACCCCGGAGTCGGCTTCGACGCTGTCGAGACGGTGGTCTCGGGTGACCCCGGCCTGCTCCGCCGCGCGATCGAGAACCTCATCCGCAACGCCACGATCCACGGTGGCGACGATGTCGTGGTCAGCGTCCACCCGTCCCGGGTCGTGGTCGGTGATCGCGGGCCCGGCATCGACCCGTCGGTCGCCGACAGGATGTTCGACCGGTTCGAGACCGGCGCGTCCAGCCCCGGGCACGGGCTCGGTCTGCCGATCGTTCGGTGGGTGGCCGATTCCCATAACGCCACGATCACGGTACGCAACCGTGACGGCGGTGGTGTCGAGGCCGTGCTGGACCTCGGCCACTTCACGGTCCCTTCATCTACGCCGCCGTAACGTCGCAGTCGTGTTCAGTGATCGCGAGCGAATCGCCCACGTGGTCAGGCGCCTCGGCATCGGGGCGCACCCCGATCTCGTGGCGTCCCTGGAGTCCGTCGACGATGCGATCGAGACGATGCTGGCGCTGCCGGACCGACCGGCCGAACCGCCGTCGATCGAGGCTCCGGCCGACTACGACAGAATCGACTATGAGGCGCTCAGCGCAGATCTCCTGCCGTGGTGGCTGGAGCTCATCGGCAGCGGGGAGCAGGGGCTCGTCGAGCGGCTGACCTGGTTCTGGCACGACCACTTCGCAGTCAGCGGCGAAAAGATCGATAACTCCTACGTGCTGTGGCAGCACCACGGGCTGGTACGGGAACTGGCCACCGGCAGCTTCGCCGACCTGCTCTCAGCCGTGTCGAGCGACGCCGCGATGCTGCAGTACCTGGACGGAGCCTCGAACGCCGTGGACGCCCCCAACGAGAACTTCGGCCGCGAGGTGATGGAGCTTTTCACGGTCGGGCCCGGGGTGTACACGCAGAACGACGTCAGGGAGATCTCCCGAGCGTTCACCGGCTGGACGGTCAACGAGCCGCACTGGGAGCGGTCCGGCTTCGTGTATCGCGACGCTGAACCGTGGACCGGTGTGTTCGACCCGGAAGGATTCGACGGCGGCGCCAAGACCGTCCTCGGCCGCGACGGCGCGTACGGCATGCAGGACGCGCTTGACATCCTGCTGGAGCGGCCCGAGACGGGCGAGAAGGTCGCGGCGGCGCTCTACCGCGAGCTGGTCGGCCTTGAACCCCCGCCGGCCATGCGGCAGCGCTTGGGGCGACTCTTCGCCCGCGACTGGTCGATCATGGGGCTGGTCGAGGAGATCGTCTGGAGTCCGCTGTTCCTGGCGGACGAGGCGATCCGGGCCCGGGTACGAACTCCGCTGGAGAAGGCGGCCACCCTGCTCCAGGCCTTCCCGCTCGCCGCGGACGCCTCCCTGGAATCGCTGGTCTGGGTGCTCGCGAAGCTTCACTACCTGCCCCTGCACCCACCGAACGTCGCCGGGTTCCCCTCAGGGTCGGCGCTGCTCGATCCCGCGCGACTGTTCGGTGCGTTCGAGCTGCTCGGCTTCGTCGAGAACCCCGACGAAGCGGACACGTCCGTCGACATCCCTGCCCGTCTGGGGTTGTACGACCTGTCGGAGGAGACCCTCGCCATGCTCCAACGCTTCCCGCGGCCGGGCCTGCAACTCGGCCTCGCTTTCGGCTGCCCAGAATTCATCGCGACATGAGCGCGGGTCGCGACGCTGCCGGCACGGGCTGCTCGATGGTCAGCCGACGGCTGTTCCTCGCCGGACTCGGCGCAACCGCCACGGTGGCTGCCTGCAGCGGCCAGGGGGTCTCGGTCTTCCAGCGGTCCGGCGCCGCGGAACCGGGGCGCCCGACGCCACCCGTCGGCTCCGTGCCCGACGTCGACCGCACCCTGGTGGTCCTGGAGTTCGGTGGCGGCAACGACAGCCTGTCGACGGTCGTGCCGGCATCGGGGGTGTACCGCGACCTTCGGCCCACCACTGCCGTGGAGGACCCTATCGAGCTGGACGCCGAGATCGGGCTGCACCCCGAGCTGGTCAACGTCGCCGACCTGTACCGGCGGGGCTCCGTCGCAATCGTCGAGGGCCTCGGCATAGCGGCGCCGGACCTCAGCCACTTCGTGTCCATGCGCAGGTGGTGGGACGGCACGGAGGCACCAGATCAGACCGGTTGGCTGGGTCGCTACCTCGACGCGGCCGTCGGGTACGAGCAGGTGCTCGCGGGGGTGTCGATCGGGCCGGGACCCTCGCCCGCCCTACTGGGCAATTCATCGTTCGTGGTGGGGATCTCCGACGCCACCGGCCTCGCGTCGGGTTTTCCGTCGTGGGTTGACGACTCCCGGGACTTCGCGGGGGCGTGGTCGGGATTCGCGCCCGCCGAGATCCCGGTCGCCGAACTCGACCCCATCCGCCGGGCTATCGCTGCCACGGCGCAGGCGCAGATCCAGTTGTTGGCCGGCCTCGACCCGCTGACCCGGGTGATGGAGCGGATCGAGGTGGACACCTACAGCCTCGAAGGTCAGCTGGCCCTGGCCGGGGCGCTGACTGCCTCGGACGTCAGACCCAAGGTCGTCTACGTCCACGGCAACGTCGACTTCGACACCCACGAGAACCAGCTGTCCTCGCACGCCGACCTGATGGGTCAGTTCGACCGCGGCCTGGGCCACTTCTTCGAGATCGTGGACAAGGCAGGTCTGTCCGACCAGGTGCTGGTGATGACGGCCTCGGAGTTCGGCCGGCGGCCGAGGGACAACGACGGGGGCACCGACCACGGGACCGCCGCGAGCCACTTCGTGATCGGGTCCCAGGTCGCGGGCGGCCGGTTCGGCGAGTCGCCGAGCCTCACCCGGCTCGACGAGGAGGACAACCTCCGCCATACCGTCGACTTCCGTTCGCTGTACGCGAGCGTGCTCGACGGCTGGTTCGAGGCGGGGTCCGCGGACCTGCTGGGCAGTGACTACGAGCGGCTGCCGCTGTTCGGGTGATTACCGAAACAGTCCGAAGTGGTCGTGAAGACGCCACGGAATTAAGTCGAACCCACAGAAGGGCGAGTCATATGGGGAAAATTGGTGTTCTCGCAACTCTGGTTTGCGTTTCGGGCACGCTAGCAGCCTGCAGTTGGCAGACAACCGTCCCCGACGGGACTTCTTTCCCCACCAATCGGGATCCAGTCTCCTGGCCTTTCGCGGCAGACAGCATCTGGAATATGTCGATTCACAACGATGCGAAATACGTGGATGCCCAGATCGGTATGCCGATGGAGGCCGGTCCAACCATTGATCCGGAGATTTTGATTCTTCAACCCAATGCATTGAGGGTTATTCACGGGCAAGTCTGTAGAATTCTAGGGCGATGACGGCGGATATGGTGATGGCGAATGTTTTGAGGGGTCGTCGGTAGTCGGTGTGGAGGATCCGCCACGTCTTGAGGTGCGC
>Ga0163144_10013636_pt1 | contig 16945 bp, 16 predicted proteins | sample OliLak19BULKMAT1_FD_123175 | JGI IMG/M metagenome (GOLD analysis project Ga0163144, IMG submission 123175) | Freshwater microbial mat bacterial communities from Lake Vanda, McMurdo Dry Valleys, Antarctica - Oligotrophic Lake LV.19.BULKMAT1 | ecosystem: Environmental > Aquatic > Freshwater >... | reverse complement strand
CTCGGCAGCGACCTGCACGTCAAGGCCTTCACCGCCGTCGAGATCGTTCACCTCGCCCGCATCGCCAAGCAGTACAAGGGCGCAAGCGCTCCCGGCGACGAGGGCCGGCTGGCGCGGCAGGCCGGAATCCGCTGGGTGCTTGCTGCGCTCAAAGACGCCGGGTTGGGCTCACTCCCGGGCGGCGGCGCGGAGGTCTTTGACGATCGCGTCCACGATGAGGCGTACAAGGGCAAAATCCGCAGCGACGTGTGGCTCGACGTCCACCGTGTCGCTCATGAATTGGGGCTCAATACCAACGCCACGTTGCTGTACGGTCACATCGAGCAGCGGCGCGAACGCCTCCTCCACATGGACATGCTCAGGCGGGCACAAGATGAGGCCCTCGCGCGGCTCGGATACATCGGGAGTGGTCCTGTGGCGGACGGCTCAAGTGATGAATCGGAAGGCGACGGCCATTTGGGGTATACCGGCCCAAGGGGCAACGACGCCCCCGTCATCACGCTCACCAAACCCGGAACGCCGCTTCCCGAGCACGTTTCCTTCGGGACGCACCCCTCCACTCAGCCACTCGATTCGACTGCCTCCGCTTCCACTCCTCCTTCCGGCTACTACCAGACCATCATCCCGCTCCCCTTCTTCCCCGACGGCTGCGAACTCGAACACCTCCCCGGCCCCACGGGCCTTGAGAACTACCGCACGCTGGCGATCGCGCGGCTCATGCTCGACAATTTCCCGCACGTCAAAGCCTTCTGGATCATGCAGACCCTGCCGATGGCCCAGGTCATGCTGCAGTCGGGGGCGGATGACGTGGATGGAACCGTCGTCTGGTACGACATCACGCACGTCGGCGGTGCCAGCACGCACCAGGAAGTGAACGTCGGAACCCTTCAAAGAATGATTCGGGATGCCGGGTTCGACCCGATCGAACGCGACACCCTTTACCGCCGGGTGATCCGCGATGGCGACCGCTGGCGGGTATGACCCGGTCGCCGCTCCGGACGGAACCCGTACGTCACTCGTTTCGTATCAATGATGTGATACAGATTTCGGCGGCTTTCGCTTCGTTAGGGCTACCCTCCGGACCGATCGATAGGGAGTAACGTCCCGTAACGCGATTTCGGGATTCATGTGACTTCCGCAGAACGGTTTTAAGTGACGGCATGAGTGAATCTACCCCCAACCAGCCCCAGAAACCGACCCCGGGCCCCCACCTGAACAACGGGTTAGGCCTTGGGGAGACGACGGCGCTGCCGCGCTCCGATTTCAAGGCGCAGTCGTCCGAGGCTTCGAAAAGCGGCTCATCTCCGGGGCTCTCCGCCACCCGCTTCGGGCGTTCCGGCTCTCGCATGGGCTCGACCGGCCCTGCCAGCCCGTCCGCGGAAGAAGTCCTGCAGGAGATCGCGAAGCAGGGAACCAACGTCGACACCCTTGTCGGCCGCCTGGTCATCGATCAGGGATTTGCCACGCCCGACGAAGTGCAGCACTGCCTCGCCCTCTCCAAGAGCCTCGCCGAAGACCGCAACCAGCGGTCGCTGGCGGAACTTCTGGTCGACAACGAGTACGTTACGAAACGCCAGATGACCCGGCTGCGCGAGGTCGTGCAGGCCGAACGCTCCGGCCAGAAGATTCCCGGCTTCAAAGTCATCGATAAGTTGGGCGCGGGCGCCATGGCGACGGTCTTCAAGGCCAAGCAACTCAGCCTTGACCGCCTCGTGGCCATCAAAGTCCTGCCCCGCAAGTTCAGCAGCAACCCGCAGTTCATCGAGCGCTTCTACGCCGAAGGCCGGGCGGCTGCGCAACTCAACCATCCCAACATCGTGCAGGCCTACGACGTCGGCAAGGCCGGCGACTACCACTTCTTTGTGATGGAATACGTCGAGGGCGCCACCGTCTACGACCAGATTGTCAAGAACCGCCGCTACACCGAAGCCGAGGCCATCGAGATCACTATACAGATCGCCGAGGCTCTTCTTCATGCTCACGACAAGGGCATCGTTCACCGCGACGTCAAACCCAAGAACGTCATGCTCACCAAGAACGGCGCCGTCAAACTCGCCGACATGGGCCTCGCCCGCGCCATCTCGGATAAGGAAGCCGCCGAGGCCGAACAGGGCAAAGCCTTCGGCACCCCCTACTACATCTCCCCGGAGCAGATCCGCGGCGAGATCCACATCGGCCCCCAGGCCGACATCTACTCACTGGGCGCGACGCTCTACCACATGGTCTGCGGCACGGTACCGTTCGACGGCAAGAACCCGTCGGCGGTCATGCACAAGCATCTCAAGAGCGACCTGGTTCCGCCCGACCACGTCAACCCCAAACTCTCCGCCGGCATCTCCGAAGTCATCGAATTGATGATGGCCAAGGATGCTCGCAAACGCTATCAAAACTGCCGCGACTTGCTGGGTGATCTCCAAGCCGTCAAGAACAAAAAGTCTCCGCCCATCGCGCACAAAGATTTCGCCGAGGCCGACCTCGCTTCGATCGTCAAGGCCGAGGCCGGGGTCGCGACCGAGATTCCGGTCTCGACCGCCCAGCCCTCCGTCCGCCGCGGCCTGGTCGTGGCGTTGGGCATTGCCCTCGCCATCAGTGTCCTGGGCAACATCATCCTCATCGCCCTCAAAGCCAGCGGCGAGTGACTGAGTGCCCGCAGGGCGATTGGCAGCGTTCTACTCCGCCTTGCCGCCCGCGATGTCATAAATCCATGCGTCGCCCGCTCGCGGCCAGCCCAGCACTTCGCCGTCCTTGAAGAAGAGGCCCAATTCGCGTTCCGCCGCTTCCGGGCTGTCCGAGCCGTGAATCAGATTGAACGAGTTGGAGACGCCGAAGTCGCCGCGGATGGTTCCGGGGTTCGCCTTGCTGCCGAACGTCGCCCCCATCATTCCCCGCGCGATGGTGATCGCCCCGTTGCCGCGTAACGCCATCACCAGGACCGGACTGCTGGTCATGAACTTGACCAGCCCGGGATAGAACCCGCGCTCCTTGTGTGCCTCGTAGTGGGTCGCCGCCAACTGCTGGCTGATCTGCATCAACTTGCAGCCGACGACCTGAAGGCCCTTGTCTTCAAACCGCGAGATGATCTTCCCCATGAGTCCCCGCTGAACGGCGTCGGGCTTCAGGATGATGAGCGTGGTTTCCATATGATCTCCAGACGTCAATTGCTGCAACAGCGGTTCGATTTCGCACCAAAGTCGGCCGAAACCCATGGCGGAGCCGCCCGGGCGGGGTCAACGATAGGCGTTGGAGGCGAAAAACCAATCGCCGCTGGAATCGACTACCCATTCAAGGCACCCATGACACAGCCGCCCATCACCATTCACCTCAACGGTCAGGCGCTCACGCTGCCTGCGCCCGTCACACTTCGCACGCTCATCGAACAGCAAGGCGTGGGGGCCGGTGCCTGCGCCGCCGAAGTCAACGGCAAGTTGGTCCCCCGGCGCGACCACGAATCACGAACGCTTGTTGATGGCGACCGAATCGAATTGGTGACGCTGGTCGGCGGCGGATGATCGAACCACCCGACCCCGTCAGTCTTCCGACGAATGATGCCGCCCGTCATCAAACGCTTCCTCGGCATCCAAATCTGCGCTTTCAACCGCCGCGCTTTGGCCGCCCGGCCCTGCCAGCACCCGGTCGAGCCGTTCCGCATTTGCGCTCAGCAGCCGCACCGCACCGTCCCGATCCACCGACAACGCCTCCATCACCGCGGCCACCTTCACGGACCCGCCGGCGTTATCGAGCAACGCAAAGCACTCGTCCCGCGTCAATCCGGTGATCGCCACCAAGATCCGGGCTGCCCGATCCCGCAGCTTGCTGTTCGTCGCCTTCACATCCACCATCAGGTTCTGATACACCTTCCCGAGCCGGATCATCAGCGTCGTCGAGATGATGTTGAGCGTCAGCTTTGTCGCTGTCCCGGCTTTCAATCGGGTCGATCCCGTCAGCACTTCCGCGCCCGTCTTGAGTGTGATCATGTGGTCGATATACGCCGGCACGGGCTCCACGCCCGCACACGTCAAAAGCCCCGTCACCGGGCGAGAACCGTCCGCGATCTCCGTCTTGCAGAACTCCAACGCCCCGAGCACGTACGGCGTCGTCCCGCCCGCCGCGATCCCCAGCACCGTGTCCGATTCGCTGAGCCCCAGCCCGCGCAGATCGTCCCACGCCCCCTTCGCGTCATCCTCGCGGCCCTCGCTGGACTTCCGGAGAGACCCATCCCCGCCCGCGATGATGCCCACGATCCGCGACGGATCGATCTGGAAGGTCGGCGGTGCTTCCGACGCATCGAGCACACCCAGCCGGCCCGACGTCCCGGCTCCCACATAAATCAATCGCCCTCCGGCGACAAAGTTGGGTTCGATCGCCTCGATGAACCGGCTGATCCGGTGATCCGCCCGCCGCACCGCCTCGAACGCGTGCCGATCTTCCCGGCACATTGTCGCGACGCAATCGGTCACGCTCAGCGCGTGCAGATCCATCGTGCGGGGGTTGCGTTTCTCGGTCGAAATGTGCGAACGGTCGGGGATCAGGGCATCGGAACTCATTTCGGAATGTAGGTCCGCGATCCCGCCCGGGGCGCAGGGTCCGCCCCTTTCGTGATCCGCGGCAGCGTGATCGGCACCCCGTCCTCGCACAACGCCGCCAACACCGCGAAGCACGCCGCCTCGCGATATCCGACGGGGATGCCCAACACCCCGGTGTCCATCATCACCTTGTCCATCTCGAACACGACCGACGCCATCAGCCCTTGCTGGAGCGCAACGTTTTTGCATCCCCCGCCAGCGATCAGCACGCAATCCGAGTCTTTCACCTGCTCACCGATCACTATCACAAGGGCCGTCACCGCCGAGGCCGCGATGTGCTGCGGCGCCATCGTTACCTTGCAGCCAGCGATCCACGCGCGGATGGATTCCTCCATCTCGTCGCCCGTTCCAAGCGAACGCCCCGTACCGCTCTGCGGCGCGAGCAACTCGCGCAGGTCATTCACGGCGCCGCGCTCGGGCTTGCCCGCCAGTGCCATCCGACCGTCCTTGTCAAAGGGCTCTCCGATCGTTTCCCGTGCTACGGCGTCGAGCACGTGGTTGCACGCGCACACATCCCCGCCCCGAATCGCCTCGATGCCCGCAACCTCCGGGTCGGGCAGGTGGGTGACGTTGCAGAACCCGCCCAGGTTCACCACCGACCTCGATTCACCTTTGGCCCGCAGCAATACCCAATCCGCGAGGGGCGTGATCGGGGCACCCTGCCCGCCGCACGCCAGATCGGCCGCCCGCAGGTCGTGCCATACCGGACACCCGAACTCGTGCGCCACAACCGCCGGATTGATCAACTGCCACGAGAGCGGGGGCTGGTGAAACACCGTCTGGCCGTGCAGGCAGATCAGGTCCGCCCGATCGGTGGGGCAATCCCGGATCGCTTCGGCGATCGGTTCGATATGGGCCTTGGCCAACTCCGACGCCAGGGTTGCAAACTCCGACGCGGGCAACGGCACACCCGAAGCCGCCGCCCGCAGCCGCGGCTTCAGTGCGCCCAAATCGCGGCTGCCGTAGGAGTGCATGACGCCCTTCATCTTGACGCCCTCGCCCTCGATCACCACCAACGCGGCATCCACCGCATCCAAGCTCGTCCCCGTCATGCACCCCACCACCCGCCGCGCACCGTTCGGAATCTCCGGTCCCTTGGCCTCTTCGGTCTCGTCACTCATCGGTCCACCTCCATCACGCCCAATTTGGATTCCACGAGATCGAAGAACTCGCATGACTGGGCCAGCCCACCTTCTCGGGAACGCACCCGCCACAGCCGCTGATGTTCCGCTTTGAGCCCCCGCCACTCGGCGTGCCCGATCCGCTTCCCGGCGAACGGAAACCGCCGCGCGATCGCCCGTCGAAGCGCGAAGTCCGCCATGGCCACGGTGTGCGCGATCTCCTTACGCTCGAGCGGCTCGGCACAACGCCCCGCCTCCTCCAACTGTTTCGCCGCGGTGTGCAATTTGTCCAGCGATCTATCCCACGACGCGACATCGCCCACCGCCGTCTGCTCATCCGCGCCCTTGAAGAGATCAATGAACATCGCCGACTGATTGAGCAGCCGCGTGCGTGACGGGTGCGAGAGCGGCCCGCACACCTCGCGCAGCGCCAGGTCCACATCCCCCAGCACATCCAATTCCCGCGCCAGCCCTCCAGACTGCGCACCGAACACCACCCGCGAACGCGCCTCAACATCGAGTTCCCGCACCGCCCGGCCCGTCCAGGCGGCCCCCAACCCAGCCGCCAGCGCGTTGATCGCCACCGGCCACTGCTGCCAGTGCCCCGTGTCGCCCCAATCGCAGATCATGACTCCGCTGGCCCCGTGTCGGACCCCCGCCGCCACCGCGGCATCAATGCTGCCGTTCCGCTCCGTCGTCCGACCGGTCAGCGACCGCCACGAGCTTGTCCCCGGGCACATCCAGAACTCGCGTCCGGATTTCGCCAAGGCACTCCCCCACTCGTCAAAGGCCGACGTCGGCTCATACCCCCACGCCAGTGCCACGATGTCGTTGGGCAAGATCTCCAGACACTCCGGGTGCGAAAGCGCGATATCCCCCCAGATCATCGGACGCTTGCCCAATCTCGCGGCCGCGCCGGCGATCTCCGCCGCAAACTCCGCGAACACCCTTCCCCGGCCCCGGGCGTCGCATGCTTCCTTCGATCTCCCGAACGCGATGTCGTACGTCTCATCGCACCCGATATTGACAAGCGGCGAGCGCACGCACGGGGTCAACTCTTCGAGCATGCGTCCCACAAACGCGACCGATGCCGAATCCGTCGGGCACAACGAAAAGGGCCCGTTTCGCGGCCACACATCGAACATCCAGTCCCCGTGCGTCTCGGCAAGGGAAGCAAAGTCGGGGGTCTCCAGCCACCGCTTCAGATGCCCGAAGCAGTTCTGATTCGCCGCGAGTTCGATGCCGCGTTCTCGACACAAACGGTCAATTTCCCGCAGTTCCGCCGGCGTGATCGGCGACCACCCGCCCCAAACGGCTTCACCGAACGAATACGCGAACGTGTGCTCGGTGTACAACTGAAGATGGTTGCACTTGCACGCCGCCAGTTGGTTGATGATGCGGCTGAACTCCGGCATCGTCGGGATGCGGCAGCGCGAAACATCGAGCATCACGCCGCGCGTCGCGAACGCCGGCGCATCGTGAACGACCCCGCAGGGCAATCCTCGTGCGGACGCCGCCAGCCATTGATGCAGGGTTTCGAGCCCATACCGCACGCCGGCCCGCGTCCACGATTCGATCGCGACCCCCGACAACGCGACATGAATCGCGTATCCCTGCCCGGCGGAGGGCGAAACCCCGCAGGCCCCCGCCTGCACCCGCAATTCCAAGTTTCCCCGGGTCAGCCGCTCGACCGACACCCCCAACTCGGGCGGCAGCGTCAGCCGCAACTCGGCAGCATGCGCCCGCAACGCGGGATCGATCAACAACTCGCCCCCCGCCGCCTCAAAGTGCTCGGGGCCGGGGAAAACGTCCGGGTTAGCCATGCGCAGCTGTCTCCGAATCCGGCACACGCTTGCGGGCGACGTTTCCCCGCCGCGCCGGCCTTCCCGCTGCGCACACGGCGGTTGTGATGGTGGCCGCGATCAGCAAGTGCCAAGGAAACGCCAGGACCACGCCCGCGAGTCCGACCTTCGGCCCCCACCACGCGAAAACGCCTTTCTGCAGCAGCGTCACCACCCCGAACCCCGTGAAAATGGCGGCCACTGCGCTCACGCCGTTCCCACGTTTGGTAAAAATCGCTGTGAAAAACACCCCCAACAGCCCCGCGTACGCGAACGTCATGACGGAGAGGGCGAACTGAATGAGAGTCTGCCCGCTCCCCTGTTGCCAGTACACGCACACGCACGCGAACCCGCCGAGGACGACACCCCATCCCGCCACAGCCCAACGGCCCGCGCTCAGGTAGTGCCGATCGGTCCTCTCCGGTACGATGTGCTTGTAGCAGTCGTTGACAAACGCCGCGGACATCGCGTTGATCGCCGAGAGCGTGCTCCCCAACCCCGCCGCGAACAACCCCGCCATCATCAGCCCGGGCATCCCGGACGGTGTATGGTCGAGGATGTACGTCAAAAACACTTCCCTGCTGTCGGACGGCGTCACCCCCGGGCCAATTTCGCCCATCAGTTCGGGGCGCTGGTAGAAGATGTGGAGCAGCAGCCCGATTGACATGAAGACCGCCAGTACGGGCAGGTTGATGAGAATCGCCACAACAATCGACTGGCTCCCCTTGGCGGCGGTCTTGCACGTCAACATCCGCTGAGCCAGGTCGTGATCGGTCCCGTAGGACGCGATCCCCAGGAGCGAGAATCCCGCGACCACCGCCCAGATGGAGAACGGGTTGGAAGGGTCGAGGGACGTTTCGATGACCCGCAGTTTGCTGCCTCCCTTGGGTGCCGGCGTCTCGCCCAAAACCGCCACAATCTCGCCGAGGCTCAGCGGAATCCGGTCACGCAGCATCACCAACGCCGCCACCGCCGCGCCCACAAACACGCACGTTTGAATCACGTCTGTCCAGATGATGCTGCGAATCCCGCCCACCAGGGTGTACAAGATCGCGATCACTGACAGCACCCAGATCGCCACCAGGAGTTGCCAAGGCTCTGTTTCCCGGAACAAAATCAGCGAAAGCGGGAGGGCCGCGATGTACAGCCTGCTCCCGCTCGCGAACACCCGTCCCAGCAAGAATGCCCAACTCGCGGCCTGCTTGGCCCCGACCCCGAAGCGCACTTCCAACAGGTCGTACACCGTCGTGACGTTCGCCCGGTAAAACGCCGGAATAAAAAAGACTGCTACCACCGCCGCCGCGATGAACATCCCGATATTCGTCGAGAGATAGGTCAGGTTTCCGGCGTACGCCTCTTGCGGACCCCCGATGAACGTCGCGGCAGACGTGGCCGTCGCCAACACACTGATCGCCACCGCCCACATCGGCATCTGGCGACCCGCCAGGAAATACTCGCGCGCGCCGGATGGCTCACGGCGCGAAAACAACCACCCCGTCACCGCCAGCAGTGCAAAGTACCCGACCAATACCGCCCAGTCGAGCGTCGAAAACGAGGCGGAAGCCAGCATCAGGTTCATCACGACGCCAGAGTATCGGAATCCACGACAACGGGCCGCCAGACTATTTGCCACCGCGCAGACACGGGTGCAAAATCAAGACCGGCCCCGCGACTGCTGATAAAATGGCCGCGACTTCGGACCTTCCCACCTACCTCCCGAAGTCGGCCTTCTTGATCGCCGTCTTCCCCGAGTTGTTCGCCTTCTCAAAGAAATCCTCGATCGCGGCCGGATCGGCCTTCCTCAGTTCCCTCGCCAACTTCTTCACATGCTGGTCCAGTTCCGATCGGAATTTCGTGAACCACATCTCGAGTTCGTGACGGTTGAAGCGCGAGAGGGGGTCCTTCATCCCGGTCTGGATCGACGCCCAGTCGAGCAGCGCCGACGGCCCTTCACCAAAGCGGTACGCATCCAACGTTGTCGCGAACCGCTTCCGCAACGGGGTAAAAGGGTCAGTCATCGTCTCGGGCAACTTCGTCATTACCTCGATCAGGCTGGCGGTGTCGCTCGCCTTGGCCAGCGGGTCATCGTCATCGGGCCGCTCCGGTGACACCGAGATGGCCCCGTCCGAAGCCCGGAGAGTTGCGAACGCCGTTGAGATCGTTTTCATCCCCGCCCGCTCAAACCGAATCGTCAGCCGCTGGCACGCCTGCCCATCCTGGACGCCCGGTTCCGCGAGCAGCACATGTCCCAAACCCCACTCCGGTTTCCCGGAATGCACCACGCGATCGCCTTTTTTCCACAACGGCTCAACCATGAAAAAATACCCCAAGGTCCGGCCCGATGCGGTCCCCGCCGCCGGCGCCGCCACTCACCGATCCGACAAAACGGTCGCCGAAGCGCCGTTCCAGACGCACGCGGCACCGCCGGCTGCACGCCGGGCGCGTTCCCCGCCGCAATCAACATCCCGGTCCGATCGGCGTTTCACGGCCCACGCCCGAAGGGCACACCGGGCGTGCCGGGTGCAAACCGGAACGCCCGTTTGTCGCGGGGCTGCCGACGGAATACTATTCCCTCCAAACCAACCCGCTTTGGCCGTTCCCTTTTGGAAGACCGCGCGCTCTCGTCCGCGAAGTCTTGAAGGCGGCAAGCATCGGAGCCTTCCACGCCCATGATCGAAGCCCTCAAGAGCGAACAGATTGTCAACAAGGCCGGCGGTCGTTTCAAACTCTGCACGCTCATCCAGCGCCGCATCGTCCAATTGATGGAAGGTAGCCGCCCCCTGGTCGAGAGAGAAGGCCGTTCCGACCTGGAAGTGGCGATCGCCGAGATCATGCAGGACAAGATCACCCTCGAGTTCGATGCGTCGGTCCTGCACAAGCGCTCTGTTGACCGCTGAACCGGTGCCCTGCCGAAGCACAACCTGAAGAGGCCCTGGCGCGCGTCCGCGCGATGCTGTCATGCCCAATCCTTCGCCCCGCATCATTGTCGGAATCACCGGGGGGATCGCCGTTTACAAGGTGGCCACGGTTGTCAGCAGGCTCTCCCAACAAGGGGCCCACGTCACCGTGGTGATGACGGAAGCCGCGACCCGCTTCGTCACGCCCCTCACCTTTCAGGCCCTCTCCGCCAACCCGGTCTACACCTCGCCTTGGGAGCACATCGAGAGCCGAGACCCCCAGCACATTGCGCTCGCTTCAAAGGCCGACCTGTGCCTCATCGCTCCCTGCACGATGGACTGCATGGCCAAACTCGCCACCGGCCGCACGGACGACGTCGTCACCCTCATCGTGAGCGCCATCGACCGGGCCGCCACCCCCGTCCTCCTTGCTCCCTCTATGAACTCGGTCATGTGGGCTCAACCCAGCACCCAGCGGAACTTAGCAACCCTGCATGCGGACGGTTTCCACACCATCGGCCCCGACGAAGGATGGCAGGCCTGTCGCCACACCGGCCCCGGTCGCATGTCCGAGCCCGAAGCCATTCTTGAGGCGATCCGCCTCCGGCTCGCGTAGCCCGCGATCTACCCCCGCGGACAAGCCTGCGAACACGGCGTCCGGCCCGTGTTGAGAGTCAGGGCGAAGCCTGGAAGTGCTTGTTCTGGATCGGCACCACCGCGTCGAGGATGCTTCTCATCACGCACGCGGGCGAGCCCACCGCGTCCACCTCCGCGATGATGGACTTGGGGTAAAACTCGAGCACGGGCATCGTTTCGCGCTCGTAGACCTCGAAGCGGCGGCGGATGACGTCGGGCTTTGCGTCGTCGTTGCGGCTCTCCTTGAGCGCCCGCTTGCGCATGCGCTCAAAGAGCGCCTCTTTGTCGCGGCACACCAGATGGATGATCTTCAGCACGTTGCAGTATCGGTAGAGGAGTTTCGCCTGGTTCACGCTCCGCGGCAGGCCGTCCAGAACGAGCAGGTCGGCGTGCTGCTTGAAGAGGCCGAGGATGGTGTTGGCATAGATGTTCTGGTGCCAGATTCGGATGGTGACGTCGTCGGGCAACAGTTCGCCCTTGGTCGAGTGCTGGAAGAACATTTTGCCCATTTCGGAGTGGGCGTCCATGTTCCGGAAAATCTCGCCGGTGGAGCTGTGAAAAAACCCCGGGATACGCGCGAGAATCTTGCCTTGGGTGCCTTTGCCCACTCCGGGCGGGCCGAACAAGAGGATGGTTTGGAAGTGGTCCGACATGCTGCCTCCGCCCGGGTACGAGGGTACCGATGGGGGGCAAGTGTACCAAACTGAAGTGAAACCGGTTTACCCCCTTTATCGGGGGCCACGGGGCTTCCCGAACCTGCGGGCGGGTTACGGTCGCGGGGCGGGTTTTCTGCCGCGGGTTGCAGCCGTTCGGCGTCCGGCGGAGGTGGCCGGGACGGGAACCGCAGGCGGGGACGCGGCGGAAGGGTTCAGCGGTTCTCCGCTGACGGGGTTACGGAAATGGGTTTCCTGAACCGGCACCAAGTGCCCGAGAATCTTTTCGAGCACCCGCGCCGGCGAGCCGGTCGCGTTCACGTCGCGGATGATGCCCTTCGAGTAATAGTCCAGCACCGGGAAGGTTTCGTCTTCATACACCTGCCAGCGTTTCCGGATGACCTCCTCCTGAGCGTCGTCGATGCGGTTTTCACGCAGCGCTCGGCGTCGCAGGCGGGAGATCATCTCCTCCTTGTTCGGGCAGACGAGGTGGATGACCTGAAGAACGTCGAGGTGGCGCGAAAGCAGACGGGCCTGGTTGACGTTGCGCGGGATGCCGTCGAGCACGAGCAGGTCGGCGTTGGGTTTGAAGTCGGCGAGAACGGTCCGGGCCTGCATGTTCTGGTGCCACATCTTCACGGTGACGTCGTCGGGCACCAGCAGCCCCTTGCTCGAAAACTGCATGAACGTGCGGCCGAGTTCTGAACTCATGTCGAGCGTGCGGAAGACCTCGCCGCATGAAAGGTGATAGAACCCGGGGACCTCGCCCAGAATCTTTCCCTGCGTTCCCTTGCCGGCTCCGGGAGCCCCGAAGAGCAGGACGGTCTGAAACTTGGACGGCATACGCGGCTCCGGGATGGACCACAGGCACAGGGGGTCGAGGAACAAGGTGGAGGTAAGAGTAGAGGCTATCCATAAGGCAACGGCTGTCGCGGAGGTGCGAAGTAAGCTGAGGTGGCGCCGCCCTTCCGGGCGGTGTGATTGTTCGTCCTTTCGTGGGAGTGCGGGGGTATGAACGCGGAAACGGAGAGGCAAGAAGAGAGAGGGACACCGGGCGGAAGCCCGGTGCCACGAAAAACCCCCGGAGGTTTCGCTCCCGGGGGTCGGTGTTCACGTGTTGCCTTGGCGGGGTGTTACGGCGCGGCAGACGAAGGGGTCATTAGGATCAGCAGCCCCCCGCGTCCCAGTAGCAGAAGAACAGGTTGTTGTCGTCCGAATCGGTGTCGCCGTCGAAGTCGAGGTCGGCGTTGCCGTTCTCGGCATCGTCGCCGTAGGCGATGATGTCGTCGGAATCGACGTCGCCGTCGAGGTCCCAGTCGGCTAGGAAGCAGTAGAGGCCGCACGGGCACGTGCCGACGCACTCGTTGCGGAGGTAGCACTCGTACTCGTGCTCGTTCAATTGCAGCGGGCGGACGGGAATCTCGAGGCTCGGCTCGAGAATGCTGCAGAGGAGCCGGGACGTCCCGATCCGCTCGGGCGTGACGCGGTAGCGGCCGGCGGGCAGGGCGGGGTCGTTGGGGTCGGTCGGTCGGCTGATCACAAGCCTGCGGCCTTCGATCTTGACGATGTACATGCTGGGGGGCATGGTCCCGACGGCCCCGTTGGCGGGGTTGATGCGTTCGACCTTGACGGCCGGCAGAGCGCTCCCCTCGCCCAAGAGGGGGCCTCGCCAGGCAATGTTGATGGTGGCCGTTGGCGGCGTGGATGCAGTTGATCGAGTAGGTACGGCCCTCGAAACTCAGGGCTGAATCGTCGTTAATGAAAGCCGATTCCAAGTCTTCGTCGTTGCCGGTGCTGGTGATGTCGCCGGAAATGGTGCCGCCGATCGATGAACCTTCCGGCGCTTCACATGGATGCGGTAGATGCAGCCGGCCGCCACATCGCCGCTCAGCGTCCCCACCGTCGTGGCGGACAGGCTCACCCTGTCTCGCAGGGTGGTGTCGTTAACGTCGGTCGGGTGAAGGCAACGAAGGCCTCCCCAGTCACGCAGTCCCTCGTTGCGGGAAACAAGCGGTGAAGAAAAAGCCAACGAAGGGTCTGAGAGAGATCTGCTCGCGATGACCACACGCACAACCGCGGTACTCGAGGCACTGCCGCGGAGGGTGATCATGCCGACGCCCAACGCGGGCGCGTCGGCGGTGAGGTCGAAGATATGGACGATGGTGCTGGAGCCGAGGGATCCCAGGTTGATCTCGATGTTCGGCGGCGACACCGAATTATCAAACGTGGGCGAAAGGTTGGTTTGACTGCCATTGAGCCGGTAACGGATCTGGCCAATAGCGGGCAAGGCGGCGACCAGCAAAGCGATGCACAATACCAGAGTGCGGACCATAGTTTCTCGCTCCGATATCTAACGACACGATCTCTCAAGCGAAAAGCCGATCCGCTTGTCGCACGCACGGACTAATTCCACCCAAGATACCAACTGATCGGCGTCGCGTCAAACAACGTAGCATGGTCGTGTGGTTAACCTGTCGGCTCGGCGGCGTTGCCGGCTAAAGGTGAACGTGGCGACGATCGCAAGACCGGAGAGCGGACCGGGCGCCGGCACCGCCGCGGCAACCCGCAGCCCGACGTCGTACAGGCTCCACATCGGGAAAATGCCGTTGAGCGGCGATTGAACATGATCGGAGCTGAATGCGCCGAGCGCCCACGCCGAGCCTTCGGAGTATCGATCCCGCAGGAACATCTCGCCGGGACTGATGCCTGCAGCCTCCGTCCATTCGCTCGTGGCCCCGGCCGTGTCCGCCAAGCCCCAGGGGCTGAGGGCGGTCGGGTAGGCGTTGAGCGGTATGGCGAAGGGGTCGAAGCCCGGCCAAGTCGACGGGGTCCACCCCCCGTTCGCGGTCGTCGGCAGGCCGTTCACGAGCTGACCCGGGGGGCCGTAGCGGGGCGGCTGGTCGCTGGAGTTGGCCCACGTCCAGTAGCCCCCCTCGCCCGGCCCGTTCTTGTTGGGGTCCCAGTGGGCGGCCTTGATCCACTCGTCCAGCGTCGGTATCCAATACCGGGCCGCCGGGTGGTGCGCCAACTGGTCGGTGTAGGTGTCGCCCCCCAAGTAACTCCCGAATGTCGAGACGTCGTAGGCCCCGTCCAGGAACGCCGCCCGGTCGGTCCCCTTCCCGTTGTGGAGCCAGTTGCAGTAGATCGCCGAGACCCGCCAGTTGACCCCGCCGACGGCGTTCATGTCCCCCCCAGTTGGGACGGCCCAGCGCCGCGTCCCGCCGTTCTGGGGTGTGATGCGGGTCGCCGACCACGCCGAGGGTGCGTGGACGAACGGGATAAGGTCGTTCGCCGGACGGTCGAACGCGGCGTTCATGAACTCGACCCACTGGGCGGTGTTGACCTCGAAGCGGCCGATCTTGAACTCGTAATCGACCCCGCCACGGTTGTCGTTATCGCCCCCGCCGGCCCAGTCGGGGTTGCCGGGGTCCCCCACGGTGACGAAGTCGATGTCAGCGGCCTGGGCGGCCGCAAATGGGCAGATGAGCAGATGGGCAGAGAGGCAAATGGATGCAGGAAGCAGACGGACCGGGCGCATGGGGCGGCCTTTCGAGAGAGCGAGCCACCCATAAGGTGCGCCATCTTAGAGCAAAAGCAAGCGGAATGCGCCGCGAAAAACGGTTATTCACAGTGTGCGGGTTGGGACGAGGCCGTCGCGCCGGGTCATTTCTCCGTCCAGAGACAGCCACAAACCATCCTACAAGCAGCGCGATGCCGCCCGGAGCCGGTACCGCGGCGGCGACGCGGAAGCCCGTGTCGCTGCCCGCGAAGGAGGGAAACGCGGAACCTCCCCCGCCGCGGGCTTGATCCTGCAGTGGCCCCACCGCCAGATTCCACGCCGAGCCCTTGAAGATGCGGTCGCGGGGAAGGGACTCCCCCTGAATCCAGAAGGTATGCTCGGTCCACTCGCTGGCCCCGCCCGCGAGGTCATACAGCCCGTAGGCGCTGGTCTCGGCGTACGACCCCAGGAGCGTCGCATAAGGGCTGAACCCCGGGTGGGTGTCCCCGCTCCAGCCCGCGTTGGCGGTGGCGGGCTGGCCGTTCACCAGGACCCCCGGCGGTCCGTACACAAAGGGCTGGTCACTCCCGTTGCTGTAGGTCCACCAGCCGCCCTGGCCGTCACCGTTGCGGTCGGGGTCGTAGAACGCGGCCTTCATCCACTCGTCCAGGCTCGGGACCCAGTACCGCGCCCCCGGGCTGCGGGTCAGTTGGTCGCTGAACAATGAGCCGCCGCCTGAGTACCCGAACGTGCTCACGTCGTACGCCCCGTCCATGAACGCGGCACGGTCGAGGCCCTTCCCGTTGTGCAGCCAGTTGCAGTAGATCGCGCTGGTCCGCCAGTCGAGGCCGCCCACCCCCCGCATCGCGTTGCCCGCGGGGACCGTCCACCTCAGCCCGCCGGGGGTGTTGGGCGTCGTCCCTTGCGCCCCCCACACAAAGGGCGTCCAGACGTGGGGGATGCGGTCGTTCGCCGGGCGGTCGAAGGCCGCGTTCATGAACTCGACCCATTCCGCCGTCGTCACCTCGAAGCGGCCGATCTTGAACTCGTAGTTGACGCTGCCGCGATTGTTGTTGTTTCCCGGACCCTGCCACGCGGCGTTGCCCACGTCGCCGACGGTCACGAAGTCGATGCCGGAGGGGTCGGGCTGGGCGATGGCCAAGGGGCGCAGGGCGGGGATGCTTAGGAGAAGAAGCGTAAAGATGAGGTTGCGGGTGTGGAGGGTGGGCATGGGAGGGCCTTGGGGGGGGGTTGGCGTGGGGGTGCGCGCGCGGCCACCCCTTCAGCGCGGGGGTGGCCGCATGAAGAGTGTGCGCCATTTTGGAGGGAATGCCAGCGGAATGTGGAAGATGGAAGGAGGATTGAAGAAGTCGGACGCCCGCGCCACCCAAGGCATCCCAGCAACCCAAGGCATTCAAGGCACTCAAGGGACTCAAGTAACCAAAGGCACTGGAGCAATCCAAGGCGCTCTATGGGCCGGGCCGTGGTTAGGCGGCGGCGACGGTTTCGGGACGTGTCGTCCGGGTGCGGTCGGCGGATGGTAAAGAAGGAGAAGGCGGGTGCCGCGGGTGATGCGTAAGACACCGGGCGGAAGCCCGGTGCCACGAGCCCGGTGACAAAAGAGACCCCCGGGAGGTTTCGCTCCCGGGGGTCCGGTGTTCAGGGAAAACTGCGGCGGTGTGTCACGCCTCGGCCAAGGGGGTCAGCAGCCGCCG